>Ga0153994_1000050_pt1 | contig 84193 bp, 70 predicted proteins | sample TSNC078MetaG_FD_104735 | JGI IMG/M metagenome (GOLD analysis project Ga0153994, IMG submission 104735) | Attine ant fungus gardens microbial communities from North Carolina, USA - TSNC078 MetaG | ecosystem: Host-associated > Fungi > Mycelium > Unclassified | place: USA: North Carolina, Lumber...
AGGGTGTCGTCGCGCTCGGCAAGTACGGCGAGATCTTCCGCCGCAACACGGCCGCGTCCGGTGTCATCCCGCAGATCTCGATCGTCATGGGGCCGGCAGCAGGCGGCGCCGTGTACTCCCCGGCGCTGACCGACTTCGTCATCATGGTCGACAAGTCGAGCCACATGTTCGTGACGGGCCCCGACGTGATCAAGACGGTCACCGGTGAGGACGTCGGCTTCGAGGAGCTCGGCGGCGCGCTCACCCACAACAAGATCTCCGGCGTCTCGCACTACCTGGCGAGCGACGAAGAGGACGCCCTCGACTACGCACGCACCCTGCTCAGCTACCTGCCGCAGAACAACCTGGCGGAGCTGCCGGTGTTCGGTGCGGAGCCGGAGCTGGAGCTGACGGACGCCGACCGCAAGCTCAACACGATCATCCCCGACTCGCCCAACCAGCCGTACGACGTGAAGTCGATCATCGAGGGCGTCGTCGACGACGGCGAGTTCCTCGAGATCCAGCCGCTGTTCGCCCCGAACATCGTCATCGGCTTCGCCAGGGTCGAGGGCCGCTCCGTCGGCATCGTGGCCAACCAGCCGAGTGCCATGGCGGGGACCCTCAACATCGACGCCGGCGAGAAGGCGTCCAGGTTCGTGCGCTTCTGCGACGCGTTCAGCATCCCGATCCTCACGCTGGTGGATGTGCCAGGTTACCTCCCGGGCACCGACCAGGAGTGGACCGGCGTGATCCGCCGCGGTGCCAAGCTGCTCTACGCGTACGCGGAGGCCACCGTTCCGCTGGTGACGATCATCACCCGCAAGGCGTACGGCGGCGCATACATCGTCATGGGCTCCAAACAGCTCGGGGCGGACATCAACCTGGCATGGCCGACAGCGGAGATCGCCGTCATGGGCGGTCAGGGCGCCGTGAACATCCTGTACCGCGGCGAGATCAAGCGCGCGGAAGAGGCCGGCGAGGACGTCGCCGCCGTCCGCACGAAGCTCGCCAACGAGTACACGTACAACGTCGCCAGCCCGTTCCTCGCCGCGGAGCGCGGGGAGCTCGACGGCGTGATCGAGCCCGCCGCGACGCGTGTGTCCGTGATCAAAGCACTGAGGGCGCTGCGCACCAAGCGCGCGTCGATGCCGCCGAAGAAGCACGGGAACATCCCGCTGTGAGTTCCGACGCCGAGAACATCCGGATCGTGACGCGCGGCGTGACGCCGGAGGAGGTCGCAGCGGTGACCGCCGTGCTCACGGCCGCCATGGCCGAGGCAGAAGCTGCCGCACGGGACGCGCGCCCCGAGACCGGCCCTGATGCCTGGGCACGGAGCCAGCGCTCCCTGCGCACACCGCTCACTCCCGGGGTCGGAGCATGGCGCTCGTTCACCGGCTGACCGGCTGTACCCCACGATCAGCGGCCCCCGAGTGCGGGACAAGCCGCTTTTCGCGGGGGCGGAGGGCCGCGTGGGGCGGATTGTCCCCCATGTCCTCCAAAATGACGACTTTTTATCTCTTGGGATCATCGGCACTATAGACAGTGCTAGGTGTCTCTCCTCGTGAGTCACACCGCCAATCACTCGCCGACTAGGGTAAGCGGGCGAGTGTTTTGGGGGCGAGTCAGGGCGATATTCGGGTTGTCGCCCTGACTCGGGGTTTGAAAAGGGGCCGACAATTCGGGTGTCGGCCCCTTTCTCCTTTTCTGTTGGGGATACGCACCCTGTCGCGGATCGCAGCCTGCCGCGGATACGCACCCTGTCGCGGATGCGCCGCTGCCGTGGATACGCACCCTGTCGCGGATCGCAGCCTGCCGCGGATACGCGGTGTAGGTCAGGTGGCGCGGTCGAACGAGTGCGTTACGCCTCGTGCACCGGGCGCGGGATCTCCAGCCAGAGGTCGACCTCGTCGTCCTCGGTGTCCGCACCCAGCGCGTTGGCGTTTCCGTCGTCGGACATGCGCAGCCCCACGACCGTTACCGCCGTCTTCGAGGAACGCGGCACCGTGCGCACGATGAGCTTGTCCGTCGTGGTGCCGCGGATCGCGTCCGCCAGGCGGCGCAGCACGCCGTCCAGGGCGCGCTGGTCGAGGTCGTCGATGCCGCCCTCGTCGAGGAGGCTGACGACGACGCCCCGGCGACGCGCATCCATCACCTGGCGGCGCACGTCGTCGTTGAGCAGGCGGCGGCCGCGGATCTCGTCGCGGATGGCCCCCTCGAGATAGCGGCACTCCCGCCGCTCCGCCTCCGTCAGATCGCCGCCGCGGCGCACGATCTCCGCGAGCATCGGAGCTGCCACCCGGTAGGTCTGCCTGAGGCGCAGCTGACGCTCCATGACGTGCGCCTCCTGAGCTGCCTGCCACTCGGTGGCCTCACGCTCCGCTCTGGCGAACTGCAACGCGTCCCTTCCGGCCTTCGCGAGCGAGCCGGAGATGACCACCGCGACGCCCACCCACACGACGGAGCCGATCACGCCGAGCCCGGCGAGCGCGGGAACCCCTGCCCAGACGATCGTTTGCACGGCCAGGTAGCCGACGCCCACCCAGGCCGCGAACTGCTGCCGGCGCACGGCGACGATCGTCATCAGCGTTCCGACGGCCGCGACGTACCAGGTGGCGTACCCGTTGTCCTTCGCAGGATCGAGCTGGCTGGTGACCAGGATCGGGATGGCGACGCAGACAGCTAGGTCGAACGCGGCGAGCCAGAGCGGCATCTTGGTCGGGCTGGTCGGCCACAGGCTGATCACCGTGGCGACCGCATACAGGATCATCGCGGCGATCGGCGGCCCGGGGGTCACCGGCGTCGACAGCGACGACAGCGCGAGGAACAGGTGGTACGCGGAGAACAGCGCTCCGAGGCCGAGGAAGAGGAACCGGGGCAGGGTGATCACGACCGCACCTCCGCGTCGCTCTCCGACGACGGCCAGAGAATGGTCACCGTCGTGCCCTCGCCGGGCGCGGACTCGATCCTGGCGTGACCGCCCACCTTCGACAACCGCTCCCGGATGCTCACCCGCAACCCGAGTCGCTCCGCAGGCACATCCGCTGCCGAGAATCCGCGACCGGTGTCCGCCACGACGATGTGCACCGTCGCCTGCGGGCTTCCGCCGCGGATCGAGAGCGTGCGACGCACATCCTTGTTGCCCGCGTGCTGCATGCTGTTCACCATCGCCTGCACGGTCGCGGAGTAGACGGCCTCGGCGACGTTCACGGGCAGCACGTGCACCTCGACGTCCCGCACATCCAGCTCGAACGGGGACGAGAACGCGTTGGCCGCGGTGAAGATCCGCTCACTCAGCCGGTCGAGCCCCACCAGCGACTGGTCCTCCGGGCTCGACGCCTCCGCTGCGTGCAGGTGGCCGATCGCGTCGGACGCCATGCGCGCCGCGAGCTCCTTGGCCTCCGGCGTGCGGGCGCTGGCCGCGGACAGCAGGGTGGTCAGCACGCTGTCGTGCACGATCGCATCCACCTGGACGCGCTCCACCTCCGTGGCGTGCTGACGTACGGCGTTCGCGTACTTGGCGAGGGCCTGGCTCTGCGCGGTGTCGACGGTGGATGCGGCCTGCCGCAGCATCGCGATGATCACCAGGATCACCCCGCCGAGGATGATCGCGTACAGCGCGTCGAGGCCGGCCAGCTCGGCGCCGACGCCGCCGCCGGCGGGCAGCGCCCTGACCACGCCGTACGCGATCGGGGTGATGAACGTGTACGCGGTCGCCAGCCAGAGCGGCAGGGCGACGGCCGCGAACGCGGTGAACACGGAGCAGAGGAACCACACCCACGGCTTGTCTGCCGCGAACGAGTGCGAGTCGAGCGCGATCAGCGGCCAGGTGACGATGGCGGCGAAGTAGATGACGGAAAGGGTGGCCATCGCGGCCTTCACGAACCGCTGCACGATCGCGAGCAGGACGATGGCGGCCAGACCGCCGAACACCACGACGATCTCGATCAGGCCCCACGGTGAGCGGAGCCCAGGAAGCTGACCGAGAGCGGTCGGGATCGTCTGCAGCCCGAACACCAGACCGAAGGCCGAAACGCTCCGACCCGCGATGCGCTCGAACCGCTCGCGGCTGATCGGGTTGCGCGGTTGGGACGCCTCGGGAGGGGCGGTCCGCGGTGGCGCGCTAGTTGCGCTCATTGCCCGTGTCGGGGTCGAGCCCGGGCAGGATTCCGTCTTCGACGGCACGGCGGAGCAGGTCGACCTTGGTCGGGGCAGGGCGGCCGACCTCGACGTACTTCACCCGGATGCGGTCGAGGTATTCGCGGGCGGTCGAGTTGGCGATGCCGAGCTGGGCGGCGACCGCCTTGAGCGGAAGGCCGGAGGCGTACAGGTGCAGCACATCCCGTTCGCGGCGGCCGAGCTGGGCCTTGGCGAAGTCGCTGTCCGCGTCGATCGCCGTCGCCCACTCGAGGTTGTTGAGCACGTCGCCGCTCGCCACCGTCTTGATCGCGTTCATGACCGTCGTGGTCGGCGACGATTTGGGGATGACTCCCGCCGCGCCTGCGGCGAGCGCCTCGCGGACGCTGGCGACCCTGTCGGCGATGCTGTGCACGAGCACGGCGGCGCCGGTCGCCTGGGCGCGCTTGACGTTGTCCGTGACCTTCGAGCCGTCTCCGAGGGAGAGGTCGAGGACGACGACGTCGCACTCCTGCGCGCCGAGCAGCGTGACGAACTCGTCGACGGTGGGCGCGGTGACGAGCACCTCGTAGCCCGCGTCCTGACAGGCCGCTTTCAGCCCAAGACGCACGGACTCGTGATCATCGACGATTGCCACCCGCACCATGCTGACCATCGTAGTGGGGCGATGCGACGCTGACGTGCTCACGGCGCCAGCGTGGCGACGGCCTCGACGTGGTGGGTGTTGGGGAACAGGTCGAAGGCGCGCAGCGTGCGCAGCGGGTATCCCCGCTCGGCGAACAGGGCGACGTCGCGGGCGAGTGCCACGGGATCGCAGGCGACGTAGACGATCTGTGCGGGTGCGAGCGACGCGATGGCGTCGACGACGGCGCGACCCGCCCCGGAGCGCGGAGGGTCGAGGACGACGGTCGCGGCACGCAGCCTGGCCCGCTCGACGGCGGACGCCTCCCCGGCGAGTCGCTGGACGAACCGCTCGACTCTGTCGGTGACGGTGGCTGCGCCGAGCCAGTCGGCCAGGTTCTCCGCCGCGTTGTCCGTTGCAGCCTCGTCGCTCTCCACCGAGGTGATGCGCAGCGTCGACCCGAAACGGTCGCCGAGCGCCGCGGCAAGGAGCCCGACGCCGCCGTAGAGGTCGAGGTTCGCCGCGCGCGGGTCGAACAGGGCCTCATCCACCGCGGACTGGACGGCCTCGGTGAGCGTGGCCGCTGCCGCACGGTGCACCTGCCAGAAGCCGCGTGCATCCAACTGGAACTCGCGGTCGCCGACGATCTCGCGGATCGGCACCGGCCGCTGCCGCGGTCGGACGAGCTTCCTGCCGCGCTTGACGGGGGCTTCGTTCACGAGGAGGTGCGCTGCACCCGTGGCCGTTGCGACCACGTCGACGGACTCTGCGCCGGGGAAGGTCTGGCCGAACGGCGCCGTCTCGTCGACGAGCTCCGTCGCGAGCGGCAGGTTCGTCACGGGGACGACGGTGTGCGAGCGCGCGGCGTACGGGCCGACCGCTCCCGACCTGTCGACCTGCAGCCGAACGCGTGTGCGCCATCCCGTGCCGTCTGCGGTCTCGCCGGCGACGGGCTCAACCTGCACATCGGTGTCCAGTTTCGCCATGCGCTGCATCGCGTCCGCGATCACCTGACGCTTGAGCTCGCGCTGGTGGGAGAGGCGGATGTGGCCGAACTCGGCGCCGCCCGCCCTGGTGCCAGGGTCCCGGTGGATGGACGCCGCCTCCCACACGTGCTCCTGCCGCTCCGGGGCGGCTTCGATCACCTCCAGGGTCTCCGCGCGCCAGAAGCTGTCGTGCTTCTGGTCGGTGATCCTGGCCCGGATGCGCTCTCCCGGCAGGGTGTCAGGCACGAAGACGACGCGGCCTTCGTGGCGTGCGACGAAGACGCCGCCGTGGGCGACGTTGGTAATGTCGAGGTCGACCTCATCGAACTGGGGCATCCGTCGAGCATCCCACAGGAACCCATGCGCCTCTACTTGGCATCAACGTCACCAGCCAGGCTCGCACTGCTCCGCGCCGCGGGGATCGAGCCGATCGTCGTCCCCTCCCACGTGGACGAGCCGGCCGCCGTCCTCGCGGCGGAAGCCGAGCACGGCCCGCTGTCCGCCTCCGCGATGGTGCAGCTGCTCGCCAGGCTGAAGGCCGAGGCCGTGCGCGGGGACCTGAACGGCGAGCCCATCGACGGCTTCATCCTCGGCGGCGACTCCGCGTTCGAACTCGATGGCGAGATCCACGGCAAGCCGCACCTGCCGGAGACGGCACGCTCGCGCTGGCTCGCGCAGCGCGGCCGCACGGGACAGCTGCACTCCGGCCACTGGCTGATCGACCACAGGAACGGCATCGAGAACCAGGCCGTCGGACGGACGGCGGTGGCGTCCGTCTCGTTCGCGGATGTGTCCGAGGACGAGATCGACGCGTATGTCGCCACCGGCGAGCCCCTCGAGGTCGCCGGCGCGTTCACGATCGACAGCCTCGGCGGCCCGTTCATCACACGGGTCGACGGAGACCCGAGTACCGTGGTGGGTCTCTCCCTCTCCACCCTGAGAGAGCTGTTCGTCGAACTGGGCGTGAACTGGCCCGACCTCTGGAACCGGCGACTGTAGCCACCCTCACGTCCGACCCGACCATTTTTGTGGGGATCGCCCAAAAGGCTCCCCCGTCAGCGCAATAGGCTAGGAAACTGTGCCACGTATCACCAAGGTCCTCATCGCCAACCGGGGCGAGATCGCCGTCCGGGTCGTCCGCGCAGCGAAAGACAGCGGTATCGCGTCCGTCGCGGTCTACGCCGACCAGGACAGAGACGCCATGCACGTCCGCCTCGCCGATGAGGCGTTCGCGCTCGACGGCACGACGAGCGCGGAGACCTACCTGGTCATCGACAAGCTGCTCTCCATCGCCCGCAGGTCCGGCGCAGACGCCGTGCACCCCGGGTACGGCTTCCTCGCGGAGAACGCCGACTTCGCCCGCGCCGTCATCGGCGCCGGCCTGACCTGGATCGGCCCGTCCGCCGACGCGATCGAGCGCCTCGGAGACAAGGTCTCCGCACGCCACGTGGCGGAGAAGGTGGGCGCACCGCTCGCCCCAGGAACGCTCAACCCGGTCGCCGACGCCTCCGAGGTGCTCGACTTCGTGGACATCCACGGCCTGCCTGTCGCCATCAAGGCGGCGTTCGGCGGCGGAGGGCGCGGCCTCAAGGTCGCCCGTACCCGCGACGAGGTCCCCGAGCTGTTCGAGTCGGCCACCCGCGAGGCCATCGCGGCGTTCGGCCGCGGCGAGTGCTTCGTCGAGAAGTACCTGGATCAGCCGCGCCACGTCGAGACCCAGTGCCTCGCGGACGCGTACGGCAACGTGGTCGTCGTCTCCACCCGCGACTGCTCTCTGCAGCGCAGGCACCAGAAGCTCGTCGAGGAGGCTCCTGCACCGTTCCTCACGCAGGAGCAGACCGACCAGCTCTACTCCGCATCCAAGGCCATCCTCAAGGAGGTCGGCTACCAGGGCGCTGGCACCTGCGAGTTCCTGATCGGCAAGGACGGCACCGTCTCCTTCCTCGAGGTCAACACGCGACTCCAGGTGGAGCACCCGGTGTCCGAGGAGGTCACCGGCATCGACCTGGTGCGCGAGCAGTTCCGTCTCGCCGAGGGCGGGGAACTCGACTACGCGGACCCCGTCGCCACCGGGCACTCGTTCGAGTTCCGCATCAACGGCGAGGACGCCGGCCGCGGCTTCATCCCCTCCCCCGGTCCTGTGCACGTCTTCAAGGCGCCGGGCGGCCCCGGTGTCCGCGTCGACAGCGGTATCCAGGCCGGCGACGTGATCAGCGGCTCGTTCGACTCGATGCTGGCCAAGCTGATCGTCACGGGCGCGAACCGCGAAGAAGCGCTCGAGCGCTCCCGCCGCGCCCTGGACGAGTTCGAGGTCGCCGGTCTCCCGACTGTGCTCCCGTTCCACCGCGCCATCGTCCGCGACCCTGCCTTCGCCCCTCAGGACGGCGAGCCGTTCTCCATCTACACCCGCTGGATCGAGACGGACTGGCAGGGCGACATCGCCCCCTGGTCCGGCGAGCTCGGCGACGCCGCCACGGCCGAACGCCGCAACAGCGTGGTCGTCGAGGTGGAGGGCAAGCGCATCGAGGTCTCCCTCCCCGCGAGACTCCTCACCGGCGGCGCCGACACCAGCGCATCCGCCCCAGCACCTCGCCGACGTGGCGGAGCGCACGCCGTCGACACCGCCACCGGAGACTCGGTGACGGCCCCGATGCAGGCCACCGTCGTCAAGCTGGCGGTCTCCGACGGAGACGAGGTCGTCAAGGGCGACCTGGTGCTCGTGCTCGAGGCCATGAAGATGGAACAGCCACTCACCGCCCACAAGGACGGCACCGTCGCCGGCATCAACGCCGCCGTGGGCGAAACGGTCTCCTCCGGCCACCTGCTCCTCAACATCGTCTGACGCGGGGCTGGCGCCGGTCACGACCGGCCCCCGGCCGTCGCGCCCAGCGCTCTCATCGCCCCACCGGTTGCCGCTGCCGCGCCCAGCGCTCTCCCCACCCCACCGGTTGCCGCCGCGCCCAGCGCTCTCCCCACCCCACCGGTCGCCGCCGCGCCCAGGCTCCGTCGCGACGGAGAACCTGCACCCGCGCGCCCGATTCTCCTTCCGAACGGAGAAATCGGCAGCGTGTCGCGCGAATCCTCCTGCCGAACGACCGCGTGGATGCTGTCCAGCACCGTCTGCCACTCGTTCAGCACCTGCGCGGCCGAGAACCTCAGCCTCCCGCCGCCGCGCAGCGCGAGGCCGAGGTCGCGTGCACGATCGCGCTCGAACGCATCCCTGCCGCCGTGAAATCGAAACCCGTCGAGCTCGATGTACAGCCAGCCGTCCACGCGCAGATCCACCCGGCCGACGCCCGGCACCGCCACCTGCTGCTCGACCGCGTAACCGGCAGCGGTCAACCGCTGACGAACGATCGACTCCACCCCGGAATCCGAGCCTGGCCGAGCGAGACGCGCGACCGCTCGCGAACGCCGAGGCTCGCCGGAGAAGACGTCTGAGAGCTCCTGCAGCCGCACATCCCCACTGGACAGCGCCGTGTCGAGCACCGCGACGGCCGTCTCCGCGTCCGCGCACCGCACGACACTCCTGAGGCAGTCCGCGCGCGACACCCGCCAGACATCGGCGCAGTCTTCTGACGCCGTCCAGTGAACGACGACGCTCGTCTCGCGCCCGACGCCGCGAGCCGTCGGCGGCACCCGCACGTGCGTGCGCGCATCCATCCCTCCCCACCATCCGTAGCTCCTGGCTGCGGACACGCAACTGAGGCGCCCGCCCATCCGCACGGCGTCGCACGCCGGCCCACGCACCGCGGGGAGCGCATACATTCCGCGCCTGACGCGCACGAGGGCTCCGTCACGCACGGCTGCCGCCAGCTCGCGTGGCGTCGCGCCCGCGGCAGCGAGCTGAGATCGGGAGGCGATACCGCCGAAGTCGTCGAGATTCCAGGTCTGCATACAGCGAGCTTGGCGGTAGGCACAGGAGGCCGGGACCGCATCCCGAAATCTGTGGACAAGACCGACATGTGTACAACAGGAGTTCTCGCGTGACACGCCGTCTGTGTCTCCGTAACGACGGAGTTTTCGAGCGGCGGAGCCGCAATGTCCGTCCGGAAGGAGTTCGCGAAGTGGGGTGATGTGTGTGGAAGGGTCGGGGCAGGGCGAGGGCAGAGGCAGGGGGCAGAGGGGGCGGGTCAGGCGATCGGGTCGCCCTTGAGCTCGATGGCGATCTGGTCGGCGTCGAGGTTGGTGAGGGCGTTGAGGAGGAGGTCGGCGCTGAAAGTGCCGTCGTCGCGGGCGTCGAGCAGGGCGTTGCGTTGCGCCTCGATGCGGGCCAGCCGCGCGCGCTTCTGCTCCATGAAGGCCTCCGGCGTGCGATTCATCGGGGTGGGCAGCGGCACCGTCTCCGCCGCGTCCCTGAGCAGCGTCATCAGCCGGACCTCCTCGTCCCGCTCCAGCTCGGCGTCGACGGGAGCAGGTTTCACCAGGCGCACCACCCAGCCGAGCGTTCCGCCCTGGATGAGGAGCGACGCCGCCGCGACGATGAACGCGATGAGCACCAGCAGGGAGCGGCTGGGCGTCCCATCGTGCGGCAGGGTCTGCGCCGCAGCGACGGTCACGGCTCCGCGCATCCCGGCCCAGACCACGATCGAGCCCTCCCGCCAGCCGAGCGGGGCCGCCTTGAAGTAGTCGATGTCGGCGATCGTGCGGCGCAGCCTGGTGGCGAACCGTCCGATGTCGGCTGCCGTCACCTGACGGCGGCTGCCCGGGCCGCCCGTGCGGACCAGGGCCGTGCCCGCCGACTCTGGGTCGTCCAGGCGGCCCTGGATGCTCTCAATGCGCGGGCGCATCTGCTCGCCGCGTTTCGCCCTCCGCGACAGGACGGCCAGCAGGGGGCCGACGTACGCCGCCCGCACCAGGATGGTCAGCAGAAGCGCCCCCGCCCCGACGAGCAATGCAGGCAGGAAACCCGCGTGATCGTTCTGCACATCGGTGACGATGCCGAACAGCTCCAGCCCCATCACGAGGAAGACCAGTCCTTCGAGCACCAGCTCGACCGTCCGCCAGTTCTGCGCATCCGACAGCCTGTGCTGCGGGGAGAGGACGCGCGGCGCCCTCCGTCCGGTGATCAGCCCGGCCACCACAGCGGCCACCAGCCCGGATGCGCCCAGCGCCTCGGCAGGGATGGACGCCAGGAACGGCACGGTGAACGACAGCACGGTGTTGACCGTCGCGTCCGTCACCCTGGCGCGCACGATCAGGTTCAGCCGCCCGACCGCCCAACCGAGCACCAGCGCCACCGCGACCGAGTACGCGAACGACCCGATGTACCCGCCGAGCGAGAACGACGCAGCAGCGGCAGCGATGGCCGTGCGCAGCAGCACGAGCGCGCTCGCGTCGTTGAGCAGGCTCTCGCCCTCGAGGATCGCCACGACGCGGGGAGAGACCCCTGAACGTTTGACGATCGACGTCGCGACCGCATCCGTCGGGCTCACGATCGCGCCGAGGGCGATGCCCCACGCGATGCCGAGGCCGGGGATGACCCAGGCGAAGAACAGTCCGAGGATGACAGCGCTCACGATCACGAGCAGCACGGACAGCCCGCCGATCGCTCCGAACTCGCGCCGGAACTCCATCGCGGGCATCGACACGGATGCCGAGTACAGCAGTGGAGGAAGGACCCCGGCGATGATCCACTCCGGCTCGATGGTCAGCGGAGGCACGAACGGCAGGAAACTGACCCCGATGCCCAGCACGACGAGCACCAGCGGTGCGGCGACGCCGAGCTTCGGCCCGAGCGTGGTCGCGCCGGCGATGGCCAGCAGCACCAGGACGATCACGAGGAGGATTTCCACCCCGCGACCCTACCGCGATCGGGCGTTACAGCACGATGTGCATCGCCCTCGCTGCGTCGGAGATCGAGCCGGACAGCGACGGGTAGACCGTGAACGCGCGCGCCACCTGGTCGACCGTCAGACGGTGCTCGACGGCGAGCGCGAGCGGGAAGATCAGCTCGGAGGCGCGGGGAGCGACGATCACGCCGCCGATGACCGTGCCGGAGCCGGTGCGGGCGAACAGCTTCACGAAGCCGTCCTTGATGCCGAGCATCTTGGCGCGCGGGTTCGACTTGAGCGGCAGCTTGTAGATGTCGCCCTGAGCGATGCCCTCCTCGATCTGCTTCTGGTTCCAGCCGACCGTCGCGATCTCCGGCTGGGTGAAGATGTTGGAGGTCACGTTGCGCAGCTCGAACGGGTTGACCGCATCCCCCATCGCGTGGAAGACCGCCGTGCGCCCCTGCATGGATGCGACGGAGGCGAGCGGCAGCAGGTCGGAGCAGTCGCCCGCCGCGTAGATGTTCGGGATGGACGTGCGCGCCACGCGGTTCACGCGGATGTGCCCGGAGTCCGTAAGCTGCACGCCGGCCTCCTCCAGCCCGATCCCTCGGGTGTTCGGCACGGAGCCGACCGCCATCAGGCAGTGGCTTCCCTCGACGGTCCTGCCGTCGGAGAGCGTGGCGACGACGCCGTTCTCCGTGCGCACGATCGACTCGGCGCGGGATTTCGAGAGTACCTGCATCCCGTTGCGTTTGAAGACGTTTTCGATCACCTTGGCCGCGTCGGCGTCCTCGCCTGGCAGCACCTGGTCGCGGCTGGAGATGAGCGTGACCTTGGAGCCGAGGGCGGTGTACGCGGAGGCGAACTCGGCGCCCGTCACACCGGAGCCGACTACGATCAGGTGCTCAGGGATGCGGTCGAGGCTGTAGAGCTGCGTCCAGGTCAGGATGCGCTCACCGTCCGGCACGGCGGACGGCAGGATGCGCGGGCTCGCGCCGACGGAGACGACGAACGTGTCGGCCTCGATCCTGTCGAAGTCGGTGCCGGTGTCTCCCGCGGCGGTCGACACGATGATGGCGCTCGACCCGTCGAGGCGCCCTTCTCCTGTGACAATGCGGACGCCGGCACGCACGAGCTCGGCGCGCATGTCCTCCGACTGCTGGCGGGCGAGCCCGACCAGGCGCTTGTTGACGGCAGCGAGGTTCACGGCGACCTCCGGCCGCACCGGCTTGCCCGTCTCTCCCCTGGTGAAGAACTGCACGCCGAGATCGGCAGCCTCTCCGATGGCGTTCGCCGCCTCTGCGGTCGCGATCAGGCTCTTGGACGGCACGACGTCGGTGATCACGGCGGAGCCGCCGACCCCCGTGCGCTCCACCAGGGTCACGTCCGCGCCGAGCTGGGCACCGGCGAGGGCTGCTTCGTACCCGCCAGGCCCACCCCCGAGTACAGCGATCCTCTGCTTGCGCTCGAATTCATAGGCCATGACCTCTATTCTCTCGTATCCTGGCGCACGGATGCGCATCCCTGCCGAGCCTGTGCGCCCGGGGCTCGCTCAGTAGAGTTGGCTCATGCCTGATACCATCACGAACCCGCTCGACGACCCGGCCACCGACCCTTTCGAGGTCGCCAGGCTGGCCGCTGAGCAGCTTGCAGAGAAGACCGGCGTCGCACAGCACGACATCGCGCTGACCCTGGGCAGCGGCTGGGGCAAAGCGGCCGATCTCATCGGTGAGACGACCGCCACCATCCCGGCCACCGAGATCGTCGGCTTCGGCAAGCCGGCGCTCGAGGGTCACGTCGGAACGCTGCGTTCCGTGCTGCTGCCGAACGGCAAGCGCGCGCTCGTCATCGGCGCGCGCACGCACTACTACGAGGGCCACGGCGTCCGCAGGGTCGTGCACAGCGTGCGCACCGCGGCGGCGGCCGGTGTGAAGACGATGATCCTCACCAACGGCGCTGGCGGCATCAAGGAGCACTGGAAGCCGGGGACGCCCGTGCTGATCAGCGACCACATCAACCTCACGGCGGACTCCCCGCTGGAGGGCGCGACCTTCATCGACCTCACCGACCTCTACTCGAAGCGGCTGCGCGAGCTGGCCAAGACCATCGAGCCGAGCCTGGACGAGGGCGTGTACACGCAGTTCCGCGGCCCGCACTACGAGACGCCGGCCGAGGTGCAGATGGCGAAGACCATCGGCGGTCACATCGTCGGCATGTCCACCGCGCTGGAGGCCATCGCGGCCCGCCAGTCCGGGATGGAGATCCTCGGCATGTCGCTCATCACCAACCTGGCCGCCGGCATCCAGAAGACGCCGCTCAGCCACCAGGAGGTCATCGAGGCAGGACGCGAGGCGGAGCCCGTGATCAGCGCCCTCCTCGCCCAGATCGTGGAGACCCTGTGAGCGAGGAGCAGACGGACGACCTGATCGAGCGGGCGCAGGCCTGGGTCGCCCAGGATCCCGACCAGGAGACGCGCGACGAGCTGAACGACCTGATCGTCGCGGCGCAGTCGGGTTCGGCCGAGGCCGTCGCCGACCTGCACTCCCGGTTCGACGCGCGGCTCGCGTTCGGCACCGCGGGGCTGCGCGGCGAAATCGCCGCCGGCCCCAACCGGATGAACAGGGTGCTCGTCGCCCAGGCCGCCGCCGGATTCGCGCGCTACCTGCTCGACCACGCGGACGGCACGACGCCGTCCGTCGTGATCGGCTACGACGGCCGCAAGAACTCCGACGTCTTCGCCAGGGACACCGCGGAGCTGATGGCGGGCGCCGGCGTGCGCGCCGTCCTGCTCCCCCGCCTGCTGCCGACCCCCGTGCTCGCGTTCGCGGTGCGCCACCTCGACGTGAGCGCCGGTGTCATGGTCACCGCCAGCCACAACCCGCCGAACGACAACGGCTACAAGGTGTACCTGGGCGGAGAGAACCACGGCTCGCAGATCGTGTCCCCCGTGGATGCGGAGATCGAGTCGCGCATCCTGGAGGTCGCGGCAGGAAGCATCCTCGATCTCCCGCGCGCCGAGACCTACGAGGTCGGCGCGGAGGACATCGAGCGTGCGTACATCGCCGCGACGGCCGCTGTCGCATCCACGACGGCGGCTCGGGATGCGGTCTCCTACGTATACACCGCCATGCACGGCGTCGGCTGGCGCACCGCCCGCGACGTCTTCGCTGCGGCGGGATTCGCGGAGCCGACGGTCGTCGCGGCGCAGATCGACCCCGATCCCGCCTTCCCGACCGTCGCATTCCCCAACCCGGAGGAACCCGGCGCGATGGATCTGTCGTTCGAGGCGGCACGCGCGTCCGGCGCCGACCTGGTGATCGCCAACGACCCGGACGCCGACCGTCTCGCCGTCGCGATCCCGGATGCGTCGAGCGAGGCCGGCTACCGCCGCCTCAGCGGAAACGAGGTCGGCGCCGTCCTCGGCTGGCGGGCTGCCAGGCTCGCGGAGGCGGCGGCCGACCCCGACCAGGCCGCGTTCGGCGCCCTAGCCTGCTCGATCGTGTCCTCGCCGGCGCTCGCTGCCGTGGCGGAGAAGTACCATCTCGACTTCGCGAACACGCTGACCGGCTTCAAGTGGGTCTCCCGCGCTCCCGGCCTCGTGTACGGCTACGAGGAGGCGCTCGGATACCTGGTGAACCCGGAGACCGTGCGCGACAAGGACGGCATCTCCGCCGCGACCGCGTTCCTCGATCTCGCCAACAGCCTCGCGGCCGATGGGAAGACCATCGCGGATCACCTGGACGCGTTCGCGGAGACGTTCGGCTTCTTCGCCTCGGACCAGATCTCCATCCGGATCACCGACCTGTCGCAGATCGACCGCATCATGGCGAGCCTGCGCGCGACTCCGCCCGCATCCCTCGGAGATGTGCGGGTGCAGCAGATCGACGACCTGAAGGACGGCTTCGGCGACCTCCCGCCGAGCGATGTGCTGCGCATCCTGCTCGCCGATGGGTCCCGCGTCATGGTGCGCCCGTCCGGCACGGAGCCGAAGCTCAAGATCTACATCGACGCGTCGAGCGACCAGGGCAGCGTCGACGAGCGCCGTGCCACCGCGACCGCCCGCGTCTCCGCCCTCGCGGCGGCGATGCGCGCTCTCACGGCCGCGTAACCGCCGACACACAGGAAGGGCGCTCAGGCTGACGGCCGGAGCGCCCTTTCCGCGTCTCCAGCGACGCCCTCTGTTCTGCGTGCCGCGGCGTTCCTGGCGTAGCCGAGCAGGAACAGCGCGAGAGCGAGCACGGAGACGACGGCCCCGGCGACAGGGACCGCAACAGCGCCGCCGATGCTCAGTGCCGCCGTCCCGATCAGCGGCGCGATCGCGATCCCGACGTACATCGCCGTCGAGTACCAGGACAGGGCGAGGGCGGACGCCGCCGGGTCGATGTGCACCAGCCGGTGCTGCACCGGGATGGCGACGGCGAAGGCGGCGACGCCCCAGAGCGCGAACACGACGATGGATGCGGCGAAGGACGCTTCGACGAACGTCAGCGCGAGCAGGGCGAGCGCCTGACCGCCGAGCGCGACGATCGCGACCACCTTGCTGCCGAACCGGTCGGTGAGCGGGCCGGCGACCACGTTGCCGAGCACGCCCGCTGCTCCGTACGCGAGCAGCAGCACCGCCAGCAGGCCGCCGGAGCCTCCTGTGGACGCGTGGGTGACGGCCGCGGAGAAGAGGTAGACGATGTTGAAGCCGGCCACAATCAGCAGTGTCGTGCCGAGCGGGGCCAGGATGCGGCGGTCGCCGAGCGGAGCCAGCCTGCGCCGCAGCGAGACGGGCGGCGGCAGCGGCACGCCGCGCACCACGAACGGGATCGCGACGGACAGCAGGACGCCGAGGCCGACCAGGCACCAGAGCGGGAGCCGCCAGCCTGCGATGCCGCCGAGGGCTGTCCCGAGCGGGGACCCGACGGCCGTCGCCAGGGTGAAGCCGGCACCGACGATGGCCAGGGCCCGTCCGCGCTGCTCCGGCCGGGCGAGGGAGGCCGCGGCCGCGGTCGCCGTCGGCACCAGGGCGGCTCCGCCGAGCCCGGAGAGCGTGCGCCCCGTGATGAAGACGGCGATGTCGGGCGCGGCGGCCGCGATGGCGGCGCCGACCGCGAAGAAGGCCAGCCCGCCCGCCATGAGGACGGTGCGTGGGACGCGCGGGAGGAGGATCGAGACGGCGGGCGCCGCGACGGCGACGACGAGCGAGTACGAGGTGATCGAGTAGCTCACCTGAGTGGGCGTCGCCCCCAGGGTGTCCGCGATCTGCGGCAGGAGCCCGGCGATCACGAACGCGTTGGTCGCGACCACGAACAGGGAAAGGGCGAGGATCAGCAGCGCCGGGGTGGCCCTGCGGTATGATTGTTCGACGAACGTCATACGGTCAAGATACGACCATTGTTCGATGATTGTCAAACTATTTTTCGAGGGGATGCACGTGTCGGCTGACTACCCGGCCCCCGCCATCGAGACGGTCACGCTCGTCGACGTCCTGCGCGCCGTGGCCGACCCCATCCGGTTGCAGATCGTGCGGGTGCTCGCCGACGGTGAACCGCACGCCAAGTCGGCGACGGAGTGGGGCTTCGACGTGCAGAAGTCGACGCTCTCGCACCACTTCAAGGCGCTTCGCGAGGCCGGGGTGACCCTCACGATCGTGGACGGGCGCACCCACGCCATCCAGCTCCGCAGGGCAGAGCTGGACCAGCGCTTCCCCGGGCTGGTGGATGCGCTCCTCGCCGCAGATGACGGCGACAGCGTCGCCGACAGCGACAGCGCCGCCGGGCAGCGCTAGCCGAGCGCCTCGTCGAGCTTCTGTTCCAGCTCATCCAGGTCGAAGTAGTTGTCGACCACGACGATGTCGGCGTTGGTCTGGCCGATCTTGTCGACCAGCTCCGGCGAGGTCAGGATGACCTGCGCGTTCGAGGCGGCCGTCGCCAGACTCGCGAGGTCCGAGGCTGTCACGTCCGCGTCGATGTCGAGACGCTTCAGCACGCGCTCGGCGTTGACCTTGAGGATTCCGGACGTGCCGATGCCTGCACCGCAGATCGCGACGATCTTCATCAGACCGCGCCCTGCTCGCTCGCAGCCATGATCCGCTGCACGGCTGCCGCATCCTGAGCTGCGGCGAGAGCGGGGATCGCCTCAGGATCGTTGAACACGTTCGCCAGCTCGGCGACCGAGGTCACGTGACCCTCCGGCGACGAGACGGCGAGGCCGATGACCACGGAGACCGGGTCGTTGTGCGGGTGACCGAAGACGACGGGGTCGGCCAGCGTGACGACGGAGAGGCCGTCCGCCAGCACATCGGGGCCCGGACGGGCGTGTGCGAGGGCGAGCCCCGGCGCGATGACGATGTACGCCCCGAACTCGTCGATGACCTGGATCATCCGCTCGGCGTAGCTGGGCTCTGTGGCCCCGGAGGCCGCGAGAGCCGCCCCTGCCAGCTCGACCGCGTCACGCCAGTCGGAGGCGTGAGCTCCGATGGTGATGGCGGAATCGGGCAACGGTGGCAGAGGCATGGCTCAAGCGTATCTCCCGGCGGGTTACGAACCCTCGAAACCTGCTGTGATGATGTCCGCCAGCTCTTCGCGTTCTTCCAGCGGGAGGAACGCGGAACCGGCCGCGTTGAGCTGGAACACCTCGAGGTCGGTGCGGTCGTACGCGAACGCGTCTGCCAGGATGCTCAGCTCGCGCGTCAGGGACGTTCCGCTCATCAGGCGGTTGTCGGTGTTCACGGTCACCCGGAAGCCGAGCTGGTAGAGCAGGTCGAACGGGTGGTCGAGGATGTCGTCGCCCCACGCGGCGATGGCGCCGGTCTGCAGGTTGGAGGTCGGGCTCGTCTCGAGCGCGATCTCGCGGTCCTTCACCCACTGGGCGAGCGTGCCGATGGTCACGTAGGTGTTCTCGTCGTCCTGGCGCTCGATCGTGATGTCCTCCGCGATGCGAACACCGTGGCCGAGGCGCAGCGCGCGGCCGTCGATGAGGGCGCTCCTGATGCTCTCCAGCCCGTCCGCCTCTCCGGCGTGCACGGTCGTGGGGAAGAACTGCGCGGCGAGGTAGTCGAACGCCGCGCGGTGGCGCGACGGGAGGAAGCCTGCCTCTGCTCCGGCGATGTCGAAGCCGACGACGCCGTTGTCGCGGTGGCGAACGGCCAGCTCGGCGATCTCCAGCCCACGGTCTGCGTGGCGCATGGCGGTGACCAGCTGGCCGACCCGGATGCGCTTGCCTGTGGCGCGCACATCGTCGATGCCCTGCTCGATGCCGTCCTGCACCGCATCCACTGTCTCGTCGAGGCTGAGACCGCGGGAGAGGTGCTGCTCGGGAGCCCAGCGGATCTCGCCGTACACGACGCCGTCCTCGCCGAGGTCCTGGACGAACTCGCGCGCGACGCGGCTGAGCCCCTCCTTCGTCTGCATGACAGCGGTGGTGAGGTCGAAGGTCTTAAGGTATTCGACCAGCGAGCCGGAGTTGGACTTCTCGCCGAACCAGCTCGCCAGCTCGACGGCGTCCGTGGTGGGGAGGTCGAGGCCGATCTCCGCGCCGAGCTCGATCACCGTCGCCGGTCGCAGGCCGCCGTCGAGGTGGTCGTGCAACGACACCTTCGGCAACTCCCGGATGCTCGTGCCGTCGCTGAGCCTGTACCCGCCGTCTGCTTCTTTACTCATGTCCTTCAATCTATCGTTCGGTCGCGCGCCGCAGCTATCGAGTCCGGAGTTGTTCAGTCGAGACGCCGGCGTGTCGCCTGAACAAGTCCGGAGTCGATTGTTTAGGAGATGCGGTCGGCGATGAGGGGGCCGCCGGTGAGGACGGGGTCGCCTTGGTCGCCGATGCGGTATGCGCCCTCGAGGGCCTCGAGCGCGCGCTCGAAGCGGGCAGGCTCGTCGGCGGAGAGGGTGAAGAGCGGGTCGCCTGCTCGCACCGTGTCTCCCGGCTTGGCGTGCAGGTCGACACCCGCGGCGTGCTGCACGGGGTCCTGCTTGCGGGCGCGCCCTGCGCCGAGACGCCAAGCGGCGATGCCGAACGGCAGCGCCTGCTGCTCGACCAGCACGCCATCGCGGTCGGCGACGACGGTGTGCGTCTCCTTCGCGACCGGCAGCGGCGCGTCGGGGTCTCCGCCCTGGGCGCGGATGGTCTCTCGCCACTTGTCCATCGCGCGGCCGTCCTTCAGGGCGGCCTCCACATCCACGTCCGTCTTGCCCGCGAGGGCGAGCATCTCGCGCGCCAGCTCGATGGTCAACTCGACGACATCCGCCGGTCCGCCACCCGCCAGCACCTCGACGGACTCGCGCACCTCGTTGGCGTTGCCGATAGCGAGGCCGAGCGGCACGTTCATGTTGGTGAGCAGCGCGGAGGTGGCGACGCCGGCGTCACGGCCGAGGTCGACCATCGTGCGGGCAAGCTCGCGCGACTTCTCGATGTCTTTGAGGAACGCGCCGGAGCCGAACTTCACGTCGAGTACGAGCGCGCCGGTGCCTTCCGCGATCTTCTTGCTCATGATCGAGGAGGCGATCAGCGGGATGGCCTCGACCGTTCCCGTGATGTCGCGCAGCGCGTAGAGCTTGCCGTCCGCCGGAGCGAGGCCGGAGCCCGCTGCGCAGATCACGCCGCCGACATCCCGCAGCTGGTCGAACATCTCCTGGTTGGTCAGGTTGGCCCGCCAGCCGGGGATGCTCTCCAGCTTGTCGAGCGTCCCTCCCGTGTGTCCGAGCCCGCGCCCGGAGAGCTGTGGCACTGCGGCGCCGAACGTCGCGACGAGCGGCATCAGCGGCAGCGTGATCTTGTCGCCGACGCCGCCGGTGGAGTGCTTGTCCGTCGTCGGCTTGCCGAGGCCGTCGAAGCTCATCCGCTCACCGGAGGCGATCATCGCCATCGTGAGGTCCTTGATCTCGCGGCGGGTCATCCCGTTGAGGAAGATCGCCATCGTCATCGCGGCCATCTGCTCGTCGCCGACGTAGCCGCGCGTGTACGCGTCGATCAGCCAGTCGATCTGCGGCGTCGACAGCTCACCGCTGTCGCGCTTGGTGTGGATGAGGTCGACGGCGTCGAAGGCCTCGACCGTCCCTGCGGTGTCGCTCATATCTGCTTTCTGTGTCGTCGTGCGCTCAGGGTGTGAGCTCAGGCGTCGTGCCGTGCGGCGTACTCGGTCAGCTGGCGCGGGCCGAACGCGTCCGGCAGCACCTCGTCGATGGTGCGGAAGCCGGACACCGTCTCCAGCACCATGCCCTCCGCCGAGTGCTCGTACAGCAGCTGGCGGCAGCGGCCGCACGGCATCAGGACGTTGCCGTCGCCGTCCACGCAGGTGAAGGCCACCAGGTGGCCGCCACCCGACATGTGCAGGGCCGAGACGAGTCCGCACTCCGCGCACAGCGTGACGCCGTAGCTGGCGTTCTCGATGTTGCAGCCGGAGACGATCCTGCCGTCGTCGACGAGCGCCGCGGCGCCGACGGCGAACTTCGAGTACGGGATGTACGCGTGCGTCATGGCCTCGCGGGCCGCTGCGCGCAGCGCCTCCCAGTCGACGGCGTCCGTCGCCTTTGCCTCGCTCATGATTTGATGTACGGCTTGCCGTCCGCGGCGGGTGCCCGCGAGATCCCGACGAGTCCTGCGACCGCGAAGATCGTCACGACGTACGGCAGCATCAGCATGAACTCGCTCGGCACGGGGGCGCCGATGATCCCGAGCGTGGTCTGCAGGTACGACGCGAAGCCGAACAGCAGAGCGGCCAGGGTGGCCCTGATCGGGTCCCAACGCCCGAAGATGACGGCGGCCAGGGCGATGAAGCCGGCGCCGTTGGTCATCTCTTTGCCGAACGCTCCGACCGAGGCGAGCGTGAAGTACGCTCCACCGAGACCGGCGACCGCTCCCGCCAGCGAGACGTTCCAGAACCGGGTGCCGTTGACGTTGATGCCGACGGTGTCCGCCGCCTTCGGGTGCTCGCCGACAGCGCGGACGCGCAGGCCCCAGCGGGTCTTGAACAGCCCGAACCAGACCAGGAACACGGCGATGTACATCAGGTAGACGATGATCGTCTGCTTGAACAGCACGGGGCCGATGACCGGGATCTCGCTCAGCAGCGGGATCGGCAGCCGCTCGAAGCGCGGAGGGTTGTTCAGCACGGGGATGTCGTTCGACAGCACCGTGGAGAACAGGAAGCTCGTCAGACCGGTGACGAGCACGTTGAGCACGACACCGACGATCACCTGCTCCACCAGGTACTTGATCGCGAACGCGGCCAGCACGAACGACACCAGGACGCCGGCGATCATCGCCGACAGCATCCCGATGATGAGCGCTGCGACGACAGGGAGGTGCCAGACGTGCTGCGCGACGGATGCGATGAACGCCGAGACGAACGCACCGGCGAGCAGCTGACCCTCGATGGCGACGTTCACGACACCGGCGCGCTCTGAGATGACACCGCCGAGGGCACCGAAGACGAGCGGGACCGACAGGCTCACGCTGCCGAGCAGCAGGCCGGTGAACGGCACGGTGTGGCCTGCGGCCGCCCAGGTGAGGAAGCCGAACATGAACACCAGCGCGAACACGATCGCGTACCAGATCGGCACCTTGCGGCCCGATGCGATGTAGAAGTACGCGCCGACAGCGAGGAGCACGCACAGGATCGCGCAGATGACGCTCGTCGCCTGGGTGGGGACGGTCAGCAGCGGGATGGCGAAGAAGTCGCCAGGGTCGGCGAAGCGGAAGCTGCTGTCGCCCTGCCTGGGCAGGAACACGAACAGCACGATGGCGAGCAGGGCGAAGACGCCCAGCGCGATCGGCGCCTTCCAGCTCTTGATCTGGGTGCGCTCCAGGACGATCTGGTCGCTCGACGGGATGCCCGGCTGGGTCTCGGTGACGGTGCTCACTTGGCTGCCACCTCCTTGCTGACGATGGGAAGGGTGGACTTCTTGGATGCGACGCCGGGGGTCGGCAGGCGGAAGATCGCCCGCACGAGCGGCGGCGCTGCGATGAACAGCACGATGAGGGACTGCACGACGAGCACGATGTCGATCGGGATGTCGTTGGCCGCCTGCATGGCGAAGCTTCCCGCCTTGAGAGCGCCGAACAGCAGACCGGCGATGAAGGTGCCCCACGGTCGCGATCGACCGAGCAGCGCGACCGTGATCGCGTCGAAGCCGATGCCGGCATCCAGGTCGGAGGTGATGCCCTGCGGGAAGGTGCCGAGCGCCTGGTTCACACCGGCGAACCCGACGAGGCCACCGGCGATCAGCATGGCGACGAAGTAGACGTTCTTGACGTCGATTCCGGCGACGCGTGCTGCGTTCGGGTTCTCGCCGACCGCCTTGAACCGGAAGCCCATCGCCGAGCGGTTGAGCAGCCACCACACGTACACGGTCAGCGCGATGACGATGACGAACGCCCAGGTGAGGTTGTACTGGTCTCCGAACAGCGGAGGCAGGATCGCGTTCGGCTTCACCGGGGGCGACTTCGGGTTGCTCGACCCCGCCATCTGGAAGAGGCCGGGCGTGCGCAGGAAGTACGCCAGCAGATAGAAGGCGATGTAGTTCAGCATGATCGTGACGATCACCTCGTGCGCGCCCGTCCGAGCCTTCAGCAGACCGGCGATGCCGCCCCAGATCGCTCCACCGGCGATGCCGGCGACGATCGCGAGCAGCAGGTGCAGCACGGGAGGCAGGTTGAACGACCAGCCGACCCAGCCCGCTGCACCGGCGGCGATCAGCATCTGGCCGCGGCCACCGATGTTGAACATGCCGACCCTGAACGCGAGGGCGACGCCGAGACCACCGGCGATCAGCGGCGTGGCGAACGTCAGCGTCTCGGTCAGCGGCCGGATGCCTGCGGAGAAGGACGGACGACGGAAGTTGTAGATCGAGCCCTGGAACAGCGAGACGTATGCGCTCGACACGGAGTTCCAGATGGCCTGGAACGTGTCGCCCGGCCTGGCGAAGAAGTAGCCGGACGCCTTCTGCACGGTCGGGTCGGTGATGGCGATCAGGATGGCGCCGATCACCAGGGCGATCACGACGGCGAGGATCGAGATGACGACGCTGCCGCCGGCGATGTCGCGCATGGCGACCTGCCAGCGCGACGGCGGCTCGACGCCGGGGGCCTTCGTCGGCTCCGGCCCCTTCGTCGGCTCAGGGGCCTGGGCGGTCTGGCTCATGCTGCGACTTCCACATCCGCCGGCAGCTCGCCGGCCATCATCAGACCGAGCACAGCACGCGAGGTGTTGCCCGGCACGATTCCTACGATTCCGCCGCGGTACATGACCGCGATCCTGTCTGCGAGAGCGGCGACCTCGTCGAGCTCCGTGGAGACGACGATGACGGGGATGCCGGCATCCCTGGTCGCGACGATGCGCTTGTGCACGAACTCGATCGAGCCGACGTCGAGACCGCGCGTCGGCTGCGCGGCGACGAACAGGCTCAGGTCGCGGCTCAGCTCGCGGGCGAGGACGACCTTCTGAGCGTTGCCGCCCGACAGCTTGCCGACCTTCGTGTCGACGCCCTGGGCGCGCACGTCGAACTCCTTGATCTTCTCCTCGGCGAACTCCGCGCGGTAGGAGAGCTGCAGGTTGCCCGCCTTGACGAACGGCTCGCCGCTCGATCGGTCGAGCATCAGGTTCTCCGCGATGGTGAACTCGCCGACCAGGCCGTCCTCGTTGCGGTCCTCTGGCACGAAGCCGACACCGGCGTCGAGCACCCTGCGCACGCTGTGGCCCTGGATGTGCTTGCCGTCCAGCTCGATCGTGCCCTCGACGCGCGGCTGGAGCCCGAGGATCGCCTCGGTGAGCTCGGTCTGGCCGTTGCCCTGGACTCCGGCGATGGCGAGGATCTCGCCCGCCTTGACGTCGAAGCTGACGTTGTTGACGACGAGCTGCCCGATCGGGTCGATCACCGACAGGTCGCGCACGATCAGCGCGGGGGCGCCGGGGTGCGCCGGCTCCTTGTGCACGGTCAGCTCGACGGCGCGGCCGACCATCATCGACGCCATCTCGGTGTTCGTGGCGGTCGGCTCCGTCTCGCCGACGACCTTGCCGAGACGGATGACGGTGATGCGGTCCGCCACCTCTCGCACTTCGCGCAGCTTATGGGTGATGAAGACGATGGCGGTGCCCTGCTCCTTGAGCTGGCGCATGATCGCCATCAGCTCGTCGGTCTCCTGCGGGGTGAGCACGGCGGTCGGCTCGTCGAACACGAGCACCTTCGCGTTCTGGGACAGAGCCTTGATGATCTCCACGCGCTGCTGGACGCCGACGGGCAGGTCCTCGATCAGCGCATCCGGGTCGACGTCGAAGCCGAAGCGGTCGGAGATCTCGCGCACCCGCTTGCGGGCGGCGTTCAGGTCGAGGCGTCCGGCGAACCCGGTCTCCTCGTGGCCGAGCATGACGTTCTCCGCGACCGTGAAGACGGGGATGAGCATGAAGTGCTGGTGCACCATGCCGATTCCGGCCTTCATCGCGTCGCCGGGGCCGGAGAACTGCTGGACGACGTCGTCGAGCAGGATCTCGCCCTCGTCGGCCTGGTAGAGGCCGTATAGAACGTTCATGAGGGTGGACTTGCCTGCGCCGTTCTCGCCGAGCAGGCAGTGGATCTCGCCTGGTTCGACCGTGAGGTCGATGTGGTCGTTGGCGACCAGGGCACCGAACCGTTTGGTGATGCCGCGAAGTTCGAGCTTCATTCGGGTGGGGTTCCTTCTCTACTCGCCCGGGTGGAGCGATGACGCGCGGGAAAGGAGGATGGCCTCGATGCGCGTCTTCACCCTACCTTTTTGCACATATGTCAGTGTGTGCTCAGTTGAGCAGTCGTGACAAGGGCCAAAAGACCGGGGAGGCCAGCATCCGCTGACCTCCCCGTGTAGTGCGATCGTGCTGTTACGCCTTGGGCGACGACGGAGACTCGACCGTGATCGAGCCGTCGATGATGCCGGCCTTGATCTTGTCCAGCTCGCCCTGCAGTCCCTTGTCCACCTTCGACTCGAAGTTGTGGAACGGGGCCAGGCCGACGCCGTCGTTCTTCAGGGTTCCGACGTACGGCGTGTTGGTGAACTTGCCGTTCGCGGCGTCCTTGACGACGGATGCGGTGGCGGTGTCGAGACCCTTCATCACCGAGGTGAGCAGGATGTCCTTGACAGCCGGGTCCGAGATGAAGACGTCGGTGTCGACGCCGACCATCGCGATGTCCTTGCCGGAGTCCTTGATCGCCTGCGCTGCCGACTGGTAGATCGGGCCTCCGACGGGCATGATCACGTCAGCACCCTGGTCGATGATGCCCTGCGCCGTGGTCTTGGCCGTGTCGTTGGCGTCGAAGCCGCCGGTGAACGCACCGTTCTGAGCCTTGACGTCCCAGCCGACGACCTTGACGTCCTTGCCCTTCTGCTGGTTGTAGTACGCGACGCCGTCCGCGAAGCCGTCCATGAAGATGGTGACGGTCGGGAACTGCATGCCGCCGAAGGTGCCGACGACGCCGGACTTCGAGTAGCTCGCAGCAGCGTATCCGCCGAGGAAGGCGGCCTGAGCGGTGTCGAAGATGATCGGGCGGACGTTGTCCGCCGTGATCTCGTTGTCGTCGACCGTGGCGAAGTCGATGTCCGGGTTGGCCTTGGCGGCCTTCTCGGTGGCGTCCTTCAGGTTGAACCCGACCGAGATGATCAGGTTGCAGTTCTGGTCGACCATGCTCTGGATGTTCGGGCTGTAGTCGTTCGCGTTCTTCGACTCGGCCTTCTTGTAGCTGATGCCGAGGCTCTTCGTCGCGCTGACCATGCCGTTGTAGCTGGTCTCGTTGAACGACTTGTCGTCGAATCCGCCGGCGTCGGAGACCATGCAGGGCAGGAAGTCGCTCTTCGCGGCTCCCGTGGTCGAGTTGTCCGACGGGGCAGCCGAACACGCGGCCAGCATCGACATGACGCCGACCGCTACCAGGCCGAGCACTCCGGCCTTACGGGCTGTGATTGTCAAGGTGGTGTCCTCCAAGATGCAGGCCTCCTCGGGTGAAGGGAGGCCATTTGCTGTTCACGTTACCGAATGTGACGAACCGCTCCGTTCGAAAATCCGGCTTCTTCATGCAAGCGTTACAAATGCACGCCTGTTTGGCACCTGCTCATTTGAGCATCTTGCCCCCCGCGTCTGCCCCCTACAGCCACCCGCGCTTCTTGAACACGAAGTAGAGGAGACCGCTCAGCCCGAGCATGGCCAGGACGGCCAGCGGATACCCGAACGTCCAGTCCAGTTCCGGCATATGGGTGAAGTTCATCCCGTAGACGCCGGCGACGAGCGACGGAGCGAACAGGATCGCCGCCCAGGACGAGATGCGCTTGACCTCCTCGCCCTGCCGGTGCGTCGAGTGCGCCAGCCGCTCCATCTCCTCATTCCTGCGCTCGGACACGAGCGTGGAGTTCACCGTGAGGATGTCGCGCAGGAGCTGACGGAACCCGTCGACCCGCTCGTTCACGACCGTGAGGTGGTCGGCGACGTCGCGCAGTCCGCGCTGCAACTCCTGGGTGACGCCGTACTTGGACGAGCCGTGCTCGAGCGCATCCATCACAGCGGTCAGTGGATGCGTCGCCCTCTGGAAGTCGATGACCTCGCGCGACAGCTCGTAGATGCGCCTGGACACCAGCGCGTCCCCGCCGAACACCTGCGTCTCGATCTCGTCGATGTCGTTGGCGAGACCGGCGACGACCGGGCTGTACGCATCCACCACAGCGTCGATGATCGCGTAGAGAATGGCCTGGGTGCCGAGGGCGAGCAGCTCCGGCTCCCTCTCCATCCTCTGCCGGACATGAGAGAGGTCGGGCGACTCGCTGTGCCGGACGGTGATGACGAAGTTCGGGCCGACGAAGAGGTGCAGCTCGCCGAAGTCGACCTCTTCAGGCACATCCAGGTAGTTGGCCGCTTTGAGCACCACGAAGAGAACGGTGTCGTAGCGCTCCAGCTTGGGCCGCTGGTGCGCGACGATCGCGTCCTCGATGGCCAGCTGGTGCAGGCCGAACTCGTCGGCGAGGGACATCAGCTCATCGGCGCTCGGCCGGTAGAGGCCGATCCAGGCGACGCCGTCCTTCGTCGCGTCCAGCGCTCGGTACGTCTCTGCGAGGCTGCGGGGCGACGCGACGCGGTGGCCGTCGGAGTAGATGGCGGAGTCGACCATGCTGGGCCGCGGCTCGCGCGGCTGGTTCTGCTCGGACGACGAGGTCTCTGACGGAGGATCGACTCGGCGCGTGCGGGAGACGAAGGGCATCGGGATGCCGCGTCGGTTGGTGTTCAAAGCCATGAGTCACCTCCGGGGTGCTGCGTACGAGTGGACCGGCCGTGCTCACACGGCCACCTAACTGTACGCGCGCTGTCTGCCGGTGCGCTGGACCCGCTTTCGTGCGCCGCCGAGTACGCTCTCGTAGTGTCCGACAAGCTCGGTGCAGATCGCCTCCCAGCTGCGGCCGAGCACTGCACGCCTGCCCGCCTCGCCCATCCTGAGGCGCAGCGGTGCGTCTGGGGCGAGCATCTTCACAGCGGCGCGCAGCGCCCTGTCGTCCGACGGCTGCACCAGCAGTCCGTCGACGCCGTGCTCGACCAGGTCGATCGGCCCTCCAGCACGCGGCGCGACCACCGGTATGCCAGACGCGTGGGCCTCCTGGACGGTCTGGCCGAAGGTCTCCTCCGTGCCGGTGTGCACGAACATGTCGAAACTCGCATACGCCGCAGCGAGGTCGGAGCCGCCCAGCCGGCCGAGCCAGGTCACCGGCATCCCGCGCAGCTCGGCGGCGACGGAGGCGCGCGACGGGCCGTCCCCGACGATGGCGAGCTGGAGGCCGGGGATGCCGCGCAGCGCGCGGAGGCGCTCCACCTGCTTCTCCGGCGCGATGCGGCCGACGTACCCGACGACGAGCTCGCCGTCCGGCGACAGCTGATCGCGGAGCGCGATGGCGGCAGGCGTCCTGCGGTTGTTGGGGTGGTAGCGCTCCAGATCGACCCCTCTGCCCCAGCGCGCGAGCGAGCGGACGCCCGCGGTGCGCAGGTCGTACTCCGACGCGGCGGACGGCACGAGCGTGAGGTCGGCGCCGTCGTGCACCCAGCGCACGTACTTCCACGCGATGGCCGACGTCATCCCGAGCCCGTTGCGCCTGGCGTACCCTGCGACATCCGTCTGGTAGATGGCCACGGACGGCACGCCGAGCCGGTTGGCGGCAGCGATCCCCTGCGCCCCGAGGAGGAAGGGGGACGCGGCGTGCAGCACGTCGGGCTCGAACCTGCTCAGGATGCGCTGCACCTGCGGGCTGGGGAGCCCGACGGGGAACTGCCGGTACGCCACGGACGGCACCTGATGCACCCGGAAGCCGGAGTACTCGGCGGGAGCTCCTGCGTCCGGGCACACCACGATCGCTTCGTGGCCCTCGGCCGCCAGGTGCTCCAGCACCCGGCAGACACTGGTGGTGACCCCGTTGACTGTGGGGAGGAAGCTCTCGCTGACCACCGCTACGCGCATACCGCCAGGCTAGGCAGCCGCGGTGACCCCGGTGTGAACGGCCGGTGTCCGGGAGCGCTCGGTATCCTTTCGACATGGCACACACCTCCAGCGCGCTCGACCGCTTCTACGCCGTGATCCCGGCCGGCGGGATCGGCTCGCGGCTCTGGCCGCTCTCCCGCGCCGACGCGCCCAAGTTCCTGCACGATCTCACGGGCTCTGGACAGACCCTGCTTCGCGACACCTGGGACAGGCTCGCTCCGCTCTCCGGCGAGCAGCGGATCATGGTCGTCACCGGCCGCGCCCACCGCGCCGCCGTCGAGGCGCAGCTGCCGACGCTGGCCGATCAGAACGTCGTCCTGGAGTCGGAGCCGCGCGACTCCACCGCCGCCATCGGCCTGGCCGCCGCGATCCTGGAGCGCAGGGAGCCCGGCGTGATCATCGGGTCGTTCGCCGCCGACCACGTCATCAAGAACCTCCCCCTGTTCGGCGCAGCGGTCCGCGAGGCCGTCGCCTCTGCGGACGCCGGGTACATCACGACCATCGGCATCCGGCCGACGGAGCCTTCGGTCGGCTTCGGCTACATCCGGACCGGCGAAGGGCTGGGCATCGACGGGGCGCCGAGCGCGCTCTCGGTGACCGAGTTCGTCGAGAAGCCGGATCTGGAGACGGCGGAGGGCTACCTGGCCAGCGGCGCGTACCTGTGGAACGCGAGCATGTTCATCTCCCGCGCGGACCGCCTGCTGGAGGAGATCGCTCGATCGAAGCCCGAACTCCACGCCGGGCTGCTCGAACTGGCGGAGGCCTGGGACGACCCCGCGACGCGCGGCCCGGCCGTCGACCGCATCTGGCCGGGGCTGGAGAAGATCGCGATCGACTACGCCGTGGCGGAGCCGGCAGCGAGCAGGGGCGCGCTCTCTGTCATTCCCGGCTATTTCGACTGGGACGATGTCGGAGACTTCGCCTCGCTCGCCAAGCTCAACTCGGGCGGCCGCAAGTCCGACCTGGCCATCCTCGGCGAGAACGCCCGCGTCCTCTCCGATGCCTCCAGCGGCATCGTGGTCAGTCAGTCCGGCCGGGTGATCAGCCTCATCGGCGTGAAGGACATCGTGGTGGTCGACACCCCGGATGCGCTCCTCGTCACGACCAGCGAGAACGCCCAGCGGGTGAAGGCCGTCGTGGATGCGCTGAAGCTCACGGGCTCCAGCGACGTGTTGTAGGGAATTCAGCCATCCTGATGCGCTAGCGTTCCGTCCGGCGCCTGCCGCGCACCCGAACTCCCGGCAGACAGCCTGGGGGTGGAATACGCATGTTCGACGCGCTGCTGACGACCGATGTCGTCGATGGCCCGGTGATCGTGACGGTGCTGGCCGTCGCGGCCGTCGCTGCCGCGTTCCTGCTGGCGCGGCGGCCCAGCCTGCGCTGGCTGGTGACCGCGCTGTCCGCTGTCGCGGCCGGCCTCGTGGTCTCCGTGGGCATCTGGCTGGTCGCCGTGCGCTGGCTCGACCTCTTCGGAACCTCGCTCGGCTTCGTGAACTACGCGTGGATCACCGCGACCTGCTGTGCGGTGGCGCTCGCTGTTGTGAACCTGTGGCGGTCTCCCCGCTGGCGGAAGATCGTCGCGGTGGCGTGCATCCCGGTGTTCATCGCGGCGGGCACGCTCGCGGTGAACGCGACGTACGGAATCAACCGCACGCTCGGCAACCTGCTCTCCATCTCGACAGACAAGCCGATCAGGCTCACGCCGCCGACGGCAGCATCCGGGTACGACACGCAGCTCTGGAAGCACTGGAAGCCTCCTGCCGACCTCCCGGAGCACGGCAGGACGGGCAGCCAGGTGATCCCGAACAGCGGGTCCGGCTTCTCCTCACGGCCTGCGGGGATCTACCTGCCTCCCGCCGCCCTCGTCGAGCACCCTCCGCCCCTTCCCCTCGTGGTGATGCTGATGGGTCAGCCGGGCAACCCCGACCCGTATCAGGCAGCGGCGGTGCTCGACCCGATCGCCGCCAAGCACGGAGGCCTCGCCCCGATCGTCATCGTCGCCGATCAGCTCGGCGACCCGCTCAGGGACCCGCTCTGCCTCGACACGAAGCGGTTCGGGAACGCGCAGACCTTCCTCACCGGCGACGTCGTCGACTGGGCGCAGAAGCACCTCAACATCACCCACGACCGCCGGTTCTGGACGATCGCCGGATACTCCAACGGCGGGCAGTGCGCCCTGTCGATCGCGGTCAAACGGCCCGACCTGTTCTCCAACCTCATCGACATCTCCGGAGAGGAGTTCCCTGGCTCCGACCACGAGGCGGCCGTGCTCCACGACGTGTTCGGCGGAGACAAGGACGCGTACGAGAACCAGAAGCCGCTCCGCATCATGCACGGCAAGGACTTCCGGCACACCACGGCTGTCTTCACCGTCGGCTCCGACGACGCGATGTACCGCCCCGTCGCCCTCCGGGTCGCCGCGGCGGCCCGCCAGGTGGGGATGAACGTCGACTATCACGAGGTGCCGAACGGCGGGCACGTGCAGAAGGCGCTCACCGGCGGCCTGCAGGAGGGCTTCCGCGTCCTCTACCCTGTGCTCGGCCTGTCGGCGCCCTCCTGACCACCGACCTGATTTGTCTCGACGTCGAGACACTTAGGCCCACCTAAGCAGCGTGAAACAGCCGTGCGGCATAGACTGGTACGGCGCTCAAGCGCGTCAGCAAGCGACCACAACCAGGGAGGGTTGTTCGTGCCAGATCAAGCGGCAGGAACCCTGCAGCCGACCAAGAACAGGCCGGGCGGGACACTGTACCGGGGCCGAGAGGGAATGTGGTCGTGGGTGCTGCACCGCATCACCGGCGTCGCCATCTTCTTCTTCCTTCTCGTGCACATCCTCGACACCTCGCTCGTCCGGGTCAGCCCAGAGGCGTACAACGCGGTGATCGGGACGTACAAGAACCCCATCATGGGACTCGGTGAGATCGCCCTCGTCGGCGCCATCATGTTCCACGCCTTCAACGGCATCCGGATCATCCTCATCGACTTCTGGAGCAAGGGCGTCAAGTACCAGAAGGTCATGTTCTACATCGTCATCGTGATCTGGGTCGTGCTCATGGCCGGCTTCGTTCCCGTGCAGCTCATCCACATCTTCGGAGAGGGGCACTGACCATGACCACCATCGAAGCGCCTCGCACCCCGTCCCGCCCTGCCCGCAAGGGCGTCAACTGGGAGAAGTGGGGCTGGATCTACATGCGCGCGTCCGGCGTGCTGCTGATCGTCCTCATCTTCGGCCACCTGTTCGTCAACCTCGTCATGGGCGAGGGCGTCAAGCAGATCGACTTCGCCTTCATCGGCGGCAAGTACGCAACGCCGTTCTGGCAGATCTGGGATCTGCTGATGCTCTGGCTCGCCATGATCCACGGCGGCAACGGGATGCGCACCCTGGTCAACGACTACTCGTACAACAAGGTGGTCAACCGCATCCTGAAGGGCGCGATCCTCGCCGCCGTCGTCGTGCTCGTGGTCCTCGGCACGCTCGTGATCTTCACTTTCGAACCCTGCCCAGCAGGCGCTCCGGCCGATCTTCTGCCGTCGTTCTGCCCGGTCAAGTAATCACCTAGTAGCCAACGACTACGGAAAAACGCTGTGACAACTGAAACCTCTGAATCGACCGTCATCGACGGCGTCCACTACCACGAGTTCGACATCGTCATCGTCGGCGCAGGCGGCGCAGGGATGCGCGCTGCGATCGAAGCCGGTCCGCACGCCAAGACCGCGGTGATCTCGAAGCTCTACCCCACCCGCTCCCACACGGGAGCCGCGCAGGGCGGCATGGCCGCGGCGCTGGCGAACGTGGAAGAGGACAACTGGGAGTGGCACACCTTCGACACCGTCAAGGGCGGCGACTACCTCGTCGACCAGGACGCCGCCGAGATCCTCGCCAAGGAAGCCATCGACGCCGTCATCGACCTCGAGAACATGGGCCTGCCGTTCAACCGCACGCCAGAGGGCAAGATCGACCAGCGCCGCTTCGGCGGTCACACCCGCGACCACGGCAAGGCGCCTGTGCGCCGCGCCTGCTACGCAGCGGACCGCACCGGCCACATGATCCTGCAGACGCTGTTCCAGAACTGCGTCAAGCTCGGCATCAACTTCTTCAACGAGTTCTACGTGCTCGACGTGATCATGAACGAGGTCGATGGCGTCGAGCAGCCCGCGGGCGTCGTCGCCTACGAGCTGGCCACCGGCGAGCTGCACGTCTTCCACTCGAAGGCGATCATCTTCGCCACGGGCGGCTTCGGCAAGATCTTCAAGACCACCTCCAACGCCCACACCCTCACCGGTGACGGCGTCGGCATCATCTGGCGCAAGAAGCTCCCGCTGGAGGACATGGAGTTCTTCCAGTTCCACCCGACCGGCCTCGCCGGGCTGGGCATCCTGCTCACCGAGGGCGCCCGCGGTGAGGGCGCTATCCTCCGCAACGCGAGCGGTGAGCGCTTCATGGAGCGCTACGCCCCCACCATCAAGGACCTCGCGCCGCGCGACATCGTCGCCCGCTGCATGGTCCAGGAGGTCGCGGAGGGCCGCGGCGCCGGTCCGCACAAGGACTACGTGCTGCTCGACTGCACCCACCTGGGAGCCGAGGTCCTGGAGACCAAGCTGCCGGACATCACCGAGTTCGCCCGCACCTACCTCGGCGTCGACCCCGTGGTCGAGCCCGTGCCCGTGATGCCGACCGCGCACTACGCGATGGGCGGCATCCCGACCAACACGGCCGCCGAGGTGCTGCGCGACAACACCACGGTCGTTCCCGGCCTCTACGCCGCGGGCGAGTGCGCCTGCGTCTCCGTGCACGGCTCCAACCGTCTCGGCACCAACTCGCTGCTCGACATCAACGTGTTCGGCAAGCGTGCTGGCAACAACGCGGTCGAGTACGTCAAGACGGCGACCGCCGTCCCGCTGCCGGAAGACCCGGCGAAGGCCGTCCGCGAGATGATCGACGGTCTCCGCAACGGAACGGGCACCGAGCGCATCGCGGCCATCCGCAAGGAACTGCAGGACGAGATGGACAAGAACGCCCAGGTGTTCCGCACGGACGAGTCGCTCGCGAAGGTCACCACGACCATCCACGAGCTCCGCGACCGCTACCGCAACATCGTCGTGCAGGACAAGGGCAAGCGCTTCAACACGGACCTCCTCGAGGCTGTGGAGCTCGGCTTCCTGCTCGACCTCGCCGAGGTCGTGGTGTACTCGGCGCGCAACCGCCAGGAGAGCCGCGGCGGCCACATGCGCGACGACTACCCCAAGCGCGACGACGAGAACTTCATGAAGCACACCATGGCGTACCTCTCGGGCGACCCGCACTCGTCCGACGCCGCCGACCACATTCGACTCGACTGGAAGCCGGTCGTCGTGACCAACTACCAGCCGATGGAGAGGAAGTACTGATGTCGAACGCCGTGCTCGAGACTCCGCCCGCACCCGAGGCGCCGATCCAGTCGTTCACCGTGACCCTGATCATCCGGCGTTTCGACCCGGATGTGGACACGGAGCCGCGCTGGCAGGACTTCGACGTCGAGATGTTCCCGACCGACCGCATCCTGGACGCGCTGCACAAGATCAAGTGGGAGCAGGACGGCTCGCTGACCTTCCGCCGCTCCTGCGCGCACGGCATCTGCGGTTCGGACGCCATGCGGATCAACGGCCGCAACCGCCTCGCCTGCAAGACGCTGATCAAGGACCTCGACATCTCGAAGCCGATCTACGTCGAGGCCATCAAGGGCCTGCCGCTGGAGAAGGACCTCATCGTGGACATGGAGCCGTTCTTCGCCTCCTACCGCGAGGTGCAGCCCTTCCTCGTCGCGAACAGCGCTCCGCCGAAGGACAAGGAGCGCATCCAGTCGGTCGCCGACCGCGCCCGCTTCGACGACACCACCAAGTGCATCCTGTGCGCGGCGTGCACCTCGTCGTGCCCGGTGTTCTGGACGGACGGGCAGTACTTCGGCCCGGCGGCGATCGTCAACGCGCACCGCTTCATCTTCGACTCCCGCGACGACAACTCGCAGGTGCGCCTCGACATCCTCAACGACAAGGAAGGCGTGTGGCGCTGCCGCACCACCTTCAACTGCACCGACGCGTGCCCCCGCGGCATCCAGGTGACGCAGGCCATCGCCGAGGTCAAGCAGGCCATCATGCGCGGCAAGCGCTGAGCCGAGCTCGTCACGAGCTACCCGAAACTGCGCGATTTCCACCGGAGATCGCGCAGTTTCTCGTATCGGGCGGTGGATAGGCTGGGGCCGTGGCCAAGAAGTCGAGACAGGACGTCGCACCCGTGCGTCCCGATCCGGCGTTGCAGCGCGCTGAGGGCACGATCGACCCGGACTCCGAGACGCTGAAGGACAAGATCACCGAGGCGACGGAGCCGCTGCGCGAACGGCTGGAGAAGCCCGTCGCGCGGGTCACCATCTGGGCCAAGTGGGTCAAGGCCCTCCGGCCGTACCGCGTATACATGAACTTCTCGTACAGCGACGGCAACCTCCGCGCCGCCGGGATGGGCTACCAGGCCCTGTTCGCCATCTTCGCCGCGATCTGGGTGGCGTTCTCGGTGGCGGGCCTCTGGCTGACGAGCAACCCGGACGTGCTGGATGCGCTGACGACCCTGATCAACCGCGCGGTCCCCGGTCTCATCGCGGTGGACGGACAGCCTGGCGCCATCCAGTTGTCGCAGCTCGAGAGCGCCACCTCGTTCGGCTGGACGGGCATCGTCGCCGCGGTCGGCCTGATCTGGACGGCGATCGGCTGGCTGTACTACACCAGGCAGGCCGTCCGCGCGGTGTTCGGGCTCACCAGGGACACCACCAACTACGTCCTGCAGAAGATCCGCGACCTCGGGCTGGCCATGCTGTTCGGCATCGTGCTGCTGATCTCGGCGGTGCTCACCATCGTCAGCACCGAGGCGCTCACGTTCGTGCTCGATCTGATCGGACTGGGCGACTCGTTCTGGACCAGTGTGGTCGCGCGGGTGTCCGGCCTGTTCGTCTCCGTGCTCCTCAACATCGTCACGCTCGGCGCCATGTTCCGCGTGCTCGCGCGCGTCGCCGTGCCGTGGCGGAACCTCTTCTTCGGTACGCTGCTCGGCAGCCTCACCCTCGCCGGGCTGAGCACCCTGGCCGGTGTCTTCCTCGGCGGGGCGACCAAGAACCCGCTGCTGGCGACCTTTGCCGTCTTCATCGGTCTGCTGATCTGGTTCAACTTCGTCTCGCGGGTGATCCTGCTCTCCGCCTCCTGGATCGCCGTCGGGATGTTCGACCGCGGGCTCTCCCCACGCCTGGTCACGCCGGAGCAGGCGGCCGCGGAGAAGGCCGCGGCCGAGCACCAGGCCCGCGTCGTCGTGGCCAGGGCGGAGCTCGAACGGGCCAAGGATGCGCTGGCCTCTGCTCGCTGGCTCGGCAGACTGCGCGCGCAGCGTGCCGTCGAGCGCGCCCAGAACACCCTCAACGACGTGCTCGACGAGGGGACCGTCGGTCGTCCCCGGTAGGCTTGATGCATGCCTTCGAAGCCCGTGCGTATCGCCACGATCAACACCAACGGCATCCGCGCCGCCTTCCGCAAGGGCATGGGCGCGTGGCTCGACACCCGGGACGTGGACATCCTCGCCATTCAGGAGGTCCGCGCATCCACGGAGGACATCCAGTCGCTGCTCGGTGATGAGTGGGACATCCTGCACGACCCTGCCACGGCCAAGGGGCGGGCAGGGGTGGCCATCGCGAGCAGGCACCGTGCGTCCATCCACCGGGTGGAGCTCGGGCCAGAGGAGTTCGACAGCGCAGGGCGCTGGCTGGAGGCCGACTACGAGGTTGGCGGCAAGGTCATCACCGTGGTGAGCACCTACGTGCACTCCGGAGAGGCCGACTCCCCCAAGCAGGTCGAGAAGTACACCTTCCTGGATGCGATGGAGGCCCGCCTGCCGGAGCTCCAGAAGCACAGCGAGTACGCGGTCGTGCTCGGCGACCTGAACGTCGGGCACCGCACGCTCGACATCCGCAACTGGAAGGGCAACGTCAAGCGTGCCGGCTTCCTGCCGGACGAGCGGGCGTACTTCGACCGCTTCGTCGGCGCGGAGGGCGACGACGACTACAACGCGGGCGGCGGACTCGGCTGGGTCGACGTCGGGCGCAAGTGGGCAGGAGAGGTCGACGGCCCGTACACCTGGTGGTCGTGGCGCGGACAGGCGTTCGACAACGACACAGGATGGCGCATCGACTACCAGCTCGCGACCCCCGCGCTCGCGGCGACGGTGAAGCACTACGCGGTCGATCGGGCGGAAGCCTACGACGAGCGATGGTCGGACCACACTCCCGTGGTCGTCGACTACGCCATCTGACCCGCTTCTCCACTCTTCAGACTTTCAAGGACATCCCATGACCACGCTCCCCCGCCTCTATTCGGGCATGCAACCATCGGCAGACTCCCTGCAGCTCGGCAACTACATCGGCGCGCTGCTGCAGTGGAAAGAGCTGCAGACCACCCACGACGCGTTCTTCTCCGTGGTCGACATGCACGCGATCACGGTCGCCCAGGAGCCGGCCGAACTGCGCGAGAAGACGCGCAGGACGGCGGCGCAGTACATCGCGGCCGGGATCGACCCGTCGGCATCCACCCTGTACGTACAGTCGCACGTCCCCGCTCACGCCGAGCTCGCCTGGGTGCTCAACACGATCACCGGGTTCGGCGAGGCGTCGCGCATGACGCAGTTCAAAGACAAGTCGGCCAAGCAGGGGGCAGAGGCGACCTCTGTCGGCCTGTTCGCCTACCCCGTGCTGATGGCGGCGGACATCCTGCTCTACGGCGCGGAGGTCGTGCCGGTCGGCGACGACCAGCGCCAGCACGTCGAGCTGACCCGCGACCTGGCTGAGCGCTTCAACAGCCGGTTCGGCGAGACGTTCGTGGTGCCGCAGGCGATGATCCTCAAAGAGAGCGCCCGCATCTACGACCTGCAGAACCCCACGGCCAAGATGTCGAAGTCGGCGGAGTCGCACGCTGGTGTGGTGTGGCTGCTCGACGAGCCGAAGGTCACCCAGAAGAAGATCATGCGCGCCGTGACCGACACCGACGGCGTCGTGTCGTTCGATCGAGAAGGCAAGCCGGGCATCTCCAACCTGCTGTCGATCTACGCGTCGCTCTCCGGCCGCAGCGTCGAGTCGATCGAGCTGGAGTACGACGGCAAAGGCTACGGCGACTTCAAGAAGGGCCTCGCCGAGGTGGTCGTGGAGACCTTCGCCCCCGTGCGCCAGCGCGCGCTCGACCTGCTCGACGACCCGGCGGAGCTCGACCGCATCCTCGCCAGGAACGCCGCTCGCGCGGAGGAGATCGCCGAGGCGACGCTCGCGACGGTCTACGACCGCGTCGGCTTCCTGCGCCGCGTGCGCTGAGGTCGCAGCATGACAGCGGAATCGACGCGTGAGCCCATCGTCCTGGCGGGCTCACGCGTCGTGCTCTCCGTGCCGGGAGCAGCCGACATCGACCGGGTGACCGAGCTGTGCGCCGAGCCCGCGATCGCGCGCTGGACGACGGTGCCGTCCCCGTATGTCCGAGAGAACGCGGAGACGTTCGTGCTCGACATCGTTCCAGCCGCCTGGACGAGCGGCGCGTCGCGCACCTGGGCGATCCGCGAATCGGAAGACGGCGAGCTGATCGGCATGATCGGCCTCGACGGCATCCGCGACGGCGAAGCGGAGATCGGCTTCTGGTTGGCGCCGGAGGCACGGGGCCGAGGCCTGATGACGGCGGCCGTCGCGCTCGCGATCGACCACGCGTTCGCGCCGGAGCCGTCCGGCCTCGGACTCGAGCGCCTGGTCTGGCGGGCGTTCGTCGGCAACGCGGCCAGCGCATCCGTCGCCCGCCGCGCAGGCTTCCGATTCGAAGGCACCAGGCGCGCGGGAGGAGTTCAGCGCGGCGTTCGCCTGGACGACTGGCAGGCCGCGCTGCTGCCGTCCGATCCGCGTGAGCAGGCGGGCGACTGGCCGGACGCGACCTACGTGCAGGCGGACGCATGACAGCGCCCGCTGTCGTGCTGTTCGACCTGGACGACACGCTGTTCGCCCACCGGGCCGCCGTGGCCGCCGGCATCCAGAAGCACGTGTCGACGCTCGGCGCGCCGTATGGCGCCCTCGACGCCGCGACGACGGTGTCCTTCTGGCACGATCTGGAGGAGACCCACTACCACTCCTACCTCGCCGGCCGTCTGGACTTCGAGGGGCAGCGCCAGGCGCGCGCCCGCGACTTCGCCGCCAGGCACGGAGTCGCCCTCGACGACGCGGCGGCGAGCGTGTGGTTCGCGACGTACTTCGAGCGCTACGTGGAGAGCTGGGCCCTGCACGACGACGCGCTACCGTGCCTGGATGCGCTGACAGAGCGAATCCCCGGCGTGCGCTTCGGTCTCATCACGAACGGCGACCTGGCGTTCCAGACCCGCAAGGTCACGACGGTGGCCCTCGACCAGCGCGTCGAGCACGTGATCGCCTCCGGCGAGCTGGGCGTCGTGAAGCCGGACCAGGCGATCTTCCTGCACGCCTGCGAGGTGTTCGGCGTCGCGCCCGGCGACGCGGCGTACATCGGCGACCGGCTGCGCACCGACGCGATCGGCGCTGCCCGCGCCGGGCTCACCGGCGTCTGGCTGGACCGCACAGGAGAGACCCCTACGCAGGAGGACGCCGCCGACGCCGCAGCGGCCGGCGTGCTGCGCATCGCGTCGCTCGCCGAGCTGCCCTCCCTGCTCGCGTAAGAGGGAAACGCGCGAACGCCGCCCGGCGGGAGCCGAGCGGCGTTCGGGTGTGCGTGACGATCAGGCGTTCTGCACGTCTTCGTCGACCCAGTCGAAGGTCTTGGTGACGGCCTTCTTCCAGAGGCGGAGCTGACGGTCGCGCTCGTCGTCGTCCATCTTCGGCTCCCAGCGGCTGTCCTCCTGCCAGTTCTTGCGGAGGTCGTCCAGGTTCTCCCAGAAGCCCACCGCCAGACCGGCGGCGTACGCGGCACCCAGAGCGGTCGTCTCTGCGACGACCGGGCGGATGACGGGGACGCCGAGGATGTCGGCCTGGAACTGCATCAAGGTGTTGTTGGCGATCATGCCGCCGTCCACCTTCAGCTCGGTAAGGTCGACGCCGGAGTCGGCGTTGACCGCATCCAGCACCTCGCGGGTCTGGAATGCCGTGGCCTCCAGGGCGGCGCGGGCGATGTGTCCCTTGTTGACGTACCGGGTGAGGCCGACGAGCGCACCGCGCGCATCCGACCGCCAGTACGGCGCGAACAGACCGGAGAACGCAGGCACGAAGTACGCGCCGCCGTTGTCCTCGACCGTCTTGGCGAGCTCCTCGATCTCCGGGGCGCTCGAGATGATGCCCAGGTTGTCGCGGAGCCACTGCACCAGCGAACCGGTGACGGCGATGGAACCCTCGAGGGCGTAGTGCGGCTTCGCGTCTCCGAGCTTGTAGCCCAGCGTCGTCAGCAGACCGTTCTTCGAGTGGACGATCTCCTCACCCGTGTTGAAGATGAGGAAGTTGCCCGTGCCGTAGGTGTTCTTCGACTCGCCGGTGTCGAACGCGGCCTGGCCGAACGTCGCCGCCTGCTGGTCGCCGAGGATGCCAGCGACAGGCACCTCGCGGAGCAGGCTGGACGGCTCGACCTCTCCGTAGACCTCCGACGAGCTCTTGATCTCCGGGAGCATCGACTTCGGGACGCCGAACACCTCGAGGATGTCGTCGCGCCAGGTCAGCGTCTCCAGGTCCATGAACAGGGTGCGGGAGGCGTTGGTCACGTCGGTGGCATGCACGCCGCCGTCCGGGCCGCCCGTCAGGTTCCAGAGCACCCACGAGTCCGTGGTGCCGAAGAGCAGGTCCCCGGCCTCCGCGCGCTCACGAGCTCCCTCGACGTTCTCCAGGATCCAGACGATCTTGGTGCCGGAGAAGTAGGTCGCCAGCGGAAGGCCGACGATCTGCTTGAACCGCTCGACGCCCCCGTCGGCCGCGAGGCGGTCGACGATCGGCTGGGTGCGGGTGTCCTGCCAGACGATGGCGTTGTAGACGGGCTCGCCGGTGTTCTTGTCCCAGACCACCGCAGTCTCGCGCTGGTTCGTGATGCCGACGGCCGCGATGTCGTGACGGGTCAGGTCTGCCTTGGAGAGCGCCTGACCGATCACCTCGCGGGTGTTGTTCCAGATCTCCACCGGGTTGTGCTCCACCCAACCGGCCTTCGGGAAGATCTGCTCGTGCTCCAACTGACCGGTCGACACGATCGACCCGGACTTGTCGAAGATGATCGCTCGGGTACTGGTCGTGCCCTGGTCGATGGCGACAACGTAGTCGGCCATAGGTAACTCCTTTGTTTTGGGGGGTGGGACTGATGCGGGCCGGTCCGATTCCGGACCGGCCCGCGGGTATTACGTGAGGATGGGGAGAAGCGGGATGGCCAACAGTCCGGCGAGCACACCGCCGATGATCGGGCCGACGACCGGGATCCAGGAGTACGACCAGTCGCTCGAACCCTTGCCCTTGATCGGGAGGAGGGCGTGAGCGATGCGCGGACCGAGGTCACGTGCAGGGTTGATGGCGTATCCGGTAGGACCACCGAGCGATGCACCGATCGCGATCACCAACAGGGCGACGGGAAGGGCGCCGAGCGCTCCCAGGCCGACGTTCGTTCCCGGCTGGTGGCCGAAGCCGATGACCACGAACACCAGCACGAAGGTGCCGATGATCTCGGTGACGAGGTTCCAGGCGTAGCTGCGGATCGCAGGGCCGGTGGAGAAGACGCCGAGCTTGTTCGCGGGCTCCGGCTCCTCGTCGAAGTGCTTCTTGTACGCGAGCCAGGTGAGGACGGCGCCGATGAAAGCACCGATCAGCTGAGCGAGGATGAACAGCACGATCGTGAGGAAGTTCACGTCCACGAGCGTGTGCGCCGCCTTGTTGCCGAACTCAGTGGCGCCGTTGGCCCACAGTCCGAGCGTCACAGCGGGGTTCAGGTGCGCACCGGAGTTGTAAGCGACGATCACACCGGAGAAGACCGCGAGGCCCCAGCCGATGTTCACCATCAAGAACCCGCCGTTGAAGCCTTTGTTCTTGATGAGAGCGACGTTCGCCACAACGCCAGTACCGAGGAGGACGAGCATCGCCGTGCCCACCAACTCCGACAGGAAATCTACACCGATATTGTCCACGTTGACCTTCCAGTTGTTCAGTTGACCCGCACCCTGTTGTGCGATGTGGTGTGGTTCTCGTCAGGGTGGGCAATTGAACGCTATTCGCGCCAGCCCACCGTGACAAGAACCGTGCTATGCACGTTCGTGCATCATCGGAGCGCTGCGGCTTCGCTGCCGTCCTCCGACTCGAGGTGCACCCGGTGGGCGTCGGCGAGTTCCGCTATGAATGCATCTTCCTCCTCGGACCGCCGGTTTGGCGACCATCCGAGCGCGTTCGCCACGATTTCGCCGACCTCGCGCACCAGCGCGCCGCTGATTCCGCCGACGAACGCGATGCTCGTGCGGCGCAGGAACACGTCGGAGAGGTGCGCGACGTGCTCGGTGCGCACGAGGTAGTCGATCTCGGTGCGGGAGTACTCGCTCGCGTTGGCGAGGCGGGTGTCGTCGTCGTCGCTGCCGGCGACGGCGTCGATCACGAACGTCGCCTTGGTGCCGTAGCGGTGCAGCAGCTGGGATGCGCGCTCGCTTCCCACGTCGGCGCCGTACCTGGCGATCCAGTCGCGCTCCGCCGCCGGGGTGGCAGGGAAGCCGACGCCCCCTCCGATGGCGAGACCGGCGGTGGAGACCGTGCGGGTGGCGCCGAGCGCATCCAGCGTCTCGTTGGCCAGGTGCTCGCTCAGCGCACGGAATGTCGTCCACTTGCCGCCGACCAGGCTGAGGATCTTCGTGTCGCCGAGGCCGTCGATGCTGCCTGGCACGATGCGGTAGTCGCGGGACACGAACCCCGGCGCGGTGTCGTCGTGGTGCGGCAGAGGGCGGACCCCGGAGAAGCTGTAGACGATCTGCGAGCGGGTCACAGGGATCGTTGGGAAAACGTGCGAGACCAGTTCGATGAAGTAGTCGATCTCGTCCTCGGTGCACACGGCGCGCTCCGACATGTCCGCTTCGAGGTCCGTGGTGCCGACCATGACCCTGCCCTTGAGCGGGTAGATGAGCACGATGCGGCCGTCGTTGTTCTCGAAGAACATCTCGCGGCCCTTGCACGCCTCGAGCAGCTCCTGGTTGTCGAGGACGATGTGCGAGCCCTTCGTGCCGCCCATGAACTCGGTGCTGCGGCCGAGCGCGGCGTTAGTGAGGTCGGTCCACGGCCCTGACGCGTTGACGACGACGTCGGCGACGATCGAGAACTCCTCGCCCGTCTCGCGGTCGCGGACGAGCACGCCGCCGTCGCGGACGCCGATCGCCTCGACGTAGTTGGCCGCGCGGGCGTGCGGACCGGCCGCGAGACCGTCGGCGAGCACATCCAGCGCCAGGCGCTCCGGGTCGTGGACGCTGGCGTCGAAGTATGTGGCCGTGTACTTGATGCCGGGGTTCAGCTCCGGCTGGGTCTCCAGGGACTTCTTCTTGCCGGAGAACTGGTGGCGCGGCACGCTGCCGCCGTCGCGGGAGAACGAGTCGTAGATCGTGAGGCCGGTCTTGATCAGGAACGCACCGCGCTCCTTCGGCTTGCCCTGCTTGTGGGTGAGGAAGCGCAGCGGTGCGGCCAGGATTCCGGAGAAGGTGGAGAAGATCGGGATGGTGGTCTGCAGCGGCTTGACGTAGTGCGGCGCAATCTTCAGCAGGCCGTTTCGCTCGGTGACCGACTCCTTGACGAGGCGGAACTCGCCGTTCTCCAGGTAGCGGACACCGCCGTGGATCATGTGGCTCGACGCAGCGGACGCTCCGGAGACGAAGTCGTTGCGCTCGACGAGCACGACGTCGACGCCCTGCAGGGCGAGGTCGCGGAAGGTGCCGATGCCGTTGATGCCGCCGCCGATGACGAGCACGCGGGCGTTCGGGCGGTCACGGAGGCGTTCGACCTCGCTGCGGGCTGCGTTCGACTTCGTCGTCACGGCTTTCTCCTGTGGTTCTGTCGGTGCGGGTGTCTGGCAGCTATAGTTTTCGATGCCCGGACACTTTGTTCAAGCTGGCTGCACATACGTGCAGCCGTAGCTCGACGAGAGAAGACGACACCCGATGCCCAGCCCAGAGACCGAGAACCTGCCGGAGAAGACGCGCGACGCGCTCAAAGCAGGCCACCTCTATTACATGCAGGACCTGACGATGGAGGCCATCGCCCACGAGATGCACACCTCGCGGTCCAGCGTTTCCCGCCTGCTCAGCTATGCGCGGGCCTCCGGACTGGTCACCATCCAGATCGCGACACCGCACGAAGGCGCGACGCGCATCCAGCAGGACATCCACGACCGGTACGGCATCGCGGCGCACATCGTCCCCATGCCGAGCGCCATCAGCGACGTGGACAGACTGGAGCGCGTCGCCATCTCGGCTGCACGAATTCTCGACAGGTTCATCGACTCCAACCAGACCGTCGGCATCGCCTGGGGGTCCACGATGAGCGCCCTCAGCAGGCACCTCATCCCGAAGGATCTGCACAACCTCGAATTCGTGCAGCTCAACGGTGCGGGCAACACGTACACGACGGGTGTGCTCTACGCGTCGGAGATCCTGCGCAGGTTCGGCGACACCTTCTCCGGCACCATCCAGGAGTTCCCCGTCCCCGCCCTGTTCGACGACCCGCAGACCAAGAAGGCGATGTGGCGCGAGCGCAGCACCAGGCGCATCCTGGACATCCAGGAGCGGATGGACGTGGCGATCTTCGGCCTCGGCTCCCCGTTCTCCGAGGTGCGCTCCCACGTGTACGCCGGCGGTTACCTCGACCAGGCCGACTACGCATCCCTGGACGTGTCCGGTGTGGTCGGCGACGTCGCCACGGTGTTCTTCCGCGAGGACGGCAGCCACCACGGCATCCCGCTCAACGAGCGGGCGAGCGGCCCGGACATCGACCTCATCAAACGGGTGCCGCGCCGGGTCTGCGTGGTGTCCGGCCCTTCCAAGGTGCACAGCCTCCGCGGCGCCCTCTCCGCCGAACTCATCACCGACCTGATCGTGGACGAAGGCACAGCGCGCGCACTGGTGTCGCTGCGAGACTGAGCGCATGACCGACTCCGCGACCGGCTCCGCCTCCGTCCTCCTCATCACCGGAACGTCGACCGGCATCGGCCGGGCTGCTGCCATCGCCGCCGCTCGCGCAGGTCACACCGTCGTCGCGACGATGCGCGATCTCGGCAAGCGCGAACCCCTCGACGCCGCGGCGCGGGAGGCGGGAGTATCGCTCGACGTGCAGGCTCTGGATGTGACGAGCCCCGCATCCATCGAGGCGTGCTTCGCGCACATCCGGTCGGCGCACGGACGACTGGATGCGCTGCTCAACAACGCGGGCGCCGGTCACGTCGGCACGATCGAGGACGAGTCCGTTCAGGCCGTTCGCGACGTGATGGAGGTCAACTTCTTCGGCGTCGTCGCCGTCACCAAGGCGGCGCTGCCCCTGCTCCGCGAGAGCGGCGGCAGGCTGCTGACCGTCTCCAGCGTCGGCGGGGTGGTCGGTCAGCCGTTCAACGAGGCATACTGCGCGGCGAAGTTCGCCGTCGAAGGCTTCCTGGAGTCTCTGACGCCGGTGGCCGCCGCGCTCGGCGTGCGGGTGACGGTCATCGAGCCGGGCGCCGTCTCCACCGAGTTCGTGGCGAACGTCGGAGCGGCCGGCTCGGCTCCTGCGGACGACTCGCCGTACCGCCCACTGTTCGACGCGTACCTCGCGCGCACCGCCGCCGCGTTCGATCCGGCCAACGCGCAGACGCCAGACGGCGTCGCGGAGGTGATCGTCTCCGTGCTGGCGGACGAGCATCCCGCCGCCCGCGTGCAGCCGTCGGAGGCAGCGCGCCGGTTCGCCGGGGTGAAGCTCGCAGACCTCGACGGCTCGGTCGTCCAGGGCGTCACGGCCGGCTGGATCAGGCAGCCGACCGCGTAACAGTGCGACGGGAATACTCGGCTGACCCGCGCGTTGACTAGACTCAGAAGATAAACGTGCTCCGGGGTCGGTGAAAGTCCGAACCGGCGGTGACAGTCCGCGAGCGGGGCTGCGTGAGAGCGCAGCACTGTTGAGCCGGTGAAATTCCGGCACCGACGGTAATGGGGTCAGGCAACGCCTGGCAACTCAGTCCGGATGGGAGGCAGCACGGGTGGCGGTCGCGTGCGACCGCTCGCCACGCGACCCCGGCACACGTCTCGATTCAAAGAGACAGGACCGATCTGGGATGACGTGGGACGCGGCGATGAGAACCGCCATCGAACTCGCTCACAACGGGCCGGCCACCGGCGTGAACCCGCGGGTGGGCTGCGTGATCGTCGACGCCGGCGGCGCGACCATCTCCGAGGGCTGGCACCGCGGCGTCGGAACGGCGCACGCGGAAGTGGACGCGCTGTCCAAGCTCGGCGACGGAGCCGCGCGCGACGCGACCGCCGTCGTCACACTCGAGCCGTGCAACCACTGGGGTCACACCGGTCCGTGCTCTGAGGCCCTGATCGAGGCCGGCGTCTCTCGCGTCGTCTACGCGGTGTCCGACCCCGGCCACTCCTCCGGCGGAGGCGCGGAACGGCTGCGCGAAGCCGGAGTCGAGGTGATCGGCGGCGTGCTGGCCGACGAGGTCGAGTCCTTCCTCGACGACTGGCTCACCGCCGCGCGGCTCGGTCGCCCGCACATCACCGTCAAGTGGGCGAGCAGCCTCGACGGCCGTGCTGCCGCGGACGACGGCACGAGCACCTGGATCACCGGCGCAGCGGCCAGGCAGCGCGTCCACGAGCAGCGCGAAGCCTCCGACGCCATCGTGGTCGGCACAGGCACGGTGCTCGCCGACGACCCCAGCCTCACGGCCCGTGGCGACGCAGGCGAGCTGATGCGCACCCAGCCGACGCCTGTGGTGGTGGGGATGCGCGGCGTGCCCAAGGATGCGGCGATCTTCCGCCACCCCAACCCCGTCATCTTCGAGGGGACGCACGATGTGCGCGAGGTGGTCGCCGACCTTCACCAGCGCGGCTTCCGGCGCGTCTACGTCGAGGGAGGGCCGACGCTCGCCAGCGCGTTCGTCGAGGCCGGCCTCGTCGACGAGTTCGCGATCTACCTCGCGCCCACCCTGCTCGGCGGCGGCAGGCTCGCACTGGGGGACATCGGGGTCGGAACCATCGCGGAGCAGCGGCTGCTGCGCATCCAGTCGGTCGAGCAGTTGGGGGCAGACCTGCTGATCCGCGCCGTGCCGGAGCCGTCGCGGGAGTCGTCGCAGCCGTCGCAGAACACAGAGCAGTCACAGAGAGAAGGCAACTGAGCATGTTCACCGGAATCATCGAAGAGCTCGGCGAGATCGTCGCCGTCGACCTCACGGACGACGCCGCCCGCATCACGGTGCGCGGCCCGCTCGCGGTCAGCGACGCGAAACACGGCGACTCGATCTCGGTCAGCGGCGTCTGCCTCACCGTCATCGGCCAGGATGCGGAGACGTTCACCGCCGACGTGATGGCCGAGACGCTCGCCATGAGCACGCTCGACGGCGTCCAGCCCGGCCGCACGGTGAACCTCGAGCGCGCCGCCCAGGTGGGCGACCGCCTCGGCGGCCACATCGTGCAGGGCCACATCGACGGCACCGCCCGTGTGCTCTCCATCACGGACGGCAGCGCGTGGCGCGTCGTGCGGCTGAGCCTCGACCCTGAGCACGCGCCGCTCGTCGCGCGCAAGGGCTCCATCGCCATCGACGGCGTCTCGCTCACGGTGAGCGAGGTCGGCGGCACCATCGACGACGGCTGGTTCGAAGTCTCCCTCATCCCGGAGACCCTCGCGGCCACGACCCTGGGCGAGCGCGCCGTCGGCGACCTCGTCAACATCGAGACGGACATCCTGGCCAGGCACGTCGAGCGAATGCTCGGCCTCGGCTACGCGGGGCGCGAGAGCGTGCTCCCGTCCTCCATTTCAGACCCATCGACCGCAGAACCGGAACGGAGCGCATCATGAGCCTCGCCACCATCCCCCAGGCCCTCAGCGAGCTCCGCGCCGGACGGCCGGTGATCGTCGCTGACAACGAGAGCCGCGAGAACGAGGGCGACGTCATCCTCGCCGCAGAGCTGGCCAGCCAGGAGTGGATCGCCTGGACGGTCAAGAACTCCTCCGGCTTCATCTGCGCACCGATGACCAACGAGATCGCCGACCGGCTCGACCTCCCCGTCATGGTCGCCACCAACGAGGACGCGCGCGGCACCAACTACACGGTGAGCGTGGATGCGGCCGACCGGCTCAGCACCGGCATCAGCGCCGCCGACCGCGCCCACACGCTGCGCGTGCTCGCCGACCTCGACTCCGTGCCGTCCAGCCTGCACAGGCCAGGACACATCCTGCCGTTGCGCGCCGTCGACGGCGGCGTGCGCGAGCGCGACGGGCACACGGAGGCCGCCGTCGACCTGCTGAAGCTGGCCGGGCTCACCCCGGTGGGCGCCATCGCCGAGATCGTCGCCGACGACGGCGAGATGATGCGCCTCCCCGGCCTGATCGACCTCGGCGAGCGCGAGGGCGTGCTCGTCATCACGATCGAGGCGCTGATCGCCTACCTGCAGGAGTTCCACTGCGACCAGCAGCTGGAGACGGTCACGCCCATCCCGGAGACCTCCCGGGTGATCTTCGAGGTCGAGACCACGGTCCCGACCACGCACGGCTCGTTCAAGATGCGCGCATACCGCGACCGGATGACCGGAGCGGACCACGTGGCCATCGTTTCTGGCAAGCCCAGCGCCTCCGGAACCCTCGTCCGGGTGCACTCGGAGTGCCTGACAGGTGAAGCGTTCGGCTCGCTCAAGTGCGAGTGCGGCCCGCAGCTGGATGCGGCGCTCGACACGATCCAGCGCGAGGGCGGCGTCGTCGTCTACCTCCGAGGCCACGAGGGCCGCGGCATCGGGCTGATCAACAAGCTCCGCGCGTACAAGCTGCAGGAGGAGGGCCTGGACACGCTCGACGCGAACCTCGCCCTCGGCCTCCCGATCGACGCTCGCGACTACGGGGCGGCGACGGCCATCCTGCAGGAGCTCGGCATCGAGTCGGTGCGCCTGCTGACCAACAACCCGGAGAAGGTGCGCCAGCTGGAAGAGCACGGCATCGGCGTGGAGGAGCGCGTGCCGCTCGTCGTCGGCGTCGGCACCTTCAACGAGGGCTACCTGGAAACCAAGCGTGACCGCATGGGTCACCTCTTCACCCCTGCTGAGCAGACAGCGGAAAGGACAGCACGATGAGCGGAGCGGGAGCCCCGAACGCCCGGGAGAACGTCGACGGAACCGGCTTGAACGTCGTGATCGTGGCCGGCACCTGGCACGACGAGATCACCGACGGCCTGATCGCGGGCGCCAAGCGCACGCTGGAGGCCTCAGGAGCGACGTTCTCGCTGGTGCGCGTGCCTGGCAGCTTCGAACTCCCCGTGGTGAGCAAGGTCGCCCTCGAGGCCGGTGCGGATGCGGTGGTCGCCCTCGGCGTCATCATCCGCGGAGGGACGCCCCACTTCGAGTACGTCTCGTCCGCAGCGACCGATGGCCTCACCCGCGTCGCCATCGACACAGGCAAGCCCGTCGGCTTCGGCGTGCTGACCCTCGACGACGAAGCCCAGGGCATCGACAGGGCCGGCCTGCCGGGCTCGCGAGAGGACAAGGGCGCTGAGGCGGCGCACGCTGCGCTGAGCACGGCGGTAACGCTGCGCGCGCTGCGCGGCTGAGATCGGTCGGCGTTCGGCGGCGCTACCGGCCTCTGGCCGCGCGCCGTCGGACGGCGAGCGCCACGCCGACCAGCAGCAGGGCGGACCCAGCCACGATGGGCCAGGTGGCATCGCTGCCGCTATCGGCGAGTTCGGCCTGGCCGGTGCCGGGAGTCGCTGGGGGCGTCGGAACGCTGGTCGGGGTGACCGTCGGTGTCGGTGTCGGCGTGGGCGTCGGTGTCACGGCGTTCACGGTGATCGTCGCCTCGGCTGGCGGTGAGGTCACGGAACCTGCGTTGCCGGAGGCGGTGGCCGTGTTCGTGACGGAGCCGGCGTCCGCGTCGGCGGCCGTCACCGTATAGCTGCCCCGGCAGACCGTGCTCGAACCAGGCTGGTCAGCCGGTTGCAAGGTGTCGGCGTCGCAGACGACCCCGGTCAGGCGGTCGTCGGTCACGGTGATGTCCGTCACCGGCGTGGCGGACTCGTTCGTCACCACGTATTCGTAGTCGACCGTGTCGCCGACGTCGTACGGTGCGCTGTCGTCGACGTTCTTCTGCAGCGCGAGCGAGACAGGTCCACCGAGCGGGGTCGACGTGCCGGACGGCGGAGACTCGACGGCGCCACCAGGACCCGTGGCGGTCGCGGTCGCGGTGTTCTCGACGTAGCCACGCGTCACGTCGGCCTGCGTGACGACGTAGCCGCCCGTGCAGGTCGTCGATTCGCCGACCGCCAAGGTCGTGGCAGGGCAGACGGCTCCGACCACCAGCGGATCGTCGATGGCCAGACCGGTCAGAGTCGCTCCCCCGCTGTTGGTCACGACGAACTCGTACGGGATCGTGTCACCGACGCCGTAGGCCGGAGTCGGACCGGGCGCCGTCGCCACCTGCTTGACCAGGTCGAGAGCGGGCAGCGGATCGAGCGCCTGGACTCTCACCGTGCGGATCAGGTGGACATCAGTGAACAGCCCGGTGGATGCGGCGAAACCGAACTGATACGTGGCCGGCACCGGCTGGGGCGCGGCGAACGACAGCACCTGCTGCGGTCCAGCGCCGAAGTCGACGGACACCGTCACTTGCGGGTTGGGCGCCGGGGAGATGACGACGGTCACGACCCGCTTCGACGGCTCGAGCAGCGCGGCGGCGTCCGCTGCGCTGGTCCCTGGCGGGATCGTGGTCAGCGGGCCGTGCAGTTGGCCGGGGAGGGTCGACGGCCACGGCGCCGTGCTGCTGAAGTTCGTGGTCGTCGCCGTGAGGAAGCAGTACCCGTTCGCGCCGTCGCCGGGCCCTCGCACGGTCACCATGTTCGCGCCTGGCCCGGGGATGCGGAACGGAGTCCCCGCCGGCGATCCTGCCTGGCAGTTCTGGCCGCGCTTCTCCCAGTCGCCGAAGTAGTTGCCGAGCACATCCAGACCGATGCCGAGGTAGCCGTGGTTGACGCCGGGGACGAGCGTGTTCGCCGGATTGTCGTCCGGAAGCTTCTGCGCGTAGCCGAGGCTCCCGCCGAACGCGCCGGGCGCATCCAGAGTGGCCGCGCCGTCCACGAGGAAGAACGCGATGCCGTCCGCAGGCGACGGCGTCTGCGTTCCGCCGTACTGCCACTGCTCGAACGAGATCTCCACCCCGCTGGTCGCCGGCAACGGCTGCGTGTATAGCACGGCGCCCGCCTGGTCGTTGGATGCGTCGGTGAGCTGCAGGAACCCGTCCGGCGCTCCCCCGCTCGGCGGCGTCGGTCCGGTCGAGACGGGACAGCCGGCGAGAGGGTGCTCCCCCGGCGCAGGCGCAGCTCCCGCCGGCGCACCGGTCAGGCAGGCGGAGCCGTAGCCGACGAACGACGGAACGGCGGTCGCGCCACGGAAGTCCTCATCCAGAAGTGTCGGCCCCGTCGCCTGAGCGTGAACGGGCGAGACACCTCCCGCGAGGCCGATCACGACGAGCACCGCCAGCACGACGCCCAGACGCCCCGCTCGACGAACCCCACCGTGACCCTTCCCCGCGGTCATGCGCACACCATACTCGCGCTGTTCTCGCAGCGCCAGGGCCGCCGCGGCGGGCAGTGCGAGCTGAGGCCGCTACGGCTTCCAGACCATCAGCACCACCACGAGCACCAGCAGCAGCGACGCGACTCCTGAGCCTGCGGCGATGGCCGGGTAGCCGCGCGAGGACAGGTCGGCGGCCTCGCCTTCCGGGGTCTGTCCTGCCGCGACGGCGGCCGGGGCACCGGATGCGCTGCGCGTCTCCAGCGCCTCCGCAGCCTTCTTCATCGCGGGCACCACGACGAACAGCGTCAGGCCGAGGGCGATCACGTAGGCGATGATCGACCAGAGGATCCACGGCGTCGTCACGGTGGTCTTGTACTTCGGATCGGACATCCCCATCACACCGAAGCCGAACACGATCACGAGCAGCGACAGCAGCGAGAAGAGGTTGGTCGACTTCGCCAGCGTGGCCACCTGGGCGGCGTTGCCCGCGCGGACGGCGCGCATCGCGGTCATCGGCAGGATGGCCATCGGACCGACGATGAAGACGGCCGACACGACGTGCAGAACTGCGAACAGAGTATCCATGCCTCCAGCGTAGCGACCGGTCCCATCCGCGCCGGATTCGAGCCTGCCGCGCCGCCGACGTATGGTGGAGGGGCGCCACAAGCGCCGCAACCACACCACTTCTGCTCACGAGTTCGCGAGACGCCCGACCGACGCCCGCATCCACCAGCATCGTTCTCTGTTCGTCACGCAACCCGGAAGTAGCACCTCCATGTCTTCGACGGCCTCCGTCACCCCACCAGCCGCACCAGCGAACACGCGCGGCCGCGTCATCCTCGCCAGTCTCATCGGCACCTCGATCGAGTTCTACGACTTCTACGTATACGCGACCGCGGCCGTGCTGGTGTTCCCCGCGCTGTTCTTCACGAACGAAGACCCCACGACGGCGCTCCTCGCGTCGTTCGCGGTCTTCGGCGTCGCGTTCATCGCCCGCCCGGTCGGCTCGATCCTGTTCGGCCACTTCGGCGACCGCATCGGCCGCAAGGGCACCCTCGTCGGCTCGCTGCTCACGATGGGCATCGCGACGGTCCTCATCGGCTGCCTGCCCACCGCACAGGTGCCAGGCTGGGAGTTCTGGGCGCCGTTCCTCCTCGTCGTGATGCGGTTCTGCCAGGGCCTCGGGCTCGGCGGAGAGTGGAGCGGCGCGGCGCTGCTGGCGACGGAGAACGCCCCGGCAGGAAAGCGCGCGATCTACGGGACGTTCCCGCAGCTCGGCGCACCGATCGGCTTCATCATCGCCAATCTGCTGTTCCTGGCGCTCAACCTGTCGATGAGCCCTGAGGCGTTCAGCGCGTGGGGCTGGCGCGTGCCGTTCCTGCTCAGCGCCATCCTGGTGATCGTCGGGCTGTACGTGCGGCTCAAGCTGGTCGAGACCCCGGCATTCCAGAAAGTCGTCGACACCGGCGAGGTGGCCAAGCTGCCCCTGGCGCGGGTGTTCAAGACCAGCTGGTACCAGATCATCCTCGGCACGTTCATCATGCTGGCCACCTACGTGCTGTTCTACCTGATGACCGCGTTCACCCTCACCTACGGCACCACCGCCGCCACCGAGGCCACGGCCCGCGCGGCAGCCGAGAAGGCGGGCAAGGCGTTCGACCCGAGTACGTTCGTGCCGGGGCTCGGTTACACCCGCAACGAGTTCCTCATCATGCTCATCGTCGGCGTGGTGTTCTTCGGCGTCTTCACGCTGGTCGCCGGACCGCTCGCCGAGCGCTACGGCCGCCGCAAGACGCTGATCTGGGTGACGCTCGGCATCATCGTCTTCGGTCTGCTGTTCGTCCCGCTGTTCGGCGGAGGGTTCGTGGGCACGATGGCGCTGCTCATCGTCGGCTTCACGCTGATGGGGCTGACCTTCGGGCCGATGGGCGCCGAACTGCCTGAGCTGTTCCCGACCAACGTGCGATACACCGGCTCAGCGATCAGCTACAACCTGTCCAGCGTGCTCGGCGCGGCCGTCGCCCCGACCATTGCGGTCTGGCTGTGGACCGTCGCGCACGGCTCGACGCTCTGGGTCGGCATCTACCTGTCCGGCGCCGGCGTCCTCACGCTCATCGCGCTCTTCCTCAGCAAGGAGACGAAGGACATCGACTTCAACGAGAACGTCTCCTAGCGAGCTCGACTCGTGCAGAAGGCGCGGTCCGGGATGCCCGGGCCGCGCCTTTCGCACGAGTGGATGCGCGCGCTAGTCGAGGAACAGCGCGCGCAGCCGCCTGGTCGTCAGGATGAGGCCGAGCATGATCATCACGGCGAAGTACAGCACGTGCCAGAGCAGCCCCGCATCCACCGCTCCCGTGGTCAGGTCGCGGACGAGCTCGACGGCGTGCCAGAGCGGGAGCGCCTGGATGACCACCTGGATGGCCGGCGGGTAGACGCTCAGCGGGTAGAACGTGGCGGACAGCAGGAACATCGGCAGCATGACGAAGTTGATCCAGTCCATCTGCTGGAAGGTCTTCATGTAGCTGGTGATGCCCATCCCGAAGCTGGCGAACCCGAACGCGATCAGCAGCACGGCCGGCAGTGCGAGGATGGCCCACCACGACAGGTTGAGCCCGAGCACCTGCATCACCAGCATGAAGCCGATGGCGTAGAGCGCTCCGCGTGCCAGCGCGAGCAGGATCTCTCCGAGAGCCACGTCGAGCGGCCCGAGCGAGGTCGACAGCATCCCCTCGTAGAGCTTCGCGAAGTGCATCTTGAAGAACACGTTCCAGGTGGAGTCGTAGACCGCGCCGTTCATCGCGGCTGTCGCCAGCAGGGCCGGAGCGATGAACGCCGCGTACGACACCTCCTGGCCGGACGAGGTGGTGACGACCCCGACCATCGCGCCGAGCCCGACGCCGAGGGACAGCAGATAGAAGATCGGCTCGAAGAAGCCGGAGACGACGACAAGCCAGTTGGTGCTGCGGGTGGCGAGCCAGCCGCGCTGCATGACACTGGACGCGTTCCCCGCGTAGAGCGCGCGCAACGGCCTGCTGTGCGAGACGGTCGCGATGAGACGCTCGTCGGTCTGGGTCTGGCCTGCGCCGCTCACTTGTTCAGCCTCCTCGCGGCGATCCGGCGCGTCCACATCCAGAACACGACGAACAGCGCAGCCAGATAGAGCACGTGGGTGATCGTCAGCCAGAGCGGCTCCGGCATGCCGTAGGTGAACACGCGCGCAAGCTCTGACGCATGCCACAGCGGGGACAGCCAGCCGATCCACTGCAGGAACCACGGCATCGCGGTGAGAGGGAAGAACGTGCCGGAGAACAGCGTCATCGGCAGCAGGACGAAGCGCATCACGAGGGCGAGCTGACCGGTGTCCTGCTCCAGGGTCGCCACGTAGGTCATCACCGGCACGCCGAACGCGACGCCTGCGAGAACGGCGACAGGGATGGCAAGGAACCCGGTGGCCAGCGGAACCGCGCCGAACAGCAGCATCACCACGTAGTAGATGATGCTGGCCGTGAGCAGCCGCGCGACCACCGAGATCACCAGGCCGTCGATGATCTGCCCGGCCGAGAGCGGCGCGGCGTTCATGCCGTAGAAGGTCGGGTTCCACTTGAACCCGAGCATCACCGGATAGGTGAACTCCTCGCTGGCGATCGTCACCGCCGCCGTGCAGAGCAGCGCCGGGGCGACGAACGCGAGGTAGCTGACGCCATCGACGCCCTGGTCCCCCAGGTTGCGGCTGACCAGGCTGCCGAGACCGACGCCCATCGCGAACAGGTAGAGCAGCGGGTACCCCAGCGCGGTCATCAGCACCGTCTGCAGGTAGGAGCGCATCACCCGGAAGCGGTGCTCCGCGACGTACCACGCCCCGAACCTGCGTGGCCGGACCGCCGCGGCGATGGCGACCTGCGCATCCGGAGCCGTGTCTGTTGCGCTCATTCGATCAGACTCCTGCCGGTGAGCCGGAGGAAGACGTCCTCCAGGCTGGAGCGGCGCACGAGACTCGTGATGGGGTGCAGACCGCGCTCTGCGATGCGCACCAGCTCCGCCTCTCCGTCGTCGCTGTAGACCAGGATGCGGTCGGGCAGCACCTCGATGCGTTCGCCGATGCCGTCGAGCCGTTGGGCGACCTCGCTGTTGCGCTCGGAGCCGAACCGCACCTCGAGCACCTCACGGGACGAGTACTCCCTGATGAGCGCGGCAGGCGATCCCTCCGCCATGATCGTGCCCTTGTCGACGACCACCAGGCGGTCGCAGAGCTGCTCGGCCTCATCCATGTAGTGGGTGGTGAGCACCAGCGTGGTGCCCTGCTCCTTGAGCCGGAACAGCCGGTCCCAGAGGATGTGCCTGGCCTGCGGGTCGAGCCCGGTGGTCGGCTCGTCGAGCAGCAGGATGCGCGGGTCGTTGATGAGGGCGCGGGCGATGGTGAGGCGGCGTTTCATGCCGCCGGAGAGGTCGTCCACCTTGGCCTTCGCCTTGTCCTCGAGCTGCGCGAACGCCAGCAGCTCGTCCGCCCGCTTCCGCACCCGCGAGCCCGGCAGCCCGAAGTAGCGGCCGTAGACGATCAGGTTGTCGCGCACGCGCAGTTCTGTGTCGAGGTTGTCGGCCTGCGGCACCACGCCCAGCTGCGAGCGGATCTCCGGTCCGTGGCTGTTCGGGTCGAGGCCGAGGATGCTCAGCTCGCCGCCCGTGCGCGTTGACACGGCCCCGACCATCCGCATCGTCGTCGATTTGCCTGCGCCGTTCGGACCGAGCAGCCCGAACGACTCCCCGGGAGCCACCTCGAAGCTGATCCCGTTGACGGCGGCGAACTCCTTGTACTTCTTGACAAGGTTGTTCGCGGTGATGACAGGCGCTGGCATAGTTCATCAGAGTAGACCGATCCTCCGACATCGGCGCCTGTGCTGCCGATCGGTCGGTACTGCGGATCGGTCGGCACTGCCGATCGGTCTGACGAGATACCAGATCTGGGTGAACACGCAGTCCGCAGGAAGTACGGTCGAAGTAGCATTCCGAGTCGGCGCATCCCGCGTCCGTGCATCCCGAGCAGCGGCAGCGCCCCACCAACCCCGAGAAGACGAACGAGACAGTCATGACCACCGAACAGACCAGCCAACCGCGCCGACGCTTCGGCCGACCGGGCAAAGACGGGGACGATGGCCCTCGCGCGAAGTTCAGCCAGCTTCTGCCGTACCTGTTCGAGCACAAGGCGGTGCTGAGCGTCGTCATCGTGCTCAGCGTGCTCGGCGCGGCCGCGAGCCTGGCCCAGCCGCTGCTGGTCAGCCAGGTGATCGACATCGTCGGCAGACAGCAGCCGCTCGGCGGCCTGGTCTGGCTGCTGGTGGTCCTTGTGGTCGTCTCCGCTCTGATCTCCGGCTACCAGCACTACCTGCTGCAGCGCACGGGCGAGGGCGTCGTGCTCTCCTCGCGCCGCCGCCTGGTGGCCAGGATGCTCAACCTCCCGATCAGCGAGTTCGACACCAGGCGCACCGGCGACCTGGTGTCGCGGGTCGGTTCGGACACCACCCTGCTGCGCGCCGTGCTGACACAGGGCCTCGTCGAGGCCATCGGTGGCGCGCTCACGTTCATCGGCGCGCTCATCGCCATGCTCATCATCGACACCGTACTGCTCGGGCTGACGGTGCTGGTGATCGCGGTGTCCATCGTGGTGGTCACCCTGCTGTCCGGCCGCATCCGGGTGGCCAGCCAGCAGGCGCAGACCAAGGTCGGCGACCTCGCCGCGTCTGTCGAGCGGGCGATCAGCTCCGTGCGCACGATCCGTGCCGCCAACGCGACAGAGCGCGAGATCGCGGCGATCGACGCCGACGCAACCGGCGCGTGGAAGATGGGCATCAAGGTCGCGAAGATCTCGGCGCTCGTCGTCCCGGTCGCCGGCATCGCGATGCAGGTGTCGTTCCTGGTCGTGCTGGGCGTCGGCGGTTTCCGCGTGGCGAGCGGCGCGATCACGGTGGCGAACCTGGTGGCGTTCATCCTGTTCCTGTTCATGATGATCCTGCCGCTCGGCCAGGCGTTCGGCGCCGTCACGGCCGTCAACTCCGCGCTCGGAGCACTCGGGCGCATCCAGGAGATCATCGACCTGCCGTCGGAGGACGAGCACGACCGCGAGATCGCGCCGCTCGCCATGACCATCGGCGCGGCCAACGAGGGGCTGGCACCGGATGCGCCGGCGATCGAGTTCGCGAACGTGCAATTCTCCTATCCGGACTCCTCCGTGAAGGCCGAGCCGACGCCGGATGCCGGCGAGGCGAGCATGGAACGGCTCGCGTTCGAGGCGATGGGAGGCACGGACATCGTCGCGGAGGCTGAGGTCGCTGCCGGTCGCGGCGATGCGGAGAGCGACGGCGCAGGCAGGCACCGGCAGGCCGGGGTGCTCCACGGGGTCAGCTTCACCGCTCCCCGAGGCAAGCGCACCGCGCTGGTCGGCCCGTCCGGCGCCGGCAAGTCGACCATCCTGGCCCTGATCGAGCGGTTCTACGACCCGACAGGCGGCGAGGTGCGCTTCGGCGGCCTCGACGTCCGCACGCTCGACCGCGCGGCGCTGCGGGGCCAGATCGGCTACGTGGAGCAGGACGCGCCGGTGCTCGCCGGCTCGCTGCGCGACAACCTCAAACTCGCCGCACCGGATGCGACGGACGCCGAGTGCATCGAGGTGCTGCACGCCGTCAATCTCACCGAGGTGCTCGAGCGCGACGACACTGGCCTGGATGCGCCGGTCGGCGAAGACGGCATCATGCTGTCGGGTGGCGAGCGCCAGCGTCTCGCCATCGGCCGCGCGCTGCTGGCCGCCCCTCCCGTGCTGCTGCTGGACGAGTCGACGTCGAGCCTCGACGGCCGCAACGAGCAGCTGATGCGCGAGGCGATCGACGCCGTAGCAGAGGACAGGACGCTCATCGTCATCGCCCACCGGCTCTCGACGGTCGTCGACTCCGACCAGATCGTGGTGCTCGACCACGGCCGCGTCCTCAACACAGGCACGCACTCCGAGCTGGTCGTCTCCACGCCCCTCTACCGCGACCTCGCCAAGCACCAGCTCCTCGTCTAAAAGAATCGAGTCCGGACTTCTTCACGAGACACGCCGGGGAGCGGTGTGAAGAGGTCCGGACTCGATGGGTACCCGCGGTCAGGCGCGGGGGTTGTGGGGCGGGACGGAGGTGGTCAGTCGCGCAGGTGGTAGCGGAGCGATGCGAGCTCGGCGCGCAGCGCGGCGGGAACGCGGTCGTCGAAGCGGGAGAAGAACTCTTCGGTGAGATCGCACTCGGCCAGCCAGGACTCGCGGTCGACGTCGAACAGCGCATCCACGTCGGCAGCGGGGAGGTCGAGGCCGTCCAGGTCGAGCTCCGCGGGGATCGGCAGGCGTCCGATCGGCGCATCCACTGCTCCGGCGCTGCCCTCGACGCGGCGGACGATCCACTCGATCACGCGCGCGTTCTCGCTGAAGCCCGGCCAGAGGAACCGGCCGCCTTCGCCCTTGCGGAACCAGTTGACCTGGAAGATGGCCGGAGCGTTCGCCCCGAGCTTCTCGCCCATCTTCAGCCAGTGGCCCCAGTAGTCGGCCATGTTGTATCCGCAGAACGGCAGCATCGCGAACGGGTCGCGGCGCAGTTCGCCGACCGTCCCCTCCGCAGCGGCGGTCTGCTCGGACGAGATGGTCGCGCCGAGGAAGACGCCGTGGTTCCAGTCGCGGGACTGCGCGACCAGCGGCACGTTCGTCGCACGGCGTCCGCCGAACAGGATCGCGTCGATCGGCACGCCGTCGAAGGCGTCCCAGTCGTCCGCGATCGCGGGGCACTGCGCAGCGGAAACCGTGAACCGGGAGTTCGGATGCGCGGCCGGACGTCCGCTCTGCGGCGTCCAGTCCTCGCCGCGCCAGTCGATGAGGTGCGCAGGCGGCTCCTCTGTCAGGCCCTCCCACCACACGTCGCCGTCGTCGCGCAGCGCGACGTTCGTGAAGATCGTGTTGCCCCACAGCGTATCGACCGCCGTGGCGTTCGTGCCTGGGCCCGTGCCTGGGGCGACGCCGAAGAACCCGGCCTCCGGGTTGATCGCGCGCAGGCGGCCGTCCGGTCCCTGACGGAGCCAGGCGATGTCGTCGCCGACCGTCTCCACCGTCCAGCCGGGGATGCTCGGGCGCAGCATGGCGAGGTTCGTCTTGCCGCACGCGGACGGGAACGCCGCAGCGATGTGGAACGCGCGCCCCTCGGGGGACGTGACCTTGACGATGAGCATGTGCTCGGCCAGCCAGCCCTCGTCGCGCGCCATCACAGAGGCGATGCGCAGTGCGAAGCACTTCTTGGCGAGGATCGCGTTCCCGCCGTAGCCGGAGCCGTACGACCAGATCTCCCTGGTCTCCGGGAACTGCACGATGTACTTGGTCTCGTTGCATGGCCAGGCGACGTCGTCGTGCCGGACGCCGTGCGCATCCACCAGGGGCGCCCCGACGCTGTGCACGGTGGCGACCCACGGCTGCCCGGCCTCGATGAGGGTGAGGACCGTCGGGGTGACGCGGGTCATCATCCCGAGGCTGACGGCGACGTAGGCGGAGTCGGTGAGCTGGACGCCGACCTGGGAGATCGGACCGCCGACCGGGCCCATCGAGAACGGGACGACGTACATCGTGCGGCCGCGCATGCTGCCGGTGAAGACCTCGCGCAGCTCTGCGCGCATCGCCTCCGGCTCGCGCCAGTTGTTGGTGGGCCCCGCGTCCGTCTCGTCGACGGAGCAGATGAAGGTGCGGTCCTCGACGCGGGCGACATCGCCGGGGTCGGTGCGGGCCAGGAAGCTGTTGGGACGCCACTCCGGATTGAGGCGGATGAGCTTGCCCTCTGCGACGAGCTGCTTGGTGAGCCTGTCGGATTCGGCGAGGGAGCCGTCGCACCAGACGACGTCGTCCGGCTGGGTGATGGCGGCGATGTCGGCGACCCAGGCGCGCAGCGCGTCGAGGCCGTCAGGCTGGTCATCGAGGTCGGAGAGCGGGAGCTCGGCGAGTGTCATTCCGGAGTCCTCTCGGTAGAAAGTTTGGGCGTGAATCAAGCATCCGAGAGTTTTCGGGGTTAATCTCTCGAAAAGTGCTGGAAAGAATCGTGATTCTTTCGCTATCGTGAAGAGATGGATCAGCCCACCGCCGACGTAGCGACCCTCGGCCACCGCATCCGGCACTTCCGCAGCCAGCGCGGCCTCACGCTCGACGAGCTCGGCGCAGCCGCCGGGGTCGCCGCGAGCCAGCTCTCCTTGATCGAGAACGGCAAGCGCGAGCCCCGCATCACTCTGCTGACCACCCTCGCGACGGCGCTCGGCGTGCAGCTCGCCGATCTGCTCTCCGCCGAGCCACCGGATGCGCGCGCCGCGCTCGAGATCGAGCTCGCCAGGGCGCAGCGCGGCAGTCTGTACGGCTCGCTCGGGCTCCCGGCCGTCAAGCCGACGAAGGGCACGCCGACCGAGACCCTCGCCGCGCTGGTCGGGATGCACAGGGAGCTCAGCAGGCGCGCATCGGAAGCCATCGCCACGCCGGAGGAGGCCCGCCGCGCCAACACGGAACTGCGCGAGCGGATGCGCGCGCAGAACAACTACATCCCGGAGATCGAGGCGCTGGCGGAGGAACGGGTGCGCGCGTCAGGGCACACGCACGGCGCGCTCACGCACCGCGAGGTGAGCATCATGGCCGAGCAGCTCGGCTTCGACCTGATCTACGTCAACGACCTTCCGCACTCCGCCCGCTCCATCACCGACCTCGCGAACGGACGCATCTACCTGCCGCCGGCGAGCATCCCTGGCGGGCACGGTCTGCGCTCGATGGCGCTGCAGGCGATGGCGCACCGGCTGCTCGACCACGAACGCCCGCAGAGCTATGCCGACTTCCTGCGGCAGCGACTGGAGATCAACTACTTCGCCGCGAGCTGCCTGATGCCCAGGGATGCGGCCGTCGGCTTCCTCGCGCAGGCCAAGCAGGACAAGGACATCGCGGTAGAAGACTTCCGGGATGCGTTCGGCGTCACCCACGAGGCGGCGGCGCTGCGGCTGACCAACCTGGCGACCACGCACCTGGACATGACGCTGCACTTCCTGCGCGTCGGCGACGACGGGGCGCTGTACAAGGGCTACGAGAACGACGGCCTGCCGCTGCCGACGGATGTGACGGGGTCGATCGAGGGCCAGATCGTCTGCAGGAAGTGGGGCGCCCGCTCGGCGTTCACGCACACCAACCGCACGACGGAGCTGTACCAGTACACCGACACTCCGGCCGGCACGTACTGGTGCGCGACCCAGACCGGCACGACCTCGGCCGGCGGCTTCTCGATCAGCGTCGGGGTGCCGTTCGACCAGGCCAAGTGGTTCCGCGGCCGCGAGACGGCGGCACGGGCGGAGTCGCACTGCCCGGACGAGTCGTGCTGCAAGCGCCCGCCCGCAGCGCTGGAGAGCCGCTGGGCTGGCCAGGCCTGGCCGAGCGCGCGCCTCCACGCGCACATCCTGTCGCCGCTCCCCTCCGGCTCGTTCCCCGGCGTCGACGACTCCGACGTCTACACCTTCCTCGAAACCCACTCCGCCTCCTGACCCCGTCAGCGGGGCTGCATGCGGATGGCTCCGTCGAGGCGGATGGTCTCGCCGTTCAGCATGGGGTTCTGGACGATGTGGAGGGCGAGCGCGGCGTACTCGGCCGGCTTGCCGAGGCGGGAGGGATGCGGCACCTGCGCGGCGAGCGAGTCCTGAGCCGGCTGCGGGAGCCCGGCCATCATCGGCGTCTCGAAGATGCCGGGCGCGATGGTGACCACCCTGATGAGGTCGCGGGCGAACTCGCGGGCGAGCGGGAGCGTCATGGCCGCGACCCCGCCCTTCGAGGCCGAGTATGCCGACTGGCCGATCTGCCCGTCGAACGCGGCGACGGAGGCGGTGTTCACGATCACGCCCCGCTCCTCCCCCACCGCTTCGGTCTGCACCATCGCAGCGCCGGCGAGCCGCACGACGTTGAACGTGCCGATCAGGTTCACCCTGATCACCCGCTCGAACTGCTCCAGCGGCAGCACGCCGTCGCGCCCCAGCACCTTGGCCGCTGTCGCGATCCCCGCGCAGTTGACCACCACGCGCAGCGGGCCGAGCGAGGCGGCGACGTCGACCGCCGCCTGCACCTGGTCCTCGTTCGCCACGTCGGCCGCGACGAACCGTGCTGTCGGGCCGAGCGCGATCGCCGCCTTCTCGCCCTCCGAGCTGGGCAGGTCGAGCACGACGACGTGCGCTCCCGCCTCGGTGAGGGCACGGGCGGTGGCGTTCCCGAGACCGCTAGCTGCGCCGGTGACGATGGCGGAGCATCCGTCGATCTGCATGGTGGTTCCCTTTCCGAAAGCCGCGTTCAGCGGAGGACTTCGATGATGGTCGCGTTGGCGGTTCCTCCGCCTTCGCACATGGTCTGCAGGCCGTAGCGGCCCCCCGATGCTTCGAGTTCGCTCAGCAGCGTGGCCAGCAGCCGGGTGCCTGACGAGCCGAGCGCGTGCCCGAGCGCGATGGCGCCGCCGTGCGGGTTGAGCTTGGCCGGCTCTGTGTCGAACTCGCGCTGCCAGAGCAACGGGATGGGCGCGAACGCCTCGTTGACCTCGTATGCGTCGATCTCGTCCAGACGCAGGCCGCTGCGGTCGAGCACCTTCCGCGTGGCGGGAAGCACCCCGGTCAGCATCAGCAGCGGGTCGCTCCCCGCGACTGCGAAGCTGTGGAACCGTGCCCGCGCCCGCAGGCCGAGCCGCGCTGCGGCTTCGGCGCTCATGATCAGCGCCGCCGACGCTCCGTCGGTGAGCGGGGAGGAGTTCCCTGGCGTGATCCGCCAGTCGAGCTGCGGGAAGCGCGAGGCGAACGCGTCCGTCCGGAACGACGGCTTCAACCCGGCGAGCGCCTCCGCGGTCGTCGCCGCCCTGATCGTCTCGTCCGCCGTGACGCTTCCGCTGTCCGGCGTCGGAACGGGCACGAGTTCGCCGTCGAAAGCTCCAGAGGAGGCGGCCTCGGCGGCGAGCGCGTGCGACCGCGCCGCGAAGTCGTCGAGCTCGCTCCGCTCGAAGCCCCACTGCTCGGCGATGAGCTCCGCTGCCACCCCCTGGTTCACCAGCCCGTCCGGGTATCGCCGCGTGAGCAGCGCTCCCCCGATGGATGCGCCCCCGACGTTCGAGCCCATCGGCGCGCGGCTCATCGACTCCACCCCGCAGGCGATCGCGATGTCGTACGCACCGGAGATGACGCCTTGCGCTGCGAACGCCGCCGCCTGCTGGCTCGACCCGCACTGCCGGTCGATCGTCACGGCGGGCACGCTCTCTGGGAAGCCGGCACTCAGCACGGCCGTCCTGGTGATGTTGCCCGCCTGCTCGCCCGCCTGGGTGACGCATCCGCCGATCACATCGTCGACGAGAGCAGGGTCGAGCCCGCTGCGGTGCACCAACTCGGCCAGCACCCCGGCGAGCAGGTCGGCCGGGTGGATGTCCGACAGCGCTCCGCCCGGCTTCCCGCGCCCTGACGGGGTGCGGATCACATCGACGATGACCGCCTCTGTCGCCATGTCAGGCTCCGAACGGGTCGGGGGTGAGCGTGTACTTCGTGGAGAGGTACTCGTGGATGCCCTCCAGCCCTCCCTCGCGGCCGAGCCCTGACTGCTTCACCCCGCCGAACGGCGCAGCCGCGTTGGAGACGACGCCGACGTTGAGGCCCATCATCCCCGTCTGCAGCCGCTCGATCATCCGCTGCCCGCGCGCGAGGTCCTTCGTGAAGACGTAGGAGACCAGCCCGAACTCCGTGTCGTTCGCGATCCGCACCGCCTCGTCCTCGTCGCGGAAGCGCACGATCGACAGCACGGGCCCGAAGATCTCCTCGCGCAGGATGTCGCTTCCTGCGGCGACATCGGTGACCACGGTCGGCTCGAAGAACGTGCCGGCACCCGGGATGCGCGAACCGCCGGCGAGCACCGTCGCGCCACGGGAGACCGCATCCTCGAGCAGCGTCGCGGCCTTGTCGACCGCATCCTGGTCGATCAGCGGCCCGATCGTGACGCCCTCTTCCGTGCCGCGTCCGACGCGCATCCCGCGCACCCGCTCCGCGACTCGCGACGCGAACTCGTCTGCGACCGACTCGTGCACGATGAACCGGTTGGCCGCCGTGCACGCCTCGCCGATGTTGCGGAACTTGGCGAGCATCGCACCGTCGACGGCCTTGTCGAGGTCGGCGTCCTCGAAGACGACGAACGGCGCGTTGCCGCCGAGCTCCATCGAAGTGCGCAGCACGTTCTGCGCCGACTGCTTCAGCAGAGACCGGCCGACCTCCGTCGACCCGGTGAACGACAGCTTCCGCAGCCGGGGGTCGGCGATGATCGGGCCGGACACCTTCCCTGACGTGGAGGTGGTGATCACGTTCACCACTCCGCCTGGCAGCCCGGCGTCCTCCAGCAGCTTCGCGAAGTACAGCGTGGTCAGCGGCGTGAGGGCGGCGGGCTTGACCACCACCGTGCAGCCGGCGGCGAGCGCCGGCGCGATCTTGCGGGTCGCCATCGCCAGCGGGAAGTTCCACGGCGTGATGAGGAAGCACGGGCCGACCGGATGCTGCGAGACGATCATCCGCCCGGTGCCTTCCGGGCTGGTGGCGTACCGGCCGGAGATGCGCACGGCCTCCTCGCTGAACCAGCGCAGGAACTCCCCGCCGTACGTCACTTCGCCGTTCGCCTCGGCCAGCGGCTTGCCCATCTCCAGCGTCATCAGCAGCGCGAACTCCTCGCGGCGCTCCTGCAGCAGGTCGAACGCCTTCCGCAGGATCTCGCCCCGCACCCGAGGCGCGGTCGCAGCCCATGCGTCCGCGGCAGCGACCGCCGCATCCAGTGCTGCCGCGCCGTCCTCCTCCGAGGCGTCCGCGATGGTCTTGATGGTGTCCCCGGTGGCAGGGTCGGTGACCGCGATGGTCCTCCCGGATGTCCCGTCCACCCACTCGCCGCCGATGTACAGCGTTCCCGGCACCTTCGCCAGCAGTTCCTGCTCGTTCATGTTCGCGTCTCCCATGTCGTCTCGGTCCTCATTCCGCTTCGATGCTCACTCCGCTGCCGGCTCCCGCTCGTCCACCGCCGCCAGCACGAGCGGCACGGCTCGATGGTCGATCTTCGTCGCCAGCGCGATCACCGTCGAGGTGCGCGTGATCCCCGGGTCGCTGACGATCCGGTCGATCACCCGCTGCAGGTCGGCGTTGGATCGCGCGACCGCACGGATCATCAGGTCGCCTGCGCCCGTGATGGTGTGCACCTCGAGCACCTCGGGGATCTCGCTCAGGTGGGCGACGACGGTCACGTCCCTGTCGCCCTGCGCGATCTCCGCTGTCACGAACGCCGTCACCGGATAGCCGAGCCGCTCACTGTCGATGGTCGGTGCGAAGTCCTTGACCACGCCGGAGCGCTGCAGCCTGTCCAGCCGCGCCTGCACCGTGCCGCGGGCGACGCCGAGCCGCCTGGATGCCTCGAAGACGCCGAGCCGTGGCTCATCGGTGAGCAGTGCGATCAGCTCGGCATCCAGCTTGTCGATCGACATCCGGCCTCCTTCGGTCCTCGCACATCGTACGACCAGGATGCGCGAACACCTACACGCTGACGACGGCTCCCAGGAAGGGCAGAGCAGCCTGCTTGAAGGCGCGCGCGCTCAGCGTCGTGACGTGGTTTCTGCGCGGCAGCACGACCAGTTCGGCGCCGAGCGCTGCCGCCGCCTCTTCCCGCCCTTCTGTCACAGGATCGACGTCTCCGACGACCAGCATCGTCGGGACGCTCGACGCCAACGGCAGGGGATGCGCGGCCATCCCGGCCACGCACGCGGCGAGCGCCGTGGTGTCCACGCCTGGCGCCTGCCGCAGCGACGACAGGAGCGGGGCGAGCGGCGACTCAGGCGGCACGGACTCCGTACCGTCGAGCAGGGCGGAGCGGACCGCATCCACCCCCCAGCGGGCGAACTGCTCGACCGTGCCGATGCCGCCGACGACCACCCGGTGGATGCGCTCCGGTTCGATCCCGACGAGTGCGAGCGTCACCCAGCTCCCCATCGAGTATCCGACCACGTCCACACGGTCCAGGTTCTCCGCATCCAGGACGGCGAGCAGGTCGCCTGCCAGGAGCTGCGGAGAGTACGCGGATGGCTCGTGCGGCGCCGAGCTGCCGCCGTGCCCGCGCAGGTCGGGGACGATGGCGCCACGGCCGGCTTCGGCGAGCGCGCGAACCCATCCCGTCGCCTCCCAGGTGAGGGCGCCCGTGGTGGCGAAGCCGTGGACGAGGAGCACGGGGTCGTCGCCTGGGTGGCGCTCGTACGCGATGCGCATCCCGTCGGCGGTGATGGCGGTGCGGGCGGTGCTCATGCGGTCAGTCCTCCGGCAGTTGCAGGCGCACGCGGCGCGCTGGCGCCTCCTCGACGGGCACGGTTCCGACGATACCCGCGGTGTCGTCGTCGACCGTGAACGTGATGAGCGATGCCCCCACCTCCAGCGACTCCCCCTCCGCCGCGTGGAACCGTGCGACGGTCCCCGCCTGCGGCGACGGCAGCTCGACCGCCGACTTCGTCGTCTCGACCTCGACCAGCGGAGCGTTCCGCTCGACGAAGTCCCCCTCGGCGACCAGCCACTCCAGCACGGTCGCCTCCTGCAGGCCCTCACCCAGATCGGGAAGGGCGAACGTGATCTCAGCCACGGCGGTACTCCAAAGTCTTCTGAACGGCTTCCAGGATGCGGTCGATGCTCGGCAGGTACTCGTCTTCGAGCACGGGAGACGGGTACGGGACGTCCCATCCCGTGACCCGTTGCACGGGCGCGCGCAGGTCGTCGAAGCAGCGTTCGGTGATGAGCGTGCTGACTTCCGCGCCGAGCCCGGCGGTGAGCGGAGCCTCGTGCACGACCACAGCGCGCCTGGTTCCGGCGACGGAGGCCGCGAGCCCGTCCGCGTCGATCGGCTTCAGCCAGCGCAGGTCGACCACCTCGATCTCAACGCCGTCCTCCGCGCCGAGCTCAGCCGCCTGCAGGCAGCGGGCGACCATCGCGCCCCACGCCACGAGCGTGACGTGCTTGCCCTGCCTGACCACCCTGGATGCGCCGACCGGCAGCCGCTCGGACAGCTCGGCCTCGTCCATTGCGGCCTTGTGCCAGTAGCGCGACTTCGGTTCGAGGAAGATCACGGGGTCTGGATCGTCGATGGCCTGGCGGAGCAGCGTGTACGCCTCTGCCGGCGTCGATGGCGACACCACCTTGAGCCCTGGAACGTGCGCGAACAGCGCCTCCAGGCTCTCTCCGTGGTGCTCTGGCGCTCGGATGCCGCCGAAGCTGGGCAGCCGGAGCGTGATCGGCATCTCGAACGCGCCACGGCTGCGGTAGTGCATCCTGGCGACCTGGTTGACGATCTGGTCGATGGCCGGGTACGAGAACCCGTCGAACTGGATCTCCGGCACCGGACGCCAGCCCGCCATCGCGAGGCCGACCGCCATGCCCATGATCCCGGACTCGGCGAGCGTGGTGTCGAAGACGCGGTCGTCGCCGTACTTGGCGTTCAGACCGTCCGTGACGCGGAACACCCCGCCCAGCTTTCCGACGTCCTCGCCGAAGACGAGCGTGCGGTCGTCGGCTGCCAGGGCGTCGTCGAGTGCGCGGTTCAGCGCCCGCTGCATCGTGCTGACCTGAGCGATGACCTCAGCCATGTCGTGACTCCTCCCACGCCCTCTTCTGCCCGAGCAGCGCAGCAGGCGCGTCGGCGAACACGAAATCGAACATCTCCTCGCCCGGCCGGCCGCCGAGCGCTGCGACGTCCGCGCGCACCCGCTCGGTGAGCGCGTTGGCGGTGTCGGACACCTCGGCGAAGAAGTCGTCGCCGACGGTTCCCGTCGCGCGCAGCCGCTCCTCGCAGAGCGAGAGAGGGTCGCGGGCGAGCCAGCTCTGCTCCTCGTCCAGGTTGCGATAGCGGCCTGGGTCGTCGGAGGTGGAGTGCGGGCCGAGCCGGTAGGTCATCGCCTCGATCACGGTCGGGCCCCCGCCATCACGGGCGCGGTCCAGGGCGTCGCGGGTGGCTTCGTACACGGCGACGACGTCGTTTCCGTCGATGCGCACCCCGTGCATCCCGTAGCCGGCCGCGCGCGCTGCGACAGAGCCGCCCGCGACCTGCTTGCTGGTCGGCACGGAGATCGCCCAGCCGTTGTTCTGACAGAAGAAGACGACGGGCAGCTGCGAGACGCCCGCGGTGTTCATGGCCTCGTGGATGTCGCCCTGCGAGCTGGCGCCGTCGCCGAAGTAGGCGATAGCGCATCCACCGTTGCGGTCCAGTTTCGCGCCGAGCGCCCACCCGACGGCGTGCGTGACGGCCCCGCCGACCACGGCGTTGATCGGCGCGAGCCGCGCGGCGGCCGCATCCCACATGCCGCCGTGCCACGCCCCCTGGTGCGAAGCGAGGTATGCGACGGGGTCGACGCCCATCGTCACCGCGACGCCCAGCTCACGGTAGGTGGGAAAGGCGAAGTCGCGCGCCAGATCGAGGGCGGCGGCGCTGCCCACCTGGGCGGCCTCCTGCCCGCGCATCGGCGCGTAGCCGGGCACGATGCCCTGCCGCTGCATGGCGACGCCATCGAGGTCGAGCCGCCGCACGGTCACCATCGTGCGATACAGCCGCCGAAGAAGCGCGGCATCGTCGCCGCGCGCGCCCACGGCGCTCTCGGGAGTGGTCAAGGTCATGCCGCCACTCTCGCAGGGGCGGATACGGTGGGCAACACGCACAACGCGCGCTGCTCATCCTGTCCATTCCGACGGTGGATGCGGCCTACCCGCTGCGCATTCTGTCCAGTCCCAGCGCGACGCGGGCGGCGGGTTGCGCGTCAGTCCCGTCGCGTTGCCGGCAGCTCCTTTTCCGCGCCGCGTCGTTCCTCGTGCGACGCATCCCGCCAGAGCTTCGACGGCCACCAGATCGCGCGCCCGATGTCGTACGCCGCCGCCGGCACCAGCAGGGAGCGCACGATCACCGTGTCGAGCAGCACGCCGAACGCCACGATGAAGGCGATCTGCGCCAGGAACAGGATCGGGATCACGCCGAGCGCCGCGAACGTCGCCGCGAGCACGACGCCGGCCGAGGTGATGACGCTGCCGGTCACGCCGAGGCCGCGGAGGATGCCCGGGCGCGTTCCGATGCGCAGGGACTCCTCCCGCACGCGCGTCATCAGGAAGATGTTGTAGTCCACCCCGAGCGCCACGAGGAAGACGAACCCGAACAGCGGGACGGCCGCATCCGCCCCGGGGAAGTGGAACACGTTGTTGAACACGAGCGCCGAGACGCCGAGCGCGGCTGCGTACGACAGCACCACGCTCGCGATGAGCAGCAACGGCGCGAGGATCGAGCGGAGCAGCAGCATCAGGATCACCAGGATCACGGCGAGAACGATGGGGATGATCTTGGCCAGGTCGCTCTGGGCGGTGTCGTTGGTGTCGATGGCGATGGCCGTCACGCCGCCGACCAGCACGGACGGGTCGGTCTTCGGGAGGGTCTCGCGGAGGTCGCGGACCGTCTGCTCAGCGGCGGCGGAATCGGCCTCCGACGAGAGGGTCGCATTGATGAGGATGCGGCCGTCCTTGACGATCGGGTCGGGCGCAGGGCCGGTCTGCGCCGGCTGGTTCGGCCCTGTGACCGCGGCAGGTCGCACGTTCCCGGTGTAGAAGGACGCCGTCGCGATGCCGTCGGTCCCCTGCACCGCCGAGAGCACTGCGTCCTTTTCGCTCTCCTTCGCGACCACGAGGACCGGGCTGCCGGAGCCGGCGTCGAAGTGCTTCGCCACGATCTTCTGCCCGTCCGCGGCGTCCGACTGCGTGAGCACGAGGTCGGACTGCTGCACCCCGTTCGCCTTGAGCTGCGTCACCCCAGCCGCGCACGCGGCCAGCAGCACGAGCGCCACGATCCAGGTCGCCCTCGGCCGACGCGCGATGAGCGTGCCGACCCTGCGCCAGAGGCCGCCGATGCCTTCGAGCCCCGCGATGCGCACGCCATCGGCGTGCTTGTGCTCGGCCGGCCGCTCACCGACGAACTTCGGGCGGAACGGCCAGAACGCCGCGCGGCCGAACACGGCGAGCAGCATCGGCAGCAGTGTGAGCGCGGACAGCAGCGAGAACACGATGCCGATGGCTGCGATGGGGCCGAGGCTCTTGTTCGAGTTGAGGTCGGAGAACAGCAGGCACAGCAGCGCGAGGATCACCGTGGCACCGGAAGCGGCGATCGGCTCCCACGCGGCACGCCAGGCGCGCCCGATGGCCGCCCACCGGGACTCGACGTGTTCGAGCGACTCCCGGTACCTGGCGACGAGCAGCAGCGAGTAGTCGGTGGCCGCGCCGATCACCAGAATCGAGAGGATGCCCTGGCTCTGCCCGCTGAGCTTGATCCAGCCCCACAGCGCGAACAGGTAGACGACCAGGATCGCCGCGCACAGCGCGAAGATCGACGTGAACAGCACCAGGAACGGCAGCACAAGCGACCGGTAGACCAGCAGCAGGATCACGAACACCGCACCGACGGCCACCAGCAGCAGGATGCCGTCGATGCCTCCGAAGGCGTTGACGAGGTCGGCCGTGAGACCGGCGGGGCCCGTCACCCAACCCTGGGTGCCGTCCGGGAGGTTGTCCGCGACGACGGTTCGCAACGCCGCGACGACCGTCTTGACGTTGTCCGAGTCCGCGATCGGCACGATGAACTCGACGGCCTTGCCGTCCTCCGAGGGGATCGGTCCCGCGACGCTGGTCTGCGCATCCCCCTCCGGCTGCTGCACGCCGTCGACCTGGCCGAGCTTCACCCCGAGGGCGGCGTAGTCCTGGAGCGACGACGACGGGATGCTGGTGTCCGACTGCACGACGACGATGGCGGGGATCGCGTTCGAGTCGGTGAACTTCTTCTGCCAGTCCTGCACCTCGGTGGACTCGGCGCTGGCGGGCAGGAAGGCGGCCTGGCCGTTCTCTGACACCGAGGAGAGCTTGCCGAAGGTCGGTCCGCCGACACCGGCGGCGATCAGCCAGATCACGATGACGACGGCGGCCAGCGCGATCCGCAGCCAGCGGGCCGGAGTCCAGTCGGATCGGGTTTTCATCTGTGCCTCCGAGATTAGCTAGCCAAGTTAGTAATCAGCTTAGCGCGCATGCAGAGACCTGCACCAGCGTGCGCTACCCCGGTAACAGCCGAGGCCGTGCCACCCATGGTGACACGGCCCGATTCCTGCGCTGGACGCGGCGAAGCGTCAGCGGGAGACGATCAGCTCCGCGCCCGCGTGCGCCAGCTCTGCCAGCGCCGCCTCCGACGACTCCGGCGCGACCCCCGCCACCAGGTCGGTGATGACGCGGACGCGCTGACCGTGACCCAGCGCATCCAACGCAGAAGCGCGCACGCAGTAGTCGGTCGCAATGCCGACCACGTCGATCTGGTCGATGCCGTGCTCGTCGAGCAGGTTGTGCACGCTCGAACCAGCCTCCGTGTGGCCTTCGAAAATCGAGTACGCCGGTACACCCTGGCCCTTGCGGATGTGGAAGGTCACCGCCGACGTGTCGAGGGCCGGGTGGTAGTCGGCCCCTGTGGTGCCCGCGACGCAGTGCCGCGGCCAGGTGCGGACGAAGTCGGGGGCAGCATCCGTGGCGAAGTGTCCGCCGTTGTCGTTGTCTGCGTCGTGCCAGTCGCGGCTTGCGAAGATCTCCGCATACTCGCCGGAGTGAGCGGCGAGGTAGCGGCTGATGCCGGCGGCGACCGCTGCTCCCCCCTCGACTCCCAGCGCTCCGCCCTCCGTGAAGTCGTTCTGCACGTCGATGATGAACAGGGCCTTGCCCATGGTCGCCTCCGTTACTGGTTGGAGAGATTGCCGCCGCACGTGTAGAAGCCGGTGACGAGCGTGTCGATCGCCTGCTTGGCATTGTCTCCCACATTGCCGAGAGCGAACACGGCGAAGGTCAGCGGGGTGCCGTCCGCCGCGTTCACGATCCCGGACAGGGTGTACCCGTTGTCGATCCAGCCCGTCTTCGCGAGCACGGCTCCGCGGGCGGCCGCGTTCGCACCGGTGAACCGGTTGTAGCCGGGCCCGAGCGTTCCAGACTGGCCGGCGACGGGCAGGCCGTCGTAGACGACGCCGAGGCCGTTCTGCTTGTTGAGCACCTTGATGAAGAGCTGCGTGAGGTAGGACGGCGGTACGGCGTTGTCCGCACTCAGTCCGGACCCGTCCGCGATGTGGATGCCCGTGGTGTCGATCCCGTACGGCTTCAGAGCGGCGAGCACCCCGGCGTTCTCCGCATCGAAGGTGTTGCCCGCGCCCGTCTTGATCGCGACGAGTCTGGCGAGCTCCTCCATGATCGTGTTGTCGGAGACGCGCATCGCCTGGTCGATCAGCGTCGTGACCGGCTGCGACTGCACCGCCGCGATCTGCTGCGCGCCTGCAGGGGCCGTGCCTGCCGTCACGGGGACGTTGGTGCCGAGGTACTGCTGGAAGTACTGCACGGCACGCCCGACGGGGTCGGTGCTGCGCGGAGACTCGACAGCGGTCGGGTCGTCGCGGTCGCCGTCGACCTGCAGGGCGGTGATGTACGACGTCGAACCCTCGACGACGCGCTCCTCCTGCTCGTCCCAGCTCGGCTGCCAGACCGGGCCGCCGAACAGCGACGTGTCCGTGACGATCGACGTGATCGGCTGGCCGCCCATCGCCTGCGTCACCTGGTTCGCGAGATCCTGGATCTTCGGGGCGCCGGTGTAGAACGATGCCTGGCCGTCCGGAAGGCGCGAGAGGGTGACGTCCCCGCCTCCGACGATCACGATCTGGCCGGGCACGCTGCCCTTCACCACCGTCGTCGACACCCGGTAGTCGGGGCCGAGCACCTGCAGGGCTGCGGCGGAGGTGAGGGTCTTGAGCACGCTCGCGGTGGGGCCCGGCTTGCCGCCGTTGCGGTCGAACAGGACCTCGCCGGTGCGCGCATCCACCACTTGGGCTTCGAGGTTCCCGAGCCGGCCGTCCTGCGACAGGCCGGCGACGGAGCAGGTGCGCACCCTGGCGGCTGCCGGCTGGTTGGCCGGGACGGGGCGCACGGGGTCTGCGGTCTTGGTGGGCGTCGGCGTCGGTGTCGCGCTGGCGCTGTGGGTCGGAACCGCTGCTGCCTCGGCGGGCGAGCCGACGGTCGCGCCAAGAGCGACCGAGCCTGCACCGAGGATGACGAACGCCGCGGAGGCGCCGGCGATGATCCACGCCTTCGGGTGCTTCCTGATGGCCGTCAGGACGCCCCCGAGCCCGGCGCCGAGTGCGGCGCCTGCTCCTGCACCAGCCCCTTTTCGCTCCTCCGACCGGCGCGCGGCGCGGGTCGACGAGGTCCCGGGCTCGCTCGTGTCGAGGGAGTCCGTCTGGGGGACGATGGTGGCGGGGGTGTCGGTCGAGTCAGGCTCAGAGCCGTTCGACATGCCAGTATCGGGCGTGTCCGATTCGCGCATCCGGGTATATTACCTGCGTTTTCTGGGAGCGCGAACGGGCTGCAGCCATCAGGGCACGACGGACACCAGGTAATTGTCGAACTTCACCGTCACCGGCGTGAGCGTCGCCGAGGCCGAGACGTAGCTGCGCAGCCCGACCGAACCGGATGCCTGCAACGCGGCCGTCGAGTCCGTCACGCTCGCCTGCCACGCGGCCGGTTCCGCCTGGATGGCCGGCCAGACCTTGGCTCGCACCGTGGTCGGCGACGTGCCGAACACCTGCAGGCGCAGCGTGAGCTGCTGCCCGGCCGTGTAGGTGAACCCGGTCACCGGCACGACCTGCAACGCGTTCCCTCCCTGCAGGAGCTGCACCTGCACGGCGCCGCTCGAGCTGATCCACGCCCGGCCCTCATAGCCGACCGAACCGACCTGGCGACCGATCGCCGAGACGAAGATCCCGCCGCCGGAGGACCCGACATCGGTGGTGAACGTCACCGATGTATCGGTCCGGTTCACTGAAACGCTGTTCAGCGTCTCGGTCTTGGTGAGCCCGGCGGGGTCGGCCATCTGGGCGACTCCGGATGCGACGGAGTACGCCGTCGCAACGCCTGCCCCCGTCCACACCCCGCCGACCTCCGCAGAGCCCCAGCCGTTCGCAACCGACCGTTCGAACGCATCCCTGGCCACCGTGGTGCTGGCGGTCGCCGTCACGGTGACCGGCTTGGATGTGGTGGCCTGGCCCCCGCGGTTGTCGGTGACCTTCAGCGTGATCGTGTACGTGCCCGCTGCGGCATATGTGTGCCCGGCTGTCGCACCCGTCGCTGTTCCTCCGTCGCCGAACGTCCAGGCCCACGCGGCGACCGAGCCGTCCGGATCACTGGATGCGCTCCCGTCGACGGACACGGACAGCCCGTCCGGTGTCGCCACGAACGAAGCGGTCGGGTTCTGGTTCACTCCCCCTCCGACGATGGTGACAGTGTTGCCAGCGCGGTTGATCTGATTCCCGTCCGGATCGGTGACGTACAAGGTGTACGTGTGCTGGCTGCCACCGGCCAGGCCGGTGTCGGTGAAGCTCATGGCCGGTCGGTTCCAGAAGGTGGAGAGCTGGTTGGTCTGATAAACCGGGCTGGCGGTGTTGCCGTCGCGGACGAGCTTGTAGTTCAGGTTGGTGTTGTCCTGGTCGTAGGTCGACGTCCAGGTGACCTTCGCCTGCCCGGCCGTCGGCGACGTCGCGTTCGGCGCGAGGGCGGTGTTCGTGTTCGGTCCGACGGTGCTGTGCACGACGCTGTCGAAGGCGAACCGGGTGAGGCCGTACTGCGCGACGCCGTTCACGAACGGGAACTCGCCGCCGACGACGAGATACTGACTGTTGCCCGCCAGACTCCACGCTGCCTGCCCTTGGCCGGTGAACGACCCCGTCACGTAGTCCGGGAACCAGTTGAGCAGCGACGGGGACGGCTGACCGGCGAAGTTGAAGTAGCTGCGGTTGCCGTCGTTCGTGAGCGTGCCGGTCCGCGCCTTCGAGAACGCGATGGAGTGGTGGTAGGTGCGCGGGTTGGTCTCAGGGAAGCCGCCGACGTTCCGGCAGTCGTGCGGATGACCCACCGCATACAGGGCATCGCCGAGCGGATAGACGTTGTACGTGTCGCCGTGGCAGTCCTCCAGCCAGATCAGCGCTCCGGTGTTCGCGTCGGCGGAGAAGCTGCCCTCCAGGTTGCCGCCCGATCCGTACACGTAGCCTGCGCCGTAGATCCTGTCCGAGGTGGCCACGAGGGTGGTGATGCCGGCGTTGACTCCCGCATCCCGCACCACGGAGTTGGCGGGAAACGGCAGGTTCGCGCCCGTCGCCCCGTTCAGCATGGCGAGGCCGTAGTGGGAGCTGCCGTTCATGTTCTGGAAGCGGCCGCCAGCGTACACCTTGGTGCCGTCCGGACTGATGGCGAGCGCATCCACGACATAGTCCGCGCTCGCGGCGAACGTCGTCATCAGTGCTCCGTTGGATGCGTTGATCTCGGCGATGTAGCCGCGTGTTGTGCCGTTGACGCTGGAGAACGTTCCGCCGGCGTACACAGCGGTGTTCGTCGCTGCGAGCGCGCGCACCTCGCTCTCCATGATCGGCCGGAACGAGCTGACGATCTGGCCCGTTGCGGTGCTGATGGCGACGATGCGGTAGTAGTTTCCACCGCCTGCCGTGGTGAAATCGCCTCCGACGTACACGCGGGAGCCGTCCGGCGTCGCAGCGATCGCCAGCGCCTGAGCGTTCAGCGGAACGTTGAAGGTGGAGATGAGGGCGCCGGTGGTGACGTTGTATGCGAGCAGATTGCTGCGCGGCGTCGTGTTGGACCCGGCCGGCGCCCCGGCTGGACGTGCCGTGGTGAACTTGCCTGCCACGTAGACCGTGTTCCCGACGACGACCTGCGCCCATGCGACACCATCGATCTGCGTGGTCGGGAGCGCCTGCGCGCTGACTGTCGGCGGCGTGGCCGGATTGTTCGGATCTGGCGGCATGGTGTCTGCGCTGGCGGGGCCGGCGATGGCCAGCCCGCCGAAGACGAGACCGATGGCCGTCGCGATGGACGCGGCGACGCCGACCCCACGGGACGTGGATGTGCGGAACAAGCTCATGACAACCTCGACAGGCGAGTGGGCACCTGGTGTGGTGCGGGATGCGCCCCTGCGGCTGTGCGGTTCCGGGTTCCCGGTTCCCTGTTCCCTGTCCCGGAGTCGGATCCCGGGCTGCGGGTGCTGTGCGTCACAGGCCTCTGGCGCGTGTGGAGTTTCGGGTTCGCGCTGCGGCCCCGCTCCCGCACACGGCGGTCGCGGATTCCGTCCACGAGTCCGGCTGACAACAGTCCTGCCGAACCTGAATGATGCTCAACTTCTGACCAGAGTACGCCGGAGACAGGGCAGTCGACCCCGTGCTGGCACGGATTTCTTGCAGAGTCCGGGACGGAAAAAGCCCCGTCCGGAGACGGGGCTGGTGGAGCCGCCCAAGGGAATCGAACCCTTGACCTTCTCATTACGAGTGAGATGCTCTGCCGACTGAGCTAGGGCGGCGTGGGTCTCGCCCGAGGGCGTTACGCACAGTCAGATAGCTTACCCGATCTTCGAGGGTGCTACTGACCATCTGAGATTGCGGCTCAGCGCACCTGGTTGCCGAGCGCCTGGAGTTGGGCGAACGAACTGCGGAGACGGTCGGCGAGCGGTTCGACGCCGCCGTGGTCCGCCCAGCACGACCAGGCGTGGCGCATCCCGGCGAACGACACGTATGTGACGAGCCTGGCGCGCTGGTGTAGCGTTTCCTGGTCGGTGGCGAGCGCAGGGTCGTCGTGGGCGAGTCGACGCTGCACGATGGCGCTCAGGGCGTCCTCGAACTGGTGCATGCTCGCCATCCGCTGCGCGAAGAGCTCGGGGTTGTCTTTGAGGAGCGCGCGTCGCAGGGTGTGGAGTTCGTGGACGCTCCGTGTCGCATCCACTTCTCCGCCGTGCTCGTCGCCGGTCATCTCGACGGTGTCGATCGCGGCGATGAGGAGTTCGCTGATGCCGTCGAGGATCGGCTCCTCCGGCCCCGCGTCGATGAAGCGTTCGATGCGCTCTTCGTCTGGGAGTTCCGGCAGTTCGCCGATGATGGCGGACTCCTTGGACGGGAAGTAGTTGAAGAACGTTCGCGGAGACACGTTCGCCGCGTGACTGATCTCGTCGATCGTCACCCGGTCGAAGCCGCGCTCACTGGCGAGTTCGAGCGCTGCCAGCTGAATCGCGCGTCTGGTCGCGAGACGCTTCCGCTCCCGCAGCCCGAGTTCTTCCTGCACCATGCTCATTCGACGATTATTTCATTGTCTGCAAAATTGCACCACTCCGTGGAGCCCGAATCAGGAGGTCATCCTCAACAGGTTTTGCCTGCCTCCGGGATGGTGCCCTTCACGAGGAAATCGTCGACCGTGCCGTTCACGCACGAGTTGGACTTGTTGTACGCCGTGTGGCCCTCGCCCTTGTAGGTGAGCAGGTGACCGTTCTCCAGCTCGCCAGCGAGGTTCTTCGCCCACACGTACGGGGTTGCAGGGTCGTTCGTCGTGCCGACGACGAGGATGGGCGCAGAGCCCTTCGCGGCGATCGGGCCGCGTTCGACGGTGGAGGTGTACGGCCAGTTCGCGCATCCGATGTCGCCGTACGACATGTACGGGCCGATCACCGGGGCGTCCTTCGACAGCTCGGCTGCCTGCGCGCGCATCGTGGCCGGGTCGGCGTCGTACGTGTAGTCCAGGCAGTTGATCGCCATGAACGCTTCCGTCGAGTTGTCGCCGTACGTGCCGTCGCTCTGCCGGTTGTTGTATGCGTCGGCGAGGGTGAAAGCAGTGGATGCGCTCCCCTTCATCACCGAGGTGAACATGTCGGTCAGGTACGACCAGGCCGTCGCGTCGTAGAGCGGATAGATGATCGCGGTGACCAGCGTGTTCGCGCCGAGTTCCCTGCCGTCCGAGTTGCGGATGGGGCTCCGCTCGACCGAGGCGAGCAGGTCGCTGATCGTCTTCATCGCGTCGTCGACCGATCCGCTGAACGGGCAGCCCTTCTGGGCGAGGCAGTCCTTGAGGTATGCGCGGAGCGCGCTCTCGAAGCCCTGCGCCTGCACCTTCGTCACATCGAAATTGCTCGCGGCAGGGTCGAGCGCGCCGTCGAGGACGAGACGGCCGGTCTTGCCCGGGTAGAGATCGGCGTACACGGCACCGAGGTACGTGCCGTACGAGTATCCGAGGTAGTTGAGCTTCTTGTCGCCGAGGACGGCGCGGAGCAGGTCGAGGTCGCGAGCGGCACTGACCGTGTCGACGTGTTCGAGCAACGCTCCGGTGTTGGTCGCGCACGCCGAGCCGAAGTCCTTGGACACGCTGGTGTTCTCGGCGATCCACGCGTCCGACCCGCGCGTGCCAGGCGTGATGTCGTAGAGGTAGCCGTCCATCTGCTTGGCGTCGTAGCACTTCACCGCCGTGGAGTGGCCGACGCCGCGAGGGTCGAAGCCGACGACGTCGAAGTGCTGCTGCAGGGTGCTGTCCGTCGCGTAGTCGACGGAGTCGCGCACGAAGTCGTAGCCCGATCCACCAGGACCGCCGGGGTTGACCAGGAGCGAGCCCTGCTTGGTGCCCTTGGCCGTCTGCCGGATGAGAGCCAGCTCGATCTCGCCCGACGACGGGTTCTTCCAGTCGAGCGGCGCCTTCGCGGTGGCGCACTGCTTGCCGGATGCGCAGCTCTTCCAAGTGAGCACCTGGCTGTAGAACGGCTGCAGGTCGGCTGCCACCTGCTCGGCGACCGGCGTCGACGTCTGCGCCGTCTTCGGCGGGATGAACCAGGTGACGCACCCGGTGAGCGTCAAAGCCACGATCGCCGCGACCGCGACGAGTGCGGTGCGCGCGCTGCGGCGCCCTCCTCGTCGGGAACCGGTGGTGCGGGCAGCTGAGCGACCGCGCGCGTCGGAGTGGCCGTGGCGGGTGGTCACTGGTCGTTCCCCTTTCGAGCGGCACCGCCGCGCAGGATGGTGGTGAGCATGGCCTCGATCGCCAGCGCGGGAGCGACGTTCCCGTCGATCCGCTGACGGGCGGTGGCGATCGCATCCATCGCGGCGAGCGTAGCTGCGGGAGTCGTGTGAGTGCTGAGAGCGTCGAGGCTGTCCTGCAGTTCCAGGTTCACCAGCTCGCTCGCACTGCCGAGCTGCAGCATCATCACATCGCGGTAGAGCGACAGCAGATCCACCAGGATGCGGTCGATGCCGTCGCGGAGGCTGCGCGTCGCGCGGCGCTTCTGGTCCTCCTCGAGCTGACGCAGCTGCGAGCGGAGGGCGGGCGGGATGGTGCCGCCCGGCTCGACGCCGAGCGAGCGCAGGGCGTGCTCGCGCTCCTCCGCGTCCCGTTCCTCCGTGATGGCCTTGGCGTCGGCCCCTGCGATCTCCAGCAGGCTCGCCGCGGTGAGCACGGCGTCGGACACCGACCGCATCCGCAGCACCAGCTGCAGGGTCTCCTCGCGTCTGCGCCTGGCCTCGTCGTTGGTCGCGAGCCTGTGCGCCATGCCGATGTGGCTCTGCGCGTGCCTGGCCGCGCGTTCGGCCGTCGCCTCGTCGACCCCGTCGCGCCGGCCGATCAGGGCGGCGACGTCGGAAACGCTCGGGACGCGCAGCCGCACCGTGCGGACGCGCGATCGGATGGTCGGGATGAGGTCGGCGTCGCTCGGAGCGCAGAGGATCCAGACGGTTCGCTCCGGCGGCTCTTCGAGCGCTTTGAGGAGCACGTTGGAGGTGCGCTCGCTCATCCGGTCGGCGTCTTCGATGATCATCACGCGGTACCGGCCGACAGACGGGGAGAACTGCGAGCTGGCGACGAGCGTGCGCACCTCCTCGATGGAGATGATGACGCGTTCGGTGCTGAGCACGGCGAGGTCGGGGTGGGTGCGCGCCTCCACCTGGCGCTGCGTGGCGAGGTCGCCCTCCGGTGTTCCCGGACTGAGCAGGGCGGTGGCGAAGGCGAACGCGAGGTTCGACCGGCCGGAGCCTGGGGGGCCGGTGATGAGCCACGAGTGCGTCATGCTGCGGCCGGTGGCCGACCCGGTGGCCGACCCGGTGGGGGCGCCGGAATCAGTGGATGCGCTCGGTGCCGATCCACCGGCGGCTGCGGCTTTGAAGATGGCGATGGCGTCGTCCTGACCCGTCAGGTCATCCCACACTGCCATGCCACCCAGGCTAGCGGTCGCCACCGACACCGCCGAATGCGCCGGCGACGCGCGCAGGCGGAGTCGCGGCCAGATCAGACATACGGTTCGAGCCTGGTGCGGATGTCCGCGGCGATCTCGTCGACGGGACGCGACGCATCCACCACCAGGAAGCGCTCCGGCTCCGCCTCTGCCAGCCCGAGATAGGCGGCGCGCACGCGTGCGTGGAAGTCGGACTTCTCTGCTTCCAGCCTGTCGTAGCGGGTGCGCGAGGTGTCGAGCCGCGCCCGTGCGGCGGTCTCGTCGAGGTCGAGGAGGATGGTCAGGTCCGGTAGGAGTCCCTGCGCCGCCCACAGCGACAGGTTGCGGATCTCGACGGGGTCGAGCACCCGCCCAGCGCCCTGGTATGCCACGGACGAGTCGAGGTAGCGATCCTGCAGGACGACCTCGCCGCGTTCCAGCGCGGGACGCACGAACGTCTCGATGTGGTGCGCGCGGTCGGCGGCGTACAGCAGCGCCTCGGCCCTCGCTGCGATGTCGCCTCTGTGGTGCAAGACGATCTCGCGGATCTCGACGCCGACCTCGGTTCCGCCGGGTTCGCGGGTGCGCACGACCGTTCGCCCTCGCTCCGCCAGCCACTCCTCGATCAGCTTCGCCTGGGTGGACTTGCCCGTCCCGTCGCCGCCCTCGATCGTGATGAAGAGCCCGCGACGTTCCGGATTCGTGTCGTTCCCGCTCACTCCGCTGCCGACTTTGTCGCCGCCGCCTTGCGCGTGGTGGTCGTCTTGGCCGCGGTGGTCTTTGCCGTGGTCGCCTTCTTCGCCGCTGTGGTCTTCGCCGCGGTCGCCTTCGCCGCTGTGGTCTTCGCCGGCGCCTTCTTGGCCGGAGCCTTCTTCGCTGGCGCCTTCTTGGCCGGGGCCTTCTTCGCCGGCCCCTTCGCACGCTTGTCAGCCAGCAGTTGCACAGCGCGCTCGAAGTCGACCTCCTCGACCGTCTCGCCGCGCGGGATGGTGGCGTTGGTCTCTCCGTCGGTCACGTACGGACCGAATCGGCCGTCCTTGACCTTGATCGGCTTGCCGCTGACAGGGTCGGCGTCGAACTCTTTGAGTGCGCTCGACGCGCGGCGGTTGCCGTACTTCGGCTGCGCGAACAGTTCGAGGGCTCCGGCCAGGTCCATCGCGAAGATGTCGTCTTCGCTGGGGAGCGAGCGGGTGTCCGTGCCCTTCTTGAGGTATGGACCGTATCGCCCGTTCTGCGCCTGGATCTCCTCGCCGCTCTCCGGGTCGAGTCCGACCGTGCGCGGCAGGTCGAGCAGTTGCAGCGCTGTGCCGAGGTCGAGCGAAGCGAGGTCCATCGACTTGAAGAGGGATGCGGTGCGCGGCTTGACGGCGGCTGCCTTCTTCGTCGTCTTCTTGGCGGGCGCCGAGACCACTTCGCCCGTGGCCTGGTCGACGCTCTCCGCCGCCGGCTCCTCCTGGTCGACCTCGGTGACGTACGGTCCGAAACGGCCGTCCTTCGCCACGATGTTCTTGCCGTTCTCCGGGTTGACGCCGAGGACCCGGTCGGTGAGCACCGGCGCGTCGATGAGCTCGTGCGCCTTCGCCGGCGTGAGTTCGTCCGGAGCGAGCTCCGGCGGGATGTTGACCCTGCGCGGCGTCGCTCCCTCTTCCGCGCCCTCTTCCGCGACTTCGAGGTACGGGCCGTACTTGCCGATGCGCAGCGTCACGTCGTCGTCGATGGCGATCGAGTTGATGCTGCGCGCGTCGATCTCCCCGAGGTTGTCGATGACGCGGCGCAGACCGGTGTGCTTGTCGCTGCCGAAGTAGAAGCTGTTGAGCCAGTCGACGCGCTCCGCTTCTCCGTCTGCGATCCGGTCGAGGTCGTCTTCCATCTCCGCGGTGAAGTCGTACTGCACCAGGTCGCCGAAGTAGTCCTCGAGCAACCGGACGACGGAGAACGCCACCCAGCTCGGAACCAGCGCCTGCCCTCTCGGCGTGACGTACCCGCGGTCGACGATCGTGGAGATGATGCTCGCGAACGTCGACGGCCGGCCGATGCCCAGCTCTTCGAGGGCCTTGACCAGGCTGGCCTCCGTGTAGCGCGGCGGAGGGGTCGTCTCGTGGCCGTCCGCCTCGACGTCTTCGACGCTCAGCCCTTGACCGGGTTGCAGCGGCGGCAGTTTCGCGTCCGCGGCGTCGGAGGAGTTGCGCTCCTCGTCCTTGCTCTCCTCGTATGCGTTGAGGAATCCGCGGAACGTGATGACCGTGCCGCTCGCGGTGAACTCGCCGATCGAGCCGGCGTGCTCGCCTTCCGTGATCGTGGTCTCGACGGTCACGGAGGCCGTCTGGCCCTTGGCGTCGGCCATCTGCGATGCGACGGTCCGCTTCCAGATCAGGTCGTAGAGTCGGAACTCGTTGCCGCGAAGCACCTTCTCGAGCTCCGACGGCGTGCGGAAGACCTCGCCGGACGGCCGGATCGCCTCGTGCGCCTCCTGGGCGTTCTTGCTCTTCGACGCGTATGTGCGCGGCTTGTCCGGCACCGTCTCCGGTCCGTACAGCTTCGCGGCCTGGGTGCGGGCGGCATTGGTGGCCTGCTGCGAGAGCGACGCGGAGTCGGTTCGCATATAGGTGATGTAGCCGCTCTCGTAGAGGGACTGCGCGACGCTCATGGTCTGCTTGGCGGAGAACCGCAGCTTGCGGGCGGCCTCCTGCTGCATGGTCGACGTGGTGAACGGGGCAGCAGGGCGACGCGAGTACGGCTTGGAGTCGACCTTGCTCACCGTCACGACGGTGCTCGGCCGGGAGATCGCGGCGGCAAGGGTAGTCGCCGTCTGCTCGTCGAGCGTGCGGGCGGACGATGTGAGCTTTCCGTGGTCGTCGAAGTCGCGACCGGTGGCGACGCGCTCTCCGGAGAGCCTGGCCAGCCTGGCCTCGAATCCGTTGGCGTCTTCCGGAGTGAACCGCGCCGTCAGCCCCCAGTACGAGGCGGGCACGAACGCAAGACGCTCGCGCTCCCTGTCGACCACGAGTCGGGTCGCCGCCGACTGAACGCGACCGGCGGACAGGCCTGGCCCCACCTTGCGCCACAGCACGGGCGACACTTCGTAGCCGTACAGCCGGTCCAGGATGCGCCTGGTCTCCTGGGCGTCGACCAGTGCGGTGTCGATCTCCCTGGTGTTGTCGCGCGCCTTCTCGATGGCTTCCTTGGTGATCTCGTGGAACACCATGCGCTTCACGGGGACCTTCGGCTGCAGCACCTCGATGAGGTGCCAGGCGATGGCCTCTCCTTCGCGGTCCTCATCCGTTGCGAGGAGGAGTTCGTCGGCGTTCTTGAGCGCTCGCTTGAGATCGGCGACCGTCTTCTTCTTCTGGTCGGAGACCACGTA
>Ga0153994_1000051_pt1 | contig 78870 bp, 93 predicted proteins | sample TSNC078MetaG_FD_104735 | JGI IMG/M metagenome (GOLD analysis project Ga0153994, IMG submission 104735) | Attine ant fungus gardens microbial communities from North Carolina, USA - TSNC078 MetaG | ecosystem: Host-associated > Fungi > Mycelium > Unclassified | place: USA: North Carolina, Lumber...
CAGGTAGTCGGCGGAGACGGAGAAGGCGTCCGCCGGCTGCTTCTGCGCTGCCCGCGGTTCGAGGGTGTGGCCGGCGATCGTGAACGTGTCCGCGTGCTGCACCTGGACGTGCGCGACCGTCAGAGGCGTCTTCGCGAACTCCCAGAGCGGCAGGAAGCCGAGCACGGAGCCGGCCTGGCGGACGGTGAACTTCGCCGTCACGGGATGCCCGTCGGAGAGTGCGGCGACCTCCACCAGGTGGTCTCCTGAGGTGAGCAGGTCGTCGCCGACCACGCGGATGCCGGTGAGGCGGGGAAGCACATCCGGCCGCAGGAGCTCGTGCGACGGCCGGGAGGGCAGACCCTGCTTCGAGAGGGATGCAGGGGTCGGATTCGCGCCGGGCATGGCCAGCGCAGCGCGCACGTCGTGGGACGCGAGCGACTGCACGTACGAGGTGGCGAAGCCGGCCGGACTGTAGAACGCGCGCTGCACCGCCCCGACCGCGGCGACGAACGCGAGCACGAGCAGAACGGCGATGCCGGACCAGAGCAGGATCACGCGCATCCTGGGGCTGACTGCGGCGAGCGGGTGCGACGGTGCGCTGCCCGACTCATCCCCACTCATGCCGCCATCCTATGGGCCTGTGGAGAACCGTCGCCCGAGCCCACGGCCGCGTTAGAGTAGTTCGGCAGGTCGCGCGACGGAAGGGATTCGGATGGGCCGACTCTCCCTCACGCCCGAACAACAGCGAGTGTTCGAGCTGATCGAGCACACCCGCGAGCACGTCTTCGTCACCGGCCGCGCCGGCACGGGCAAGTCGACGCTGCTCAACCATCTCTCCTGGAACACCGAGAAGTCGCTGGTCATCTCCGCGCCGACCGGGGTCGCGGCGCTGAACGTCGGCGGCCAGACCATCCACTCGCTGTTCCGCCTGCCGATCGGGGTCATCGCCGACCACGACATCGAGCAGAGCGCCGAGCTGCGCAAGCTGCTCAACAGCATCGACACGCTCGTGATCGACGAGGTCTCGATGGTCAACGCCGACCTGATGGATGCGGTCGACCGCAGCCTGCGGCAGGCCAGGCAGCGCAACAAGGAGCCGTTCGGCGGGGTGCAGGTGGTGCTCTTCGGCGACCCGTACCAGCTGGCACCGGTGCCGGGCGACCCGGAGGAGCGCGCATACTTCGGCGACACATACCGGTCGATGTGGTTCTTCGACGCCAAGGTGTGGGAAGAAGCAGATCTCAAGATCGTGGAGCTGGTCGAGGTGCACCGCCAGCACGAGTCCGACTTCAAGTACATGCTGAACGCGGTGCGGCACGGCCAGGTGACCAAGGAGATCGCCGACCGCCTCAACGAGATGGGCGCGCGTCCGGCCCCGGACGACGGCACGATCACGCTGGCCACCCGCAACGACGCGGTCAACCGCATCAACGCGGAGGCGCTGCGCCGCCTGCCGGGCAGAGCGCTCACCGCGAAGGCGGAGGTCAGCGGCGACTTCGGCGGCCGCACGTACCCGGCCGACGAGACGCTGGAGCTGAAGGTCGGCGCGCAGGTGATGTTCCTCCGCAACGACGTCGGCCAGGGCGGGGAGGGCCCGCGCTGGGTCAACGGCACCATCGGCACGGTCACCCGCATCGACTCCAATGTCTATGTGGAGGTGGACGGCGAGATCCACGAGGTGGAGCCGGCGATCTGGGAGAAGTTCAAGTACTCGTACTCCGCCGCCACCAAGAAGCTCACCAAGGATGTGGTGGCCGAGTTCACGCAGTTCCCGCTGCGGCTGGCGTGGGCGGTCACCATCCACAAGTCGCAGGGCAAGACGTACGACTCGGCGGTGGTCGACCTCGGCCAGCGGGCGTTCAGCCCAGGGCAGACGTACGTGGCGCTCAGCCGCATCACGTCGCTGGACGGCCTGTACCTGTCCCGTCCGCTGCGGCCGAGCGACATCATGGTGGATGCGGACGTCGAACGATTCATGCGCACGAGGCCCAGGGAGGGCTGAGACGCGCGCTCACGGTGGAACTCACGCGACAGGAGACTGACATGGCGGTGACCTTCGTGCTCGACTTCAGTGACGGGCAGCATGTGGAGACGAGCGGTAATGGTGTGATCGGGCGCAACCCTGCCGCCCACACGCCGGGGACAGAGCTGGACGACCCTGCTCACGCCGAGCTGATCACGGTCGAGGACGACGCCAAGTCGATCTCGCGGGCGCACCTGGCGTTCGGGCAGTACGACGGGATCTTCTGGGTGCTCGACCTCGGGTCGGCGAACGGCACCACGATCGTCTACCCAGGCGACGGCGCGTACGCCTGCGACCCGAAGACGCGCCACGAGGTGGATCCAGGGTCGACGGTGCGCTTCGGTACTGGCTCGTTCAAGCTGACGCGCCGCTGACCGGCCGCTGACGTGCGCTGACCGACCGCTGACGCGGCGGCGGGGTGACGCGAGACGACGCTTCAGGCTGCGAGCTTGGCGGCCGCCAGGTCCTCGAAGAGCGCCGTGTTGAACGCGTAGGCGCGGATGACCTCGTCGATGACGCGGTCGCGCTCTGCGTCGTCCCAGTCGACCGCGTCGAGCTGGGCGCGGTAGACGTCCTTGAACTCGCGCGGCTTGGCGATCTCGGCGAACAGGTAGAAGCCGACGCCGTTCGTCTCGAAGCCGAACTGACGCTGCATCAGCGTGCGGATGATCTGGCCGCCTGACAGGTCGCCGAGATAGCGCGTGTAGTGGTGCGCGATGAAACCGCCTGGCCAGTCCTGGCCGACCTCGTGGATGCGCGCCACATACCGGATCGTAGTCGGCAGCGGGGCGATCTGGTCGCGCCAGTCGTCGCCGAGCAGGAACGTAAGGTCGGCCTCGATGGCCGGCAGGCGCGTGAGCTTCGGCGTGATGAACGCGGCCGCCACCGGATCGGCGGCCATGCGTGCCGCGACCGCCTCCAGGGCGTCGTAGATGAAGTAGTGCTGAGCGACGAGAGCGATGTAGTCGTCGCGGCTGCCCTTCCCCGACATCAGGTCCTGCATGAAGCCTGCACCCTCGCTGGAGCCGTGGTCGGTCCTGGTCCGTTCGCGGAGTGCCTGGGAGAAGGGGATGATTGCTGCCACGATGCTCCAGCCGGTCGGTGATCTTCAGGAGTTAGGGTTACCTAACGAAGGGTGCCCTAAGTGTATGGCAGCGACCAGGGGAAAAGCCACCCGGGTCAGTGATGCCCCTCGTGCTGGAGGTGCACATCCACTGCGGCGACACCCGCATCCGTGAGGCCGAGGGCCGGGATTGTGACCGCGCAGACGGCCGCAGCGCTGAGCAGCAGGGCCAGCACGAAGCGGAGCGCTCCGGCGTTGGCGGTGACAGGCTTCGCGCGGCGGAGCACCACGGCGATCGTGCCGGCGACCGCGACGTCGAGCAGTGCGGCCACGCCGAGCGGCAGCGGGGACAGAGCCAGGATCGTCCCTGCCTCCGAGGTGGCCCCGACGGTCGCGACGACCGCCCAGGCTCCGACGGGCACGAGCGCCGCGACGAGAGCCGCGCGGAAGAAGGGCGGACGGTCGCGGAGGAAGGCCGCGACCGCCCACCCGAGCTCCACGGCCGCGAACGTCGCGAGGACGATCGCGGCCGGGAGGGGTGCGCTGGCGGCCAGCGCTGCGTGCAGCAGCCCGGCCCCCAGCGCCGCCACGGCGAGCCAGGCGCGGGTGACCGCCGAAACGGGCACACCCGTGGCCTCCCCCACAGCTACCCCGGTCATGGTGCTCACCGTGGCGCGTCGGTCAGGCGACGGCCGAGGACGAGCGCACGGTCTTCTCGGCGCCGAGACCGACACCGAGGAGCACGATCGCGCTCACGAGGTGCAGGAAGTGGTCCGGCGTGTTCAGGGCGAGGATGTTCGCCCCGGTGCCGACCAGGAAGAAGCCGACGATGCCGAGCAGCAGGTACACCGCGCCGACCGTCGTGTTCACGGCCTTGGCTGCCGCCACCCTGGTGAGTCCGGCGATGAGCAGAGCCGCGCCGATCAGCAGGTGGGCGATGTTGTGCAGCGGGTTGACCTCGAAGATGCCGAGGATCAGTCCGCCCTTGGTGGCGACGAAGCCGACGCCTCCTGTGTATGCGAAGCCGAGCAGGCCGACGACGAGATAGACAGCGCCGAAGATCGTCGCGACCAGGCGGTTGGGTGATGTGCGCATTTCGTTCCTCCTAGTGGGCGGCGCGGCTGTCGCAGCGCCTCATCCACGTGTTCGGAGGGTGCGGAGGAACGGATTGGTCGCGCTATTCGGAGCGCGGCTCGATGCCGAGCGTGCGACACGCCGAACGGTAGAGCAGGACGACGGCTTTCCGGATGTCCGCACGCTCCGCCACCGGGATCGTCCATGGGATGCGCAGCTCGATGGCGGTGGCGGAATCGGCCGTGCTGACGCTCCACACCCCGCCGTCCGCATCCAGGGCCGTCATGGTCGCTGCTGCCGCGTCCGGCGCGCCGTTCGCGCGCACGATCACGAGGTTGTCGTCCGTGTGGTCGCTGTTCATGTGGCGGAGGACGGCGTCGACGACCTCGGGAGGAAAGCTCTGCATGCCTCGATCGTATGCTGCACGGACCGCCCCCCATCAGCGGTTAGAATCCTTGGACCAGGGACAACGATCCATCGGGGGATGGCAGATGCGGCGACGAGCGAGCGGGGCGAGACGGTTCACCGTCGTCGCTGTGGCGAGCGTCATCGCCCTGATCCTCACGGCGTGCACCCCCAACGCCGGCGCGACCGCGGATCTGCCCCAGCAGGTCGCAGGCGGGTTCTCCTCCGACGTCTCCGGCAAGCTCAAAGCGGCCGTGACCGACGCGATGAAGCAGGCGGGCGCCTCCGGTGCGATGGTCGGCGTGTGGGCGCCATGGGCCGGCAGCTGGACGGCCGGTCTCGGCACCACGACGCTGAAGGGCTCGACGCCCGTCACGGCGAACATGACGTTCCGGATCGCGCAGAACACGATGCCGATGACGTGCAGCGTTCTGCTCTCCCTGGTCGACGCAGGCAAGGTCGAGCTGGACGACGCGCTCACGAAGTGGCTGCCTGGCATGGTCGGGGTCGACGGCGTCACGCTGCGCGAACTTTGCCAGAACACGTCCGGCATCGGCGACTATCAGGGCCAGCTCAACTCGATCTTCCTCAACAACCCCACCAGGCAGTGGCCGGCGCTCGAGCTCGCAAGCGACGGCCTCGCCACCCAGCCGTTCGGCAAGCCCGGCGAGAAGCTCGGGGTCTCGTCGACCAACTTCGTCCTGCTCGGCATGGCCCTCGAGAACGCCACGGGCAAGAGCTGGCAGGACCTCTACTCCAGCTACATCTTCTCCAGGCTCGGGATGCAGTCCAGCTCGTACCCCGGGCCGTCGCAGCTCACCGTGCCCGGCGCGCATCCGACCGGGTACTCGGTAGGCATCGACGCCGCTGGGGCCGTGGTGTGCACACCGATGCGGGATGTGACGGAGCTCTCGAACTCGATGGGCTGGACCGCATCCGGTGTCGTCTCGAACGTCCCGGACCTGAAGGCGTACGTGCAGGCGCTCGCGACCGGCTCCCTGCTGTCGAAGGCATCGGCGAAGGCGCAGGCGACCGGCATCCCGAACGGCTCGGACTGGCAGAAGTACGGGCTCGGGATGCAGATCCTTGGTCCGCTGCGCGGCAGCGCCGGCGCCATGCCTGGCTATCTGTCGGCGATGTACAGCGACCCGACGTCCGGGCTCACGATCGTCGTCGCTCTCAACAACTCGACGCCCGGACCGGCGTTCGCGCAGTACCTGGCGCAGCGGCTCGCGTCGATCGCGTCCAAGGCGCCCGCGAAGGTGAAGGGCGCGAAGGTCGTCGCCGGTCTTCCATGGTCCGAGGCGCAGATGACAGAGGCGATGGGCAAGACGGTGCCCTGCCCACCCGCCAAGTAGTGGTCAGCGGGTAGCGGTCGGCCAGCGGGTTCTGGCTCAGGCTCCTGCGAGGGCGGCGAGTTCGGCCTGCACGGGGAACACGTCGTCGTCGAGCACGAGCTGCAGCCCTGCGCCCGTCGCGCGGTTCACGAGCACGGGAGCGGCGAGGTTCACCGTGCTGCCCTCGCGCGACGGAGTGACGACGACGAGCGCCAGCACCTCCTCGGCCGTGGTGACGCCGAGGTCGGCGGCCCTGTCGTCCGGCAGCTCCGGCGAGTATCCGGGCAGGTGCCTGGCCGCGTCGATCGTGAACAGCCGGATCTCCGGTCGCTCAGACGCTTGCAGCGTGTACAGGCCGTCCGCGCCTGCGACGGCGGTGAGCTCGAAGTCGACGAGCGGCTCCAGGCCGGGAGGCGGTGCGATGAAGCTGACGGCGCTCATCGGAGGAAGTCCATCAGCGTCGGCTGCAGCACGCGTGCCGTGACGGCGATCGCGGTCTGGTAGTTCACATCCTGGGTCTTAAGGTCGAGGAGGACCTTGCTGAGGTCGACGTCCTCGATGCTGGAACGCTGGCTCTCGAGCGAGGTGGAGTTGAGGGCGAGCGTGTCCTTCGCCTTGTCGATGCGGGTCTGACGCCCGCCGATCTCCGCGTGTTCTCCCACGATGGCCTTCATCCGATCGTCGATCTCCCCGAGCCGCGGCCCCGTGTTCACTCCCGTGCGCAGGTCGCTCACGGTGTTGTCGATGAGCGCGAACACCGAGGAGGCGCCGACGCCGAACACGGCGGACCCGTCGGAGTCGACACGCACGGTCGAATCCGGGCCGACCCTGCGATCGACTGTACTCCCGGCGACGCCGGTGAACGAGTAGTCCGGCTGGAAGGCGACACCGGCGTTCGAGTTGCCTGCGAACACATTCCGTCCGAGGTATGTAGTGTTCGCGAGGGATAGCAGGCTCTTCTTCAGACCGTCCAGCTCGGTGGCGACCGACTCCTTCGCCTCCGGAGACAGTGCACCATCGTTGGATCCCTGCACCGTCAGGTCGCGCACCCTGCGCATGATCGCCTCGACGGAGGTGAGGGTGGAGTCTGCCGTGCTGAGCCAGGCGTCGCCGTTGTCGGCGTTGCGCGCGTACTGCGCGTTGGCCGCCTGGTCGGAGCGGACGCTGAGGGCGCTCGCCGTGGCCGTGGGGTCGTCCGACGGCTTGGTGATGAGGCGCCTGCTCGTCGCCTGATCGTAGAGCGCTGCCTGCCGCTGCAGGCTCGCCTGCAGGTTGTTCTGCGCGTTGAGCGTCTGGGTCGCGTTCGTCACACGGGTGAACACGGTTACCTCCCGACCAATCCGGTGTGGTTGATGAGCACGTCGAGCGCTTCGTCGACCGCGGTCATCACGCGGGCGGCGCCCTGATACGCATGCTGGAACGCCAGCATGTTCATGTTCTCTTCGTCGAGGTCGACGGACGAGTTGGAGAGCTGCGCGTTGACGGCGCCCTTCGACGCGAGGTCGGCGAGCGAGGCCTGCTGCTGTTCCGACTTGCTGGCGACGCCGACGCGCACGACGAACGCGGACCACTGCTTGTCGATGGCGTTCGGCCCCGTGCCGAGCTGGGCGATGGCCCCGGCGAGACTGCCGTCGCTCCCGCCTGCGCCAGGCGTCCCCGTGGCGATCTGGCCGACAGTGGTCGGTACGACGGACAGGCCGAGAGCGGCCGGCTTGGTCGCGTCGATGGCGAAGAAGTCGAGGCCGGTCGCTCCGGTGGACGTGGTGCCTGTGCGGTGCAGGTCGTTGACCCGCTGCGCGAGGGTGACCGCGAACGCGTTGTAGCTGGCGGCGGCCTCTGCGAGCACTCCGCCCGTTCCGGATGCGTCTGCCGGTGCGAGCGTGGAGATCGCGCCGGAGATGGCGCCGCCCTCCATCGCGATGGCCTGGCCTGGCCGGTGCGCCCACTCGAGGCGCACGGGGTCGGCCGTCGCGTCGCCCATGACCCGTGCCCCAGCGGCCTGCACGGCAGTGAACGTGGTGCCGGAGACGATCGCGTTTCCGCCGATCAGCACATCCACGGTGCCGTCGTCGAGCGGACGGACGACGCCGCCCGCGAGGTTGGCGATCTGGGTGGTGAGGACGTCGCGGCGGTCCATCAGCTCGTTCGCGGAGCCGCCGGCGGCGAGCGTCGCCCTGATGCGGCCGTTCAGGTCGGCGACCTGACTCGCGGCCTGGTTGAGGTCGGTGACCATGCCGTCGACGTTGGTGCGCAGGGCGCTCCACTGGCTGTCGACTGCGGCGTAGCCCTGCGAGATCTGCGTCACCAGGCTGCCGGCCTGGCCGAGCAGCACGCCGGCCGGCGCCTGCTCCCCTGCCTGGTTGGACACGTCGCCCCACGCCGACCAGAACTTCTGGAGCTGCGTGGAAATGCCGTTCGTGCCAGGCTCGTTGAGCGAGCCTTCGAGGGTGGCGAGCGCCGACGCCCTGGTGCCCGAGTATCCGGAGAGCGCCGTGGTGGTTCGGACGCGCGCATCCAGGGTCGCGTCGTCGAGCCGCTGGACGCCGTTGATGCTGACGCCCTGGCCTGGGCGGACGCCGCCGGTGAACAGTCCCGCCTGGTTGAGGGCGGGAACGCCCGAGGTCGAGATGCGCTGCCTGGTGTACCCCTGCGTGTTGGCGTTGACCAGGTTCTGGCCGACGACGTCGAGGCCGGCCTTGGCCGCGACGAGGCCGGTGTACGCGGTGTTGAGTCCGCTGAAGGTGCTCATCCTGGTGTCGTCCTACGCTTCCGTGTCGAAGAGCCTGGCAGTGGATGCACCTGGCCGGCTCTCCCCGCCGGCGCCGTACACGCCGGGGTCTCCCCCGCCGCCGGCCAGGCCGTTGATGGTCTCCTGGGTGGAGCGGGCCGCCTCGCGCAGCAGACGCTCGTTGGTGTCGCGCACCTCGGCGATCTGACCGGTGAGTTCGGTCATCGCCGCGAGGTGCGACGAGAAGATGTCGGACCAGATCCCGTCCGGTGCGGCGACGGCGAGCTCACGGAGGCTGGAGTCAGGGCTGATCCCCCACTCCTCCGCGAGGGTAGCGACCTCGACCGTTCGTGCGAGGCCGACGGAGCGCATCCGCTCCATGACCTGCTCGACCTCGCGGGTCGCGTGCGAGATCCAGCGCGACTTGCCCGCGGTGAGCAGCAGCTGCTCCTCCTCGAGCTTGAAGAGCAGCAGCTCGAGCAGTTCGCGTTCTTTCCAGAGCTGTGCTGAGAGTTCGCTCGCCGCCATGTCGCCAACCTCCTCGTGAGTCGTCGTGCGCACATGGTCCCCTCGGGTCGTCGGCACACGGTCTGCGCCGTCAACAGGGACCATCGGCAGGGTTGGCCTCGATGTTAGGGGCGTCGAGCAATGAGTTCGCTGTGATCCCTAGCGCTTTTCACATGAATTTCAATATTCCCCGTACTGGGGGTACGCCCTGCCCCGTAGTGGGGGCGCGACACACGCGTGCTGGATTACTTGCAATTGTTACCGTGAACAACGAACGACCCCTAGCGCCTGTTCGGCACCCGAAGTAAGTCCGGACATCCACAGCACCGCCCGAGCACCACCCGCACCGAACCCCGGCCGACAACGCCGGCCGGCCAGCGGGCGCTCGGCAAACCAAGACAGGGGTCACCCGCGTGAACCGGACAGAACGCAACACGCTCGTCGTCGAGAACCTGCCGCTCGTCGGCTATCTCGTCTCCGACCTGTGTTCGCGCGCGACGCACCTGTCGCGCGACGACCTGGCCTCGGCCGGCGCTCTCGCCCTCGTCCAGGCGGCGGGCGCCTTCGAACCGACGCTCGGCATCCCGTTCGGGGCGTACGCGCGCACCCGCATCGTCGGTGCGTTCGCCGACGAGATGCGCGCGAGCGACTGGGCCACCCGCTCCGCGCGAAAGCGCATCAAGGAGACGATGGCGGTGCAGGAGAGCCTCACCGCTGGGCTGGGCCGCACGCCGACGGTCGAGGAGATCGCGAACGCGCTCGGCGTCGACCGCGAGACGGCTTCCGCTGCGCTCTCCGACGCATCCAGGGTGGTCACCACCATCGACGAGACCGTCGAGACGATCCTCGTCTCCGACGCCGCCACCCCGGAGGACTCGCTGCTCGCCGGAGAGCAGACCGCGTACGTGCGCGCCGCCGTCTCCGCCCTTCCCGACCGGATGCGCTACGTGGTCGAGGCCATCTACTTCGACGACCGCACCGTGACCGAGGTCGCAGAAGAGCTCGGGATCACCCACTCGGCCGTGTCCCAGCAGCGCTCCGAGGCCATCCGCCTCATGCGCGAAGGCATGGCGACGCACTACGCCGACGAAGGCGATCCGGAGATCATCGAGGCCAAGACCTCGCAGGCCCGCCGCAGCGCGTACCTCGCCAGGCTGGCCCAGCACGCGGTGGCCAACGTGGCGCGCCTGTCGCCCCCGCCGTCGTCCACGTCCGCACGCGCATCCTGAGCCGAGCGGCAATCGAATCCGATTGCCGCTAACGGGATGCACGGAGCGGCCGATAGAAGAAGTTGCGGCCCACGGATGGGCAGCACGAACCCAGTCATGGAGGAAAAGCAATCATGGGTATGCAGATCAACACCAACATCTCGGCACTCAACGCCTACCGCAACCTGAACAACACGCAGAGCGACCTGTCGAAGTCGCTCGAGAAGCTGTCCAGCGGCCTCCGCATCAACCGTGCGGCGGACGACGCGGCCGGCCTGGCCATCTCGGAGGGCCTGAAGTCGCAGGTCGGAGGCCTCACGGTCGCCGCCCGCAACGCTCAGGACGGCATCAGCGTCGTGCAGACCGCTGAAGGCCAGCTCACCGAGGTCCACTCGATCTTGCAGCGCGTGCGCGACCTGGCTGTCCAGGCCGGTAGCGACTCGAACAACGCCGACTCGCGCGGTGCTATCAAGACCGAGGTCGACCAGCTGACCAAGGAGCTCACGCGCATCTCCGGATCCGCGAACTTCAACGGCATCAACCTGCTCGACGGCTCGAACGCAAAGCTGACCTTCCAGGTCGGCGCAGGCTCTGTCGCCGCGAACGACCAGATCGACGTCGACCTGACCGGTGCCAACGTCGCGACGGTCGCGACCGCCGTTGGCGCCCTGACGTTCGACAGCGCTGCGAACGCGCTCACCTCGATCGCTGCGCTCGACACGCAGATCAAGGGCGTGTCCACCGCGCGCGCCAACCTCGGTGCGGTCCAGAACCGCTTCGAGAGCACCATCCGCAGCCTCAACGTCTCCAAGGAGAACCTGTCGGCCGCGAACTCGCGTATCACCGACACCGACATGGCGGAGGAGATGGTGAAGTACACCCGCTCCAACATCCTGTCGCAGGCCGGCACCGCGATGCTCGCACAGGCCAACCAGTCCGGCCAGGGCGTTCTGCAGCTGCTCCGCTAGTAGGGCTGCGGCCGGGATGCGCAACCCCAAAGCGCATCCCGGCCGCACCACCGGCTGACCACCGCATCGCTGCGGAGGCCGGCGAACACGACGACAGAAAGGGAGTCCAGCATGGGCATGGCCGTCGACGGGCTCATCAGTGGCCTCAACACCACCCAGCTGATCGACCAGCTGATGCAGGCGGAAGCGATCCCGCAGACCCTGCTGAAGAACAAGGTCACAGACTCCACCACGTACATCAGCGCGATGCAGGCGCTCAACACCAAGGTCGCAGCCCTCGCGGACTCGGCGACCAAGGCGTCGAAGCCGATGGGCACCGACCTGCACATCGCCACCAGCAGCTCCACCTCGGTGACCGTCACCGCCGGCACGGGCGCTGTGGACGGCACCATCGACTTCACCGTCGACAAGGTCGCGCAGTCCCAGGTCATCGTCACCGGCCCGCTCACCGAGTGGCCGGACCAGCCGCCCGTGCTCACCTTCGTCGCGGCGGACGGCACGACCAAGCAGGTCACCGCCGCGAGCTCGTCGCTCGCCGATGTCGCCGCCGCGATCAACAAGGCGGGCGTCGGCGTCAGCGCCACCCGCGTCGCCGCTGGACTCGACCCGGTCAGCGGCCAGCCGACGTACCGGCTGCAGCTCAGCTCGACAGCGACCGGCGCCGCGGCGGCGTTCACCGCATACCGCGGAACACCGGCCGATGTGACCGCCGGAACCGCCACGAACCTTCTCACCGAACCGGGCGCCGCCCAGGTGCGCGCTGCACAGGATGCGCAGCTCACGCTGTGGAGCGGCACCGGCGCCGCCCAGTCGGTCACCTCGTCCAGCAACTCGTTCAGCGACGTGCTCCCCGGCGTCTCGATCACGGTGAGCGCCGCATCCACAACGCCGGTGACGCTGTCGATCGCCCGCGACGACAAGGCGATCACCGACCTCGCGAACTCCCTGGTCACCAGCCTGAACGACATCTTCTCGTACATCAGCTCGAAGCAGGCGGTGGCGACGAGCACGGATGCAGCAGGCGGGACGGTCGTCACGGCCGGATCGTTCACGGGCGACTCGACGGTGCGGGATGCGAACCAGAAGCTGATCGACGCCGCATCCGCCCCCGTCAACGGGGTGTCGCCGTCCACATACGGCATCAGCATCACCCGCGACGGAACGCTCACCTTCGACAAGGACATCTTCGGCGCGGCGCTCGCCGCCGACCCGGAGAAGGTGAAGGCGGTCGTACAGACGATCGCAGGCCGGGTCGCCGACGCAGCGACGGCCGCCAGCGACAAGTACGACGGCACGATCACCACCAAGATCACCGGCGAGCAGGCCACGGTGAAGGGCCTCAACGACCAGATCACCGACTGGGACTCCCGGCTCGCCGACCGCCGCTCTACCCTGGAGAAGACCTACGCGAACCTCGAAGTGCAACTGCAGCAACTGCAGTCGCAGTCCTCATGGCTGACCGGTCAGCTCGCCTCGCTCTCATCGAGTTCCTCGTGAGCCTGCTGAGCGGCACGGCCGCGAAACTCAACGCGTACAACAGGGATGCGGTCCTCTCCGCCTCGCCCGTGCGCCTCCTGACCATGCTGTACGACAGGCTGGTCCTCGATCTGACCCGCGCGGAGACGGCGCAGAAGGACGGCAACTGGCCGGTGGCGTGGGAGAACCTGCGCCACGCGGACCAGATCGTCGCCGAGCTCGCCTCCTCCCTCCGCCTCGACGCCTGGGACGGCGCGGACGGCCTGCTGCAGCTATACACCTACGTGGCCGACCTGATCGTCTTCGGCAACATCGAACGCGACCCTGAGAAGGTCCGCGAGGCAATCGACCTCATCGAGCCGCTCCGCCAGACCTGGCACGAGGCCGCCGCGCTGCTGCCGTCGGAGACGGGCGGAACCCTTGGCACAGCCTGACGACTTCGACCAGTGGGAGGCGGACGCTCCGAGTGACGAGTCCCACTCCCCCACCGGCTGGGACGACGCGCTGACCCAGATGGAGCACGACCTGCAGGGCGCACTCGCCACGATCGACCCTGTGCCGTGGCGCCCCCCGATCGCCCTCGGCCCCATCCCGCCCGAGCTGATGGAGCGCGCCGCGCGCATCCTCGAGGCGCAGATGCACACGATCCGCTACCTGGAAGACGTGCGCCAGACCACCGCGAAGCACCTCGCGGCCGTGCGCGCCGTGCCGGCGGCCGAGCCCGGCCCGCACCCGGTGTACTTCGACCTCATCGGCTGACCCTTCTGCGCTTGGCGCGGCGCCTCTCCTCTTCGCCGAGCGTGCGTGCTGCTGCGCGCGCCGCCTCACAGGCTGGTGAGGAAAGGCCACAGGAGAGGGAAGGTGGCGAGCAGGACGAGGAAGATCACGAGATAACAGACGGTCGCCAGAGGCCACAGCCAGACGCGCAGCACCGTTCTTCCGACGGATTGCACCGGCGAACCGCCGATGGCCCCGTTCGCTGCAGCCCATGACACTGTGGTGAGGGTGAGCGGAATCATCGCCGTCCAGACAACGAGACAGTGCGGGCAGAGTGCGCCGATCGAGGTCACCGTCTGCACCATCAGCCACACGATGAAGACCATCGCCAGGCAGACTCCGGCGACGAACGACAGGGCGAACCATCGCGCGAATCTCGCCCCGCTCAGGATGCTGACTCCCACCGCGATCGGCGCAACGAAGCCGGCCACTCCGATGAGAGGATTCGGGAAGCCGAGCAACGATCCCTGCCACGAGTCCATGGCGGGAGCGCAGGTGACGAACGGATTCACACTGCACGTGAGTTGCGCGCCCGGCGACTCCAGGTGCGTGAGCTTCTCGAGCACGAGCGCGAAAGAGGCGGCCCAGCCGATGAGGCCGAGCACGACAAAGAGCGCGCCACTATAGGTTTGCGATTGCTTCTTGATGGTGCGCTCCTTGTCGTTGGCTCGATATCTAGCGGCGCTCGACGAACCACTTGGCGCTATTGGTCATCAGATTGCACGAAGCAGACAGAGCGCCACTCAGCGGTGCCTTCATCCATCCGCTGTATTTCGTCCAAGTCGACTCCCACGGCCATGCCGCGTAGCAGGTCACGCCGAGACGGAATTCTCCGCTTCCGCTGCAACTCGTCGAGGCGACACTGCCGTTGTAGTTCACGCCGCTGCACGTGGGTGCAGCGCTCGCGGCCGGTGCGGTTGCAACGGCGATCCCACCGAGGACGGCGAGGCTCCCGGCGAAGGTAGTGATTTTACGCGTCAGATTATTCATATTGCATCTCTTTCCGCCACGCAACTTCGCGCAGCAGGACGACGGTAACATTGCATATGATAAATGTATTAATTGAGGATGTTGCAGCGTCGACCGCGTGCAGCGGACTACAAGATGGCCACGCCCCGATCCGCGCGCACGAGATGCCAGTAACTGTCGCCGCGCACCCGCGTGGTGACGCAGTTGCCGGCATCTCGTCGTTGCGGGTGCGCACAGAGTTCCCCACCTGTGGATAACTCTGTGCACAACAGGTGGATGAGGGCGGTAAACGTGTGGAGGACACGCGCGAGATGTGTGGACTCTCAGATCGCTTCAAGCTTCAAAACCACCTCTGATCAGGCTTTCTGAACGCCTTTCCCCAGTTTCGAACGCGCGTTCGAAACTACCACCGTGTAATTCCAGGGGTGTGAACAGCTGTGGATGAAGCTGTGCACGAAGCCGGTTACAGGGGAGTTCTCCACACCCGATCCAACGAATAGCTAACGACCTGCGCGCGGCTGCCGATAGCAGAGAGTGAGCACGGATCGCTCGCAGATCAGGCCACGGATCGGCCGCCACTCCAGATGATTTCCGATGGGATGCAGCTGTGCTCGAATCCGTGACCAGTGCCGCGCTCGCGAGTGCCCTCGACGGCCTCGCCGCCCGGCAGCGGGCGATCGCCAACAACATCGCCAACGTGAACACGCCCGGTTACACCGCCGAGCGCGTGTCTTTCGAGGACGCGCTCGCCCGCTCCGTCGCGCAGGGGGACGGCCATGCCGCATCCACTGTCGCCCGCTCGCTCGAGCCGACCAGGCTCGACGGCAACAACGTCAACCTCGACACAGAGACCCTGTCCAACGTGGACACCGTGCTGCGCTTCCAGTTCGCCTCGCAGGCGGCGGGCGGCCAGTTCTCGTCCATCCGAGCGGCACTGAGGACCAGCTGATGACATTCGACGCGATCGGCATCGCGGGCACGGGGCTCACCCTGCACCGCAAGTGGCTCGACGCCATCTCCGACAACCTCGCCAACATCAACACGGCGAAGCCGACGGACGGGGCAGCCTTCCAGGCACGCTACGTCGTGGCGCAGGAGGGGGAGGGCACCAGCGGCGTGTACGTCGCAGGCGCCGCATACGGCAGCGCGGAGGGCCGGATGGTCTACGAGCCGGACAACCCCGTCGCCGACGAGAACGGCTACGTGCGCTACCCGGACATCGACCTGTCGTCGCAGATGGGCGCCCTGATCATGGCGCAGCGCGGTTACCAGGCCAACGCAGCGGTCGTCGACCGCGCCAAAGAGTCGTACCAGGCAGCCCTCGAGATCGGACGCAACTGATGCCCATTCCCGCCATCGGCGCCGTCAGCGCTGTCGACACCACCGGCGCCACCAGCGCACTCTCCGCCGCATCCGGAGTCACCGGCACAGGGGGAGCGGCGTTCGGCAACTCCCTCACCGGCGCCATCGACAACCTGCAGCAGTTGCAGGGCACCAGTGACAAGCTCGCGATCCAGGCGGTCACGGGCAACCTCTCCGACATCCACGACGCCACCATCGCCTCGTCGCGCGCCCAGGTCACCCTCGAACTCGTCGCAGGCGTCCGCAACAAGGCCGTGGATGCGTTCAACGAGATCATGCGGATGCAGGCCTGATGCCACAGCAGGTCACAAGCTTCTTCCGGCGGCTCGGCGACACGATCCGCGGCTTCTCGATCGCGCAGCGCGTCATCGCGATCATCGGCGTCGCCGTGGTCGCGCTCGGCGTCACCGGGCTCGCGATGTGGGCGTCGCAGCCCGCGTACACGCCGCTGTTCTCGGGGCTGCAGGCGACGGATGCGTCCAGCATCGTCGACCAGCTCCGCACCGATGGCGTGCCGTACCAGCTCACCGACGGCGGAGGCACGATCCTCGTGCCGCAGCAGAAGGTGTACGACGAGCGCCTCAAGGCGGCGTCCGCCGGGCTTCCGACCGCGAGCACGGGCGGGTACTCGCTGCTCGACAAGATGGGGGTCACCTCGTCGGAGTTCCAGCAGTCCGTCACGTACAAGCGCGCCATGGAGGGTGAGCTCGGGTCGACGATCAGCGCCATGAAGGGCGTCAAGACCGCATCCGTTCGCCTGGCGATCCCGGAGGACACCGTGTTCGTGTCCGAGAAGAAGGACCCGACCGCGTCCGTGTTCGTGGAGACGCAGAACGGCGTGACGCTCTCCGCCGATCAGGTGCAGGCGATCGTGCATCTCACCAGCGCTGCCATCACCGGGATGCAGCCGACCGACGTGGCCGTGATCGACGCATCCGGCACGGTGCTCAGCGCGGTCGGCACCGGCGCCGTCGGGGGAGCGGACAAGCAGGCCAGCGACTACGAGACCCGCGTGAAGACGGCCGTGCAGACCATGCTCGACAAGGTCGTCGGCCCGGGGAACGCGACCGTGGCCGTCGCCGCAGACGTCAGCACGGAGTCCGCGCAGCGCACGGAGGAGTCGTACACGACCCCGACCAACGCGCCGTCGCTCAGCGAGACGACGCAGTCGGAGACGTACACCGGCTCCGGCGGGTCTGCCGCGGGCGTGCTCGGACCGGACAACATCGCCGTCCCGAACGGCACCAACGGCAACGGCACGTTCAACTCCCAGTCCGCGACCAAGGACAACGCTGTCGACAAGGTCACCGAGCAGCGCACCATCCCGGCCGGCGCCGTGAACAGGCAGACCGTCTCTGTCGCCCTCAACAAGGACGCGGTGGGCGGCGACGTGAGCACCAACGAGATCCGCAACCTCGTCAACGCCGCGGCAGGGATCGACGTGACCCGCGGCGACTCGGTGAGCGTGGAGATGGTCAACTTCAGCAAGGCCAGCGCCACCGAGGCCGCCAAGGCGATCCAGGAGGCGAAGGACGCTGCGGCGGCCGACCAGCTCACCGGGATCATCCGCACCTCGATCATCGGGGCAGCCATCGTCGCCGCGGTGATCATCGTGTTCGCGCTCTACCGCCGCAGCCGCAAGCGCGCGGAGGAGGCGGCGGCCATCGACGGCGCCGACACCGTCGAACTGGACGCCGCGGCGTTCCCGATCGCACTCGAACAGGCTGCGCCCACCGTGCCGATGCAGCTCGACCCGCTGCCCGACCCGACAGCGCCGGAGCTGGAAGCCGAGCGCCGCCGCGCGGAGATCGAAGCGCTCGCAGAGCGCGACCCGCAGAAGACGGCGGAGTTCCTCCGCAGCCTGATGGATGAGCGGCAGGGCGTATGAACGAGCTCAAGGCGCCGCTGACCGGCGCGCAGAAGGCCGCCATCGTGCTGATGAACATGGATCAGCAGCGCGCGGCCCAGGTGATGAAGCAGTTCTCCGAGGAAGAGGCCGACGAGATCACCGCGGAGATCCTTCGGTTGCGCAGGGTCGACCCCGCCATCGCGGAGAAGGCGATCAGCGAGTTCCACGACATCACCGTGCGCGGCGGGATGAGCACCCGCGGCGGCAGGGACATCGCGGTCGGCCTGCTCGAAGCGTCGTTCGGCGCGGAGAAGGCCACCGGCGTCCTCAACAGGGTCGCGTCCAGCATGGCGGGCAAGCAGTTCGAGTTCCTGGACGCGGTCGAGCCTGGGCAGGTGCAGATGCTGCTGACCGGTGAGCTGCCGCAGACCAGCGCCCTGGTGCTCGCCCACCTGCGTCCCGACCACGCATCCCGCATCCTCGCCGGTCTCGACGAGACCGCGAGGGCTGACGTCGCCCATGCCATCGCGACGATGGGCAGCGCCAGCCCCGATGCGGTGCGCGTCGTCGCCGACACGCTCAAGCAGCGCGCCGGCGCGGTCGTCGGTTCGCGCGACTCGTCCGACGTCGTCGGGGGAGTGCAGCCGCTGGTCGACATCATCAACAGGGCGGATGCCAGCACGGAGAAGGCGCTCCTCGAAGCACTCGAGCGCAGGAACCCCGAGCTGGCAGAAGAGGTCCGCTCCCGGATGCTCACCTTCGCCGACATCGTCAAGCTGGAGGACCGCGACGTGCAGCAGGTGCTGCGCGGAATCGACGCCGCCATGCTGGCGGTGGCGATGAAGGGCGCGACAGAGCAGGTCATCGAGACGATCACGGGCAACCTGTCCGAGCGCAACAGGGAGATCCTCGCGGACGAGATCCGCGTGCTCGGCCCCGTGCGCCTGTCGCAGGTGGAGGACGCCCGCGCCGAGATCGTGCGCGCCATCCGCGACCTGGAGGCGACGGGCGCGATCACCGTGCAGCGGAACGACGAGGACGCGTATGTCGAATGACGCCGTGTTCGCTCCCGTCGCGATCCCAGTGATCGCGGAGACCGCCGAGGCGGTCGCGCAGGGCGATGCCGCACGCTCGCGCGGCTATGCAGCCGGGTATGCGGACGGACTGCGCGCGGCGGCGGAGGAGCAGCAGGCGTGGCTCGCGGCGGCGGATGCCGACCGGGAGGCGGAGGACGCAGCAGCAGCCGAACGGCTCGCCGTGCTCGCCGCTGCGCTGAGGAACGCGGCGATCGAGCTGCGCGAGTCGACGGTGCCGGTGCTGGCCGAGGCGGAGAACTCCCTGGTCGAGGCGGCTTTCTCGCTCGCGCAGGCTGTGGTGGGGGATGCGCTGGCCGACCGCGTCGCCGCCGCCAACGCTGCCGTCTCGCGGGTGCTCGGCGGCGACGTCGCCGGGGCGGTGAGCGTCGTGCGGCTCAACCCGGAGGACCTCGCCGCGATCGGCCAGGGCGCGGCGGGCGACGCCGTGCGCCTGGTGGCCGACCCTGCGCTCGCACCGGGGGATGCGATCGGCGAGCTTCCGGACGGCTGGCTGGATGCGCGCATCCACTCGGCCATGGACAGGGCGAGGGAGGCGCTGGGATGAACGCAGTCGCCGAAACCGCCACCGCCGCAGGCACGGCAACGGCGACCGCCGTGCTCCCGCGCATCGCGGACGCCGTGCGCGCCGCTGGGGTGGAGAAGGTCGGTCGCGTCGTCGGGATCGTCGGACTCGGCGCGGAAGTCGAGGGCGTGCCGGCAGCGATCGGTGACATCGTCGTCGTGGGGGAGCGGCCTGGCGTGCACGCGGAGGTCGTCGCGACCTCGGCGGAGCGCATCAGGGTCATGCCGTTCGGCCGTCTCACCGGCATCGGTGCCGGCGCGCCTGTCCGCGCGCTCGGCGCCCCGCTGCTCGTCCCGACCGGGCGCGGGATGCTCGGCCGCGTCATCGACTCGCTCGGCCGCCCTGTCGACGGCAAGGGCCCGATCGAGCCGGACGGCTTCGTGCCGATCGACCATCGCGCCCCTGAGGCGATGCGGAGGGCGCGCATCCAGAGCCCGCTCGGACTGGGGGTGCGCGTGCTGGACACGCTCGTCACCGTCGGGCGGGGGCAGAGGCTCGGCCTGTTCGCCGGCTCCGGCGTCGGCAAGTCGTCGCTGCTGTCGATGATCGCCCGCGGAACGGAAGCCGAGATCTCGGTGATCGCGCTGGTGGGGGAGCGCGGCCGAGAGGTGCGGGAGTTCCTCGAGGACGACCTCGGACCGGAAGGGCTCGCCCGCTCCATCGTGGTCGTCGCGACCTCGGACGAGCCAGCCGCCATGCGCTTGCGCGCCGCGTTCACCGCCACCCGCATCGCCGAGTCGTTCCGCGACGCGGGAGCGCACGTCGTGCTGATGATGGACTCGCTGACCCGCGTCGCGATGGCGCAGCGCGAGATCGGCCTGTCGGTCGGCGAACCGCCGGCCACCCGCGGGTACCCGCCGTCGACGTTCTCCCTGCTCGCCCAGCTCCTCGAACGCGCGGGCACAGGCGAGACCGGGTCGATCACCGGCCTCTACACCGTGCTCGTCGACGGCGACGACCACAACGAGCCGATCGCCGACGCCGCCCGCTCGATCCTCGACGGCCACGTGGTGATGGACCGCCGCCTCGCCGTGGTCGGGCACTTCCCCTCGGTCGACGTGCTCGGCTCCATCTCGCGCCTCGCCTCCCGCGTCACAACGCCGGAGCAGCGCGCCGCCGCCGTCGCCCTGCGCAGCGTGCTCGCCGCCAAGGTCGCTGCCCAAGACCTCCTCGACGTCGGCGCATACAAGACGGGCACCAACCCGCGAGTGGATGCGGCCGTCGCGCACGAAGACGCCATCAACGCCTTCCTGCGCCAGAACCTCGGCGAGAACGCCGAACCGGCCGAGGCGTGGCAGCGTCTCGGCCACCTCGTGAACCTGCTCGGAGGTGTCTGATGGCACGGGCGTTCCAGTTGGCGGGTCTGCTGCGGCTGCGGCAGATCGAGAAGGACCACGCGGCGAGCGACCTCGCTGCGGCCAATGCGTTCCGGCGGGATGCGGGGGAGCGCCAGGCGCGCGCCATCGCCGCCCTGCACGCCGTGCCGGTCGAGGCCACGGACGCGAGCACGCTGTTCGCGATGGCCGCCGCACGCGCATCCAGTCGCAGCATGCTCGCCGACCTCGCCGCCCTCGCCGAGCGCGCGGATGCCGACGTCGCCGAGGCGCAGACCGCATTCGGAGAGGCGAAAGCGCGGGCGGTCGGGCTGGAGAAGCTCGAGGCGCGGCACAACGCCAGCGTGATCGCGGGAGAACTCAGCGCGGAACAGGCCGCGATCGACGAAATCGCCACCGGCGCCTGGGTGCGCGAACGGGAAGGGAACGACGCATGACCGTCACAGACGCACTCACCAGGATCGCCCAGATCCAGGCCACGCTGGTGCAGATCGACAACCCGACAGCGGCGACGTCGTCGACGGGTTCGTCGTCCGGCTCGTCCAGCACCTCGGCGACCGACTTCGCGAACGCGCTCGCCGGGGCGGTCGGAGAGACCTCCGGCGTCGGCGCGACCGCGGGCGGAGGGGCGGTGACCGGCGCGGACGTGGTCGCCGACGCGAAGAAGTACCTCGGCGTCCCGTACGTCTTCGGAGGGACCACCTCCAGCGGCCTCGACTGCTCCGGCCTGGTGCAGCGCGTCTTCAAGGACCTCGGCATCGACGTCCCCCGCCTGGTCTCCGGCCAGTCGACCCTCGGCACGGAGGTGCCGTCGCTCGCGCAGGCGAAGCCCGGCGACCTGATCGTCACCAACGGCGGCGACCACATCGTCATCTACGCGGGAGACGGGAAGGTCATCCACGCGCCGAGCGAGGGCCGCAACGTGAGCCTGGTGGACAACTGGATGGACGACTCGGACATCGTCACCATCCGCCGCGTGGTGCCGGAGGCGAGCACGGCGCTGGCGAGCGCGCCTGCGGCGTTCAACGCGGCGGGCGGGCTGTCGGCGGCGGGGCTGAGCGGGTTGTCCGGGTTGTCCGGGCTGACGGGCTCGCCAGGGCTCTCCGCTCTGTCGTCGCTGTCCGGCCTGTCTGGCCTCTCTGGACTCTCTGGTCTGTCTGGCCTGTCTGGCCTGTCTGGCCTGTCTGGCCTGTCTGGCCTCTCCGGGCTCTCTGCTCTCTCCGGTCAGTCGTCGTCCGGGGCCTCCGCTGCGGCGCAGGCCGTGCAACTGCAGGCGCTTCTCGCCTCGATGCTCGGCGGAGGTTCAGAATGAGCCCGACCATCGCTCCGGTGACCCAGGCTCCTGCTGCGCAGGCACGCGCGGGCAAGCCCGGCACAGCGGGAGACGCGTTCCAGCAGTTCCTCGCCGGCGCCACACCGGCCACACCCTCCCGGCCAGACGCCAAGGATGCGCGGGACGCGCGCCCCGCCGTCCGGGACGAGCCCTCCTCGCCGACCGACTCGCGCCAGCGCAAGCCCGCGAAATCCAGTTCCCCTGACGCAGCCGCCGGCACCGCGAAGCCTGCTGGAACCCCCTCCGCGGAGAGCGCGGGTGCGGCCACCCCGCCGCCAACCCCGCCGGCCACGCCGGCCGTCGCTTCCGCCGCTCTCGCCGACGGTGCGTCCGCCGCCACAGCGGACGGCACGACACCACAGACAGCGCTCGCCGAAGCGACCGCGACGGCGACGGCGACCGCGGTCGTGGCCTCGGCGTCTGCTCCGGCAGGACCGGCCACGGGTGGCCTCGGTCGCACCGCGAACGGAGCCGTTGACGCAACGGGGGCGACCCCGTCCGTCACCGCATCGGCAGCCGCCCCCGGTCCCAGCGCCCCCGCCGCTCCGGGAGGATCGGGAGACACGGGCGGGGGACGTGGCGGCGGTGCCGGTACGCCTGCTCCCGCACCGTCCGCACCGTCCGCGTCGGCCGACAGCGACTCGTCCTCGCCGCTCTCGGCAGCCGGCTCGTCGGCCGTGTCCGGCTCCGCGTCATCGGCCGCGGCTTCTGCGGCCTCCGCTTCGGCCGCCGTCGCACCCGCCTCCGCTTCCGCGACCGCAGCGGCCGAGGCCGCCGTCCCGGTCGCTTCCGCGTCGCCTGCCGTGCCGCCATCGTCCGCGACCACGGCAGCCACCGCGGTTTCGTCCGGGAGCGCGGCCACCCCCGCACCCACATCCGCAGCCGCCGCCTCCACCTCGGTCATTGCCTCCACTGCCTCCGCTGCCGCGGCCGCACCTGTCGCCCGCGCCACCACGCGCCCCACCGACGATGCCGCCCCTTCCGTCGCGACCGCGCCCTCCGCATCCACCCCAGGCGTCGTCGCGGCCCCGACCGTCGCCGCTGCCGCCTCCACCGCGCCCACGACCGCGACCTCCGCCTCGCACGCGCCCACCCAGACGGCCCAGCCCGCGCTCCCGCAGCAGCTCGCGCGCCCCATCTTCACGCTGGCCTCCGCCGGGCGCGGCGATCACGTCATGACCGTTCACGTCACCCCGGACACCCTCGGACCGGTGACCGTCCGCGCGCACGTCGGCACCGATGGCGTGCGGGTCGAACTGTTCGCCCCCACAGACGGAGGAAGGGACGCGCTGCGCGCCATCCTGCCCGACCTGCGGCGCGACCTCAACGGCGCCGGGCTCTCCGGCAGTCTCGACCTGTCCAGCCAGAACCAGCCGCAGGCCGACGACCAGCGCAACGCCGAAAGCCGGCAGGGGAGCGGAGCCACCGCATCCAGGGCAGAGCAGGCAGCCGACCCCCGCGCCGACCGAAGCGCGGCGGACCAGCAGCGCGCAACGGCACGCTACGGCGGCGGCGGTCACACCATCGACCTCGTCGTCTGACCGGACGACCTCCACCATTCACCCTCCATCGACCCAACCGACCGAACCGACCAGCCTCACCGCAGAAGGGAGCCACCGTGGCCGTCGACCCCGTCACCGGAGCGAACGACACCGCCGCCACAGGCGGCATCTACTCCACCCTGCCCACCCGGCAGCCCAAGCAGTCCCTCGACAGTGAGGCGTTCATGCAGCTCCTGGTCACCCAGTTGCGCAACCAGGACCCGAGCTCGCCGATGGACACCAACCAGATGATCTCCCAGACCACGCAGCTCGCGACCATGGAGAAGCTCACCAACCTGGACACGACCAGCCAGGAGGGCTTCGCCCTGCAGATGCGCACCGCTGCGGCCGCCCTCGTCGGGCACACCGTCAGCTACATCGACAAGGACGGCGCAACGCAGACCGGCGTCGCCTCCTCCGTCTCGTACGCCGGCTCCGTCCCTGTCGTCACCGTCGGCGACCAGAAGATCAACCTCGACGCGATCTCCGGCGTGGTCACCCCCACACCGGAGCCCGCGCCGACCGCCTGACCTCACCGAACCTCACAGAAAGGCAGCATCGTGCTCCGTTCCCTCTACTCCGGAATCTCCGGCCTCCGTTCGCACCAGACCATGCTGGACGTGACGGGCAACAACATCGCCAATGTCAACACCACCGGCTTCAAGTCCTCCGCCGTGCAGTTCGAGGACACCCTCTCGCAGCTCGTGCGCGGAGCGGGCGGCGGCCAGGGAGAGACCGGCGGCACCAACCCCGCGCAGATCGGCCTCGGCGTGCTCGTGGCCGGCATCAACACCAACTTCACCCAGGGCGCAGCGCAGGCGACCGGGCGCGCCACCGACATGATGATCAACGGCGACGGCTTCTTCGTCACCAAGGTCGGCGGCGAGACCCTCTACACCCGTGCAGGCTCGTTCGACCCGGATGCGCAGGGTCGCCTGGTCGGTCCGGGCGGGGCGATCCTGCAGGGCTGGAACGCGGTCAACGGCGTCATCCAGCAGGGTGGAGCACTCGGCGACGTGACCATCCCCCTGAAGGCGGTCGCGCCGGCATCCGCCACCACCACGGGCACCGTCTCCGGCAACCTGCCGTCCGGCGCAGCGGTCGGCGACCAGCTGGTGCGCGACGTGAAGGTCTACGACTCCACCGGTGTCGCGCGCACGCTGTCGCTCACCTTCACCAAGACCGGCACCGGATGGGATGTGGCAGGCACGGACGGCACAGCCACCGGCACCGGCGCGCTCGCCTTCACGAACGGCGTGCTCACCTCCGGCGGCAGCATCACGGTCGGCGGCGTCGCGGTCGACCTCAGCTCGGTCACCGGATACGCCGACCTCACCACGGTCGCCTTCAAGGAGCAGAACGGCCGCCAGGCCGGAACGCTCGAATCGTTCAGCCTGTCCCAGGACGGCACTCTGATCGGCCTGTTCTCGAACGGCGACAAGCAGGCGGTCGGCCGCATCGCCCTCGCCACGTTCGTCAACCCCGGCGGTCTCGAGAAGGCGGGCGGCTCCGGCTACCGCGCCTCCGTCAACTCCGGCAACCCGCAGCTGGGCGGTCCAGGCGACGCCGGCCTCGGCTCCATCCAGGGCGGCTCGCTCGAGATGTCCAACGTCGACCTCTCGCAGGAGTTCACCAACCTGATCGTCGCTCAGCGCGGCTTCCAGGCGAACGCCCGCATCATCACCACCTCCGACGAGGTGCTCCAGGAGCTCACCAACCTGAAGCGCTGACCAGCACCACTTCCGCCCCGCAGCGGTTCGGCGCGGAACGCATCCCCTGTCTCAGGACGGGCGTGCGTTCCGCGCCGTTCGTGTTCCAGGCGCGGGATGCGCATCCCCGCTCACTGCAGGCAGAACTCGTTCCCCTCCGGGTCGCGCATCATGATCGCGAACTCCTCGTACGGTCCCCACGCTTCCGTCAGCGTCTTCTCCACGGTCGCCCCGAGCGCCACGAGCCTGTCGCGTTCCGCCTCGAGTTCGTCCCTGGATGCGGGACGGTCCTCGAACGGCGTGATGTCGATGTGCATCCGGTTGCGCTGCCTGCGCTCGTGCGCGTAGCGGGTGAAGTAGAAGCGCTGGTGGCGCGGGTTATCGTCCCAGGCCACGGCGCGGGAGGCGATGGCGTCGTCGTCCAGCCCCGCCGCTTTCAGCTCCGCGATCTCCTCCTCCGTCCAGCCCGCCGGTTCCGGGTACCCCATCGTCGCGCTCCAGAAGCGGGCGAGGGCGGCAGGGTCCTGCGCGTGGATGGTGACGTTGGCGATGCGCGCTGTCATGCGTCGAGGATACGGCGTGACCGGCGCGGGCGGAACGCCTCGTACACTCGTCCCGTGCCCATCATCACCGAGCTCGGACCGACGCTGCTCGGCGTCCTGCTGCTTGCGGCGATGGCCACCGTCGTGCTCACCGTCTACCGGGTGCCGCGCCGGTGGGCTCCGCTGCTCGCCATCCTCCGCGGCGCCGTGCAGCTCGCGATCATCAGCGTGATCCTCTCCGGGGTCATCACCAGCCCGGTGTGGGTGGCGCTGGCGCTGCTCGTCATGTTCTCCGTCGCGGCGGCGACGGCGACGAGGCGGATCGGCTGGTCGCTCGAGCACGCGACCATGATGGGCGTCGCGATGGCGACCGGGATCGTCGTGACGCTCGCGGTGATCTTCCTCACCGGCGCGATCGAGTTCTCTGCCAGATACGCGCTCGCGATCGGCGGCATCGTCATCGGCAACGCGATGAGCATCGCCACCCTCACAGGGCGCCGGTTCACCGAGGCGACCATCGACCACTGGGATGAGGTCGAAGGCTGGCTCGCGCTCGGCGCGACCCCGAGGCAGTCGACCATGGAGCTGGCACGCGGCGCGGTCTACTCGGCGCTCATCCCCTCGGTCGACCAGACCAAAACCACCGGTCTCGTCACCCTCCCCGGCGCCTTTGTCGGCGCGATCTTCGGCGGCGTATCGCCCCTGGAGGCCGGCCGGTTCCAGGTGGTGGTGCTCGCGGCGATCATGGCGGCAGGGTCGATCACGGCGGTCATCGTGTCCGCCTGGCTGGCGCCGGTGCGGACGCGTCCCGTCGTGCTGGACTGAGTGCGGCGGCTATCCGGACGCCGTCGTCGTGGACCCGAGCGCCTGCGGGATGAGCTTGCGGATGGCGTCGGGCTGGTTCGACAGCACCACCACATCCACCCGCCGGTTGAGGGCGAGATCGGCGTCCGTCGTCCCCGTCGCGCTGGCGAGCGGACGCGCAGAGCCGTAGCTGAGCGCCACAATGCGTTCTTGCGGGAACCCGTCGGTCTCCACCAGGTGCCGCAGCACGCTGGTGGCACGTCCGGCGGACAGCTCCCAGTTGGTCGGGTACGGAGCGCCCGGCTGGCGCATGTCGGCGTGGCCCTCGACCGAGACCTGGTACGGCGTCGGCGCGAGCACCGGACCGATGTCGTTGAGCACCTGGGTCGCCTGCACGCTCAGCTCCGCCCTGTTGGATGCGAAGAACGTCTCGTTGCCGACCAGCCCGATCGTGAGACCGCGCTCGTCGATGCGCAACTGGACCGCATCCTGCAGGCCGTCCTTCGTCAGCGAGGCCAGGATGCGCTCTTTCAGCTCCTTGAGGTTCTGCGCCTCCTGCTGGGCGAGCGCGAGGTCGGTGTTCTTGCCCTTGTCGTCGACCTGCGACGGCGGCACGATCACGCCGGTCGCCGTGTCGATCTTCTGCGACTTCACCTGGCCGAAGCCGGTGGCGAGCGAGTCCTTCAGTTCCGCGAACTTCTTCTGATCCACCGTCGACATGGCGAAGAGCACGATGAACATGCACATGAGCACGGTGACCATGTCCATGTAGGAGGCCATCCAGCGCTCCTCGTTCTCGTGCTCCTCCTCTGGCTCGTGTTTGCGACGGCGGCGTGCGGACATCGCTACGCCGCTTCCTTGAGCTTCTCCGGCTTGGAGTCCTTGGCGTCCTTCTTGCTGCTGCCCGCATCGGGGACCATCGCGCGCAAGCGCTCGCCGAGGAGGCGTGGCTGGCTGCCGGACTGCACGGCGAGCACACCCTCCATCAGCAGCGTCATGCGCTCCACATCCAGCTCGGACAGGCGGCGGAGGCGCGCGCCGAGCGGCAGCCAGAGGAAGTTGGCCGACAGCAGACCCCACAGCGTCGCGACGAACGCGCTGGCGATCATCGGCCCGAGCTCGCCAGGCTCCGCCAGGTTCTCGAGCACGTGCGTGAGAGAGACGACGGTTCCGATGATGCCGATGGTGGGCGCGTACCCGCCCATGCCGCTGAAGAACTTGGCGGCGACCCTGTCCTTCTTCGACTTGGTGGCGATCTCGTCCTCCAGCAGGATGCGCAGCTCGTCGCCGTCCGTGCCGTCCGCGATGTTCTGCAGGGCGCGCTTGAGGAACGGGTCGTCGATGCTGTCCGCTTCCTGCTCCATCGCGAGCAGGCCGTTCGCTCTGGCCTTCTCAGCGAGGTCGACGACCTGGTCGATGACCTGCTGCGGCGGCTCGATCTTGCCGCGCAGCGCACGCGGGACGGCCTTCATGGCGACGACGAAGTCCTTGAGGGTGCCGCTGGCGATGCCGACGGCGAACGTCGCGCCGAACACGAGCACCATGGGGGCAGGCAGCACGAGCGCGCTGAGGTGCGCTCCCTCCATCGTCACCATGGCGACGACGGCGCCGAACGCCAGGACGATGCCGATTATGGTTGCGGGATCCATCACTTCTTCCTTGCACGGAGGGGAACGGTCCGAGCTTCGGGGTGCTCGCGGTGGTCGCGGTGCGCATCCGGCGCCTCGTCGTCCCTGCCGGAGTCCGCAGGGGGGACGAGGCCGAGCTGAGGGGCGCCTGCGGGACGCGCGGTGGCGGAGGGCAGGTCGTGAGCGAGGGCGATGACCCTCGCCCGGTATGCGGCGATCTTCTCGATGACCTCGGACATGCTCTCCGTCACGATGAATTTCGCCCCGTCGACCATCACGAGGGTGGTGTCCGGGCTCGCGTGGATGCGCTCGATGAGGTCAGGGTTGACCGCGAACTGGCTGTCGTTCAATCGGGTGACGACGATCATGGGCGGCGAATCCTGGTCTCGGCTCCGGGTGAGCCGTCACAGGGGCACTATCGGCCGGCGGGCGCTGGGCGTAAGGGTGCGAGGCGGTGGATGAGGGAGATCACGGCGATCTCGTCCCATTCCGCGGCCGGCCCTAACGCATCCCGGCCCCCTGCCGATAGTCGGCACCGTGACCACCCTGCACGCCCCTGAGACCGCGCCCGAGGCGCCGGTGTACGACTTCCGGCGGCCGACCACGCTCGCCAGGGAGCACTCTCGCGTGCTCGAGCTCGCGTTCGAGACGTTCGCACGGCAGTGGGCGACGCAGCTGACCGCTAAGGTCCGCGTGCTCAGCCAGGTCGCGTGCGAGTCGGTCGCCATGCAGACCTACGACGAGTACGCCGCTTCGCTGCCGCCCACCACCGCCATGGTGCTGTGCGAGCTCGACGGGGTCGCTCCGAAGGGCGTCATCCAGTTCCCGACCGTCGCCGCCCTGTCCTGGGTGAACGCGATGCTCGGTGGAACCGGCAACCCCGTGGACGCCGAGCGCACGTTCACGCAGATCGAGCACGCGCTCGTGCGGCGGCTGATGGACGACGCGCTCGAAGACCTGCGGTACTCGCTCGGCGCGCTGCTCGTCACGCCCATCTCCGTCGACGCCATCCAGTACAACTCGCAGTTCGCGCAGGCCGCGGCGACCGCGGAGCTGATGATCGTGGCGACCTTCGAGCTGCGGGTGGGGGAGAACGTCGCTGAGGCGACGCTCGCGCTGCCGGCCATCGTGCTGCTTCCCCAGCTGGGAGAGACCAACCCGACCAGCAGCGCAGACGACGCACGCGAGCTGCTGGATGCGCAGCTCGCCCACGTGCCCGTCGACGTTTCCCTGCGGCTCACGCCGGCGCTGGTCAAGCCGAGCGTCGTGCTCGGGCTCGCCGTCGGCGACCTGCTGCCGATCCCGCATCCACAACACCGACCGTTCGATCTCGCCGTCGGGGGTCACCCCGTCGCCGGTGCAGCGCTGGGCTCCAGCGGTTCGCGGCTGGCGTGCGTGATCGTGAACACGGCGGACTAGAGACCACGCGGCCGAGAGATACAGAGGACTGAGACACCATGAGCATGACCAGCACAGGATCGGCGACGGCCGTGAGCGCGTCCGACGCGCTCGCCGCGGCCAACGCCCTCGTCGGCGTCCTGCCGACAGGGACACCGCTCACCCCGCGCCTGCACACGCTCGGCGCGTTCGCCGGGGCGACGGGCAGTGCCGTGGTCGCCAGCTTCGTCGGCAACGTGTCCGCCGACCTCGCCGTGGTGCTGCTGGATGCGCCGAGCCTCGTCGACGACGCGGCGGACGGTTCGCCTGTCGTCGCGCTGCAGGACGTGCTCCAGCCGGCCATCGAGGCGGCGAGCGACACCCTCGGCGCCGGCGTGCTCGACGATGCGCGGGTCGAGGATGCGACGCTGCTGTTCGAGGACGCGGACACCACCGTGTTCGAGCTGGCAGGCGCATCCGGGATCGTCGGCTGGTTCGCCATCCGGGGACGCACGAGCAGCGCGGGACGCGATCTCGGCACCGGCTCGATGGCCGGGAAGCTGGGGCGCATCAGCAACGTCGAGATGGCGCTCACCGTGGAGATCGGCCGCACCAGGATGCCCGTGCGCGACGTGCTCGCGATGGAGCCGGGCGCCGTCATCGAGCTCGACCGCTCGGCGGGGTCGCCGGCCGACGTGCTGCTCAACGGACGCCTGATCGCGCACGGCGAGATCGTGGTCATCGACCAGGACTACGCGGTGCGCATCACCAAGATCCTCGACGCCTCGGAAGACCTGGACTGACTCTTCGTGGATACCGTGTTCGTCGCTCTCCGAGTGCTCGTCGTGCTCGGCGTGATCGTCGGGCTGCTCTGGTACGTGCAGCGCCGCGTCACCAAGGGCAAGCGCGGCGGCGTCCGCCGGGGGAACGCGGTGACCGTCGTTGGCCGTCAGGGCGTCGGCTCGAAGGCGTCCGTCGTGGTGGTGGACGTGGACGGGACACGGTTCGTGCTCGGCGTCACTGAGCGGAACGTCAACGTCCTCGCCTCCGGCGACCGGCCGGCCGACGTGGATGCGGAGATCACCCCGATCTCGCGGGTGCGCCAGACGTTCGCCAAACCCATCGACAGGCAGAGCCCAATCGACAGGCAGAGCCCGATCCCGTCGGGCGACGTCGCCACAGCAGAATCCATCACAACCACCAAGGACGCCGCGCAGGATGCGCTCCCGTCCGCGACAGCAGCACGGCAGACGGGCGCCGCGAAGCCCGTGAAGAACACCAGGCAGGATGCCGATTACCTGACGGCGCAGGGACGCGCCTCCGTATTCGACGAGGCCCTCAAGGGCTCGATCCTGTCACCGGCAACGTGGAGGCAGGCGAGCTCGGCGGTGCGGCCCAAGAAGTGATCGCGGCGGCTGGGCGGCTGATCCGCTCCCCACGGTTCGTGGTCGCGATCGTGCTCGCCGTCATCACGGCGGTCGCCATGGTGCTCCTCACTGCGAACGTCGCGCACGCGGCCCCGCTGCCGATGGTGCCGGAGCCCGTCCCCACCCCGACCGGCCCAGCCGGCCCGAGCGGCGGAGGCACGGGCGGCGTCACCATCGACATCAACGGACCGAACGGCACCCCCTCCGCGGCCATCCTGACCCTGCTGGGCATCACCCTGCTGTCCGTCGCGCCTGCGCTGCTGCTGATGATGTCGTCGTTCACCAAGATCTTCGTCGTGCTCGCGCTCACCAGGAACGCCCTCGCGCTTCCGTCGATCCCGCCGAACCAGGTGCTCGCCGGTCTCGCCCTGTTCCTCAGCCTGTTCATCATGAGCCCGGTGCTGGTCGACATCAACAACCACGCCGTTCAGCCGTACCTGAACGGGCACATCGACTTCACCGCCGCCGTCCATCTCGCCGAGGGGCCGCTCAGGAACTTCATGCTCGCGCACGTCCGCGAGGAGGACATCGCGCTGATGACCCGTGCAGCTGGGCGTCCCAACCCGGCGAATCCGTCCGCCGTGCCGATGCTGACCCTCATCCCCGCGTTCATGATCTCGGAGCTGCGGGCCGCGTTCATCATCGGCTTCGTGATCTTCGTGCCGTTCCTGGTGATCGACATGGTGGTCTCCGCGGCGCTGATGTCGATGGGCATGATGATGCTCCCGCCGGTGATGATCTCGCTGCCGTTCAAGATCCTGCTGTTCATCCTGGTCGACGGCTGGGGTCTCGTGATCACCAGCCTCATCACGAGCTATCGGGGTGGCGGATGAACGCGAACGCGGTCCTCGACATCGCCATGCAGGGCCTGATGATCACGGCGAAGCTGGCCGCCCCGATCGTGGTGACGGCGCTCGTCGTCGGCTTCGCGATCTCGCTCGTGCAGTCGATCACCCAGATCCAGGAGGTGACGCTGTCGTTCGTGCCGAAGGCGGCGGCGGTCGGGATCGCCCTGATCGTCTGCGGGCACTGGATGATCTCCGAGCTGATCACGTTCACGCACGTCCTGTTCGAGAAGATCCCGACGCTGCTGGGCGGCGGCTGATGTACATCCCCATCGACCTGTCCACCATCGAGGCCATCGCACTGGCGTCGCTGCGCATGGTCGCGTTCCTGGTGATCGCGCCTCCGTTCTCCTACAACGGCATTCCCGCTCAGATCAAAGGGATGCTCGCGATCGGCCTGGCCGTCGCCGTCGCTCCGCGCGTGGCCGAGGGATACCACTCCGCCGACATCGGGATGTTCCTCATCGACCTGCTGCGGGAGCTGGCCGTCGGCGCGACGCTCGGCTTCCTCGTCTACCTGGTGTTCGCCGCCGTGCAGTCCGCAGGGAACCTGGTCGACCTGTTCGGCGGCTTCCAGCTGGCGCAGGCGTTCGACCCGCAGTCGATGGTCAACGGCGCCCAGTTCACCCGGCTGTTCCAGATGACGTCACTGGCGCTGCTGTTCGCATCCGGTGCGTACCAGCTCATCATCGGCGGTCTCGTCCGCTCGTACGACGCCATCCCGCTCGCGGCGGGCATCGATCTCGCCGAGCCCGCGAAGCAGATGGTCGTCGGGGTGACGCAGATGTTCGTCGCGGCCGTGCAGATCGCCGGTCCCCTGATCGTGGTGCTGTTCCTGGCGGACGTCGGCCTCGGCCTGCTGACCCGGGTCGCCCCCGCGCTCAACGCCTTCGCCCTCGGCTTCCCGCTGAAGATCATGCTCACCGTCGTGCTCGCCGCCGTGCTCTTCGTGGCGTTGCCAGGCGTGGTCGAGGGCCTGACCGGAACGGCCGTCAAGACGATGCTGGGGGTGGGCCGATGAGCGACGCGCAGGAACGCACAGAGCAGGCGACCGACAAACGGATGAAGGAGGCCCGCGAGAAGGGCCGCCTCAGCAAGTCGATGGACCTCACCGCGTGGGTCGGCGTGGGAGCAGCCGCCGTGATGCTGCCGTTCACCATCGACCTCGGCACCCGCGCCGGTGTTGACCAGGTGTTCACCGTCCGCTCCATCATCGAGAACCCGGACCCTGCCGCTGCCCTGCACGCTCTCGGCGACGGCCTCGGCAGCATCCTGGCCACCATCGGCCCGCTGCTGGCCGTCGCCGCCATCGCGATCATCGGCGCAGCGGCCGCGCAGGGCGGCGTGCACCTCAAGAAGCTCGAGGGCAAGTACGAGCAGTTCAACATCGTCAAGGGCGTCGGCCGGGTGTTCGGGATGCGCGCGCTCTGGGAGGGCGCGAAGACGCTGCTCAAGTCCGCGGTCGTCGCCATCGGGTTGTACCTGGTGATACAGGGGCTGATGCCCGTGCTGCTCACGGCGGGCAGCCTGTCGCTCACCGCGCTGCTCGGCGCGGCGACCAGCGGCGCGACCGGCCTGCTGCAGGCCGCTGTCGGGGCCGGGCTGGTGCTCGCCGGGCTGGACGTGCTCGTCGTGATGCGGCGCAACCGCAAGCAGACCCGCATGACCAAGCGCGAGGTGCGCGACGAGCAGAAGAACAGCGACGGCGACCCGCTGATCAGGTCGCAGCGCCGCTCCCGCCAGCTCGCGATGAGCCGCAATCGCATGATCGCGGCCATCGGCTCGTCGGATGTGGTGCTCGTCAACCCGACGCACATCGCCATCGCCATCAAGTACGAGCCGGGCAAGTCCGCTCCGCGCGTGGTCGCGAAGGGGGCAGGAACCATCGCGCAGCGCATCCGCGAGAAGGCGGAGGAGGAGCGGGTGCCGATCGTCAAGGACATCCCGCTCGCCCGCGCGCTGCACGCCGGCTGCCAGCTCGGCGACGAGATCCCGGTCGACCTCTACAACCAGGTCGCCAGGGTGCTCGCGTTCGTCATGTCCCTCAAGGCCCGCGGCTCCGCATACGGAACCCACACCATGACCCCGATTCTGGGAGGCATCTCATGAGATCGACCACCGCCAAGGTCGCCGTCCCCATCGGGGTCGTCGGCATCATCATGCTGCTGGTGGTGCCGGTGCCCGCCTGGCTCCTCGACACGCTCATCATCGTCAACATCATGCTGGCGCTGGTCATCCTGCTCACCACGATGTTCGTCAAGAAGCCGCTCGACTTCTCGGTGTTCCCGTCGCTGCTGCTCGTGGCGACGCTGTTCCGGCTCGGCCTCAACGTCGCATCCACCCGCCTGGTGCTCGGCGACGGGTACGCAGGTCAGGTCATCCAGGCGTTCGGGCACGTCGCCGTCGGCGGGTCCATCATCATCGGCGCCGTGGTGTTCCTCATCCTCATCGTCATCCAGTTCATCGTGGTCACGAAGGGTGCGGAGCGCGTCGCCGAGGTGGGCGCGCGCTTCACCCTCGACGCCATGCCAGGCAAGCAGATGGCGATCGACGCCGACCTGAACGCCGGACTCATCACCGAGGAGCAGGCGCGCACCCGCCGCGCAGAGGTGTCGGCGGAGGCGGACTTCTACGGCGCCATGGACGGCGCATCCAAGTTCGTGAAGGGCGACGCCATCGCCGGCATCCTGATCATCGTCATCAACGTCGTCGGCGGCATCGCGATCGGCATGATCCAGCGCGGGATGGAGCTCGGCGACGCGGTCAACGCATACACGCTGCTGACCATCGGCGACGGCCTGGTCACCCAGATCCCGGCTCTGCTGATGGCGGTCTCCACCGGCATGATCGTCACGCGCTCCAACGCGGAGACCGACATCGGCACCACGGCCAGCGGCCAGCTCAGCCAGTCCCGCAACGCTCTGACCATCGCCGGATGCGCCGCCATCGTCATGGCGCTCATCCCCGGAATGCCGCCCATCCCGTTCGTGCTGGTCGGCGCGTTCCTGATCCTCGCGGCGCAGCGCCTGAAGAACTCGCAGGCCGCCGCGAAGAAGGCGCAGGCGGCGCAGGCGGCCGTCGCCAACGCGGGCAAGGGAGAGACGACGGACGACCTGCTCGAACAGATGCGCGTGCACGCTCTGGAGATCACCCTCGCGCCCGACCTGGTCGACATCGTCAGCGGCGCCTCGGACGACCTGCTCGCCCGGGTGCGCGCGCTGCGCCGCAAGATCGCGCTCGAACTCGGCATCATCGTGCCGCCCGTGCGCACCAGGGACAGCGCAGACCTGCCGCCCTCGACCTACGTCATCAAGATCGCCGGAGTCGAGGCCGGCCGAGGGCAAGCGCCGAGCGGGCGCGTGCTCGCGCTCGGCGACGCCCTGGATGCGCTGCCGGGCACGCCGACGGTCGAACCGGTCTTCGGGCTCGGCGCCAAATGGATCCCGAGCGAGATGCGGCACAGCGCGGAGCTGGGCGGCGCGACCGTGATCGACCGCGTCTCCGTGCTGATCACGCACCTGTCGTCGATCATCACCGCGAATGCCGCGCGCCTGCTCACCCGCGAGGACGTGCGCCAGCTGACCGAGGGCGTCAAGCAGGTGAGCCCGTCCGCCGTGGACGAGCTGGTGCCGAACCTGCTCACGCTGGCGGAGGTGCAGCGCGTGCTGCAGGGGCTGCTGATCGAGCAGGTGGCGATCAACGACCTGCCGCGCATCCTGGAGGCGCTGGCGCTGCGGGCCAAGACGTCGAACGACCCGGAGGGGCTGATCGAGGCGGCGCGGAACGCGCTCGGCCCCGCGGTCGTCGCGCCCCACCTCGACGGGGCGACACTGCGGGTCATCATGATCGACCCCGGCCTGGAGCAGGCGATGCTGGAAGGCCTACGGCCCTCGGAGTTCGGCACGCAGATCGTGCTCGACCCCGCTCGGCTCGAAGCGGTGCTCGGATCACTCAGGCAGACCGCGGCGCAGCTCGACGACCAGGGAGTGTCTGCCGTGCTGGTGTGCGCTCCTGCCCTGCGGCCCGCGATCCGGCGCCTCGTCGCCGGGCAGCTGAGCGGGCTCGCGGTGCTGTCGTACCAGGAGGTCACGGCGGTGCAGGCGGAGATCGAGACGGTCGGGGTGGTGCGAGTTGCGGAACCGATCGCGGCCTGAATGGGTCGACGCGGCCGGGCTGGTCGACGTGGAGGAGGACGAGGTGCTGCCGGCGGTGTCCACGTCGTCGGCGGCGTTCGCGGCGATCCTGGACGACCTGGTGCGGGTGGTGGGGGAGACCGAGGCGAAGCCGGCGGTGGCAGATGAGCCGGTGGATGCGGACAGCAGGCTGGATGCGGACGGCCGTACGGGAGCCGTCGCCGTCACGTCCGCTCCCGTGGTCGACGAGCGCATCCTGCGCGCCGCCGCCGAGCGGGCGACGGCCGCGGAGGGGAGCGAGAGGACGGAGCCACGCGCATCCACTGTGCCTGTCGACTACTCCTCCCCGCAGCAGCCGATCTCCCCTCAGCAGCCAGCCTCTCCGCCGCAGCCGCCCGCTCGGTTGCGCGGCCGGGGCGACCTCACGCTGGTCGTCGGCCTCGGCGCGGACGCCGTGACCGCATCCCGTGTCTTCGCCGCGTCCGTCGACGGCGCCGAAGTGCGCCCGGGCGGGAGCACCCGCGCATCCGCCCCGCGCGTCGACGACCGCCGCGGCGCCCTCCAGGCCCGCGCGGACGGCGTCCGCCGCGAGCGCTCCATCATCGCGGCCTTCGGTCTGGAGCACGGCGCAGCGGACATCCCGGCGCTCGCCGAATCGCTCGCCGGTATCGCGCCCGATCAGGTCTGGGTGGCCGTCGACGCCTCCCGCAAGACCGAGGACACCGCCGGCTGGGTGGCCGCGGTGGACGCCGTGCTCGCGGTCGACGGGATCGCAGCCTCCGGCGCCGCCTTCACGGCGACGCCGGGAACGGTGGCGGCGCTCGGCTTCCCCGTCCTGTGGCTGGACGACGCGCCCCGCTAGGCTGAAGCAATGCTGGTATTGACGCGCAAGGTCGGGGAGCGGGTGCTCATCGGCGACGACATCGTCGTGACGATCCTGGATGCGCGCGGCGACGGCATCCGCATCGGCATCGACGCGCCGCGCGGTGTCCGCATCCAGCGCGACGAGGTCATCCGCGCGATCACCGAGGCCAACCAGCAGGCCACGGAGTCGGCAGCGACCACCGACGACCCGGAGTCGCTGATCAAGAAGTCGCTCGGCCTGTCCTGACGCGCCCCGCGTCACCCCGTGTCCACCGATCGGCGGACACGGATGACAGCCGCCGGCCGGTGCCGCGCGCGAGCCCGCCAGGCGAGGCTGGAACCATGAAAACCTCCAGCGCGTCGAGGCTCGCGCTCATCGGCCTCATCCTCGCCGTCTCCATGACGACCATCGACCAGACGATCGTCGCCCTCTCCGCCCCGACCATCCAGCAGAACCTCGGTCTCAGCCACGACGGGATGCAGTGGGCGGTCAACGTCTACCTGCTCACCACCGCCGCGTTCTTCCTCCTCGGTGGCCGCGTCGCCGACGTGTTCGGGCACAAGCGCATGGCGCTCATCGGCATCGCAGGGTTCGGCATCACCTCGCTGCTCTGCGGTCTCGCCCCCGCAGGCGACGGCGCGGAGGCGTGGCTCGTCGCGGCCCGCGCGCTGCAGGGCGTCAGCGGAGCGATCATGTTCCCCGCCGCCATCGGCATCGTGGTCGAGGGGTTCGCCCGCGCATCGCGTGGCCGGGCGATGGCCATCTTCTTCGCCATCACCGGCGCGATGACCGCTCTCGGCCCGATCGCCGGCGGCTACCTCACCGTGTGGACCTGGCGGGCGATCTTCTGGGTGAACGTGCCGATCGCGATCGCCGCGTTCGTCATCGTGGCCATCGCTGCGCGACCGTCCGCCCGTCGCAGGGAGCGCATCGACTGGCTTGGTGCCGTGATCGTGGCGTTCGGGATGAGCGCCATTGTGTTCGGCCTGCAGCAGGCGAGCCCGTGGGGCTGGGACGACCCGTCCGTGTACGGCAGCCTCATCGCCGGTGTGCTGCTGATCGCGCTCTTCATCGTCCGCCAGCGCCGCGTTGCGCAGCCGCTGGTGCAGCTCGCCGCGTTCCGCGACCGCGGGTTCACCCTCTCGACGCTGGCGACGCTGTTCTCGTCCATTGCGTTCATCTCCACGTTCTTCTTCCTCAGCGTCTACGGTCAGGTGTCGCTGCAGCTCTCCGCCCTCGACACCGGGCTGCTGTTCCTCAAGTTCTTCATCGGGTTCGTCATCGCCAGCCGTATCGGCTCCGTCCGGTTCGACAAGCACGGTGCCCGCGGGGTCGTCATCCTCGGCGGTCTGGTCGGAGCGGCCGGGTTCGCGTGGCTCGCGAGCTCGGTCACGAATCTCAACATCCAGGCCGGTTCGTTCTTCAACGCGCAGACCATGCCGATCGTGGTGGCAGGCGCGGGCATCGGCCTGATGTTCAGCGCGGTGTCGACGGATGCGGTCAACAGGGCCATCGGCGCCAGCTACGGCGAGGTCACGGCCATCTCGCAGACCATGAAGAACTTCGGAGGGGCGCTCGGCCTCGCGGTGTTCACCACCATCGTCACCTCGCGGCTGACCGACCTGCTCACCGCATCGTTCGCGAAGCTCGGCGCCGGGCCGGCGGATGCGCAGCGCGCGGTCGACCAGATCTCCGGCGCATCCGGTGGCGGCAGCTCCCTCTCCGCACTGCCGCAGGCCGTGCGCGACCAGATCATGCACGCCGTCCAGACCGACTACGCGTCGAGCGTTCAGTGGGCGTTCATCGGCATGGCGGTGGCGATGGCCATCGTGGCGGTGCTCGGGTTCTTCTACCCGGCAGGGCGCTCCTCCGCCGAGCCGGACGAGGCTGCGGAGGCCGCCGCCGACAGCGACCGAGCCGCTACAGTCTGAGCGTGGAGACCGTGACAGGGCAGCGCATCACCGACAGAGCACTCAGCGACTGGCTGTGGTTCTCCGGTGTGGCGACCGCGGCCACGGTGGTGATGATCCTGGCGAACCCGGTGGGCGGGTTCGCCGGCGCCGCGCTCGCCGCCGCGATCGTCCTGGCACTCGCCCCGGTGTACTGGTTCCTGGCCAGGCCGAGCCTGGCCGGGCTGCGCAGCGACTCGCCGCGGGCGTGGGCGTACGTCGCTATCGCGATCGTGGCCTACCTGATCGCGCTCGGCCTCAACGACTGGACGAACGTCGCGCTGTTCGTGCTCTCTCCGCAGTTCTTCCTCCTGCTGCGGCCGTGGTTCGCCGGGGCGGCGATCGTCGTGCTCAACGCAGGAGGCCTGCTCGTGCGGGTCGGGCTCGGGCAGGTCGGCCCCGCCGATCTCGCCGAGCTGATCGGCTGGACCGTCCTGATCATCGCCGTCTCCATCTACTTCAGCAACAGGATGACCACCGTGACTCAGCAGAGCGAGGCGCGCGCAGCTCTCATCGAGCAGCTCAGGGAGCAGCAGACGGAGATCGCCACGCTCTCCGGCCAGCAGGGTGCAGCGGCAGAGCGCGAGCGCATCGCCCGCGAGATGCACGACACCCTCGCGCAGGGTTTCACGAGCATCGTCACGCTCGGCCACGCTGTGCAGGGCGAACTGAGCAGCGACCCCGAAGCCGCCCGCAGGCACGTCGAGCTCATCACGGAGACCGCGCAGGAGAACCTGCAGGAGTCGCGCCGCATCATCGCGGCGATGACCCCTGGCAGGCTCTCCGAGGGCTCGCTCGCCCAAGCCGTCGAGCGGGTCACCCGCCGCTTCGCCGACGAGACAGGGGTGGATGCGCGGTTCAGCTCCACCGGCACGCCGTTCCCCGCGCCGCCCACCGCAGAGGTGGTCGTGCTGCGGGTGGCCCAGGAAGCTCTCGCGAACGTGCGGAAGCACGCGGCAGCGGCGCACGTCAGCGTGGTGCTGGAGTACGGCGTCGGCGGCGACGCAGGAGAGGGCGACGATCGTGCGGCGGGGATCGCGCTCACCGTCTCCGACGACGGCCGAGGCTTCGACGGCGACGCCCCGCGCGACGGGTACGGGATCGACGGGATGGCGTCACGCGTGCGGGAGGTGGGCGGCGTGTTCGAGCTGGACGCGCATCCCGGTGCGGGAACGACGGTGCGGGCCACTGTCCCCGTGAAGGAGGAGCAGTCATGATCCGCATCGTCCTCGCCGACGATCACCCGATGGTGCGCGAAGGAATCCGCGGGATGCTGCAGAGCTACGACGACATCGACGTGGTCGGCCAGGCGTCCAGCGGGCCGGAGGCGGTCGCGCTCGTGGCCGCCCTGCATCCCACTCTGGTGCTGATGGACCTCCGGATGCCGGGCGGCGACGGTGTCGACGCGACGAAGGCGATCGTCACCGCGCACCCAGGGACCAGGGTGGTCGTGCTGACGACCTACGAGACGGACCAGGACATCCTGCGCGCCATCGAGGCGGGCGCGAGCGGCTACCTGCTCAAAGACATCGCCCCTGCCGAGCTGGCCAGGTCGGTGCGCGCCGCCGCCGCAGGCGAGACGGTGCTCGCCGGGTCGGCGGCCACGGCGCTGCTCAGCCGGGTGCAGGGAGGGCAGGCCGCGCCGGCGCTCTCCGCGCAGGAACTCAACGTGCTGCGCCTCGCGGCCGACGGGCGCACCAACGCGGCGATCGGCTCCGAGCTGTTCATCGGCGAGGCGACCGTGAAGACCTACCTGAGCCGCGCGTACGAGAAGCTCGGCGTCTCCGATCGCACATCGGCCGTGCGGCGCGCCCTGGAGCTGGGACTGCTCGACTGACCGGCAGAATACCCGCATGGCAGTGATCAGAACGGAGCGCGGGCTCGACCGGCTCGTCAACTTCGCGGATGCGACGGTCGCCATCGCGATCACCCTGCTGATCCTGCCGCTCGTCGACGTCGCCGGTGACATCGCGCACGAGTCGGTCGGCACGTTCGTCTCCGAGCACAACGGCGAACTGCTCGGCTTCGTGATCTCGTTCATCGTGATCGGCCGGTTCTGGATCATCCATCACCGCGTCTTCGAGCTGGTGCTCGACTACTCGCCGGCGATCATCTGGTACAACTTCCTCTGGCTCGCCTCGATCGTGTTCATCCCGTTCGCCACCAACCTCGTCTCTGCCATCGGCGGAGACCGCGGCGATGTGGATGCTGTCTACATCGGGAACATGGTCGTCGCGTCCGTCGCCATGCTGCTCATCGAACAGCACCTCTACCGCCATCCGGAGCTGCTGAAGGAGAACGCCCGCGACAGCATCGACTTGCTCCGCGGACTGACGCCCGCCCTTCTGCTGGTCGTCGCGCTGGTGCTCGCCGTGCTCGTGCCGCAGGTCGGGCTGTTCTGGCTGCTGGTGCTCTTCCTCGGCAGGCCGCTGCACGCACTGCTGGTGCTGGTGTTCCGGCCGCGGGGTTCACAGAGCGGTCGGTGAGGGCTACCGTCGGCGCCACGACTAGGCAGGAGAACCGATGCGTCCCAAGTTTCTGATCATCCTCGTGATCGCCGGCATCGCTTACGTCCTCGGCGCGCGCGCCGGGCGCGAGCGCTACGAGCAGATCTCCACGGCCGTCACCTCGTTCTGGAACGACCCCAACGTGAAGAAGGCGCGCTCCGAGGCCAAGAAGAACGTCAACAAGGCCCGCAAAGCAGCCCAGAAGAAGCTCCGCTAGCGCTCGCTGGGCGCCGCTGGGCGCTGCTCGCCCTCGCTGGGCGCGAACGCCTCGTGCGAAACGTGCGGTCCCGATCTCCGGAACCGCACGTTTCGCACGACTCGCGCGTGCGTCAGCGGTCGCGCTCGGTGTAGTCGCCCTGCTCTTCCTCTGTGGTGGCTTCCTGCACCTCATCGGTGTCGGTGTAGCTGCCCTTGGTCTCCGGGTCGGGGCCGACGCCCTCCTCCTCGGTGTACTGACCGTGGACCGTGCGCTCGGTGGGTCCTTCGCCGTCCACTTCCGTGTACGTGCCCTCGAGGTCGTCCCTGTCGGCCGGTTCGCGCTCTGGCTGCTCGTTCGTGCTCATCCTGGCTCCTTCCGCCGGCGGCACAGCAGACCTCGCTCGCCGTCGGCACGCTGTCGTGAGGCAGAGCCTACGCCCGCGCCGGTGGTCCGGCTAGGGATGCGCGGCGCACGTTCGTGCAGCATCCGCCGCCGCCCGCATCCACTGGCGGCCACGCGCCCGGCGTGCACAGAACGGTAGACGACAAAACCTCATTCGGAGTAGTGTTCGCCCGTCACCAACGACGGGGTGGGCACCATGACGGACAGCACCACAGGAAGCAGCACAGGAAGCGCAGACGGCGGGCTGCAGCGGCCCCATCACATCCTCGAGTTGCGCATCCACGGGATCAAGAACACGCCACCGGCCGAGATGCTCGGTGTCGACAAGGCCGACCTGCGCCAGTACCAGGGCGATGAGAACGGCGGCTTCTGGCTGCCCACTCGGCTGCCGGAACCCGACCCCGACGACGACACCCCGAATCCCGCCGTCCCTCCGCCCGATGTGCGGCGAGAGGCGTACTCGTGGGGTGCCATGGCACGGTACGGCGGGGGAGCGCTCGTCATCATCGGCCAGTTCTTCGTGCAGATCGCGTGGCTGCTGCTGCTCCCGTTCGGGCTGACGAACAGCGCGTACTGGACCAGGCGCATCCCGAACCAGCGGGCGGGCGGCGAGTGGCGCGGCGGCGTCGGCGTGACCTCACTGCGGGTGTTCGCGCTCGGGCTGACCCTGCTCTACGTGTGCGCGCTCGGCTCGGTGAGCCTCGACCTGATCGGCACCCAGTGCCTCGGCGGAGGGGCATGCCCCGCACTTCCGTCCGGTGTCGTCGACTTCCTCACCTCCGGGTTCCTCGCCGAGCGCGGACGGCAGATCGCCGTGCTCTCGCTCGTGCCCGTCGCCGGCGTGGTCGTGCTCTACCTCGTGTCGCACAGCGCTCGCACCCGCTACGAGGCGGGCATCTTCAACACCGTGCGCCGGATGCGCAACGCAGACACCCCCGCCCGTGCCACCGAACGCAGGCCGCTCAGCGTCGAAGGCTTCTGGCAGCAGTCCCGTGTCGGCTCTCCCACCGAGTGGCTGCACCTCGCCGGTGCGCTCTGCCTGGTCTCGCTGCTGCTCGTCTGGGATCGCGTGTTCGCAGGCGTCCCCGGCTGCGGCGAGCTGCAGTCGTTCGGGCCGAGTGGATGCGTCGCCCGCCTCTTCGGCCCCGGCGGCGGGCTCTGGTACTTCACAGCGGCGGGCATCGTCGCCGCGGCGGGCATCGTCTGGATCGTGGTGCGCATCGTGCGCTCCTCCGACACGATCAACCACTCCGGCGAACGGCTCGCCGCGTTCCTCCGCGACGAGCAGCGCCGCAGGGAGACGGTCGCAGCGATCACCGTCGCCGCCGCGGTGCTGCTCTACCTGCTCGTGCTCATCGCACTGTTCCTCAACGGCGCATACCACCGCTCTCCGTCGTTCGCGTTCCTCGGCCTGGTCTCCGCGCCGTCGATCATCCTGGGCGTGCTGGTCGCCATCTGCCTGTCGGCGCTCGGCTGGCGTCGAGGCGTACCGCACGTCCTCTCGATCGCGCTGATGACGGTCTCCGGGCTCACCTTCCTCATCGGGGTGTCGATGAACCCGGCACGGCTGGGCGGGCAGCCGGGAGCGCTCCAGTGGGTGTTCTACCTGATCGCCGGGCTGTTCCTGGCGGCACAGCTCGTGCTCGTGGGGGTGTGGCCGCGCCTCCACGGCACCAGGGAACGGTTCCGCACGGAGGGGTGGGCTGGCATGGGCCCCGGTGTGTGGATGCTGCTGTCGCTCGGCGCCGCGATGATCCTGTCCACGCTGCTGGTGCTCGGCGTGCAGAGCTGGCTGGGCAGCGGCACTCCGGCCTGCGGCTGCGCCGCCCCCGTCGGCCGCGCGCTGGAAGCCCCGATCGCGTACAGCAACTTCGGCGACGTCATCCCGATGATCGCCGTGCTGCTCCTGCTGTTCGTGGCCGGCATGGTGGTGCTCAGGCTGCTCTGGGTTCCCAAGCTGACCACCCCGCCGACCCCGGGCGGAACGCGCCCGCTGCTGGAGCCGGTCGACGAGTACAAGGACGGCGTCGTCGAGCGGGGCAGGACGACGGACCGGCTCGCGATGAAGATGCTGCGCGCTCGCCGCTTCGCCGCCCTCTTCCACCGCGGCGAGCCGATCCTGGGCGTGCTGGCCGGTCTGCTCGCTGTCGGATTCGTGGCGGCGCTCGCCGTGTCGAAGACGCAGTTCTTCGCGTGGATCGACGGTTTCGTCGCCCCCGCACTCGGGCTGATCGCCGTCAGTGCCGTGGTGATGATCGCCGAGAACGCGATCACCACCAAGGAGCGCCCGATCGGGGTGATGTGGGACCTGATGTGCTTCCTCCCGCGAGCGGGGCATCCGTTCGGACCGCCCTGCTACGCCGAGCGGGTGGTGCCGGAGCTGCGCGACCGCGTGGTCGACTGGCTCACCCACGACCTGAAACCGCCTCCCGGCCTGACCGTCGCCGAGCAGCTCGCCTGGAAGGAGGAGCAGGAGGAGGACGCGCTCAGCCACGACCGCCCGTTCCGCGTGATCCTGAGCGCGCACAGCCTCGGCGCCGTGCTCGCCGTCTCCTGCCTGTTCACGCTGCGCCCCGACCAGCAGGATGCGCTCCGCAACGTCGGCCTCCTCACCTACGGCACGCAGCTGCGCACGTACTTCGGCCGGTTCTTCCCCGAGCTGTTCGGCCCTGGCCCGCTTGGGACGCCCACCCAGCTCACCCCGTCGCTGCGCCGCGCAGACCCCTGGTACACCCAGGTGCAGGCCGACCACGGCGGCACCGATGTGCCGCCTCCGCCTCCCGACACCACCGACCCCACCCTGGTCGGCCTGCTCACCCAGCCGGACGGCGAGATCGCCTGGTTCAACCTGTGGCGCCGCACCGACTACCTCGGGTTCCCCGTCTACAGCCACCGCCCGAATCCGGTCGACGGCGGAGCGGACGAGTTCGGGCCGCCGCGCTACCTGGTGAAGGTCGCCACGCATCCCAACTATCAGGCGACGCCCCAGTACGCCTCCAAGCTCTCCCGCATGATCGCCCTCCTCTCCCGCTCCTCGCGCTGAGCCCTCGGGGAGAGGGATGCGGCTTAAAACCGAGTGCTGTATGGTATTCGCAGCGACAGATCAGCCGTTCGAAGGAGAAACATGGTCAGCCTGCCCCGTGCATCCGAACTGAGCACCGAAGAGAAAGCCTCGCTCACCAGCGGGAAGAGCTTCTGGGAGTCCGAAGGCGTCGAGCGCGTCGGCATCCCGTCCATCTACCTCACCGACGGCCCGCACGGCGTGCGCAAGCAGTCGCAGGGCGGCGACCACCTCGGCATCGGCGACAGCGTGCCAGCCACCTGCTTCCCTCCCGCGGTCGCGCTCGGCTCGTCGTGGGATGCGGAACTCCTCGAACGCGTCGGAGCGGCGCTCGGCGAGGAGGCGAAGGCGGAGGGCGTCGGCGTGCTCCTCGGCCCCGGCATCAACATCAAGCGCTCTCCGCTCTGCGGCCGCAACTTCGAGTACCTGTCCGAGGACCCCATCCTGAGCGGTCGGCTGGGCGCCGCCCTCGTGAACGGCCTGCAGTCGCAGGGTGTCGGCGGCTCGCTCAAACACTTCGCCGCGAACAACCAGGAGACCGACCGCCTGCGCGTCAGCGCCGACATCGACGAGCGCCCGCTGCGCGAGATCTACCTGCGCGGCTTCCAGCACGTCGTCCGGAACGCGAAGCCGTGGACCGTCATGTGCTCCTACAACCGCATCAACGGCGTCTACGCCAGCGAGGACCCGTGGCTGCTCACCCGCGTGCTCCGCGACGAGTGGGGTTTCGACGGCGTCGTCGTCTCCGACTGGGGCGCCGTCAACAACCGGGTGGATGCGCTGGTCGCCGGTCTCGATCTGGAGATGCCGTCGAGCGACGGCGTCACCGACGCGCAGCTCGTCGCCGCCGTCGGCGACGGTTCGCTGGACGAGTCGGTGCTCACCACGGCGGCCGACCGGGTCATCGACCTCGTGCAGAAGGCCGTCGACCACGCGGACGCCTCCGCGACCTACGACAGGGATGCGCACCACGCGCTCGCCCGCGAGGTGGCGGGACGCAGCGTGGTGCTGCTGAAGAACGACGACGTGCTCCCTCTGGACGCGGCGTCGGGGCGGAGCATCGCCGTGATCGGCGAATTCGCCCGCACTCCGCGCTACCAGGGCGCAGGCTCGTCGCAGATCGTGCCGACCCGCCTCGACAACGCACTGGATGAGATCCGCGCCATCGCCGGTGACGGCGCCGTGACCTTCTCAGCCGGTTACGCGCTGGGCGACAGCGACAGCGACAGCGCCAGCGCCAGCGCCACCGGCACCGACACCGGCACCGATGCCGCGACGGATGCCTCCGCGCTCACCGCAGAGGCGGTCGCGGCGGCGCAGGCCGCAGACGACGTGCTGGTCTTCCTCGGTCTCCCCGGCGAGGACGAGTCGGAGGGGTTCGACCGCGAGCACCTCGAGCTGCCCTCCGCGCAGACCGCTCTCCTGAATGCGGTCATCGCGACCGGTGCACGCGTCACGGTCGTCCTCTCCAACGGCGGCGTCGTCCGCGTCTCCGGCTGGGCAGACAGGGTCGCCGCGATCGTGGAGGGCTGGCTGCTCGGACAGGCGGGCGGCGGCGCTGTCGCCGACGTGCTGTTCGGGGTGGTGAACCCGTCCGGTCGTCTGGCGGAGAGCATCCCGCTGCGGTTGGAGGACACCGCGTCCTACCTCAACTTCCCGGGCGAGAAGGGGCACGTGCGCTACGGCGAGGGCCTGTTCGTCGGCTACCGCGACTTCGACGCCCGGGATGCGGCGGTCAGCTTCCCGTTCGGCCACGGTCTGTCGTACACCTCGTTCGCCTTCTCCGGCCTGACGGTCGCCGCCGACGCAGACGGCGACGGCATCGCGGTGTCGCTGGACGTCGCCAACACCGGGGACAGGGACGGCCGCGAGGTCGTACAGGTCTACGTGTCCGTGCCCGGCTCGTCCGTGCAGCGTCCCGTCCGCGAGCTCAAGGGTTTTGCGAACGTGGCCGTGGCGGCCGGTGCGACCGAGCGCGTCGCCGTGCGCATCCCGAACGAAGACCTGGCGTTCTACGACACGGCGCAGGAACGCTGGACGGTGGAGGCCGGGGAGTACGAGGTCACGGTCGGCGCGTCCTCGCGCGACCTTCGCGGCTCTGCGACGGTGACCCTGGCCGGGGACGCCGGACTTCCGCTGCTCGCGTTCGACTCGACCATCGGCGAGTGGCTCGCCCACCCGATCGGCAGCCAGATCCTCATGGGTGCGCTTGCCCAGTCCGGCGGAGGCGCTGTTGCCGGGATGCTCGACGACCCCGGCCTGCGCCGCATGGCGGAGTCGATGCCGCTGAACCGCGTGGCAGCGTTCCCTGGCAGCCCGGTGACCGCCGAGCAGATCCAGCAGCTCGTTGCTGCGGCCAACGCGGCGACGGCGGCCAACCAGCCCGCGTAACGTACACCGCTGCAGAACCCGTCTGAACCCCCTTGCGTGAGCGAGGGGGTTCAGCGTTTGGTGGAGGGGAACCGAGGCGAGAGGAGCACCGGATGAGTGACACCAGCGGACTGCCGAACACCGACAGCAATGGCGTGCCTGCGGAGGAGGACCCGACCCGCTTCGAGAGCGGAAGCGGAGCCGCCGCCGCCGACCGAGACGCACAGGCGAAAGAGCCGGCTGAGACCGAGAACCCCGGCGTTTCAGGCGCCGCCGACGCCGGCCCGGACACCGCCGCCGCCGCCGCCGACACCGGCGTCCAAGCCGAGCCGGACCCCACCACCGGTACCGCAGCATCCACCGGCACAGACGCCGCAGAGCCGCCTCCGGCCGAGCTCGACCCCGCTCAGAACCCGTCCAACCCCGACCTCGTCGACACCACAGAGGCCCCAGACTGACCCGAAGCAATCGAGCCCGGAGTTATGCACGCTCGCGACGGCGATTCGTGTGCACAACTCCCGGCTCGATTGCTGGGGGAGCCGGCGACGGGTCAGCGGGGCAGGCGGGTCCAGCGGTGGATGACCACCGCTCCCGCGACGCCGAGCGCAGCGGCGCAGAGCGCGCCCGCGAACACCAGGCCGACGCCGAGCCTGCTCAGCCCGGTGTCCGCGGCGAACTGGGGACGCGTCGCGGCCAGCGAGAGCGCCCCAGCGAGCAGGACGAGCAGGAAACTGGCGAGGTATCCGGCCAGCGCGTCGCTGCGGGCACGGAACCGGGTGCTGCGGTCGCTCGGTTCGCTCATCGGGCGAGCAGCCCGTCGATGACGTCCGCGATGCCGGTGCCGTACTCGTCGGCTCGCCGCAGCAGTTCGGCGTACGCCTCCCTGGAGACGCCGACCAGTTCCTCGGTGCGCTCGGCGTTCACCCGCACCCGGTGGGGCACCGGCAGCTGAAGCAGGCGCCGCTCACGCAGGAACGCCAGATTGTCGGCGACCACGATGCCCATGCCGCCGTCGCGCTTCACCAGGGTGAGTCGTCCGCCGTCGACAGCATCCACGAGCTCGGGGTAGCGCATCCCGCACATCTGCAGCAGGTCGGAGACGAACAGGAACTCGGGCAGCTTGTCGAGGTACTCCTGCAGCACGGCCGCCCGCAATCGCCGCAGTCCAGGTCGCGGTGTGCCGCCGCCCGTTCCGCCGACGAGAGTGAGGTGCCGTTCCGCCAGGGGTTTCGCAGCCATCGGTCAGAGTCCCAACGGCGAGAGCGTGTCGACGAGGAGCTTGCCATAGAGGGCGTCCAGCAGCGCCAGGCTTCCCAGGAGTCCGCCGACGAGGACGACCCCCGCCACGGCGCACACCACCACGATGGACACCAGTGGATGCGCTCCCCGCGGTGCGCGGACGTCATCGAGCATGGTCATGGCCGGTCTCCTCTGCGGTCGGGACCGTGGGCGGGGCCCGACCGGCCCCACCCACGAGGGACGCCGACACACCCGGTTCGGACGCCCGTGAGAGACCGCTGAGGCGAGCACCTCGCGCGATGGGATGTCTCTCACGAGATGAGACGCCGCTCCGGCTGATTTCTGACGCGGGAGTGGAAGAAAATATCAGCGAGCGGAGAAAAGGCTCAGGGGCGCGGCTGCCGGGAGACGTACAGCCACCCGGCGCCGACGGCGAGTCCGGCGACGCACAGCGCGACGCCCGTGACCAGCACGGGCGAGCTTCCGCCGACGCGCGGAAGCACGAGGCCGAGGACGAAAGCGACCACGCCGACGTTGATGAGCACGGCCGCCAGCCAGCCGAGAGTCGTGCGCAGCGTCGCTTTCACGTTCGTATCGTAGGCCAGGGCAGCGCTGGACGGACGGGGGCGCGCATCCCGGTTGGCCCGAGACGGCTGGGGGTCTGCGGTTGGGCGCGTGCGGCCGGCTTCAGGCCTCGCCCTGGTTGCCCGTCGCACCCGGCGCGGGTTCGAGCGCTTCGTTGATGAGCGACGCGACCAGCATCTTCCAGTCCGACCCCTCGTGCAGCGTCTCGACGTGGCCTGGCGGAATGGCGCCGAACACGGGCTCGTGCTCCTCGCCCTCCCTGGAGACCCTGATCAGCACGCCGAGTTCGGCGTGGGAGTCGTCGAGCACGACCCACCGGCCCGGCGCCTGCTTCTCCACATGGAAGATGCGGCTGCGGTACGGGAATCGCGTGCTGGACATTTCGAGCTCACTGGCGGACATGGCGTGCCCCTCTCGTCGGATGCCTCAGGCAGCATCCAACGCCCGCGCGGGCCGCGGCGCAAGAGTTTTGTACCAGCGGACGTATGTTTGGTCCCATGACCGACACCGTCCACAACCTCGACGACGCCATCGCATCCATCGCAGAGCACTGGCAGCCGCACCGGCTGACGAGCGTCAACGACTACGACGTGAAGGTCGTGAAGCTGCTCGGCGAGTTCGTCTGGCACACCCATCCGGACACGGATGAGCTGTTCCTCGTGCTCTCCGGCCGACTCACCATCCAGCTCCGCGACGGGGATGTGCACCTCGGGCCGAACGACGTCTACGTTGTGCCGCGCGGTGTCGAGCACTGCCCGCTCGCCGACGAGGAGGTGCGCGCCGTGCTGTTCGAGCCGAAGGGCACGGTGAACACCGGAGACGCAGGCGGTGAGCGGACGAGCCCGTTGCGGGAACTGCCGCTCTAGCTCGCAGGGTCGTACATGAACTCGCGCAGCTCCTGCGCGCAGCGGCAGGACACCGCGATCCGCCGCGCCCACTCGACGGCGTCCTCGCGCGTCGGCAGTTCCAGCACGGTGAAACCACCCGTGAGGCGGCTGCCGGGGTAGAGCTCCGTGCCGACAGAGCCGTCTGCTGAGACCAGCACGGGATCGACGTCTTCCGCGATCCCGCCGCCGAACACGTAGACGCCTGCGGCCTTGGCCTGCTCGATGACGGCGTGGGAGTCGGCCGCGACCGTCGGCAACTCGTCGGCGGTGACCTGCATCGCGTCGCCGGGGAAGGAGATGAGGTATTTGGTCATGCGTCGATGGTGCTCCCGCCGCGGCCGGGCGGCAAGAGGGGTGGGGCAGTCGCGCAGTTACAGCCCGCCCGTCACCCGGATGGTCGTCCCCGTCGCGTATGAGGCGTCCGGCGAGAGCAGCCACGCCACCGCCCCCGCGACCTCGTCCGGCCGGCCGCCGCGGCCGAGCGGAACGGTCGGCGCGACGATGTCCGGCCGGTCTGGCTCCGGGTGGAAGTCGGTCCAGATGGTCCCTGGCGCGACGCCGTTGACGCGGATGCCGAGCGACGCGACCTCCTTCGAGAGGCCGACGGTGACCGCATCCACTGCCGCCTTCGCCGCCGCGTAGTGGATGTACCTGCCCGGGCTGCCGAGGTAGGCGGACGCCGACGAGATGTTCACGATCGCGCCACCGGATGCGCCGGGTGCGCTCATCGCGCGCACGGCGTGCTTCGCGCAGATCAGCACGCCGACCAGGTCGACGTCGATGTCGCGCCGCACCGCCGCGATGTCCGCGTCGGCCAGAGGTCCGAACGCGCTGGCCGATCCTGCGTTGTTCACGAGTCCCGTCACCGTGCCCAGCTCGGCGGCGGCCGCGAAGACCGCCTCCACCTGGGCTTCGTCCGTGGTGTCCACCGCGCAGGTGATCGCGCGCCGGCCGGATGCGCGCACGTCGGCCGCGACGGCCTCCGCTGCGGCGGCGTCGCTGCGGTAGCAGACCACGATGTCGTGACCATCGGCGGCGAGACGGCGGCTGATCGCTGCGCCGATGCCGCGGCCGGCCCCCGTGACGATGGTGAGGGGGGCTGTGACGGTCGGGGCTGCGACGGTCGGGCCTGCGGTGCGTGCTTCGGGGGTGCTCTGCGCGGCGTCGGACATGCTTTCAGAGTATTGCGTCGAGGTTCTCCAGCAGCGCGGCAGGGTCGTCGAACACGGCGAACGCTCGGGCGTCGGTGAGCTCCCGCGCGCCGACACCGCCGCTGAGCACGCCGATCGAGCGCAGGTGCGCCCGCGCCGCCGCGGTCAGATCCCAGACAGAGTCGCCGACCATGATCGCGTCGGACGGCGTCGCCCCCGCCCGGTCGAGCGCCACCTCCAGGATGCCGGGGTCGGGCTTGGCCGTCTCGACGTCGTCAGCGGAGGTGGTGGCGTGGATCGCATCCGGAGCGTCGATGGTGTCGAGCAGCAGCTTCAGCTCGTCGTCCGGCGCCGACGTGGCGAGCACCACCGCGATCCCGCGGGACGCGATCGCCCGCAGCAGCTCCTGCACCCCGTCGAAAGCGCGCAGGCGCGGCGCGAGCTCTTTGTAGTAGCGGGAGTGCAGGTCGGAGGCCCGGCGCATCCACTCGTCGTCGTGGTCGCCGGCGACCGAACGGAGCAGGCGGTCGGAGTCCTGCCCGATGGACCGGTGGATGCGCCAGGCGTCCGTCGGCGAGCCCAGCTCGGCGAGCGCGCGCTGCCAGGCGTCGACGTGCAGGAAGTTGGAGTCGACGAGCGTTCCGTCGATGTCGAAGAGCACTGCGGTGACCGTCATGCTCCCTGTCTACTCGTCGCTGGGCGGCTTGCAAGCCCGGGCGCTTCTCGGTCAGGCCGGCAGGCGTTCGCGCGCGGTGCGCAGCCGCTTCTGCAGGCCGGGCACCGCATCCGTCGGGAGCGCATCGAGATCGAACCACTCGACCGCCTCGCTCTCGTCGCTGACGATCGGCACCGCATCCCGTGCCGTCTCGGCGGCGAACAGCAGGTCCAGGTGGATGTCGCAGCCGTTGAAGCGCTCGCCGAGCTGCTGCGCCTGCAGGTCGACGGCGTCGTCCGACAGCATCCGGAACGACGCCAGCCCGCTCTCCTCGCTCACTTCGCGAGCGGCCGCCGCCGCGATGTCCGCATCCCCCTGTTCGAGATGCCCGCCGAACTGCACCCAGAACCGCCCTTTGCGGTGGAACGCCAGCAGCACGCGCGTCCTGTCGGGGTCGAACACGACGCAGCTCGCCGTGACGTGCACAGGGCCGTCCTTGAACAGCAGGTCTTCTCCTCCCCGGATGCGCGTGGCCACAGAGTCGAAAAGCGTCCGCTCCGGCCGCCCGAACCAGGGCGGCGCCGTGGTGAAAAACGTGGTGGCAGTCTCGCGGTCCACGGTCCTCCTCTGCGGGGCGGCTCTCGGTTGCCTCCGAGAGTATCGCTCCGGGCGTCCCGCCGATACAGTTCCGCCGCCTCGGATGGCGGGGGGTGAGGAAGCCACGGGGCGGCGAAACTGTGGCGTTCGGCGACGCCGCTTCGACGGTACGCGCCCCCGTTATCCACACCACCCGCTTGACGCGGCCGCGAGATGCCGGTAACTGTCGCGCATCCCGGGCGTTTCGCGACAGTTACGGGTGTTTCGTCTGCTGGCGCCGCCAGACGGTGAGGGGGCGGCCGTCGGTGTGGGTGCCTGCCAGGTATGGGGCGAAGCCACAGCGGGTGGCGACGGCCTCGCTGGCGGCGTTGCCGTCCAGCGTGCTCAGCCACGCGGCCGGCTCGCCCTGGGCATCGAGCCACGCGACCAGCGTCGCGACCGCCGCCGTCACCAGACCGCGGCCCCTGCCCTCCTGCTTGAGCGCGTAGAACACCTCGAAGCCGTGCTCTCCACGGCCGAAGCCGGCCGTCCCGAGCGCGACGCCGTCCTCGACAAGCACGTACCGGATGCCCGAACCGGCCTCAGCGCGCTCCACGTTGCGCGCGGCGCGGCTCCGGGCCTGCTCCTCGGTGAGGTCGGCCGGGTACATCGTCCAGGTGGGCACGTCCGGCACCCTGGCGAGCTCCAGCTCGATCGTCCAGTCGTCCAGCCCCAGCTTCCGCAGCACCACGCGGGGCCGCGACTCGACCTCGAAGACCTCGGGAAACGCATCCACAGCCCAACGGTAGCGGCCACGAGCCGCCGGTGATGGCCGCATTACGTGCGCGGCCGTCACCAGCAACTCGCCCGCCCTACACCGTGGCGAGCGACGGCACCTCCGCGACCGCGCGCGAGCGGGCGGACTCGTACGCGCCGAGGATGATCCCGAGCACTTCGATGCCCTCCTTCTGCGTGTGGATGGGGCGGGCGCCGTTCAGGATGCTCGTGGCGAAGTGGCCGAGCTCCTCGCCGAACTGGTCGACAGGGTCGAGGGCGAGCACCACCGGATCGCTGCCGCGGAGGTGGTAGCTGAGCGTCGTTCCGTCGCTGGTGAGGCTGCCCAGCGACCCGACCGCGGAGAAGCGCTCCGTGCTGTCCGCCGCGTCGTACGCCCAGCTCGTGACGACCGTGCCGATCACCCCGTTGTCGAACCGCACGACCACCGTCGCCGAGTCCTCGCCCTCCATGAAGCCGAGGCGGTGCGTCGCGAGCATCGCCGTCACCTCGACCGGTGCGCCGCCCGCAAGGTGCAGCAGCAGGTAGGTGGGGTGGTATCCCGTGTCGATGAGTTCGCCGCCCCCGCTCGTGGCCGCGTGCGCGCGCCAGCCCATCGTGGACGGGTCGAAGTCGTTGTAGAAGCTGTCGGTGGTGCGCACCTCGTAGACCGTGCCGAGCGTGCCGGACTCGATCAGCTCCTTCGCGGCCGCCACAGCGGGGAGGAAGAGCTGGTTGTGGGCGCACATCAGCGTCACCCCTGCCTCCGAGACCGCCTCGGAGACCTCGCGAGCCTCCTCAGGGGTGAGGCAGAGCGGCTTCTCGCACAGGATGTGCTTGCCTGCGCGGGCGGCCGCGACGATCGCGTCCTTGTGCAGGTGGTGCGGCAGGCAGATGTCGACGGCGTCGATGTCTGCGTCGGCGAGCATGTCGCGGTAGTCGGCGTAGATGACGGCTCCGGTCTCGCCTGCGCGCGCCTCCGCGTTCTCGCGCACAGGGTCTGCGACGGCCGCGAAGGTGATGGTGCCGGGGTTGAGCGCGTATCCGACGACATGCGCGCCGGCGATGCCGCCGGCGCCGATCAGGCCGATGCGGACGGTGGATGCGGTGGTGGAAGTCATGATTCTCCTAGAGAAAAGTGGGTCGAGAAAAGTGGGTAGAGAAAAGCGGGTCGAGAAAGGAAACGGGGTCGCCGAAGCGACAGTGAACGGGTGGATGCGCGCGGCAGGCGTCAGCCCGCGCTGCGCACCGTGCGTCCGGCGACGGGCACCGCAGCGCCGCTCGCGGCCGAGGCGTTCGACGCGGCGACGATCCTCGTCAGCGCCAGCGCGTGGTCGAGGTTGCCGTCCGCCGTCGAGCCGGTGCGGATGCGCTCCACCCACTCCGCGAACGCGCCGTCGAGCGCATCCGGGATCGGCAGCTCCTGCCAGCCGTCGCCGTACGTGCCGCCGGTGACCAGCAGCTTCTCGCCGCCGAACCCGTAGATCGCCACGCCTTCCGTGCCGCGCAGCTCGATCGTGAACTGGCCGGGCGCAGAGGCGACGCTCGCCTCGAACACCCCGAGCGCTCCGCCGGGGAAGGACGCCGTCACGACGGCGTTGTCCTCGACAGGATGCCCCGTGACCGACCCGTAGACCGCACTCACCGAGAGGGGTTCCGCGCGGTGGAACAGCCGGGTGAGGTATGCCGGGTGGCAGCCGAGGTCGGTGAGCGCGCCCCCGATCGCCTCTTCCGGGTTGCCGAACCGGTCTGGCAGCCAGCCGGCCACCCAGCCGTCGTGCGCGAGTCGCACGCGCGAGTATGTGAGGGTTCCGAGGGCGCCGGAGTCGACGATGGCGCTGAGTGCCTGCGTGTATCCGTCGTAGAGGCGGGGCAGCGAGACGACGAGCGCGACACCGGCGGCCGTCGCTGCTGCGACGATGTCCTCCGCCTCGTCTGCGGTGGGGGCGAGCACCTTCTCCGTGAAGATGTGCTTGCCAGCTGCCGCCGCACGCAGCATCACGTCGTGGTGCTGGTCGGTGGAGGTGGTGATGGTGACCGCATCCAGGGTGTCGCGGGCGAGCAGTTCGTCGAGATCGGCGACGAACTCGACGCCGAACTCCTCGGCTGCGGCGCGGCCGCGTTCTTCGTCGTCGTCCCAGACGGCGACGAGCTGAGTGTCTGGATGCTGTTGCGCGGCGTGCGCGTAGTCTCCGGCGTGCACGTGCCAGAAGCCGATCGCGGCGACGGTGAGGGGTCGGGGCATTGCAGTAGGCCTCCCTGCCTGTATTCGTTGCGCGCGAACACATCCAGCCTAGCCAGTTCCGCCCGCCGTTCGTCAACTTTTGCCAGACCGCGAGCTGAAGTCGGCGGCCACGGTGACGGCGGCGCGCCGCGTTCGTTCACGAGGCGTTCAGACTGCGGTGATGGGATGGGTCCGTGAACACGCGAATCGCGGAGTACCCACGACCGGACCACTTCCTGGTCCACATCAGCGACACTCACCTCCTGGCGGGGGGTGAGAAGCTTTACGGCTCCGTCGACAGCACGCACCACCTCCGGTCACTGCTCGCGGAGCTCGAAGCGTCCGGCGGGCGACCGGAGGCGATCGTCTTCACGGGCGACATCGCCGACAAGGGGCAACCGGATGCGTACGCCACCATCCGCGACATCGTCGACCCTGTGGCCGAACGGCTCGGCGCCCGCGTGGTCTGGGTGATGGGCAACCACGACGAGCGCGGAGCGTTCCGCTACGGCCTGCGAGACGAACTGCCCGCCGTCGAACCGGTCGACGACGTGTTCTGGTTCGGGGGCCTGCGCGTGATCGCCCTCGACTCGAGCGTCCCAGGCCATCACTACGGAGAGGTCACGGACGCCCAGCTCGACTGGCTCGCCGCCGAGCTCGCGTCGCCCGCACCGGAGGGCACGATCCTCGCCATGCACCACCCGCCCGTCCCGAGCGTCCTCGACCTGGCGGTCTCCGTCGAGCTGCGCGACCAGTCCGGGCTCGCAGAGGTGCTCGACGGCAGCGATGTGCGGAGCATCCTGGCCGGTCACCTGCACTACTCGTCGATGGCGACGTTCGCGGGCATCCCGGTCTCCGTCGCGTCGGCGAGCTGCTACACCCAGGACCTCAACGTGCCCGTCGGCGGCACCCGCGGCCGCGACGGAGCCCGCGCGTTCAACCTCGTGCACGTCTACCCGACCACCGTGCTGCACTCGGTGGTGCCGCTCGGCTCACACCCCGCGCTCGACTACATCGACCCAGACGAGAGCGCTCGCCGCCTCGCGGCGGACGGCATCCGCATCCCGCCGGCGCTGGTGGATGCGCGGGGCCTGCTGGATGCGCGCGGCCAGGCGACGGCGGCCGTGCGCCACGACCCGTCGCCCACCACACCGATCCAGGTCATGGCCTGACCGACGCGGCTCCTGTGCTCTCGCGGGGCAGGAGCAGGTGCGGTGCGACGATCTCCTGAGCGGGAAGGCTCGGATCGTCGATCCTGGCTGCGATCCGCGCGATCGCCTGCTCGGCGATGAACGGCGTGTCCAGGGAGACGGTGCTGAGCGACGGCCGCGCGTACCGTCCCTCCTCGATGTCGTCGATGCCGACGATCGCGATGTCGTCCGGCACCTGCAGTCCTGCATCGAAGACGGCGCGTGCTGCGCCCATCGCGAGCAGATCCGAATAGCAGAAGATCGCATCGGGTCGCGGCGACTCCGAGAGCAGGGACGTGGCCGCGGCGTAGCCGTCCGCCCTGCTGTAGTGGTCTGCCGATCGGACGAGCGATGGCTCAGGGCCGAGTCCGGCGCGCTGGAGCGCCGTGGTGAATCCCTCCGTGCGTTGCAGCGGAGTCGTGTAGTGCTCCTTGGGCTGCGCGCCGATCGCGGCGATGCGGGTGCGGCCGATGGCGATCAGGTGGTCCGTCGCGTCGGCGGCCGCCTGAACGTTGTCGATCGCGACGTGGTCGAACCGGCCGTCGAAGGTGTGCTCGCCGAGGAGCACGAGCGGCATGCCCTGGGAGGCGTTGACCTCGCTGAGCTCCGCCTCTGTGGCGAGCGGGGCGAACAGCATCCCGTCGAAGAGCATGTTGCGGTCGGTGCCGCGCAGCAGATCCTGTTCGCGCTCGTGGTCGTGGCCGGTCTGGTCGATCATCACCTGGTAGCCGACCTCGGCCGCCGCCGTGATGACGTCTCTGGCCAGTTCGCTGAAGTACGGCACGTCGATCTCGGGGACGACGAGGGCCAGCAGGCCGGTCCGGCCGGTCCGCAGTGTGCGGGCGACAGGGTTGGGGCGATACCCGAGCTCGTCGATGGCCTGTTCGACGCGGGCGCGCATCTTCGAGCTCACGTGCTCGTAGCCGCTCACCACGTTGGAGACCGTGCGCACGGACACGTTGGCGTGTTCGGCCACATCCCTGAGCGTTGCTGGCATCCACATTCCTTTCGCCGCCGCGGCTTCAACCCGGTATTTGCAACGATAGCAAACATCGAGTACGGTTTTGCATACGTTGGCAAACGGTAGACCGGGGAGTGACCAAGACCCTGGTCGCCGACACGAGGAACCCGTCCGGGACCCCCACCCGGACGACCGCACAAAGGAGTGTCATGAAGCCCACCACCCCGAGAGGGCGAAAGGCCGCGATCACGCGGATCGTCGCCATCGGAGCAGCAGGTCTCGTCGCCGTCGGCTTGTCCGGCTGCGGTCCGGAGATCGGCTCTGCCGACACGACGACCACGTCGAGCACGGTGCTGAAGGCGCCGACCGAGAAGTCGCCGAAGGGCGAGATCACCATCTGGGACCGCTCCGGCGACCTCTTCAAGGTCTTCGACGCCGCTATCGCCGACTTCAACAAGGTGTACCCGGACATCAAGGTCAACCATGAGGCCGTCGACATCGACGCCAAGCTGCAGAACACCCTGATCACCGGCACCGACGTGCCGGACGGCGTCTTCCTCGACGACGCGAAGGTCGGCGGATACGCCGACTACCTCTGGAACCTCAAGGACGTGCTCGCGCCGTACAGCAAAGACATCGCGAAGCAGAAGGTCGACGTCAACACGGTGAAGGGCGGCATCTACGGTGTCCCGTTCGACCTCGATCCCGGCCTTCTGTTCTACAACGCCAAGGCCCTGAGCGCCGCCGGGATCGACCCGAGCTCGATCAAGACGTACGACGACCTCGTCGCTGCGGGCAAGAAGTACCAGGCGTACAAGCCGGGATCGAAGCCCATCCACCTGGAGCAGAGCGCCTTCCTCGGGCAGCTCCAGCTCGAGATGTACGCCAGCCAGCTCGGTACGAGCATCGCCGACGCGAACGGCAAGCTGCGCCTCGACTCCCCGGAGTACAAGCAGATCCTCGGCTGGCTCGACGATGTGCAGAAGCAGGGTCTCGGCACCCGCGCCGAATACCTCAGCCCGAGCGACATCGGAGCGCTCGACTCCGGCGACGAGGTCTTCTACCCGTGGTCGATCTGGTTCGACTTCGCACCGCAGCAGCAGCTCACCGCCACGAAGGGCGACTGGAGGGCCATGCCGCTCCCTGCCTGGAAGGACGGCGGAGCGCGAAGCGGCGCGATGGGCGGATCGTCGTTCGTGCTGCCGAAGGCGGGAAAGAACTCGCAGCTCGCCTGGCTGTTCTACAAGTTCCTGATGTACGACAAGGCCGGTTACACGGCGGTCTACGGACCGAACGACGTGTACCCGGGCGGCCTGAACACCTCGATCCCGGCATACGAGCCGGCAGCCGACCCTGACAAGCCCCTGTTCAAGCCGATCGAGGCGATGGGCAACCAGGATCTCTGGTCGACGGCGATCGAAGCGGGCAAGGAGATCCCAGGCGGCGCCCCGCTGCCGACCTGGTGGTCGGGAGCTGTCGACTACCTCGGCAACGACATCCAGAAGATGCTGGACGGCTCGCTCACTCCCGACCAGGTCATCGAACAGTCCTCGAAGGACATCCAGACCAACCTGATCGACCGCCAGTAGCGATGCCGGGCCGACCCGACCGCCGAACCGAGGAACACCCGTGACCACAACGACAGCCGCGCCTCCTGCGCCCTCTGCTCCGCCCCGCGCGGGGAGGGGGAGCAGAGGCTATTCGATCCGCAGAGTGCTCGCGCCCTACCTGTTCGTGTTGCCGTTCGTCGCGATCTTCCTCGCGTTCAGCATCTATCCGCTCGTGTTCACGCTGCGTCTGAGCTTCACGAACTGGCACGGATCGGGTGCGGCGGAATGGGTCGGCCTCGGCAACTACGCCTACCTGCTCGGCAACGGCGCCTTCTGGGCGTCGCTGGGGAACTCCGGCATCCTCTGGTTGCTCATCGTCCCCATCCAGATCGTCGGATGCATCGTCGTGGCTGTGCTGCTCGACAACGCGAAGCTCCGGATGCGCGGGTTCTACCGGGTGGCGTTCATCGTCCCGTTCGTCACCCCTCTTGTCGCGGTGGCGCAGATCTGGATCGTGCTCTTCGACCAGAACTACGGGGCGGTGAACGGCCTGCTGAACCTCGTCGGTCTACCCGATGTCGGCTGGCTGGTGACCAGCCAGTGGGCGAAGCCGACCCTGGCGCTGCTGTTCCTCTGGAAGACCAGCGGCTTCATCATCATCATCCTGCTCTCCGGCCTGCAGTCGATCGACGCGAACATCTACGAGGCAGCGTCGATCGACGGAGCCAACCGGGTGCGGCAGGTCTGGAGCATCACGGTCCCGCTGCTGCGACGCACGATCATGTTCGCCGTCGTGTTGCAGACCCTCGCGGTGTTCCAGATGTTCGCCGAGCCCTTCGTCGTCACGAAGGGGGGACCGTACGGCTCCACCACGACAGCGGGGCTCTACCTCTACAACCACATCACCAGAGCCGATCTCGGCACCGGCGCTGCCAACTCGTTCCTGCTCGTCATCGTCGTCATGGCGCTGTCGCTCGGGTTCGTGCGACTCCTGCGGGCGAAGGACTGAACCGTGACGACCATCACAGAGAACCCGAAGGCTCAGCGCACCGAACCTGCTGCGCGCCGCATCCGTCGACGGCCGCTGATCGGCTCCAACATCTTCCTGCTGATCCTCACCGTCGCGTTCCTGGCGCCGGTCGCCTGGGCGATCCTCTCGGCGTTCAAGCCGGCTGGGGAGATCATCCGCGACCCGCTCGGCTTCGACCCGACCACGTTCACGCTCGACAACTTCCGCGGGATGTTCCAGGACGTGCCGATCGCGTCCGGCTTCCTCAACACCGGCATCGTGCTGGTGATCAAGGGCGCGATCACCCTGTTCTGCGCTCCGCTGGCCGGGTATGCGTTCGCGAAGTACGACTTCCGCGGCAAGAACCTCATCTTCGGAACCGTGCTGCTGACGCTGATGCTGCCGACGATCGTGCTGATCATCCCGCTGCTGCTCGAGATGAAGGAGCTCGGCTGGGTGAACACGTACCAGGCGCTGATCCTGCCAGGCTCCGTCGACGCGTTCGCGATCTTCTGGATGCGCCAGGTCATCTCCGCGGTGCCGGACGAACTGCTCGACGCTGCACGCGTCGACGGCTGCGGCGAGTTCGGCATCTTCTGGCGCATCGTCGTTCCCGTCATCCGGCCGGGCCTCGCCGGACTCGCCGTGCTCACGATCATGAACATCTACAACGACTTCGTCTGGCCGGTGGTCGTGGCGAGTTCGAGCAAGATGGCCACTCTCCAGGTGGTGCTGTCGACCCTCGCCCAGAACATCTCCGGCAACAAGGTCGGGGCGGACTACGCCACCGTCACTGGCGAGCTGCTCGCCGCGAGCTCCGTCGCCCTCATCCCCCTGCTCATCCTTTTCATCGTGCTCCAGAAGCACTTCATCAACGGCATCCTCGCCGGAAGCGTCAAAGGCTGACCGTGCTCGCCGAACGAACGAAAGGCACTACATCCATGTCCGTCCCGAAGCCCGAGTATCCGCGGCCAGACTTCGACAGGTCAGATCGCTGGCTCACCCTCAACGGCGAGTGGGGGTTCGAGCCGGCCGAGGGCGAGCCGACCGCGATCGTGGTGCCGTTCGCCTGGGAGACCAGCGCATCCGGTGTCAGGCGCACCTGGCTCGAACGCGCTGTCTATCGTCGCGAGCTCGTCGTGCCGGGCGACTGGGACGGCAGGCGCGTCATCCTCTCCTTCGGCGCCGTCCACCATGTCGCACGCGTGCTGATCGACGGCATCCACGTCGGCACTCACACCGGCGGGTACACCTCGTTCGAGTTCGACATCACCGGCTTCGTCACGCCTGGCGAGCCTGCAGAGCTCGTCGTCGAGGTGGACGCCCCCGCCGACAAGCGGGAGATCCCGCACGGCAAGCAGCGCTCGATCCCGCGCGACGACTACGACGGCGTCTCGTTCACGCCGACCTCCGGCATCTGGCAGTCCGTCTGGCTCGAAGCGCGCGGGCGCACCTACCTGGAGTCGGCCGCGCTGCGCGGCGACTCGCTGACCGGGTTCGCGGTCTCGGGCCGCGTGGCGGGCGACGCCCCGGCTGGCGCGGAGGTCGTCGCCACGGTCGACGGGCGCGCCACGACTCTTGTTACCGACGCCGAAGGCCGGTTCGACGGCCTCCTGGCCGTGGATGCGCCGCAGCTGTGGAGCCCGGCCGATCCGCACCTCTACGCCGTCGAGTTCCGCATCGGCGACGGCGATGCCGCCGACCGGGTGGTGGCGACGGCAGGGCTGCGCAGCATCGAGACGCGCGGAGAGCAGCTCTTCCTCAACGGCCGGAGGCTCTACATCCGCGGCGTGCTCGACCAGGGGTACTGGCCGGAATCCGGTCTCACTGCGCCGGACGACGCGTCCCTCCTGCGCGATCTGGAGCTCGCCCGCGACCTCGGTTTCACCCTCGTCCGCAAGCACCTCAAGTTCGAGGAGCCACGCTGGCTGCACGAGGCGGATCGGATGGGCATGCTCGTCTGGGCGGAACCGGCCTGCCCCAGCCGGTTCACCCCAGACGCGGCTCTGGCGTTCGAAGAGCAGCTCCCCGGCCTGGTCGAGCGCGACGGCAACCATCCCTCCATCGTCGTGTGGGGGCTGTACAACGAGGAGTGGGGCCTCGACTGGGACATCCCAGGCAGCCAGGAGCGCGCCGCCGCCGCGGTGCACGCGTACGACACGATGCGGGCGCTGGACGATTCGCGCCCGATCGTGGAGAACTCCGGCTGGGCGCACGTGCGCACCGACCTGGTCGACTGGCACTACTACGACGAGGATCCGGCGGCGTGGGCGGCGAACGTCGCTGCACTGGCCTCCGGCGAGAAGGAGACCTTCGAGGTCAAGCTCGGGCCGGACTTCGTCGTCGACAAGTCCTTCTACGGTTCCTCCGACTTCCCTCGGACGGGCGTCCCCATCCTGAACAGCGAGTTCGGAGCGGGGTTCACCAGCCTGGAGCGCGCCTGGCACGTCAGGTGGCAGACGCAGGAGATCCGCCGCCACGACCGGTTCGCCGGGTACGTGTACACCGAGCTCACGGACGTCGAGCACGAGATGGCGGGGCTGCTCGACACCGAGCGCCGTCCGAAGGACTGGGGCGGGCTGAACCCAGCGGACAGCAACGCGGACACGGTCATCGTGGTCGACATCGTTCCCCAGCGCGCCGGAGCGGACATCCCTGTCCCGACCGGCCCGCTGACGGTGGAGGTGCGCGTCTCGCACCACGGGGATGCGCCGATCGACGCCACCCTGCACGCCGCCTGGGCGGCGTCCGGCTCCCCCGAGCATCCCGTGACGGCCGAATCCGTGGATGCCCGTGCCGAGCTGACCGCCGCTCCGTACGCGGTCACCGCCCCTGTGGCCGTCACCGTGCCTGCGCCGTCCGGCGCGGCGCGGCTCCATCTCTGGCTCGAAGAAGGCGGCCGGTCCATCGCCCACACGTTCGTGGACGCGGCCGTCATCGAGCAGCCGAACCGCCGCGGGGCTCGTCAGAGCTGAGCCGCGGACGGACGGACGGCGCGCGCTCTCCCTGCCAACGCGAGCGCGCGTCGTCTCCGTCTCAGTCCTCCACGCGCTCCCACGGCGCAGGGAAGGGGAAGTACCGCTCCAGGAAGTCGGTGACGGACCTGGTCCGCTCCTCCACGCTGATCTCCGGCTTCGAACCGTCGTTGAGGCAGAACATGTCCTGGTCGCGGCGCTTGAGCAGCCGCCGCATCTTCTCGGCCGCCTCGTGCAGCGTGGTCTCGATGTACTGCACCCTGGCCTGGGTCTGCACCACGGCCCGCCCGCTCATCAGCGCGTAGTAGTGGTACAGCGAGTTCGTCACCGAGATGTCGGTGGCCGAGCGGAACGGGCTCGCCGCCGTGCGCGCGAAGTCGTCCGGGAACTCCCGCTCCATCTCGTTGAGCACGCTGACCGTCAGCGGCGCGGCGCAGTGCTCCAGGTGGCGGGTGGTGACCGCGCCGAACCGCTCCCAGAGCAGGCGCCGGTTCACTCTGGCCGCGTTCTCGAAGCCGCTGCGGGCCGGGTCGCTCTCACCGAGGCCGATGCGCGTGCCCGCCTCCACGAACTTGGTCACCCCGCCAGGCGAGAAGAACAGGTCGGGGGAGATCGGACGGCCGATGAACATGTCGTCGTTCGAGTACAGGAAGTGCTCCGCGATGCCGGGGATGTGGTGGAGCTGGCTCTCGACGGCGTGCGAGTTGTGCGTCGGCAGCGTCGAGGTGTCGACGAAGAAGTCCTCGCTGCGCATGATGTGCACGTTCGGATGCGGGGCCAGCCAGTCCGGGAGCGGTGAATCGGTGGCGATGTAGATGTTGCGCACCCACGGCGCGAACATGTGCACGCTGCGCATCGCGTACTTGAGCTCGTCGATCTGCCGGTAGCGTGCCTCGTTGTCGTCGCCGTCGCCCACCACGTATGCGGCCTGCTGCGCTGCCCGCTTCCGCTGGAACTCGGCGCTCGACCCGTCCACCCAGGAGAACACGATGTCGATGTCGAACGCGATGTCGCTCGCCAGTGGATCGAACATGTGCTCCAGCGTGCGCCAGGTGCGGCCGTACAGCTCTACTGCGGCCTCGATCGCCTCGTTGCGGGGGAGACGCGTGCGCATCAGCGCGTTGGGGCGCGGAGCCTCGATCTCCTCGTCGCCGAACCGCCAGAATTCGAGCTGCATGGCGGTGTCTGCGCCGTAGCGCAGGCGGCCGATCGGCTCCAGGCGCGGACGGTAGACCCGGAGGACGGAGGCCTTCCTGCTGGACAGCCTGCCGTCGGCGATCAGCGCGTCCACGCCGTCCACATCCACTGGCCTGGCGTAGAAGGGCTCATCGGCGAACGCGGTCGCGAGCGCGGCGGTGACTTCCTTCCTGCGACGGCGGTCGACGGCGATCACCCTGCGGTCGTCGTCACCGCGCACCAGCAGGTGCTCGATGCCCGCCGCATCCAGGGCATCCCGCACCGCGAGCAGGTCTTCCACCATGGATTCGCGCGGCGTGAACGGGCCGGATACGAGGGTGAGGACGCCCTTGCGCATCACGACATCGTCGCGGCGCAGAGTCGGGATGCTCGTGCGGGAGTCGCCGGAGACGACGACGGGTTCTGGCTGGTCGGACAGGGCTGGAGACGGGTGTTCTGCCATATGGTTGCCACTCTATGTCGTCCGGCGCGAAGTTCCAGTGCCGGGGATGTTCGGGGTCGCGTCCTGGCCGGCAGCGCGCCGGACCCGTATCGGCTTTACGGGGTTCGGTCAATCCCCCTGGTCGGGAAAGTTTTCCGCGCCGGGAATAGTGGACAATGGCGGTATGGGAAAACTGGTCTACGGCTCCGGACAGGAGTATGACCTCGACGATCGCGTGCTGAGTCACGTCAAGCTCGCCATCGTAGCGAAGCTTCGTCGGCACGAGAGTTTTCTCCTCAACTGGGATGTTCCGGTCGAGCAGGGCTCCGGCCGCGTCTCGCTCTGGATCAGTCGCGAGGTGCCGCTGTCGTTCCAGTTCAGCGGCAGCCGCCCTCCCGCGATCAACCCGCAGTGGCTCGAGGCGCTCATGCATACCTCGCAGCGCACAGGCGGGATGGTCGTGATGAGCGAGGATTCGGTCGAGCAGCACCTCCCGGCCTGATCAGCTCTGAGCCGTCGGTCGCGCTCAGTCGCGGGCTGCGCGCAGCGCCTTCTCCGCGTCCCTGAGCGCGGACTGCGCCTGGGTGATCCTGCGGCGCAGCTCCCGCTCGGCGGCGCGCGACTCCGCTAGTTCGTCCTGGGTGCGTTCGAGGCGGCGGGCGAGCGCGTCGCGTTCCGCCTCGAGATCGGTGCGCCTGTCCACCTCCTCGTCGAGTTCGTCGTCGAGGGCGTCCGCGTCGGTGCGCGCGCGTTCGAGCGCTTTCTCCGCCGTCCGGATGCGACGCTCCCGCTCCCTGCGCTCGCTGGGCGACTCGGCGGGCTCGGCGGAGGCGGCTGCGGCTGCGGAGGTGCGGGTGGCTGTGGACGTGCCGGAGGCCCGCTGCGCGCGCACGGGCGGTGGCGCATCCACGTCGATGGGAAGCGCGACGGCGTCCGACACGTCCACCTGATCGACGCCGGTCGACTCCAGCGACCGCACCAGCAGGCCGCTCCGCACCGCCGCTGCTGCCGCCGCGTCGATGACGGCGGCCTGCAGGGTGTCCTCCACCTCGCGCAGCACGCCGGCGCTCGCGGCGCCGGCCGTGCGAGTCGCCTTCTGCAGGAGTCTTTGACGTTCACCGGTGAGTTCGCGGATGGCCGCGCGGTCCCGTTCGGCGAACGCCTCCCGCATCCGGTCGCCGACCTCCAGGATCGCGTCCACCACATCCGGATGCTCCCGCACCAGCGCGTTCACGGCCGCCGCAGACGCGGACGGCTTCCTGAGCCCGCGGATCTCCGCCGCAAGCGGGCTGCCGGCTTTGCCGGCCGCGGCGTTCCGCGATGCGGTGAACTCGGCCGTCGGCAGGGCGTACAGCTCGTCGGCCACCTCGCGCAGGTCCATGCCGTGAGTGTACGACGCCGGGTCCGCGCCGGTCAGTGGTTGCGGAGCGCGCTGATCAGTTCCTTCTTGTTCTTCGCGGAGTATCCGCGGAGGCCGAGCTCTTTGGCGCGCTTCTTGAGGTCGGGGACGGTCCAGTCGTCGTATGACCCCGACTCGCCGCCCTTCTTCCCGACCGACGAGCGCCCGCGCGCCGCTGCCGCGTTGGAGATCCTGGCGGACTTCTCCTTCGAGTTGCCCTCATCGCGGAGCTCTTCGTAGAGCTTCTGGTCCTTCAGTTCCGGTTCGCTTCGCCCTGGCATCGGCGGCTCCTTCCGTTCGCCCGGCACGGTACCCCGCCGGTGCTGGATGCGGAACCCGGCCCCCGCGATACGGCGAACGGGGGAGAGACGGGATCAGCGGGAGGCGGCACGCACCTGGGCAAGGAGGGTTGCGGCGACCGCGTCGAAGGCGGCGGTGTCGCCCGTGGCGCGGGAGAGCAGCACGGCGCCCTCGGAGGCGGCGAGCAGCAGGGTCGCGAAGCGCGCTGCGTCGTCGGTGGAGAGGCCACCACGGGAGAGGAGGGCGGCCAGGTGGTCCTGCCAGGTGCGGAATGCCGCCGCCGTGCGTGCGCGGAGGTCGGCGGAGTCGGTGTCGACCGTGACCGCGACGAGCGCGCATCCGGCGGCGAACCCGGAGCGGGTGAGCAGGAGGCGCCAGGAGTCCAGGAACAGTTCGGCCACCCGCTCCGCCGATTCGCCGGCACGCTGGTCGAGCAGGGTCACCGCGTTCTCGGCCGAGCGGTCGATCGCCGCCGCGACGAGCTCGTCCTTCCCGCCGGGGAAGTGGTGGTAGATCGAGCCCCGCGGGGTCTCGGTGAGGTCGATCACGCTGGAGAACGACGTGCCGGCGAGGCCGCGGGTGGCGAGCAGGCGGATCGCTCCATCGACCATCCTGGTGCGCACATCGGTGGCCACGGCACTCCCTCCTTGACTATGACGCTCGTCATAATCTATCGTCTATGCACACCATCATAATTTCGTGAGGAGCATCCCATGCCCATGATCGACGTCTACGCGCCGGCCGACCTCTTCCCCGCAGACGCGGACGAGCAGCTCGGACACGAACTCACCCACGCCGTGCTGCGGGCGGAAGGCGTCGCCCGGCCGGGTCCGTTCCACCTCGACAACACGGCCGCGTTCATCCACCGGCTGCCGGGCACGGCCGTCTCGACCGCGAACACGCCATCGGCGCGCACCGTGCGCATCCAGGTGATCACCCCGCCCGGTTCGCTCGACCGCGACGGCCAGAAGCAGCTCGTGCGCGAGGCCACGGAGATCGCTGCCAGGTTCGCGGGGGACGAGACGCAGGCCGCCCGTACCTGGGTCATCCTGCAGGAGGCGGCGGAAGGAGGCTGGGGCCTCGCGGGCACCGCGTTCGGCGTCGAGGAGTTCACCGCCCTGGCGAAGGCGGCTGCAGCGGCCCGCGGCTGAGCGGCTGACGGCGAAGGGCCCCGGATGCACGTGCATCCGGGGCCCTTTGACGTCCGAGTCGTTCTAAACGGAGCGCCGACCACTGATCATGCGTACCAGCCACACGATGATGGCGAACACCAGGAGGATGATTCCCACCCAGAGCAGCCAGTTGAGGGCCTGCACGAATCCGCCGGTGAACAGGAGCACGATCGCGACGATCGCGATCACGATGAGCAGAATGTTCATTTTCCGTTACCTGCTTTCTTTTCCGGTCGACCATGACGACGACCGGCGCCCACAGTAGACCGGGGATCGCAGCGTGTGAAGTGCCTGTGCCGAACTAGCTCGTGCTGATCTGCTCCGGCGAGGTCAGGCGCGTGGCGCGCGCGACGCCTTCACCGCGGCGAAGTACTCGGATGCGGGCCGCAGCCAGATCAGGATGGTCGCCACGATCGCCGCGATCACCTGGATGCCGCCGATGAAGTAGATGGTCGCCAGGTTCAGGAACGAGATGACCGTGAGGATCGTCAGCACGATGCGCGCCCAGTTGCGGCCGCGGCGCATGAAGACGGCGAACAGCACGAACACCAGTGCCCAGAAGATCAGGGTCACGATCGCCCAGACGATGCCGAACGTGACCGCGGCGTCCGCGAGCGAGTTCGCGTCGAGGTTCGTGCCGTTGGTCTGCGCGTTCTTCAGGCTGTCCGTGACCTGCTGGAGGATGATCGCGCGGTTCGCCGACACCGAGATGGCGGTGGCGATGCCGCTGATGACGCTGAGCACGGCGGCCGCGATGTACAGCCAGAACGCGATCGTGACCTGCTGCGGCGGAGTGGTCGGGGCGGCGACGGGCGCTGCGGGAGTCGCCGAGTACGCGGGGAAGCCGCCGGTCGCGGCCGCCGGCGGGTAGCCGGGTGCCGAGGTGGGCGCTGCGAACGCCGGCGGCTCTGGCGCTGCTGGCTGCTGCGGTGCTGCGGGCTGCTGCGGTGCTGCTGGCTGCTGCGGTGCTGCCGGCTGCTCCGGCGCTGCCGGCGGAGGGGTGACCGGCTCCGCGGCGGCCGGCGGCTCGGCCGGCTCGGTGGGCGGAACGGGCGGGACGGCCCCTCCGGCGTCCGGCACAGGGGGAACGTTACCGCCGGTGGGCTGTTCCGGCTTGCTGTCGTCGTTGGGAATAGTCATGCCGCGACCCTACTGCGGGACAGACCGCCGTGACTACTCCTCGCCAGGCGCGGCGGGCGGGGACGCGCTGTCGACCCTGGCGAGCGCGGCCGTCGCAGGACCCTCCAGCACACTGCCGTCCGACGCGAACCGGGAACCGTGGAGCGGGCAGTCCCAGGACCGTTCCGCATCGTTCCAGCGCACGACGCCGCCCAGGTGGGTGCAGACCGCCGAGAGCGCGCAGGTCACCCCGTCCACCGTCGAGACGGCGACAGGCGCGGCGCCGCGATGACCGACGACCCCCGTTCCTTCTGGGGGAGGCGGCGCATCCACCGGCAGCTGCAGCCCGGTCTCCGCACCGGCCCACTTCGTCAGGGCCGCCTTTCCGACGCCGGCGCCGAACGCGGCTCCCGTGGCGATGTCGATCGGATGCGTGACCCTGTGATGCAGCACGCGCGCCCACTCCAGGGTCTCGCCGGTGAGGTCGGCCGTGAGGCTGATGGCGGCGGCGACCGCATTGGTCATGCCCCACTTGTTGTAGCCGGTCGCGAGGAACACCCGGCCTCTGCCGCGCGGCAGCCAGCCGACGAACGGCACCTGGTTGGCCGATCGGTAGTCCTGTGCAGACCACCAGTGCGTGCGGACGGCACCGGGGAAGGTCGTCTCCGTCCAGGCGGTGAGCTCCGCGACGAGCTCTGCGGGAGAGTCGGCGCGCCCGGCGACGTGACCGTTCCCGCCGACGACCAGGAGCTCGCCGTCCGGCGTCGTCGCGGTCCTCAGCGAGCGCGCAGGAGACTCCGCCGACAGGTACATCCCCCGCGGAAGCTCGCCAGGCACCCGGAACGCAGCGACGTACGAGCGCAGCGGCTCCGTCTTGGCGAAGTACAGCCCGCGGTCGAGGATGGGTGTCCCACTCGCGAGGATGACGTTGGCGGCGCGGGTGGTCCCGGACGTGCTCGTCACCACGGCAGGCTCGGACGTCGACACCCCTGACACGCGCTCGCCCTCCACGACCACGCCGCCCAGCGCGCGCAGGTCGGCGGCGAGGGAGGCGAGCAGCGGCATCGGGTCGAGCTGCGCCTGCGCGGGCAATCGCAGGGCGGCCTCGATGGCGAACGGCAGCTCGCAGCCGCGCTCCTCCGTTGCGCCCAGCCCGGCGATGCGCGCGGCGGCGAGCTCTGCGTCCAGGCGGTCGCGTCCGTCGAGCGTCGTCGCGTACGTGTACGCGTCGCGCACCTCGTACGGGATGCTCCTGGTGTCCAGATAGTCCAGCAGCCAGCCCTGTCCTGCTGTGTTGGCGTCGACGTATGCGCACATCACCCTGTCTGTGGTGTGCCGTCGCATCTGCGACAGCGTCGTGCCCTGCAGCAGGCTGACTTTGCCCGTGGTGTTCCCGGTGGTCACGGCGCCGACGGTGCGTGCTTCGAGGACGGCGACGCGCATCCCGTGCCTGGCCAGCATGAACGCCGTGCTGAGCCCGGTGAGCCCTGCGCCGACGACCACCGCGTCGTACTCGGCGTCCGGCTGGAACCGATCCGTGGGGATCTCGGCCGCGAGGTCGAGCCAGAGCGAGGTCATGTCGGACGCCGCGCGATCAGTTCAGCGAGTCGAAGTCGAACCAGAAGGCGTCGTCGTCGTCCGCTCCACCGTCGCCTGGGTCGCGCGGGATCGTGGCCGTCTCGATCCTGACCTTGGTCTGGCTCGTGACGAACACCTCGCTCGGCGGTCTGCTCGATTGCGTGATCTGTACGAAGTCTCCATCGGAGCGGCTGGCCTTCACGACGTTGCTCTTCAGCTCTTCAACGGGAGCGCGGTCGACGAAGGTGAACCGGAGGTCGTCGATGTAGACGTGGAACACCTGCATACCCTCTCCCGTATCCTCTGCTGTCTCGTCGCGATAGTACGCGGCCATTCGGGATGCACCAGTGCATCGGACGAACTTTCAGAGGTCGCCCGCGAAACGCCTCAGAGCAGATCCAGATCCAGACCGTCCGATTCCTCGGTTCCGCTCGTCACGAAACCCGCCCTGCTGGTGAGCGCCGCCATCTTCCCCTCGAGCGCTGCGACGAACTCGTCGTCGACGAGTTCCTCGATGCCAGGTGCGTTCTCCGCGAGGATCTGGCTGGCGGGCCCGAGGACGAGCATCACCTCTGTGACGTCTCCCGCCTCCGCGACCGCGGGGGCTGACACCTCGGCGGCCGTGCGATTCGACGCCAGTGCTGCGGCGTAACGCAGCAGCACATCGGCGATCGCGTCACCGGTCAGGAGGGACCCGCTCGCGTAGTGGATGCGTTTCATGAACCCATCCATACCGCCTCAGGGGAGGAGGTCAAGGGCCTTGAGGTTCGCGGAGGCGAGGGAGTGGGGGCCTGGCGGCTGTCGTACCTCCCGTGTCCTCGGCGCTAGCATGACCTCCGTGACCACGCCTGCGCCGGCCCCCGACCCGGCCCCCGACCCGGCGATCGTCGCGCGCTTGCGTGCGGCGGGCTGCGTGTTCGCGGAGGACGAGGCGCGCCTCATCGCCGAGGCAGCCTCGACCCCGCAGGAGCTGGAAGACCTCGTCGCCAAGCGCGTCTCCGGCCTGCCATTGGAGCCGCTGATCGGCTGGGCGGAGTTCTGCGGGCTGCGCATCCGCGTCGCGCCTGGCGTGTTCGTGCCGCGGCACCGCACGGAGTTCCTGGTGGAGCAGGCCGTGGCACTCGCCGCTCCGGATGCGGTGGTGCTCGATCTCTGCTGCGGCGCCGGCGCGATCGGGGCGGCGATCGCATCCAGGGCCGGCGCTGGCGTGGAACTGGTGGCGTGCGACGTCGAGCCCGCTGCCGTGCGGTGCGCGCGGGAGAACATCGAGCCGGCCGGCAGCGTCTACGAGGGCGATCTGTACGACGCGCTTCCCGCATCCCTGCGCGGGCGGGTGGACGTGCTCGCCGTGAACGCCCCGTACGTTCCGACGGACGCGATCGCGCTGATGCCTCCCGAGGCGCGGCTGTACGAGCCGGCTGTCGCCCTCGACGGGGGCGGTGACGGCTTGGACGTGCAGCGCCGCGTCGCCGCCGGCGCAGGCGAGTGGCTGGCGCCGGGCGGCTCGCTGCTGATCGAGACCAGCGGCGAGCAAGCGGCGGAGACGGCAGCGCTGTTCCAGCGGGAGGGTCTGCGCGTTCGGATCGCGACCTCCGACGAATACGACACCACGGTCGTGATCGCTACGGCGTGACGGAGCGCCGTTGATGTCTAGCCGGGCTAGGCATATCGTGTGCCGCATGACCTCCGCCTCCACCTCCACCGCCGCGGCCGGCTCGGTCGCCACCCGCCCTGTCGCCGCCGACCGGGTGCGGCAGGTCGCGGTGCTGGTCTCCGCTGTGCTCGCGCTCGTCGGCGCGTTCGTCGGATCCGGTGCGGCGGGCGGAACCCCCATCGCCAAAGCCGCAGGCGGGGCGCTCAGCGCGGACGCCACGATGCTCTCGCCCGCCGGACCGGCTTTCGCCATCTGGACGGTCATCTACCTCGGCCTCGTCGGCTACGCGATCTGGCAGGCGTTCCCGTCGCAGGCCGCGAAGCCGCGGCAGCGCAGCATCGGCTACTGGATGCTCGCCTCCCTCCTGCTGAACGCCGCGTGGATCCTCAGCGTCCAGTTCGGGATGCTCGCGGTCTCCGCCGTCCTCATCGCAGCGCTGCTCGTGGTGCTGCTCGTGGCGTTCGTGCTGCTGCAGCGCATCCACGGAGGGTCGACGGCCGACGCGATCCTGTTCGACGGGACGACGGGCCTCTACCTCGGCTGGGTGATGGTCGCGACCGTCGCCAACGTGACGAGCCTGCTCGTCGCCGCCGGATTCGACGGCTTCGGCTGGAGCCCGCACGCCTGGGGGATCGCGCTCGTCGTGGTCGCGACCATCCTCGGCGCCGCGCTCGCGATCTGGGACAGAGGTCGCCTGACGCCGGCCATCGCCAGCGCGTGGGGTCTCGCCTGGATCGGGGTGTCCAGGCTGACCGGCACGCTCGTCTCCGCCCCCGTCGCCATCACGGCCATCGCCGCCGCGGTCGTGCTGCTGATGATCGCGCTCGCCGTGCGAGTGGGCGGGAGGGGGAGGACCCCGGCTCGGTCGTGACGCCGGCTCGGTCGTGACGCCGGCTCGGTCGTGACGCCGGCTCGGTCGTCCGGGTTAGATCGTGATCCAGCCCGCCGCGAGCGCCACGATGGCCGCGACGGCCAGCAGCACGGCGACGACGCACAGCACGGCCTCGTACGGCCGGAACACCCGCAGCCCCCTCTCCCGCCTGGCCGCCACGAACAGCAGCGTGCCCGGAGCGTAGATGATGAACGTCAGCAGCAGATAGCCGGGCCCGGCCGCGACGATCAGGAACAGCGTGTAGACGGTCGCGATGATCGCCACTGTCAGCCCGCGCCTGCTGCGGCCGCCAGGGTCGTCGCCCGCTCGGGTCTCGAGCTTGAGGGCGTAGCCTGCCGTCAGCACGTACGGGATGAGGGCGAGCGAGCTGCAAAGGCTCAGCATGAACTGGAACGCGTTCTCCGAGAACAGCGTCACCACCAGCAGCGCCTGCACCAGCAGCGTCGTCAGCACCAGTGCAGCGACAGGCACGTTCCGCTTGCTGACAGCGGCGAGGAACCGCGGGGCGTCCTCGTTCCTGGCCGTGGTGAACAGCACCTCCGACGCCATCAGGGTCCACGACAGGTATGCGCCGAGCACGGAGACGACGAGGCCGACGCTGATGAGCGTGTATCCCCACGGCCCGACGATCGCCTGCAGCACGCTCGCGACCGATGGCTCCCGCATCCCGCCGATCTCCGCCCGAGGGGCCACGCCGAACGACAGCACCGTGATGAGCACGAACAGGCACAGCACGCTGAGGAAGCCCAGCAGTGTCGCACGGCCGACGTCGCGCCGGTTCTTCGCGTACCGGGAGTAGACGGACGCGCCCTCGACGCCGAGGAACACGAACACGGTCAGCAGCATCGTCTGCTGGATCTGCCCGAACAGCGACGACACATCCGGGCTGCCCGTGCCCCACAGGTTGAGGGTGAAACTGTCCCAGTTGAAGCCGATCGCCACGACGATCACCAGGAACACCACCAGCGGCACCACCTTGGCGACCGCGACGATGGTGTTGATGAACGCGGCCTGCGGCACCCCGCGCCTGATCAGCAGGAAGAACCCCCACACGCCCACCGTCGAGACGGCGACGGCGAGCACGGTGTTCCCGGCGCCGAACGCGGGGAAGAGGGCGCCGATGGTGGAGCCGATCAGGACCCAGTACGTGACGTTTCCCGCGCATCCACTCGCCCAGTATCCGAACGCGGAGAAGAACCCGACGTAGTCTCCGAACCCGGCCTTGGCGTACGCGTAGATGCCGGAGTCGAGCGCGGGCTTGCGCACGGCGAGCCTCTGGAACACGAACACCAGGGTGAGCATCCCCGCTCCGGCGATGGCCCAGGCGACGATCGCCCCGATCGCCCCGGTCGCGCCGGCGAACGTGCCAGGCAGCGAGAACACGCCGGCCCCGACCATCGAGCCGACGACCATGCCGGCGAGGACGAGAACGGGAAGTTTGCGTGTTGCGGTCACGTGCATCCATAGTACTTTCGCCCGCGCCCCCGTGGATGCGCGGGCCTCCTGCCGCCGCCTGCGGCCCAACCGAATCTCCTTCCGAACGGACTCCGCAGCCCTGCGCGGCACGTTCTCCTTCCGGACGGATTCCGCGTCCCTGCGCGGCACGGTCTCCTTCCGGACGGATTCCGCGGCCCTGCGCGGCACGGTCTCCTCCCGAACGGATTCCGCGCGGCCCTGCGCGGCACGATCTCCTTCCGAACGGACTCAGCGGCCCCGCCCGGCGGGATTTCCTTCCGGACGGAGTCCGCGGCGGCGTGTCGTCCGAAAGTTCCTGCAATAGGGCCGTTCGGCGCCAACGCAGGAGGTCCCGGTCGACACGCCGTCCGCCACTCCGTCCGGAAGGAGATCGCGGTCGGCAGGAGCTCGGTTCTCCTTCCGAACGGAGACCGCGTGCGGCCGGGGCCGTAGGCTGGGACGATGGGCGGAGTGGTGATCGGGTTCGCGATCATCGCGTTCGTGATCGCCGTCGGCTACGTGGCCGGGCGCGCGGGGATCGGCGGCCCGCAGGCGGCGTTCGTGCTGAACCGGATCGCGTTCTTCGTCACCAATCCCGCGCTGCTGTTCGTCACCCTGGCGAAAGCCGACCTGCACGTGGTCTTCTCGGCCCAGCTCGTCGTCTCAGCGGTCGCCGCCCTCGCATCCGCCGGACTGTTCGTGCTGCTCTCGCGGCTGTTCTTCAAGCGGAAGGCGGCGGAGACCACCATCGGCGCGCTCGGAGCCGGGTACGTCAACGCCAACAACATCGGGCTGCCGGTCGCTGTCTATGTGCTGGGCAGCGCCTCCTTCGTCGCGCCCGTGCTGCTGCTGCAGCTCATCATGTTCGCGCCGATCGCGCTCACCGTGCTCGACGTCACCTCCAGGGGCTCGGTCTCCGTGCGGTCGATCCTCACCCAGCCGATCCGCAATCCGATGATCATCGCCTCCGTGCTCGGCATCCTCGTCGACCTCAGCGGTGTCAAGCTGCCGGATGCGGTGTTCCAGCCGTTCGTGCTGCTCGGCGGAGCAGCGGTGCCGCTGGTGCTGATGGCGTTCGGGATGTCACTGCACGGCTCCCGGCCGCTGAACGCCGACCACGGACGCGTCGAGATCCTGACGGCCTCGGTCATCAAGGCGGCTGTGATGCCGCTGATCGCGTTCCTCGTCGCCTGGCTTGGCTTCGGGATGCACGGGCACGCGCTGTTCGCGGCCGTCGCGCTCGCCGCGCTGCCCACCGCGCAGAACGTCTACAACTTCGCCGCCCGCTACGAGCGCGGGATGCCCGTGGCGCGCGACATCGTGCTGCTCACGACGCTGTTCGCGGTGCCCGCCCTGCTCCTCATCGCTGCGCTGCTCGCCTAGCGCTCTTTTGCACGCGTCGTGCGCAAAGTGCGCTTCGCGCCTCCGCGACCGCACCTTTCGCACGAGCCGCGACTGCGCCGCGCACGGGTCGTGCGGAACGTGCGCTTCGCGCCTCCGCGACCGCGCTTTTCGCACGAGCCGCCCGCGCACGAGTCGTGCGGAACGTGCGCTTCGCGCCTCCGCAACCGCGCTTTTCGCACGAGCCGCAACCGTGCCGCGCACGCGTCGTGCGGAACGTGCGCTTCGCGCCTCCGCGACCGCACCTTTCGCACGAGCTGCGACCGCGCCGCTCACGGGTCGTGCGGAACGTGCGCTTCGCGCCTCCGCGACCGCACCTTTCGCACGAGCCGCGACCGCGCCGCGCGCGTCAGCCGCGACCGCGCCGCGCACGGGTCGTGTGGAACGTTCGCTTCGCGCCTCCGCGATCGCGCCTTTCGCACGAGCCGCGACCGCGCCGCGCGCGCGTCAGCCGCGGTCGAGCGAGTGCAGGTACTCCGCGTTGCCGCGGATCGCCGCCTCGTACCGCAGCAGGTCCTCGGTGCGGATGTGGTCGACGGCCAGCTCCATCAGCGAGGCCACCGCCGCGTCGCTGCGCCCTGCCGCGTGCAGCGACAGTGCGTGCCACATCCGCACCGATTCCGACTTCGGGTACAGCGCGAGAGCCTGGTCGAGGGCCGCGAGCGATTCGTCGTACCTGCCCAGGTTGCGCAGCGTGCTGCCGTACTGCAGCAGGCAGCGGCGCAGCGTGTCGCCGGTGAGCCCCGCATCCATCGCCTGCTCGTAGTAGCCGAGCGCCGTCTCCTCCTCGCCCGCCGTGTCGTACGACCCGCCGACGTCGTAGAGCACGTAGGCGTTGCCTGGGTTCTCGGCCAGCACCTCCAGGAAGGCGTCGATGGTCGGCTGCATGTTCTGCCTGTCCCTGCGGTCGAAGATGTCGCGCAGACGCTGCTCGAGGTGCGGGGTGACATGGGCGACCATCGGGGTTCCTGTTCCTGTCGGGTTGAGGCCACTAGGTTGAGGCCACGATACCCGCGGGATGCGCGGCCCTCGTCAGCCGCGCGCGAGCAGCCCCAGAAGCGGCCCGGGCACCCGATCGGTTGGAAGGGCGAGCACCAGCGCGCGGCCGTAGTGCTCCTTGCGACCGGAGGTGGTGCCGAGGAACCGGTGCAGCTGCTGCTCGACCGTCCTCGGCCGTTGCGCCGGCTGCTGCTGGAACATCCGGAACAGCCGCAGATCGCCCTCGTCGTCGAGCACAGCCTCCACTCCGGCCGTCCCGAGCGCCCGGATGAGCTCCCCTTCGAGGTCGGGACGGCAGACGTGCACGTCTGCCGGGCGCATCCCCGCCCTGTCGAAGAACCGCACCTCCGCCGCATCGCAGAGTCCGCGGAGCGCGAGGCCGAGCCCGTCCGGACCGAGCAGGCCGACGTACCGTCTGACACTCATGGCGCCGCCCATCGGGAGCACGGCCCAGCCGTCCGCTGCCAGGGAGCGTCCCTGTGTGTCGGCCAGCGCCTCCACTGCGGCGCGGTCGCTGGCTCCCTCGACGAGCACGGCGACGTCGACGGACCCCGGCGGTGCTGGGGCGGCGGCGTCCCCGGCGGACCAGGCCGCGACGGCGTGCTCGAACGCGCGCACCTCTGCGCTGGTTCCGCTCTCGGAACGGCGGACGCTCGACGGCTCCGACACGCAGCCATTCTGACACCGAGGCGCCTCCCGCGCCGCGCACCGACCGTCGGCCCCCTGTCGCATCCGGAAGGGCGCGGGTACGGTGCGTGCAACAGACCACCATCGAGAGGACAACGATGAAATTCATCATCTTCCTGGCAGGAGCGGCCGTCGGCTTCGTGCTCGGTTCGCGTTCCGGCCGCAAGACGTACGACACCATCAAGCGACAGGTCAGCGGCTTCACCCACTCCGAACCCGTGCAGCAGGTGAAGGGCGCGGCAGGCGACCTCGCCAGTAAAGCCGCGAGCGAACTGGGCGACCGGGTGAGCGACGCCGTCGACAAGGCGAGCGGCAAGCTCGACGACCTCACCGGCAAGAGCACCAGCTAGAGCGGCATCACGCCCCGAGCGGAGGGTCGGCCAGCAGGCCGACCCGCTCCGCGAGGTACGCCTCCAACGGAACGGCCGCATCCGGGGTCGCAGCGTTCCACCGCACGAACGCCCGCCCGTCGCGCACGAAGACGGGACCAGTGGATGCGCGCAGACCGTCCGCATCCACCTCGATGACCTCGGCGTCGTAGTTCACGGTCTCCCCGGCAGGGAAGTGGCCGCGTTGCGCTGCCGCCCGGTACGCGCGCCTGGTCTCGGCCGACAGCGATTGGTATGCGGGCCTGCCCGGCTCCGTCGCCCGCACGATCGAGCCCGTCGCCCGCAGCACGCCGTCGCCGTCGAGCAGCAGCACGCCCAGCCGCCACACCCGCCCGACCGGGCGCAGCACCGGCTCCCGCGTGACGAGCATCCGTCGCTGGCGGGGGACGAACACGGCCAGCGCCTCGTCGCGCGCGCCGGCAGCGACGAGGCGCGCCACCGCGCCGGCGAGCGCCAGATGGATGCGCGCGACGACGTCCGCCTCCGCGCGTGCGTCTGCGTCAGCATCCGCGCGCGTGTCTGCATCCGCGCGCGCGTCTGCATCCGCGCCGCTCGCCTGCCCTGCGTCTCCTGCCTCGCTCACGCAACGAGGATACCGAGCGCGCTCAGCGCAGAGGCCAGAGCTCCCGCACTTCGATCCGCCCGAATCGCGCCATCGGGTGCCGCGACGCCAGGTCCACGGCGTCCTCCATCGAATCGCAGTCGATGACGTCGTACCCGGCCACCCACTCCTTCGCCTCGGTGAACGGCCCGTCCACCACGTCGAGCCGCCCGTGCCGAACCCGCACGGTCTTCGCCTCCTCGATCGGCCGCAGACGGTCCCCGTCCGCCTCCCTGCCGCGTGCATCCACCTCGGCGATCCACTCGTCGATGTTGTCCTCGCTCTCGCGGTACGGCTCGCCGTCGAGAGCGGTCTGGATCAGAAACAAATAGCGCATTCCGTGCCTCCTGAAGGGTGACGTTACGGTAATACGTCGAACGGCTCGTGGTGGTTTCGACTAAACGGTCAGCGCGCCGC
>Ga0153994_1000052_pt1 | contig 78397 bp, 62 predicted proteins | sample TSNC078MetaG_FD_104735 | JGI IMG/M metagenome (GOLD analysis project Ga0153994, IMG submission 104735) | Attine ant fungus gardens microbial communities from North Carolina, USA - TSNC078 MetaG | ecosystem: Host-associated > Fungi > Mycelium > Unclassified | place: USA: North Carolina, Lumber...
CGGGAGCTCGGCGAGGTTGTTCTGCGGCAGGTAGGAGAGCAGCGTGCGCGCGTAGTCGAGCGCATCCTCTTCGTCGCTGGCGAGGTAGTGCGAGACGCCGGAGATCTTGTTGTGCGTGAGGGCGCCGCCGAGCTCCTCGAAGCCCACGTCCTCTCCGGTGACCGTCTTGATCACGTCGGGGCCGGTGACGAACATGTGGCTCGACTTGTCGACCATGATGACGAAGTCGGTGAGGGCGGGGGAGTACACCGCACCGCCGGCCGCCGGGCCCATGACGATCGAGATCTGCGGGATGACACCGGAGGCGGCCGTGTTGCGGCGGAAGATCTCGCCGTACTTGCCGAGCGCGACGACACCCTCCTGGATGCGCGCGCCGCCGGAGTCGAGGATGCCGATCATCGGAACGCCGGTCTTGAGCGCGTGATCCATCACCTTGATGATCTTCTCGCCCGCGACCTCGCCGAGCGAGCCGCCGAAGATGGTGAAGTCCTGGCTGAACACGGCGACGTTGCGTCCGTGGATCGTGCCCACGCCGGTGACGACCGCGTCGCCGTACGGCCGCTTGTTCTCCATGCCGAAGGCGTGCGTGCGGTGGCGGACGAACTCGTCGAACTCCACGAACGAGCCCTGGTCGAGCAGCAGGTCGATGCGCTCGCGCGCTGTGAGCTTGCCTTTGGCGTGCTGCTTCTCGATGGCCGACTGGCCGCTCGCCGTCACGGCCTCGTGGAAGCGCTCCTTGAGGTCGGCGAGCTTGCCTGCTGTGGTGTGGAGATCGGCAGTCTGTCCAGGTTCTGTGTCGGTCACGCCGTTCACTCTACCTGCCAGCAGTTGGCCGGTGCCGTTGAGGAATCCCTACAAATTCCTCACCCGTCGCTGGCAGACTGGAGCAATGGAGCTCCGCCGCAGTCGCGCAATCGTCCCCGTGATCGACTTCCTCGCCGAGGCGGGATCGACCAACGACGTCGTCGTCGCTCGCGCGGCAGAGCTGCCGGACCTCGCGGTCGTCGTCACCGACAACCAGACGGGAGGCCGGGGGCGCCTCGGCCGGGTGTGGGTGTCGCCTCCCGGCACGGCCATCGCGGTCTCGGTGCTGGTCAAGCCCTCCGGCCTGCCCGTCCCGTCGTACGGCTGGTTTCCGCTGATCGCCGGGCTCGCGATGAGCAGAGCGCTGAACCCGCTGGTGCCAGGCGAGGTCGAGGTCAAGTGGCCGAACGACGTGCTGATCGACGGCGACAAGGTCTGCGGCATCCTCACCGAGCTCCTGCCCGATCTCTCCGGCCTGGTCATCGGCTCCGGCGTCAACCTGACCCAGACGCGCGATGAGCTGCCGACGGAGACCTCCACCTCGCTGCTGGTGTCCGGAGCACGCGACATCGACGTGGATGCGGTGCTCTCCTCCTACCTCACCCATCTCACCACCCTCTACCGCGAGTTCCAGACAGCAGGGGGCGATCCCGTGACGAGCGCCATCCGCGACGAGGTGGCTGAGGCCTGCCACACCATCGGCCGGAGCGTCCGCGTGCTGCTGCCAGCGGGGGACGACCTGCTCGGAACCGCCATCGGCATCGACGAGGACGGACGCTTGCTCGTCGAGTCGGATGCCGGGATCACGGCTGTCGCGGCCGGCGACGTCACGCACCTGAGGTATTAATTGACCATGAGCAACACGCCCAACGATTCAGGAGCGCAGGCCGCGCCTCCCGAGCGCATCGTGGCGCGTCTGCGCTCCAACGCGAGAGCCATGTTCTGGCCGAGCATCGTCCTGATCGCCGCGTGCGGCGCCCTCGGCTACTTCGCAGGGCGGTTCGACGAGGTGTGGGAGATCGTCCTGCTGTGGTCGGCCGCGGCCGCCGTCATCCTGCTGCTGTTCCTGCTTCCGCTCGCCTCGTGGCTGAGCAGGAGGTACACCATCACGACCAGGCGGATCATCCTGCGTCACGGGTTCTTCGTGCGGGTGCGCCAGGAACTGCTGCACAGCCGCGGCTACGACGTCACCGTCAAGCGCAACTGGCTGCAGAGTGCGTTCCGGTCGGGGGATGTGCGCATCAACTCCGGGCTGGAGCGCCCCGTCGTGCTCAAGGACGTCCCGAAGGCCGACACTGTGCAGCGGGCGCTGAACGACCTGATGGAGCACGCGCAGACTGTCGTCGCCGTGCGGCGTCAGCAGTCGGAGTCAGTCTCGGACGAGACCACCGTCTGGGGCTCCAGGTAGCGTCGCCGCCGGCATGGACGCGGACGTGAGCACGGACTCCGTCGTCGCCTGCGCTGCGGTGGTGCGACCGCCGCGGTGCGGGGAGAACACCCACCAGCGGTAGAACGCGAACCGGAACACCGTGCCGAGCGCGAGGCCGACCACGTTGTTGGCGATGTTGTCGGACAGGCGGCTGTCGAAGCCGAGCACGAAGCGCGACACGTAGACGCAGAGCACGGGGATGACGAGGCCGCAGATGCTCACGATGAGGAACTCGACGCCCTCGCGTGCGACGTTCGCTCTGCGCTCCTTCGCGAACGCCCAGTACCGGTTGCCGACGTAGTTCGTGGCGATGGCCACGGCGTTGGCGATCACGGTCGCGATCAGGGCGCCCCAGTGCGAGGCGGACATCGGCGTGAGCAGCAAGGCGTTGAACACCGCGAGGTTGACGAGAACGCCGACGGCGCCGACGGCGCCGAATTTCGCCAGCTGCGGCAGGAGCCGCGACTGCCGGCTTTCCGGCTGTTTCTCGATCGTCATACGTCCTACCCGATGTGCGCGAAGATAGATGAGGGCGCTCGCGAGCATACGCGCGAACGATATCCCCAATCTGAGAGTTGCCCCCGTCCACCCTGAAGAGTATCGAGGAGAACATTCGATGGCCAAGAACACGGTCGGCGTGATCGGCGGAGGGCAGCTCGCTCGCATGATGGTCCCGCCCGCTGTCGAGCTCGGAATCGACATCCGCGTCCTCGAGGAGGCGGAGGGGATGAGCGCCGAGATCGCAGCGACCGGCGTCGGAGACTACCGCGACCTCGACACCGTCCTGGCCTTCGCCGAGACCGTGGATGTGGTCACGTTCGACCACGAGCACGTCCCGCCTGCGATCCTCCGCGAGCTGGTGTCGCGCGGTATCGAGGTGCATCCTGGGCCGGACGCCCTGCTCTACGCGCAGGACAAGCTGCAGATGCGCGCCAAGCTCAGCGAGCTCGGGCTTCCCGTGCCGGACTGGGCGGCTGTCGAGTCCGCCGACGAGCTCGGCGCGTTCCTCGACGACCACGGCGGCCGCGCTGTGGTCAAGACGGCGCGCGGCGGCTACGACGGCAAGGGCGTCCGCATCGTCACGGAGGCCGCAGGGGCGGACGACTGGTTCCTCGCGCTCGCCGAGGACGGCAGGGGAGGCGCGCTGCTCGTCGAGGAGCTGGTCTCGTTCAGCAGGGAGCTGGCGCAGCTCGTCGCCCGCAGGCCGTCCGGCGAGATGGCCGTCTGGCCGGTGGTGGAGACCGTGCAGCGCGACGGCGTCTGCGCCGAGGTCATCGCTCCCGCTCCTGGTTCCACGGGTCGTGCGGCAGAGTTCGCAGCGGACATCGCCAGGACGATCGCAGACGGGCTCGGCGTGACCGGCGTGCTCGCCGTGGAGCTGTTCGAGACGACGGACGGCCGCTTCCTGGTCAACGAGCTCGCGATGCGCCCGCACAACAGCGGGCACTGGTCCATCGAGGGCGCGGTGACCAGCCAGTTCGAGCAGCACCTGCGCGCGGTGCTCGACCTGCCGCTCGGGTCGACGGCGACGCGCGACGACTGGTCGGTGATGATCAACATCCTGGGCGGCCCTGCTGAGGGCTCGCTGCAGGACAGATACCCTGCCGCGCTCGCCGCGCATCCCGAGGCCAAGTTCCACGGCTACGGGAAAGACCCGCGACCCGGCCGCAAGGTCGGCCACGTCACCGTCGGCGGCGACGACCTCGACGACGTCGTGTACCAGGCACGGGCCGCAGCCGCCTTCTTCACCGACTGACGCCGCGCGGGGCGTGCCGTCCCAGCCGCCGGGCGGAGCGCATCTAGCATGGTGGTCATGCCCGCAGCCTCCACCAGCCCGCTCGTCTCCGTGGTGATGGGGTCGGACTCCGATTGGTCGGTGATGCAGGATGCGTCACGGCTGCTCGCCGAGTTCGGCGTCGACCACGAGGTCGAGGTCGTCTCCGCGCACCGCACCCCGGAGAAGATGATCGACTTCGGCAAGCGCGCCGCCTCCCGCGGCGTGAAGGTGATCATCGCCGGCGCTGGTGGCGCCGCCCACCTGCCGGGGATGCTCGCGGCAGTCACGACGTTGCCCGTCGTCGGCGTCCCCGTCCCGCTCGCCAGGCTCGACGGCCTGGACTCGCTGCTGTCGATCGTGCAGATGCCGGCTGGCGTCCCCGTTGCGACCGTCTCGATCGGGGGAGCGCGGAACGCCGGGCTCCTCGCCGTGAAGATCCTCGCCACCTCCGACGCCGCGCTGCAGACGGCCCTGGAGACGTTCGCCGCCGACCTCGAGGCCAGCGTCGAAGAGAAGAACCGGGCCCTGCAAGCAAAGCTATGAGCATCGCGACCCCGCTGCGACACCCGGATGTGTCGTCCGCTCCGATCATGACGAAGCGGGCGTGGTGGCTCGTCGGCCTGAACGTGCTTCTGCCGGGCTCCGCCCAGATCGTCGCCGGCAGCAAGAAGCTCGGCCGTGTCGGCATCGTCGCCACGCTGCTGCTCTGGCTGCTGGCGATCGTCACGCTCGTCGTCTACCTGATCTCCCCATCGTCGATCTACACGCTGTTCACCCAGACCGGCGGCCTGCTGGTGCTGCAGATCCTCCTGGTCGCGTACGCGGTGCTGTGGATCGTCCTCACCCTGGACACGCTGCGCCTGGTGCGGCTCGTCAAGGCGAAGCCGAACGCACGCGGCTGGATCGCGGCGTTCTCCGTGATCGTGCTGGTCGGGCTCACCTGCACGGCGGGATACGCCTCTGTCGTCGCAGGGTCGGCGCGCGGCGCCCTCGGCAACATCTTCTCGGCAGGGCCGTCGCAGCCGCCCGTCGACGGCCGGTACAACATCATGCTTCTCGGCGGCGACGCCGGCCCTGACCGCGACGGCCTGCGCCCGGACAGCATGTCCGTGGTCAGCATCGACGCGAACACCGGTCAGGCGGTCACGATCGGTCTCCCGCGCGACCTCGACCCTGTTCCTTTCTCCGCGAAGTCGCCGCTGCGCACCATCTATCCAGACGGCTACGGCTACGAGGACCGCTGCGACGTGGACGTCTGCCAGCTCAACTCGATCTACACGGAGGTCGAGCTCTACAAGCCGGAGCTGTACCCGAACGCGAAGAAGAACCACAGCGAGCCGGGCATCGAGGCGATGCGGGATGCGCTGGAGGGCGCGACCGGCCTGACCATCCAGTACTACGTGCTGATCGACATGCAGGGCTTCTCCGACCTGGTCGACGCGCTCGGCGGCGTCGACATCAACGTGACGGAGCGCGTCCCGATCGGCGGCGACGAGAACCTCAACGGCGTCGCGGAGTGGATCGAGCCCGGGATGCACCACATGGACGGCTATCACGCCCAGTGGTACGCCAGGGCGCGGCACGGGTCGACCGACTACGACCGCATGGCCAGGCAGCGTCAGCTCCAGGATGCGATCCTCAAGCAGGTGAACCCCGTCAACGTCGTGAGCAAGTTCCAGGAAATCGCCTCGGCGGGTGCCCAGGTGATGAAGACCGACATCCCGCAGTCGATGCTCGGCTACTTCGTCGATCTCGGCATGAAGACCAAGTCCCTCCCGGTGAAGCAGCTCGAGCTGGTGCCCCCGACGATCGACCCTGAACACCCCGACTACGCGCAGATTCACGGTCTCGTGACGCAGGCTCTCGCCCCTACCACTCCGACGCCGTCTGGCAAATAGGCGCCCGTACGCTCCCAGGCGACCCCTAAACAGGTCACAGTAACCCCTGAGGCGCAACGGGTAGCGTGTCACGCCTATGTCGAGTACTGGTGTGAATGTGACGAAAAAGACGAGCGAACGACTGGCTTCCCTCGACGGCCTTCGAGGGGCGGCGGCGCTGATCGTGCTGCTGCATCACGCCATGTACACGAACCCGAACTTCCCTGGCACCCCCGGCTCCGGAGTGGCCCCGACCGGTTCGCCGATGTGGTGGATCAGCTACACGCCGCTGAAGCTGTTCACGGCGGGCTGGGAGTCCGTGATCGTCTTCTTCGTCCTCTCCGGTCTGGTCGTCACCCTGCCGGTGGTCCGCAAGCGCGGCTTCGACTGGATCGCATACTTCCCCCGCCGCGCCGTGCGGCTGATGGTGCCGGTGATGGCCTCCGTGCTGCTTGCAGCAGGGTTCGTCGCCGCCATCCCGCAGATCACCACGCAGCCCAAGGGCACCTGGCTCAGCGACTCGTCGACGCCCAACTTCAGCTGGGAGTACATCGTCAAGGCGTGGGATCTGCTCGGCGGAGACGGCCAGATCAACAACCCGCTCTGGTCGCTGCGCTGGGAGCTGATTTTCTCGCTCGCCCTCCCTGTCTTCGCCATCGCCGCCATCGCGGTGCGCCGCTGGTGGCTGGGCGGCCTCGCCGCCGCGGTGCTGCTGACCTGGCTCGGAGTCCGCACGGACGCCGGCGCGCTGTCCTACCTGCCTGCGTTCTTCGTCGGGGCGGTCATCGCCGTCCGTCTGGACTCGGTGCGGATCTTCGCCGAGCGGATGAACGCCCGTCGCATCCGGCACCTCGCCTGGGCCGGGATGACGATCGGAAGCGGTGCGCTGATGATCGCGCCGTGGCTGTTCGGCCCCGGCGTCGCCGACCTGCCGGAGTTCGTCGCCGTGCTCAAGGGCCTGATGCCACTGGCCGCGGCCGGGCTCGTGGTGGCGGCCATCGGCTGGAAGCCGTTGCGCGCCCTGTTCGAGTCCCGCCCTCTGCAGTTCGCGGGGACCATCTCGTTCAGCCTGTACCTGGTGCACGTGCCGATCCTGATCTTCAGCACGTACCTGTTCGCCGGACAGGCCTGGTATGTGCCGCTGCTGTTCGCGATCCCCGTTGCGATGCTGGTGGCGGTCGGCTTCACCTGGCTGATCGAGAAGCGCAGCCACGGCTGGTCGCGCGCGGTCGGCGCCTGGGCATCCGGACGCTACAGCGCCTGGTTCGGGCCGGAGGAGGCGTCGACGCAGGAGAAGGCGTCCGAGGCAGGCTCCGCCCGCAAGGCCGCAGTGGAATCAGACGCGCGGGTCGGGCGCTAGTTCGCGCGGCTCCGCCTGGGCAGGCGCGGCCTTCGCGTCGTCTCCGCCACGAGTGGCGAAGGCGTGGGCGACGACGGCTCCGGTGAGCTTCGACAGGGTGTGCGATCGCTTCTCGACCAGCCAGTAGAACCCGGCAGCTACGACGATGGCGGCCACCACCGCGAGCACGGCGACGACGGGGAGCGAGAGCGTCGGGAAGACGTAGTAGAACGTGATGATGATCGGCACGTGCACCAGGTAGAGACTGAACGAGACCGTGCCGGCCCAGCGCAGCGGCCCGACCGACAGCAGCCAGGCCAGCGGACCCCATTCCAGGCAGCAGATCAGGATGATTAGCGCCGCGATGGGCTGGAAGCCCGCGAGGAACATGGCGGGGATGGGGGGCAGCGCCGGGAACAGCCAGGTGCCGATCAGCAGCATCGTCGCCGCCACGAGGACGACCGCCCAGACCAGGTGCCCGATCCGCCAGGACGAGATGGTCTCGCCCAGTGTGCGGATGCGGGGGAACATCGCTGCCGCGAGCGTGCCGACGAAGAACGCGGGCAGGTACCGGAAGCTCTGCGCTTGCGAGTCGATCCCGAAGAAGGTGGAGACGACGACCAGCGCCAGGACGAGCGGCCAGAACCGCTTGAGCGCCACCGCGAGCCCGACGAACAGCGCCAGCGCCATCGAGAACGCCATCTCCCAGAAGATGGACCACAGCGGGTTGTTGAGCGACACATCCGTCATCAGCGGGTCGATGTTGACGAGGAACCGCTCGATGCTCAGGGGATGCACGCTCGTCGAGGCGACCCACGCGCTGGTCCCGAACCGCGGGATCTGCGGCACGAGGAGCGCGAGCGCCGCCGCGAACACGAGCGAGCAGAGCACGGGCAGCCCGATGCGCACAACGCGTCGGGGGAAGTACGCCATCCAGTCGAACTCCCGCAGACGGAGCACGGGCAGACTCAGCACGAACCCGCTGAGCACGAAGAAGATGATGACCGCCTCCGGCCCAGCCGTCAGGAGCTTCAGCGGCGAGTGGCTGAACCACCAGGTGAGCGAGCCCTCCGCGGGAAGGTCCCCTCCCATGTATGTGGCCGCGAACGGCTGGTACAGCAGGCTCACGTGGTGCGCGACCACGATCAGCGCGGCGACACCGCGGAGACCGTCGAGGGACGTGAGGCGACGGGGGGAGGAAGACATGACCGGGACAGGATAGCAATCCGCGGCTGAGCGGGCTCTCGGAGCGCGCCGCGGGCGAGGACAGGTCGCCGACTACAGGTCGGCGTGCAGCTGCCAGACCCGCTCGGCGGAGTCGCGCCAGCTGAACGCGCGGGCGCGGTCTGCGGCGAGGATGCCGAGTCTCGTGCGCAGTTCGTCGTCGTTCAGCACCCGGCCGATGGCGGCGGCGAGCCGCTCGGAGTACGCGGGGTCGTCAGGGGTCTCCGGCCGCTCGACCACGAGACCCGCGCCGGCGGCGACCTCCACGAGAGCCGGATCGTCGGAGTGGATGACAGGCAGCCCGAACTTGAACGCCTCGACGATGGGCAGGCCGAAGCCCTCCGCGAGGCTCGGGAAGACGAAGACCGTCGCACGGTCGAGGGCGACGGCGAGGTCGGCGTCGTCGAGGTGGCCGAGAGCGCGCACCCTGTCCTCCGGCAGCCCGGCAGCAGCGGCGACGCCGGTGGCCGACCCGTCGCCGAACCTGTCCGGCCCGGCGATGATGAGCGGGATGTCCTGAGCATCCGGCAGGGCGACCGCCCGGATGAGCGGCGCGATGCCCTTGCGCGGCATGATCGAGCCGAGGGTGAGGGCGTACCGCTCCGGCAGGCCCAGTCGCTCGGCGCGCTCGTCCGCATCCGCGGGGAGCCGCAGGGTGGTGGCAGGTGCGCCGCCGATGACGCGCACCCTGTCGCCGAAGTCGATGAACTTGCCGAGCTGGTCGGCGATGGCGTGCGTCGGGACGACGATGGCGTCCGCGTGCTTTCGCGCGCGCTTGGCCATCGCCTTGTGCCAGAGGGCGTTCGCGGAGCCGAGCGACTCCGGATGCAGCCACGGAAGCACGTCGTGGATGGTCACGGCGATCTGGTCGCCGTCGTTCACCCTGTCGTGCTTGCGCAGGGGAGCCAGCAGGCTGGGCGCGTGCACCATCCCGGACACCCCGCCGAGCTTGAGTCCTGACTGCCACGCCATGACGAGCTCGCGCCTGCCCATCGGCAGCTTCGTGATCGCTGCGATGCCCGGCAGGCGCATCCGGAGGTCGTCGATGACCTCGTCGGGGACGTTCGGGACGATGCCCTCCACCTGGCAGCCGGAGGGCGCCGTGGCGATGAGCTGTCTGGTCAGTTCCTCGGTGTATCTGCGCGCCCCGCCAGGTGCGTCGCCGATGAGCTCATCAACGACCACTCTCAGGGTTGTCATGCTGCTCCAGAACTCCGTGTCGCGCTGCGTCCGCCAGTGCTTCATCCCATGCGCGCATGGGCTCGAGGCCGGCAGCGCGCCACGCCTCGTGACCGAGCACCGAGTACGAGGGCCGAGGTGCGGGGCGGACGAACGCGGAGCTGTCGGTCGGTGTGACCCTATCAGGGTTCAAACCGGCCTCGCTGAACACCGCCTTCGCGAATCCGTACCAGCTCGTCTGGCCGGCGTTCGTGCCGTGGTAGACGCCGGCGGGCGCGTCGGCGTCGAGCAGCGCGACGATCTGCGCCGCGAGGTCGACGGTCCAGGTCGGCTGGCCGAGCTGGTCCTCCACGACGCTCACGGTCTCGTGGCTTCCCGCCAGCTTCACCATCGTCTTGGCGAAGTTCGCTCCGCCTGCTCCATAGAGCCAGGCGGTGCGAACGACGTACGTCCCATCGGGATGCGCGGCGAGCGCCAGCTCCTCGCCTGCGGCCTTGGTGCGGCCGTAGGCGTTGATCGGGTCGCGCGGGGCGTCCTCGGCGTACGGCGCGGTGCCGTTGCCGTCGAACACGTAGTCGGTGGAGACGGTGACGAGCTTGGCGCCGTGCTGCTTCGCGGCGATGGCGAGGTTCTGCGGGCCCGTCGCGTTGATCGCGTACGCCTCGTCCTCATGCGTCTCCGCGTTGTCCACGTTGGTGTACGCGGCCGCGTTGATGACCACGTCGTGGCCAGCGACGGCGGCGAGCACCGCATCCAGGTCGGCCACGTCGAGGTCGGCACGACGCAGCGCGGTGACTTCACGGTCGGCGAGAGCCAGCTGCAGGTCGAGGCCGAGCTGGCCTGCTGCTCCCGTGATGAGGTAGCGCGTCATCAGTTGTCCAGCGCGGCGCGGGCCTTGAGCGGCTCCCACCAGCTGCGGTTGTCGCGGTACCACTGCACGACGTCGGCGAGACCCTGCTGGAACGGCACCTGCGGCTCGTAGCCGAGCTCGGCGCGGATCTTGGAGATGTCGACCGAGTACCGCAGGTCGTGGCCGAGGCGGTCGGCGACGCGGTCGACGTACGACCAGTCCTTGCCTGTCGCATCCAGCAGAAGCTGGGTGAGCTCCTTGTTGGTGAGCTCCGTCCCTCCGCCGATGTTGTAGATCTCGCCGGCGCGGCCGTTCACGAGCACCATCGCGATGCCGCGCGTGTGGTCGTCGACGTGCAGCCAGTCGCGGATGTTGTTGCCCTCGCCGTACAGCGGGACGTGCTTGTCGTCGATCAGGTTGGTGACGAACAGCGGGATGACCTTCTCGGGGAAGTGGTACGGCCCGTAGTTGTTCGAGCAGCGCGTGATCGAGACGTTGAGTCCGTGCGTGCGGTAGTAGCTGCGGGCGAGCAGGTCGCTGCCGGCCTTCGACGCCGAGTACGGCGAGTTCGGCTCGAGCGGGCGCTCCTCGTCCCACGAGCCATCGGCGATGGAGCCGTAGACCTCGTCGGTGGAGACGTGGACGAAGCGCTTGACGTCGTTGCGGAGCGCAGCGTCGAGGAGCTGCTGGGTTCCGAGCACGTTGGTCTCGACGAAGATGGATGCGTCGCGCACCGAGCGGTCGACGTGCGACTCCGCGGCGAAGTGCACCACGGCGTCGATGTCCGGGAACAGTTCGTCGAGCAGGCCGCCGTTGCGGATGTCGCCCTTGATGAAGGTGTAGCGGGGAGAGTCTGCGACCGGCGCCAGGTTCTCGAGGTTGCCGGAGTACGTCAGTGCGTCGAGCACCACGACCTCCGCGCCTTCGAGCCCGGGGTATGCGTCCTGCAGCGTGCGCCGGACGAAGTTGGAGCCGATGAAACCGGCGCCGCCGGTGACGAGAATTTTCATGGAAGTTACGACCTGCCTCACGGATTCTGGACTGCCGCAGAGATTCTACCGGGTCGCTTCCTGAGAGCCTTCATCGATAGGTATCGCGGATATTGCACGACTGCACGGTTCCGCCTAGGCTCGCGCTCGTGAGTAACTCGGGGGAGCGCACAGGTGCGCGAATGACACTGTTCGGAATGATCGCGGCGGGGGCCACGGCGATTGCGCTCTTGTCGGCGCCCGCGGCGGCGAACGCCGACACGGCGGACGATCAGAAGGCGGCTCAGTACTACGCGCAGGTGCAGGCGGCCGCTGCGGGGACGGAGACGTCGCAGGAGGCAGAGCAGCAGAACGTCGTCGACGGGATCGGCGAGTTCCAGACGGCGGGCGCCGCCGACGCGGTGCCGTCGAAGTTCGTCGCAGGCGATCTGGCCAGCGATGCCGTGTTCTACAAGGGCAACGCGTGGAGCGCCGCGACCATCCAGTCCTTCCTGAACACCAAGGGCTCCGGATGCACGACCGCGGCTGCGCCGGGGTGCCTCAAGAACTTCAAGCAGACCACACCCACCAAGGCGGCCGACCCGATGTGCGCCGCGTACGCGGGTGCTGCGGGGGAGACGGCGGCGTCGATCATCGCGAAGGTCGGCGTCGCGTGCGGCATCAACCCCGTCGCGCTCCTCACCATGATCCAGAAGGAGCAGGGTCTCGTCTCCACGACGGCGCCGACCCAGTGGATGTACGACCACGCGACAGGGTGGAACTGCCCGGACACCGCCATCGGCTGCAGCACGAGCGCATCCTCGACCGGCTTCTTCAACCAGGTCTACGGCGCGGCGTGGCAGTTCAAGCGCTACGCCAACCCTGCAGGCACGAGCAACTACTTCACCTGGATCCCCGTCGGGAAGGTCAAGGCCGTCCAGTACAACCTCGACGCATCCTGCGGCACCAAGCAGGTCGCGATCTTCAACAAGGCGACCGCCGCTCTGTATTACTACACGCCGTACACCCCGAACGACGCATCGCTCGCCAGCTACCCCGGCGAGGGCGACGGCTGCTCCGCATACGGCATCCGCAACTTCTGGATGCTGTTCAACGCCTGGTACGGATCGTCCACCGCCGGCTCCGTCCCCGCCATGGCGCGGCTCTCCGGCAGCGACAGGTTCGAGACGTCCGCCGCCATCTCGCGCGCCGCATACCCGGCGCCCGGCGCCGGCGTGGCGTCGGCATACATCGCCAGCGGCATGAACTTCCCCGACGCGCTCGCCGCCGCCCCGGCAGCCGCGAAACTCGGCGGCCCTCTGCTGCTCGTGCAGACGACCGCGGTTCCATCGCCGATCATGACGGAGCTGCGCAGGCTCAAGCCGAAGACGATCTACGTGGCCGGCGGCGTCGCCTCGGTGACGGACGGCGTCCTGGCGCAGCTGCGAACCGTCACTCCGACGGTCAAGCGCGTCGCCGACTACGACCGCTTCGCCACGGCGAGGGCCATCGCGAACCAGGCGTTCGGGTCGGGCGTCGACACCGCGTACGTCACGTCTGGCATGAACTTCCCCGACGCGCTCTCCGCCGGGGGAGCGGCCGGTGCGCAGGGCAAGCCGGTGCTGCTGGTCAACGGTGCGCTCGGCGCCCCGGACAGCCTCACCGTTGCGGAGCTGCGCTCGCTCAAGGTCACGAAGGTCAACGTCGTCGGCGGCCCTGCCAGCGTCTCGGCCGGCTTCGCCAACGGGCTGCAGAAGGCTGGCTTCGCCGTGACGAGGCTCGCCGGCAGCGACAGGTTCGCCACCAGCGTCGCCGTCAACGCCGCCGCGTTCCCCGGAGCGACGTCGACGGCGCTGCTGGCCTCCGGCGCAGCGTTCCCCGACGCGCTCTCCGGCGCAGCGTACGCCGCGACCGCTAAGAGCCCGCTGCAGGTCACACCCCAGGGCTGCGTCTACCCGCAGGCCGCCGTGCAGACCCTCAGGGCGCCGACGTACAAGCTTCTCGGCGGCACGACGGCGCTCAGCGACCTCGTGGGGAAGCTCAGCGTCTGCCAGTAGACTCCTCGGGTGCAGATTCGCGAACTGAGTATTCCTGACGCTTACGAGATCACTCCGAAGCAGCACGCGGACGACCGCGGACTGTTCCTGGAGTGGTACAGGTTCGACCGTCTGGAGGAGACCGTCGGCCACGCGCTGAACCTCCGTCAGGGCAACACCTCCGTCTCGAAGCGCGGTTCGGTGCGCGGCATCCACTTCGCCGACATCCCGGTCGGACAGGCCAAGTACGTCACGGCCACGCACGGCGCCGTGCTCGACTTCGCCATCGACATCCGCGTGGGCTCCCCGACATACGGTCAGTGGGACACGGTCCTGCTCGACGACAAGGACCGCAAGGCGATCTACGTCTCCGAGGCGCTCGGGCACTGCTTCGTCGCGCTGACCGACGACGCGACCGTCAGCTACCTCGTCACCGACGTGTACAACCCCACCAGGGAGCACGGGATCAACCCGCTCGACGCCGAGATCGGGCTCCGCTTCCCCGAGGAGGCAGGCGAACTGCTGCTCTCCCCGAAAGACACAGAGGCCCCCGGCCTCGCCGAGGCCGCAGCGGCCGGGCTGCTCCCCACCTGGGAGGCCGCCCGCGCGTTCTACGCCTCGCTCGACAACGGAGGTAACTGACCGATGCGCGGAATCATCCTGGCCGGCGGCTCAGGCACGCGACTGTGGCCGATCACCAAGGGCATCTCCAAGCAGCTGATGCCGATCTACGACAAGCCGATGATCTACTACCCGCTGTCCACGCTGATGATGGCGGGGATCAACGAGATCCTGATCATCACCACCCCGGAGTACAACCAGCAGTTCAAGGCGCTGCTCGGCGACGGCTCCGAGCTCGGCATCCGGCTCGAGTACGCGGTGCAGCCGTCCCCGGACGGCCTGGCGCAGGCGTTCATCATCGGTGAGGAGTTCATCGGGGACGAGTCCGTCGCGCTGGTGCTCGGCGACAACATCTTCCACGGCGCCGGCCTCGGCTCGTCGCTGCGCAACCACAGCGAGGTCGACGGAGCGCTGATCTTCGCCTACCACGTGAGCAACCCGACCGCGTACGGCGTCGTCGAGTTCGACGAGACCTTCACCGCCGTCTCCATCGAGGAGAAGCCGGTCAAGCCGAAGAGCAACTACGCCGTCCCCGGCCTCTACTTCTACGACAACTCCGTCGTGGAGATCGCCAAGACGATCGAGCCGAGCGCGCGCGGGGAACTCGAGATCTCGACCGTCAACGAGCGCTATCTGGATGCGGGAACCCTGCAGGTCCAGGTGCTCGACCGCGGAACGGCGTGGCTCGACACCGGGACATTCGAGTCGATGATGCAGGCGTCGGAGTACGTGCGCGTCATCGAGGACCGGCAGGGCTTCAAGGTGGGCTGCATCGAGGAGATCGCCTGGCGCGCCGGCTGGATCGACGACGACCAGCTCGCCACGCTCGCCGCACCGCTGGTCAAGAGCGGGTACGGACGCTACCTCAACGGGCTGCTGGCCGTCGAGGCCTGAGCGCCACGCGCATCCACTGCTGACGAAGCTCCCGCCGTGCGACGGCGGGAGCTTCGTCGTTTCGTCGGCGTGGCGAGCCTGCACCGAACGGTTCGGCGTCGAATAGGGTGGCTGTGGCGCCCGACCGCGCTGTCTACCGGCTCGCCCGGCACACCGGCTACGAGGAGCAGCAATGTCCAACCTCCGTATGGGTACGGCGATCGTCGCCGCCGTCAGCGCGATCGTCGCCCTGGGGATCGCGGGTCCCGCCTTCGCCGCTCCCGCTCCAGGAGCCGCCGCGAGCAGCGTCAGGCAGGCCGCCGACCCTGCGCCGTCTGCCCCACCTGCTGCGACGCCGAAGAAGATGGGAGAGTACGCTCCCGAGCAGTTCACAGCGGCGGCGGAGGAGCTCCCCGCCGACCTGACCGATGCCGTCGCACGCGACCTCGGGCTGACCCCTGAGCAGTACCTGAGCGACGCAGCGGCCGCCACGGACGCCGCCGGCGTCGTCACCTCGCTCAAGAAGGACGGCGTCGACGTCGTCGCCTCGCGCATCGACGGCACGGAGCTGCATGTCACGGTCGCGTCGCAGGCGGATGTCGCGCCGGCGGAAGCGTCAGGCGCGACGGTGACAGTCGGCACGGCGGCGCCGGCCCCGAGCGGCCTGACACTCAACGCAGCAGCCTCTCCGCTCCTCGGCGGCACGGCCTGGGGATACCTCACCAACGCCAACACCGGCGAAGGGGAGCGCTGCTCGATCGGCTTCAACGGCACGAACGCCGCCAATCAGCCGCAGTTCGTGACGGCAGGTCACTGCATCCAGGGCACGCCGCAGTCGTCGATCATGCAGATCGTGCAGAGCAGGCCGAGCGACCCTGCGGCCCAGTTCGGGGCGTCCATCGGCGCACCGCTGGTGGGAAGCTTCCGCTTCGGCGGAGGGTTCGACTCCGGGATCGTCTCCGTGACCAGCACGGGATTCGCGCCACAGGCGGCCATCTCGACCTGGGGAGGAGCGCAGGGAGCGCCGACCGCGAGCTCGCTCGCGATCAAGGGCGACACCACGGCCGTCGTCGGCGCGGCGATGTGCAAGTCAGGGTCGAGCAGCGGCTGGACCTGCGGCAAGATCCTCTATGTCGACGACCTCGTCAACGTCGACGACCAGCAGGTCAACGAGATCATCAGCGACGCGTGCGTGCTGAAGGGCGACAGTGGCGGTTCCGCGGTGGTCGGCGCGTACGCCCTCGGTGTCACGAGCGCCAGCTCGCAGTCGACCACCTGCGGCTCTGGGCAGCTCGGCGCGTTCTTCCCGCTCCGGTCGGCGACGGCCAACAGCGTCGCGGCGCAGCAGCCGGGCTGGAAGCTCTCGGTGGCGGTCGCCGCACCCGTCCCCACGGTGCACAACGGGTCGACCGTCTTCACGCCAGGCTCGTTCACCGGCTCCGTCGCCGGCGGCAACGCGCAGACGACCGTGTCGGTCTACTACGACGGGCGCACGGACGCCTCCGGCGCGAACGCCACGGCGACGGTCTCGTCGGCCGGCGCGTGGAGCGTCCCGCTGCCGACGACGCCGGGCGCGCACACCTACCGCCTCGTCTCCCGCTGGGGCACGACCTCCTCCGCGACGACCACGGGTTCGATCAGGACCGTCGCGAAGCCGGCCGTCGCCCGCCTCTCCGGCAGCGACCGGTTCGACACGGCCGTGCAGATCTCGAAGGCCGGATTCCCCGGCACGGCGGCGACCGTCGTCGTCGCCTCCGGGGTCGACTTCCCCGACGCCCTGTCCGCCGCTCCCGCCGCCGTCAAGCTCGGTGGCCCGCTGCTGCTGACCATGCCGGGCGCGCTGCCCGCATCCATCGCTGCGGAGATCGCCAGGCTCAAGCCGAAGAACATCGTCGTGGTCGGGGGCGTGAACGCCGTCTCTCCCGCCGTCGCCACCGCGCTCGGCCGGTACGGGAAGGTGACGCGTCTGGCGGGAGGCGACCGCTACGAGACGTCCAGGCTGGTCACCTCGTACGCGTTCGGCTCCGCGAAGCGCGTCTACATCGCCACGGGGACCTCGTTCCCCGACGCCCTCTCCGCTGGTGCCGCCGCGGGGTCGTTCGCCAACCCCGTCGTCCTGATGCCCGGATACGCGACGGGCGTGGACGCGGGAACCTCGGCGCTCATCACCAAGCTCGGCGCCACCTCGATCGCCGTGGTCGGCGGGCCTGTCAGCGTCTCCACCGCGCTCGCCACCTCGCTCGGTCGCATTGCCCCTGTCACAAGGCTGGGCGGCAGCGACCGCTTCGAGACGGCGCAGGTGGTCAATACGAACGCGTTCGCCACTGACTCCGCGCTGTTCGTCGCCTCGGGGGTCACCTTCCCCGACGCGCTGGCCGGCTCTGCGCTCGCCGGCGCGAAGGGCGCTCCGCTCTACGTGGTGCCCAACGGATGCGTGGCTCAGAGTACCGTCGCGGAGGTCGGCCGTCTCGGCGCGACGGCGATGACCGTACTCGGCGGGACGTCGGCGCTCTCGTCGGGCATCTCGTCGCTGAGCGTGTGCCCTTGACCCGGCCGGGGCGGGGACCGCGTCTCGACCACCCCCGAACAGGGTTCGTCAAAACTGAGGCAAATTCAATAAACCAGCGTTCCGCGCACAATACGTGCAATTCTTTTGCGTCGGAGGGCGCAAACGCTGCGTATCCTGGCTAGGCTCGACGATGTGTTGACCCGCCAGACTCACGCGCGCCTTCTCGCAGCGCTCATGACGACCATCGCCGTGACGCTCGGAGGTGCCATTCTCGGCGCGCCGGCACAGGCCGAGGAGGCGGCTGTCGCATCCACTGCTGTGTCCGCGAAGGCACCGGCCTCCTCATCCCGAGCCGCATCCGTCGAGAGCGTCCTCGGCCCGGTGAAGACGGCCGTCGGCTCCGACTTCAAGCCCGGCTACATCATCAGCGACTACAACTTCTACAACGGCTCAGCGCTCGACGCCGGCAGCATCCAGAGCTTCCTCAACTCCCAGGTCTCCTCCTGCCGCGCCGGATACACCTGCCTGAAGGACTACCGCCAGAACACGTACAGCAGGGCAGGGGATGCGCTCTGCGCGGCGTACACGGGCGGCGCCAACGAGACAGCGGCGACGATCATCGCCAAGGTCGGGGCGGCCTGCGGCATCAGCCAGAAGGTCATCCTCGTGCTCCTGCAGAAGGAGCAGAGCCTTGTCACGGACGACTGGCCGACGACCGGCCAGTACAACAAGGCCACCGGATACGCCTGCCCGGACACCTCCGCATGCGACACCCAGTATTACGGCTTCTACAACCAGGTCTACATGGCGGCCTGGCAGTTCAAGCGCTACGGCAACCCGCCGGGGACGAGCAACTCGTTCACCTGGTTCCCTGTCGGCCAGGTCAGCGCCATCCGCTGGAGTCCCATCGCGTCCTGCGGGGCAGGCAACGTGCTCATCCAGAACGCGGCGACGGCTGCGCTCTACTACTACACGCCGTACCAGCCGAACGCCGCGGCGCTCGCCAACATGTACGGCACGGGCGACAGCTGCTCCGCATACGGCAACCGCAACTTCTGGCGGCTGTACACCGATTGGTTCGGCCCGACCACCGGCGGGGCAGCGCCGATCGGCAACTACGAGTCGGCCACGGTCGGCGGCTCGACGTTCGCCATCGCGGGCTGGGCGATCGATCAGACGATGATGCGTGCCGTGGTGAACGTGCAGATCACCTGGAACACCCCATCCGGTGTCACCACCCAGACCGTCGCGGCCAACGGCAACAGGCCCGACGTCGGGAACGCGTATCCGTTCGCCGGAGCGAACCACGGCTTCACGGCGAGCATCCCGCGTTCTGGCGACGGGCAGTACTCCGCCTGCGTGACGGCCATCGCCACGACGGGCAACACCGCAGGCAACTCGGCGTTCGGCTGCCGCACCGTGCTGTTCTCGTCCGGCATCAACGGCAGCCCGTCCTCGAGCAGGGTGCAGGGAGCCGACCGCTTCGACACCTCGGTCGCCGTCTCCAAGGCTGCGTACCCGACAGCGGGCGTTCCCGTGGTCTACATCGCCTCAGGCGCGAACTTCGCGGACGCCATCAGCGCAGGACCGGCCGCGGCCGCTCAGAAGGGCCCGCTGCTGCTCGCCAACGTCGGCTTCGTCCCCGCCTCCGTGCTGGCAGAGATCAAGCGGCTCTCGCCCGCGAAGATCGTGGTGGTCGGCGGAGCGGCGGCGATCGGCGACTCGGTCCTCGCAACCCTGAAGACCGTCCAGCCGAACACGGTCAGGGTCGCTGGCTACGACCGCTTCGAGACCTCGAGGCAGCTCGCCAGGTACGCCTTCCCCGCCGCGACCGGCGCGTACTTCGCGTCCGGCGTGAACTTCCCGGATGCGCTCTCTGCGGCCGCGGCAGCCGGTGTCGCCGCCCAGCCGATGCTGCTCGTCACGGGCTCCGCTGCTGTGGATGCGCCGACAGCGGCCTACCTCGCAGGGTCGAAGGTGAAGACGGCCACCGTCATCGGCGGACCGAGCGCGGTGGGCACGGGCTTCGAGAGCTCCCTCCAGAGCAGGGGAGTTGCGGCGACGAGAATCGGCGGAAGCGACAGGTTCGACACGAGCCACCTGATCAACGCGGCGAAGTTCCCCACCGCATCCACGGTCTACATCGCGGCGGGCACGACCTTCCCCGATGCGCTCTCCGGCTCGACGCTGGCAGGCGCGACCCGCGGCCCGCTGTTCGTGACGCCAGGCTGGTGCGTGCCCCGCGCGATCGGCAACGACATCGCGAAGATGAAGGCGACCAAGGTCGTCTTCATCGGTGGCCCGTCTGTGCTGTCGGGAGACGCGACGGCGTTCAAGCCGTGCTGACGGGTGCCGCCGGTACGACCTACGCCGCGCTGTCGTCCAGCTGCAGGTAACGGTAGAACTCCGCCTTCAACTCCGCGAGCGAGTGGTGCTGGTTGGTCTCGTCGAGGACGAACTCGATCGGGGTGTCGACCTTGCGCAGGCGCCAGCCGCGTTTGCGGGCGTAGCCGCACATCCACACGTCCTCGAGGAACGCGAAGTAGCGAGGGAGGTCCGTGAAGAACGACGTGTCAGCCACGATGTCGATGTCGCAGGCGCAGCCGCCCGTGCCGACGTAGCTGACCCTGTCGCCCGGCTCGGCGGGGCGGCGTGCCCAGTAGTCCCCGTCCATCGTCCAGGCCCAGAAACCGGCGATCGTGTGCGGGCCGGAGGCCGCGAGCAGGTCGGTGACGAGGTGGTCGCTGACGTCCTGGTCGTCGTCGAGCATCAGGAAAGCGCCGCGATAGCCCTCCTGGTGCAGTTTGCGGGCGACGAAGAAGCGGCCGAGACCTCCGACGTTCACCCTGCTCGTGAACAGGCTCACCTCGGCGATGGCGCCGTGCGGACGGTACGCGGCGATGTGCTCGCGGTAGTACGCGGCGTCGGCAGGGCGGTTGTTCCAGAACAGGAGGCGGATGCGGGTGTCCCGCTGCGCATCCAGCTGGGTGAGGATCGCGTCGATGCGCTCCCTGCGATTCCAGAGGCAGACGATGATCGCGATCTCGCCGCCCTGTGCTTCCCCGAGGAGACGTTTCGGCTGGAACCGTCCTGCGCGATAGCGCGCCATCGCCCAGCGCCAGCGCGCGGCGGACACGGCCCGGCGCGCGAACGACGACGCACTCACCTGGAGACCCACCAGAGTCTGCCCCAGAGGCCGAAGCGGACGGCCAGGCGCAGCGGGGCGAAGTACCAACCGGCGTACTTGCGCGACAGGTAGCGGTATGCGCTGTCGTGGTGCGCCTTCTCCATCGTGTGCGCGTCGCGCGAGGTGGAGTGGGCGCCGGTGTGCGTGACCACCGCCTCCGGGATGTACATGTTGCGCCAGCCGGCCCTGCCGAGGCGCGCGCCGAGGTCGACGTCCTCGAAGTACATGAAGTATCCGGGGTCGAAGCCGCCGAGCTCGCGGTACGCCTCAGAGCGCACGAGCACGCACGCGCCGGACAGCCAGCCGGCGGCGCGGCGGCTCTCGGTCTCCCGCTCTGCGCGGTAGCGCACTGTCCACGGGTTGGCAGGCCAGATGCGGCCGAAGAGCGCGTGGGCGACCCCCGTGCGCAGGGAGGGGAGGCGGCGGGCGGACGGGTAGACCGTGCCGTCCGCATCCAGGATCTTGGGGCCGAGGGAGCCGGCGCCCGGCAGCTCCGCGGCGGCGTCCGCGAGCACGTCGATGGCGCCTGGCTGGAAGATCACGTCGGGGTTGGCCACGAGAATGAGGTCCGGGTTCGACGTCGCGGCTTCGACGCCGGCGCGCACGCCGCCGCCGTAGCCCTCGTTCTTCGGCAGCTCCAGGAAGGTGTACCCGGCCGCGCGCACCAGCTCGCCGGTCTCCGCGGCGCCGTCCGACGCGTTGTCGACCACGATGACCTCCGCGACGCTCGACCCTGCCGACGGCAGCGACGACAGGAACGAGCGCATGGCCTCTGTCGAGTTGTACGTCACCGTGACGACGAGAACGGAAGGAGTCATGCGTGCTTTCTTGTGCGGCCTGCTGGCGGGGTGGTCAGGAGGAGAGGTCGACGACCTCCGGCACCGCGTGGATGACACCCACCGCGAGCGGGTAGTACGGCACGTCGAACGAGCACGCCTGCGGCATGTCGGAGAGGTGACGGCCTGCGCTGTCCATCAGCGACGCGTTCACGAAGTACTTGCCTGCGCCGAACTGCGCATCCTTCAGCACGATGGCCACCGTCCGACGCGCCCTGAGCCTGGACAGGTCGGCGCCGATGCGGGCCGTGGTGGTGCCGTAGACCGGCAGGCCCATCGTGTTGTCGATCTGGATGGCGCACATCCAGTCGTCGATGCCGGTGTCGTGCTCCAGCGTGACCTCGATGCGCACGTCGTCGCCCGGCTGCACAGGCTCGCCCGGCTCGCGGCCGACCGCGAACACGCGGGCGTCGATCACCCGGCCGTGCTCCGCGACGGAACCGGGGTGCTTGTGCGCCTGCACGGCGGCCTCGGCCTCCGCCTCGACCACGCGGCGGTCTTCGAGGATGTTGCGGAACTCGGTGACCGCCTCGCCAGGATCGCCGTCGAAGACGACGGCGCCGCGGTTGAGGAGGACGGCACGGTCGGCGAGCTCTGTGACCTGGTTGAGGTTGTGCGTCACGAGGATGATCGTGCGCCCCTCCTCCTGGAAGGAGCGGATCTTGTCGAGGCACTTGCGCTGGAACGCTTCGTCGCCGACCGCCAGCACCTCGTCGACCAGGAGCAGGTCGGGGTCGGTGTGCACGGCCACGGCGAACGCCAGCCGCACGTACATGCCGGACGAGTAGAACTTGACCTGCGTGTCGATGAAGTCGCCGATGCCGGAGAAGCTCAGGATCTCGTCGAACCTCTCCTCCGTCTGCTCCCGGCTGAGGCCGAGGATGGAGGCGTTGAGGTAGACGTTCTCCCGGCCGGTGAGGTCGGGGTGGAACCCGGCGCCCAACTCCAGCAGCGCTGCGATGCGGCCGCGGCGCGAGACGCTGCCGGAGGTCGGGTCGATGATGCCGCCGATGACCTTGAGCAGGGTGGACTTGCCGGACCCGTTGTGGCCGATGAGGGCGACGGTCGTGCCGGCGCGCATCGTGATGCTGACGTCCTTGAGCGCCCAGAACTCCTCGCGATGCTCACGGCCGCGCCCGAAGGCCACCAGGCGCTCCTTGAGCGAGTTGTCCTTGCGGATGACGAAGCGCTTGGAGACGTCGGTGACGCGCACGACCTCTGGAGCTTCGCCCCCAGCGCCCGTCGCGGTGCCGTTCTCGGTGAGATTGGTCGTCATCGTCACACCACCTGCGCGAAGTTGCCCTGCAGCCGGGAGAACACCCGCTGGAAAACGAAGAGGAGGACGACGCCGATCGCGAACGCGATGCCCATGCGCATCAGTAGCAGGTCGGGGTACTCCGCGACGCCCTGGCCGCCGACCCACATCGCCTTCTGGAAGCCGAGGACGGCGAGGGTGATCGGATTGTCGGTGTAGATGTCGAGCGCGAGCGAGTGACCGAGCGCATCCCGGACCATGGTCCAGGAGTAGACGATCGGCGATGCCCAGAGCAGGAGCAGCAGCACGACCTCCACGAGGTACTGCACGTCGCGCAGATACACGTTGACCGCCGAAAGCAGCAGGCCGAACGCCGTGCCGAACACCAGCAGCAGCAGCACGGACGGGATGAGGTACCACGTCTCCGCGTGCAGCGGCGGCTTGCCGATCACCAGGGTGGCCACCAGCAGGATCACGAACTGGATCAGGAAGTTGAAGATGGCGGAGCCGACGCTCGCCAGCGGGAAGATCTCGCGCGGCAGGTAGATCTTCTTGATCAGCCCGGAGTTGCCGACGATGGATGCGGTGGTACCGCTGATGATCTCGGAGAACAGCGAGTAGACCGTCAGGCCGGTGAAGACGTAGATCGCGAAGTCCGGGATGTTCCTGGCGGCGCCGAGCACCTGGCCGATCACGATCGCGTAGATGAGGAGCTGCGTCAGCGGGCGCACCAGCGTCCAGACGAAGCCGAGCACGCTGTCTTTGTAGCGCGACTTGAGGTCGCGGCGGACGAGGAGGGAGAGGAGCTCGCGGTGGCGGAAGATCTCGCGCAGCGAGTGCCACGATCCGGATTTGCTGTCGCCTCCGACCGTCACCATCCGCTCTTGGGAGAGCGCAAGGTATCGATCCTGTGCAGTCATTCAGTCGTCAATCTGTGTCGGGGTGTTGTCGGCGAGCGCTCGATGGATTATAGCTCGGGGCGTCGCCCGGTCAGGCGTTCCGCCACCGCGCGCAGCGGCTTGGTGAGCCGCCACGACGAGCTGTTCTCGAGTCCGGCGATGCGCTTGTGCAGGTCGTTGTTGATCCTGGTGCGCTCCGAGACGATGCCCTGGACGCGGTCGGGCGCCGGGGTCGGGTTCTTGCAGAACTCGATGAGCGGCGTGAGCGAGGTTGCCCAGGTCATCCCGGCGGCGAAGCGCTCGACGTTGCCGGCGATGCGGGCGCGCTCGTCCGCGTCGAAGAGGAGCTCCTCGATGGCGGAGGCAAGCGCATCCACGTCTTCCGGCGGGACGACGCGGCCGAGCTCGTTGTCGCGGATCAGCTCCGCGAAGGTGTCGCCGTCCGTGCTGATGATCGGCAGCGAGGCCCACAGGTAGTCCAGGATGCGCGTGCGGAAGCTGAACGCGGTCTCCAGGTGGTCGTAGTGGGTGCTCACGCCGAGGTCGGCGTCGAGCAGGAAGTCGGCGCGCTCTGTGTACGGCACCCAGGCGTCGTTGAAGAACACGACGCTGCCGGTGAGGCCGAGCTCTTCCGCGCGCTTGCGGGCTTCGACCGCCATCCGCATGGTCGGGATGTTCGGGTTCGGGTGGCTCGCGCCGAGGAAGTAGAGCCGCAGGTCGGGGTGGGCCTTGGCCGCGATCGCGACGGCCTCGATGAGGGTCAGCGGGTCGAACCAGTTGTAGATGCCTCCGCCCCAGATGATCACCTTGTCGTCCGCGGCGATACCGGGGACGGTGCCCTTGATGCCGTGCGCCCGCTGGACGGGAGCGTCGTTCTCGACGCCGAACGGGGCGACATCCAGGAGAGAGCGCAAGCTCGGGTCCCTGTCGTAGGTCGCCGGGTTGATCCTGGCGAGCCCGGCGAGCTGACCGAGCCAGAAGTCGCGCTGCTTCTCCGATGCGCAGACCATGAAGTCGGCGCGTTCGAGCTGGTCGTTGAGCACCTCGACGGTGTCGATGGCGACGGCGAGGCGATCGGCGGCGCCCAGGTCTTTGCCCTGCTCCAGCTGCTCCAGGTGCATCGGGTCGTAGATGTCGGCAACGATGATCGTGTCGGTGTCCTTGATCCACTGGTGCGTGCGCAGGATGTGCCCCTGGAAGACGAGCACCTCTGCCCACTCGACGTGCGAGTGCAGGCTGGAGTCGTCTGCGAAGTGCACGGGGAAGGCATCGGAGTGGATCTCGGCCTTGTTGGTCGAGACGAGGCGCACGTCGGCGAACGCGGAGAGCGCCTTCGCGATCTCCCACGCCCGGATCGCCGGGCCGGCCATCAGCACGCCGAGGGTGTCGGGGGTGACGACCAGGATGCGGCGCCTGCTGCCAGCTTCCCCTGGTGCGGTTCCGGTCTGCGACGGTTGCGACGGTGTGGACGTCATGGAATAAGAGTCTCCTGCTTGCACGTGATGGTGCGCCAGGGCATTCTGGCGTCGGATGACGTGCTTCTCGCCCGCGTCGGGCACGCCCAGCACGAAAAGCCGTCGGCAGGCTACCACTGCAATCGGGGAAGTCGGTGTGACCCCGTCGGCTCAGCAGGGGCCTCAGCGGCGTCCGCGGCCGAGCATGCGTGCCGCGCCGTCCGCCATGCGCACGATGCGGCGGGAGGTGAGGCGGTCTATGAACTCTCGCAGGGCGCGATTCTCCTCGCGCAACGTGTCGACCTCGCGCTCCAGCCCTGTCGCCTGCACGTCGGCGGCGGAGACGCGCCTGTCCAGGTCGGCGATGGCCAGGCCGATCGACCGCGCCTCAGCGACGGCGGCGTCGTCGACCGGCACGTCGGCCACGGGGGAGGCGACCGTGTCTGCGATGCGGGTGTCTGGCACGTACTCTCCGGAGGCGATCCCCGCTGCGAGCTCTGCCTCGTCAGGGTGGCGGCAGAGATAGAGGGGGAAGAGCACGCCGTCGAGCAGGCGCCGGTAGTCGCGCATCCCGTGGTGGTTGGGGCTGGGGGTGAGGTCGGGCGAGTTCTCGTACGCGCTTCCTGCGTTCCGCACCTTGCGGCTGTACTGCTCCCAGGAGCGCCAGGGGAAGTGCAGCACCTCGACCTCGAAGCCTTCTGGGACCTGCCCGCGGTTCTCCAGGCTGACGAAGTGGTTGCCCTGCACGACCTCGACCGCCGCGTCGCCGATGTGGGCAGCGTCGTGGGTGGCGTGTGCTTTGAGACCGACGCGCTGAAGCGCATCCACCGAACGCAGGTCGCGGTACGCGAGACGCTGCAGGCCGGAACCGGCGATGGCGGCTGGGCCGATCATGTCGTGCACGGGCACGTCGAACGCCTGGATGTCCACCGGGATGTTCTCGAACGCCTCCTTGAGCGTGATCCCGTCCCGAACGGGCAGCCAGAACTCGTCGGCGTCGGCGTTGATCACCCAGTCTGCGCCGTGCACGGTCTTGGCCTCGCGGGCCATGCGGGTGACGGTGACGCCTTGCTGCTTCTGGTGCACAGGATCGCTGCGCAGGTCGACGACGCCGCGCTCCGCATAGCCCTGCAACAGCTCGTATGTGCCGTCGACGGAGCCGTTGTCGGTCACGATGATCACGTCGACGCCCTGCCGGAGGTGGTGATCGAGCATCGCACCGACGATGTCGACTTCGTCGCGCACCATCAGGGTCATCGCCAACTTCACTCGCTGCCTCCTCGCCGCACAGTCTAGATGACCGGCCGCCTCGGCTCCGCCGCTAGACTTGCCCGGATGAACACCTGGAAGGACAGTGCCGGACGCGCGTTCCGATCGATGCTTCCGCCCGAATCCGCACCTCGTCGTGTTCTCCGCGCAACCCGTGGCGCGGCCCGCAGTTTCCGCGACACGCTCAGCGCGCCGCAGGCGGAGGTCGGCCACGAGGGGCCGGGGCTCACCGACTACGCGCAGTGGCGCGCGGAGCAGCCGGCCCTCGAACCGCTGCCGAGCGACCAGCAGGAGACGACCTTCGTCGTCGTGGTCGAGACGAGCGCGCATCCGGATGAGCGGGAGACCAGCGCGGTCGACGCGACGGTCGCGAGCGTCGAGGCTCAGCGCACCGTCACGGCCCGCACCGTGGTCGCTGTCTCCGGCACACCCCTCGCCGAACTGCTCGACGGAGCGGACGAGCACTTCGCTCTGTTCCTCACGTCCGGCTCCGTGCTGGACCCCGCAGCGCTTGAACAGGTCGCGAAGGAGCACAGGGTCGACCCCGTGCGCCGCGTCATCGCGTTCGACACGGACCAGGTGACGAGCACGGGCGAGCGCGTCTCTCCGCGGTTCAGGCCCACCTGGTCGCCGGAGATCATGCTCGGCGTCAACTACCTCGGGCGCGCGTTCGCCATCCGCACGTCAGCGGCCCGCGCCGACGACAGCGCGACCCTCGACTCGCACGGCATCTGGAAGCTGCTGCTCGGCACAGAGCTGTCGGATGCGGTGGTCGGCCTCATCCCGCACATCCTGTTGTCGACGCCCGCCGGTCCGATCCGCGGCGCGACGGAGGCGGACGCCGCGATGGTCCAGCGTTCCCTGCGCGAACGGGGAGAAGCCGCGACAGCCCAGGTCAGCAACGGGATCGTGCGGGTCGCGTTCGAGCTGGAAACCTGGCCGAGCGTGTCCATCGTCATCCCCACCAAGCACTCGACGGCGAACCTGGAGCGGCTGCTGCCCAGCCTGGCGAGCACCGACTACCCCTCCTTCGACGTCACCATCGTGGACAACGGGGGAGAGACGGAGGAGCACGAGTCCTGGTACGCGGAGCTCGACGCCGGAATTCCGGTGCGCCACGTCTGGTGGGACGAGGAGCCGTTCAACTACTCTCGCGTGAACACCGTCACGGCCGCATCCACCGATGGCGACGTGCTGGTGTTCCTCAACGACGACACCGAGATCGTCGACCCGGACTGGCTGCGCGAAATGGTCGGGATGCTGCACCGCGAAGGTGTCGGCACGGTGGGCTACCAGCACAGGACGGCCGACGGGCTGGTGCAGCACGGCGGTGTGATGCTCGGTCCAGGCGGGTTCGCCGCCAACCTGTTCGCCGGGATGCGCCCGGACGACGACAGCTTGCTCGGTCCTGTCCGCTGGTACCGCAACACGCTCGCGGTCACCGCCGCCTGCGTCGCGATCCGCCGCGAGCTGTTCGACGAGGTCGGCGGGTTCGACGAACGCTTCCAGCTCACCGGCAGCGACGTGGTGCTCGGCCTCGACCAGATCATCAGAGGCAGGCGCAACGTCGTCATCCCGTTCGACGCCGTCCGCCACTTCGAGTCGCTGACCCGCGGCGCCCACGCCCCGCGCGCTGACTCGTTCGCGAGCTACTGGCGCTACCACCCGTGGCTCGCCGCAGGCGACCCGTACTCGTCGCCCAACCTGTGCAGGCTCACCGAGGTCCCGCGCTTCGCCGCGGCGGACGACCCGTCTCCGCTGCAGCTCGCGATGGCAGGACTCGGCCGCGAGTTCGCCTCCGACGCGCAGAAGTCGACCATCTCGGAGGACGCGACGGCGCTCATGTCGCTCGCGACCATCTCCGCTGAGGAGGTCGCCGCCGTCGTCTCGTCGCACGCATCCACCACAGGGCGCCGTGAGGTGCGCACGATCAACTGGCTGCTGCCCGGCTTCGACATGCCGTTCTTCGGCGGGGTCAACACCACGCTGCGCATCGCGGACAAGCTCGCCCGCGAGCACGGCGTCGTCAACCGCTTCCTGGTCAACGGGCACCCGAACAACGAGTTCTACGAGTCGGCGATCGTCGCTGCCTTCCCCGGCCTGGCCGGCTCGGAGGTGGGCAACTACTACGGAGACGACGACGGCATCGCGGCCGTCCCTCCCGCCGATGTCGCCATCGCGACGTTCTGGCTGACGGCCGTGGATGTGGCCAAGACGCCCGGCACGCCGCGCAAGTTCTACCTCATCCAGGACTACGAGCCGTCGTTCTACCCGGCGAGCACGCTGTTCGCGATGACGGAGCAGACGTACAAGCTCGGTCTGTACGGCATCTGCAACACCGAGAGCATGCACGACATCTACGCCGGGGGGTACGGCGGCACGGCCACATACTTCACGCCGGCGGTGGACAGAGGCATCTACCACCCGGTCGGCCGCCGCGAACGCGGTGACGACGAGCCGGTGACGATCTTCGCATACGCCCGCGACCACTTCCGCAACTGCTGGGAGCTGGTGTTCGCCGCGCTCAGCGAGATCAAGCGCAGGCACGGCGACCGGGTGCGGATCATCGCCGCCGGCGCCAAGTATCTGCCGCCGAGCGCCGACTTCATCGACCTCGGTCTGCTCGACTACCGCGCGACGGGCCGGCTATACCGCGAGACGGACATCGGCGTCACGATGCAGATCTCCCGGCACCCGTCCTACCTGCCGCTCGAACTGATGGCGAGCGGCGTGGCGATGGTCGCTCCTGACTCCGACTGGTTCCGCTGGCTGTTCCACCCGGACGAGAACGCGCGCACCACGATGATGACCTACGACGATGTCGTGGCCGGGATCGACGAGCTGGTGCAGGATGCGCAGAAGCGTCGCGCCATCCAGGCCGCGGGCATCCAGACCATCGACGCCGCCCACTCCGACTGGGATGCGGCGCTCGACCACCTCTACGACTACCTCTGCGACCCAGAGGCCAACGCCATCCCTTCCTCCGCCCCTCGCACCGTCGCCCCCTGACCTGGCCCTGCCGCCCAACCCCGACCATCGAGTCGGGACTTGTGCACGCCGTCAGCGGCGTGTCGCCTGCATAACTCCCGGCTCGATTATCGGGGGGACGGGAGTCAGGAGGCGGGGGAGGGCGCGGTAGGTGGCGACGACGAAGAAGGTGAGGGCGAGGAGGACGGCGAGTGTGAGGGGGATGACTCCGCCAGGGGGCTGCCAGGTGGGGGTGAAGAAGGCCGCGGTCCAGGAGGTGGAGCCGGCCGCGTAGCGGCGGAGCGTGAACGCGAACGCGGCGAGCTGACCGAGCGCGAGCACGACAGCCGCCGCGCGCAGCGACGCGACCGTGTTGCGCGAGCCGACGCCGATCTCCGCATTGTCGAGCGCCATACCGCCCCAGATCGCCAGCACGAGCACGATCGCCAGCATGTAACGTCCCTGCCACACGTCGCCCACCTGCCGCCACAGCGCGACCTGCACGATGACGGGGATGAGGACGAGGGCGACGGCGAAGCCGAGCGCGATCCAGCGCTCCCTGCCGCGTCCGAGCACGATCGGCAGCAGCACCAGCAGTCCGAGCACTCCGAACCAGATCGCGATGACCCCGTCCGGCGCAGGAACGTCGACCGTGCCGAACAGCCCGATCAGCTGCTTCGCGTACGAGAAGGTGTTCTCCAGCACCGTCTGCGCCACGGTGAACAGGCTGCCGGGCGTCGGCTCGATCTGCGCCTTCACCTGGTTCTCCGGCCGCGTGAACCAGAACAGCTGACCGGCTCCGACGACGGCCAGCAGCGCCAGCACGACCCAGGTGGATGCGCGCCGCACCAGATACCGCCAGTCCGCCGCGCGCATGGCGAGCACGACCGACACGGCGATGAGGAGGAGCCACAGCATCCCGAGGCTGCGGCCGCCGGTCACGAGAGCGGCCGAGACGACGGCGGTGACGGACGACAGCCAGAGCAGCCACCCGGCCGGGCGGTGCCTGGCGATGGTGAGCAGGGACACCAGGAGCGCGCCGGCGGACGCCAGCTCGACGCCGTTCGGGTTGATGGCACCGCCGAGGAAGAACACCATCGGGGTCAGCGCGCCGACCGGGAGCAGCAGCGACCAGCGCGCTCCTGGCCAGCAGCGCACCAGCGCGGCGAGCACGGCGAGGAGCGCTGCGACGATGGCGCCGGAGAAGATGCGCATGGCGTGGATGGCCGTCTCGCCGGAGAACACCAGGGACGGGAGACCGACCACGACGTAGTAGACGGGGCTGTTGGTGTATGCGGTGGTGATCAGTCGCTTCTGCTCGCCAGGGGCGGCGTTCGAGCTGCCGACGCAGGCGGGCGTGACGGTCGGCTGCCCGGCGAAGCAGCTGCCCGCGCCGGGGATGTAGAGGTAGGCAGGGGCCTCGAAGTACTTGTTGTCGCCGACGATCTCGCCGCGCGCGGCCGTTGTCGCCCGCACCGTGTGCGACGCCTCGTCCGGCACCGAGTAGATCGGCGTCGCGAGAGACCAGGCGGTGAGCAGCACGAACAGGGTGCAGAAGACCGCGGCGAACAGTCTCAGAGGGAACCGCATCCCCGTCACCCCTGCGGGATGAACAGGGATGCGAGGAACACGAACGCGCCGACGCCCGCCATGATCCAGCGCGGCACGGGCCGCTTCGCCAGCAGCAGGGCTGCACAGGCGAGGAAGAACGGGATGAGCGAGATGCCGTAGCGCGCGGGCGGCGGGTCAGGGTATGTGCCGAGGGCCGCATACGTCACGATCGACAGCAGCGGCGCCGAGATGACGGCTGCAGCGAAGGTCGCCCACGCGACGGCGGCGCGGCGGCCTCCCCAGCGCGCGACCATGAGCAGGCCGATCACACCGGCGATGGTGACCCAGGCGACCGCGTAGTTCGAGATGAGTCCAGGGCCCTTGAGGAACGTGGTGGTGTCCCCGACGCCGCGTGCTGAGCCGTCGATGAAGAGGCCGGACTGCAGGATGAGGGAGGTGATCCCGAGCGGCCGGACCTTGCCCATGTCCGGTGCTGGTCCGACCGCCGTGACCGACGAGTAGACGGTCCAGGCGAGCTGCAGCACCATCGAGACGACAACGGAGACGATGCCGGTGATGGTCCGCCCGTCGGCGAACGTCCGGCCGATCCAGCCGGCCTTGGAGGTGCGGTTGCGGTAGGCGTCGATGGCGGCGCGGATGATCAGGAAGAACACGGCGGCGGCGACGGCCGCGAGGTTCTGCACCTTCAGCATGGTCACGAACGCCGCGCCGGCCGCGAACCACACGTACCCTCTCCGGCGATCGGCGACGGTGGCGAGATAGAGCATGAGCCCGCCGGCGAACAGGGCGGTGGCATCCGTGCTGATGTAGGTGTTCGACCAGTACGCGGGCAGCGAGCCGATCATCAGCAGGCCGACGCCCGTCGCGGCGACCGGATGCACTTTCAGCCGTCGCAGCGCGAGGTACAGGAACAGGGCGGCGGCGGCCAGCCAGATCGCGCCGACGAACCGGCCGGCATCCACCAGGTCGACGCCGAGCCAGACCAGCGGCTCGGCGATCACCCGGGTGATGCCGAAATAGAGCGGGGTGTAGATGTATGCCGAGGTCGCGCCGTGGAACGGGAACAGCTCGGCGTTCTTGGCGTTCGAGAGGTCGCAGCGGGCATCGGGAGACGGCGCGAGCAGGCGCAGACCGCGGCAGCCGAGCTGCTGACGGGCGTACGTGCCCGTCGGCTCCCCGCGGTGAACGGTGAACTCGTGCCCCATCTTGGCGAAGTAGTCGATGTAGACGTACTCGTCGACGGGCGAGACGCCGCGGTGGCCAGGGACCTGGACGATGCCGACCAGCAGGGAGGCGATGATGAGCACGGCGGGCGCGATGGCGCTCCGCGAGAACAGGCGCGCGAAGAACCCGCGTCGCCCCGCAGGGGCTTCGGACTCGATGTCGATGCTGATGATGCGGCCTTACGCTCGTGGGTCTCACCGGTGGATCGCACCGGGCGGCGAACTGCGCCAGCTTAGCAATCAGTCGCTGGGAGGCACGGGCGACGCGGCCGCCACAGCCCGCCTTGGTAAGCTGGCGGGCGCACACGCCCATGCGAAAGGACCGTATGCCTGCAACGCGACCAAGGGTCGTCTCGGTCGTCCTCGTCAATTTCCGGGGAACAGACGACACGCTCACCGCCATCGAACACCTCGGCCGCCTCGACTGGCCGGCCGACCGGCTCGAGATCGTGGTGGTCGAGAACGCCTCAGGCGACGACAGCGCCGCGCGCATCCGGGCTGCGGCGCCGCACGTGCTGCTGATCGAGTCGAAGTCGAACCTCGGGTTCGCCGGGGGATGCAACCTGGGCGTCAAGGAGGCGAGCGGCGAGTACGTCGCCTTCCTCAACAACGACGCCAAGCCGGATGCAGCGTGGGTGCGCGCCGCCGTCGAGCGCTTCGAGTCCAGCCCGTCGGTCGGCGCCGTCGCCAGCCGCGTGCTCGACTGGGAGGGGCAGAACGTCGACTTCATCGGGTCGGCGATGACCTGGTTCGGCCAGGGGTACAAGCCGCTCACCGCACAGCCGGTGCCGAGCACGCCTGACGTGCCGCACGACGTGCTGTTCGGCACGGGTTCCGCGATGTTCGTCCGCCGCTCGGTGTACGAGCAGCTCGGCGGGTTCGACGAGCGCTATTTCATGTTCTTCGAGGACGTCGACCTCGGCTGGCGGCTCAACCTGATGGGCCACCGGTACGTCTACGAGCCCGCCTCGCTGGCGTACCACAAGCACCACGCATCCATGTCGTCGTTCGGCGCCTTCAAGGAGACCTACCTCCTGGAGCGGAACGCGCTGTTCACGCAGTACAAGAACCTCGGCGACGAGGCGCTCGCCAACGCCCTGCCTGCGACGCTCGCGCTCACCGTGCGCCGTGGCGTGGCGAAGGGCGAGCTCGACTCGACCTCGTTCGACCTGCGCAAGGGCGCATCCAACGACCCGACGATGGAGATCTCGAAGGAGACCGTCGCCGCCGTCTACGCGATCGACCAGTTCGTGGAGCACCTGCCGTCGCTGGTCGAGTCGCGCGAGCAGATCCAGCGAACCAGGGTCGTCTCCGACAGCCGCATCTGGTCGCTGTTCGGCGAGACCGACGCCCCGTCGTACACGGCGGAGCACTACCTCGAGGGATACGACAAGCTCGTCACGGCGTTCCCCGTCACGGAGAGCCCGGATGTCACCCGCGTGCTGATCATCACGGGCGACCCGATCGGCGTCAAGATGGCCGGTCCGGCGATCCGCGCCTGGAGCATGGCGGAGGCGCTCGCGAAGGACAACCTGGTGACACTGGTGTCGCTGTCCGGCGTCGAGCCGGTGTCCGCGCCGTTCGACATCGTGCACATCCGGCCGGGCGACGACCGGTCGATGCGCAAGCTCGAACGCGAGAGCGACGTGATCGTCTTCCAGGGGCTCGCAATGGCGCTGTTCGACAGCCTGCGCAAGACCGACAGGATCATCGTCGCGGACGTCTACGACCCGATGCACCTCGAACAGCTCGAACAGGGCAAGGAGCTCGGACGCGAACAGTGGGACAAGCAGGTCGGCGACGCGACCGACGTGCTCAACGAGCAGCTCGAACGCGGCGACTTCTTCCTCTGCGCCTCCGAACGTCAGCGCCACTTCTACCTCGGTCAGCTCGCCGCCCTCGGCCGCATCAACCCGGCCAACTACGCGGACGACCCCGACCTCGACCACCTCATCGACGTGGTGCCGTTCGGGCTCTCCGAGACGCCGCCCGCGCACGAGCGGGATGTGCTGAAGGGCGTCCTTCCCGGCATCGGCGCAGACGACAAGCTCTTGCTCTGGAGCGGCGGCCTCTACAACTGGTTCGACCCCAAGTCGCTGATCAGCGCTGTCGCGAAGCTGTCGGAGACCCACGACGACGTCCGCCTGTTCTTCCAGGGCACCAAGCACCCGCATCCCGGTGTGCCGGAGATGGCGATCGTCGCAGAGTCGCGCGGGCTCGCCCGTGACCTCGGAGTGCTCGACAGGTCCGTCTTCTTCAACAGCTCCTGGGTCGACTACGCCGACAGGCAGAACTACCTCACCGAGGCGGACGCCGGCGTCAGCACCCACTTCTCGCACGTCGAGACGACGTTCTCGTTCCGCACGCGCATCCTGGACTACCTCTGGGCAGGGCTGCCGATGGTGGTCACAGCCGGCGACCACTTCGCGCAGCTGGTCGAGGAGGAGAAACTCGGCGTCGTCGTCCCGTCCGGCGACGTGGATGCGCTCGCAGCCGCCCTCGAGACCGTGCTGTACGACGAGAAGTTCATCGCGTCGGCCAAGCGCAACATCCAGCGCGTGCGCAAGCGCTACTTCTGGAACGTGGTGCTCGCTCCGCTGGTCGACTTCGTCGCAGACCCCCGGCACGCGGCCGACCTGGTCGCGAAGGGCGTCGTCGGCGCAGGCGGCGCACCGCGCAAGACGACGACCAGGCGCAAGAAGCACGGCATCCGTCACGACGTCGGCCTGTTCTTCCACTACATGAAGAACGGCGGGCCGGCCGTGGTGGCCAAGAAGGTGCGGAGCAGGCTGGGGAGACGCTGACCGTGGCGCGCACGATCTCCGTCGCGCTCTGCACGTTCAACGGAGCCAGGTACATCCGCAGGCAGCTCGCGAGCGTGCTCGCGCAGACAGTTCCCCCGACGCAGCTCGTCGTCTCCGACGACGGCTCGACGGACGCGACGATCGCGATGCTGGAGGAGGAGCTGCGGGCGCACGAGGCGGCCACGGGATGGAACCCGGAGGTCGTCGTGCTGCGCAACGAGGCGCCGCTGGGGGTCACGGCCAACTTCGAGCAGGCGCTGCGCGCATCCACCGGCGAGCTGATCGCGCTGTGCGACCAGGACGACGAGTGGGAGCCGCGCAAGCTGGAGAAGCTGGCCGGGATGTTCGACGCGCGGCCGGGGCTCGGCTTCCTGCACACGGACGCCACCCTGATCGACGACGACGGCGCTCCGACAGGAGGAACGATCTTCGGAGCGCTGGAGGTGTCGGACGAGGATCGGCAGGCCGTCCACTCCGGCCGGGCGTTCTCCGTCTTCGTCCGCCGCAACATCGCGACGGGCGCGACGGCGATGGTGCACCGCGACCTCGTGGCGGCGTGCGGATCGTTCCCCGCCGCGTGGGTGCACGACGAGTGGCTGGCGATCCAGGCCGCCGCGCGCGACAGGCTCGACCTCAGCGAGGAGCCGCTGACTCGTTACCGGCGGCACGCGGCCAACCAGATCGGCGCCGGCGACCCGACCATCGGTCACAAGATCCGCCGCGTGCTCGGAGCGCGAGGCGACCGCAACAGGATGCTCGCCGAGCGGTCGCGCATCCTGGCCGACAGCCTGCGCGGAGCGGACGGCGTCGACTCGTCGAAGGCCGCGCTCGCCGAGCGCAAAGCGGAGTTCGAGGCGACGCGCGCTGCGCTTCCCGCCAACCGGCTGCGGCGGTTCGTCCCTGTGCTGCGGCTCGCGACGGCCGGCGACTACCCGCGGCTGGCCAGCCAGGGCTGGATGGACGTGGTCAGAGACCTGTTCCAGCCGGCGTGAGGCTCGGCTGGGGTTCCTGCTGCGCCTCCGGCTGCTGGAGCGCCTCGTCCTGACGTCGCGGCTGTTCCTCCCCGAGCGCCGGGGACGCAGCGACAGCATCCACGACCTCCTCCGACTGCCGCGACCACGCGGACACGTGCAGCAGCAGCGCAGCTGCCGCAACGAGCAGCACGGAGAAGACGGCCAGCCAGAGCCAGACCCCGCCGGGAGGTGCCCACGCCGGCTGCCCGAACAGGTAGGTGCGCATCGAGCCGTTGGACCCCACCGCGTAGCGGCGGAGCGTCGCCTCGAACGCCCAGAACTGCGCGCCGGCAGCGCCGACCACCACGATCACGGCGATGCGCCGCCACGCGTACGACGCGCGCACGAACGCGGTGTCGCCGAGCAGCGCGGCCAGGCCGACGATGAGACAGAGGAACAGCGGCAGGTTGTACCGTCCCTGCCAGATCATCCCCCCGCCGTGGATGTACGCGGCCTGCACCAGCGCAGGGCAGAGCAGGAAGGCGGCGACGAGCAGCCACGCGACGAGCAGGCGGCGGCGCCGGAGCACGACCACCGCGCCGACCGCGATGACGCCGATGGCGAGCCCCCACAGGTAGAGCACGACGTCTGGTGCGGGGGTGTCGAGCCAGCCGAACAGGCCGACGAGGCCCTGGCTGTATCCGATGGTGCCGATGAAGACTTTCTGGAAGCCGACGAGCGGCGACGAGCCGATGCCGGGGAAGGAGAGCGCCTGGTCGGGATGCTCGATGGCGTTCGCGAGCGAGTTGGTGCCGACCGTCCACAGGCCCGCGGCGATGGTGCCGGCTGCGACGACGGCGATCAGCACGATGACGGAGCGGCGCTTGAGCAGGGCGACCAGCGCATCCCGATCGGTGAGCAGCAGCAGGGGGATCACGAGGGCGAGCGCCACCCACAGCGGCGAGAGGCCGCGGGAGTTGACGGCCACGACCGCTCCGGCCATCACCACGACCGCCCGGCCGGTGAGACGGGCAGGGTCCGGGGAGAGGGTGATCGCGAGCATCCCGCAGAACACGGCGAGCGTGGCCGTCGCCTCGACGGCGCTCGGGTTGACCGAGCCGCCGAGGAACAGGAGCATCGGAGTGACCGCCACGGCGAACGCGAGCAACGGCATCCGGCGATTGCGCATCGTGAACACGTTGGCGAATGCGAGCGCGGCGAACAGGGTCGTCAGCAGGGCGCTCAGGATGCGCATGGCGTAGATTCCGCCCGCGTCGTGGAAGACCAGGGACGGGAGCCCGACGACGGCGTAGTAGAGGGGGTTGTACAGGCCGGCGGTGGTCGGCGCCTCGACGCTCTGCCACGGGTCGGCGCTCGGCGTGAAGGCGCAGTTCGCGGTGACGGCGGGATTGAACGCGAAACAGGTGACGGCGTGCGACTCGGCGATATAGCGCGGGACGGTCACGATGTGGCCGCTCTGCGACGGCGTGCCGACGAGTTCTCCGCGGACGACGCTGGCCGCGCGAACGATGTGGGCCGGTTCGTCCGGCGACGCGGAGGGAGGGGTCGCGAACACCCACGCTGTCATCAGCGCGAACAGCACGGCCCAGGCTCCGAAGAACGCGGTCAGCGGGATGGAGCGGCGCCTGCGCGCCGGATGGGCGGTCGGCGCAACCGTGTCGCCGCCCGCCTGTGGGTTTCCCATGAGGCAAAGATATCCGACCGGATGGTCAGATCGCGGCAGGCGGCACCACCGGCGTGACCGGCTTGTCGGCGTCTCCGACCCTTCGCACAGCGCGGAGCGTCAGCCAGCTCGCAACGACGACCAGCGCCGCGAACACCAGCAGCGACAGCAGGTTCCCGCCGGGCGGAGCCCACGGCGGGGTGCCGAACAGGAACTGCTTCAGCGAGCCGATCGGCGTCACAGAGTATCGACGCAGCGTGTTCTCGAAGGCGTAGAGCTGCCCGAACGCCAGCACGATGACGACGAGCCAGGCGAAGCGCCTCCAGGTCGCGGTCGCCCACTCGGCGGGGATGCGCGTGGCCAGCACGACGGCGAGGCCGACGATCAGGCAGAGGAACAGCGGCATGTTGTACCTGCCCTGCCAGATCACGCCGCCGCCGGTGATGTACGCGGCCTGGATGACGGGCGGAAGCAGGACGAACGCGCCGAAGAGCACCCAGGCGAAGACGAGCATCCTGGATCGCAGCAGCACGAGCGCGGCGACGAGCACGATGCCGATCATGGCGGCCCAGATGAAGTACACCTCCGGAGGGGCGGGGGTGTCGAGCCAGCCGAAGATGCCGATCAGGCCGTGGCCGTACTCCGCGGTGCGCACGAGGGTGATGAAGAAGCCGCTGAGCGGGTTGGTGCCGACGCCGATGAAGCTCTGCGGGGTCTGGTCGGGGTTGTCGACGGCGTTGTGCAGGGAGTTCGTGCCGACCGTCCAGGCCAGCGCAGCGATCGTGGCGAGCACGACGCCGACCGCCGCGGCGATCACCGCCGGCTTCCTCAGCAGCGCGAGCACGGTCCGCCACGGCACCAGCACGAACGGGATGAGGATGGCGAGCAGCACCCAGAGCGGCGAGAGTCCGCGGGTGTTCACCGCGACCGCCCCGCTCGCCAGCACGATCATGGCGCGCGACAGCAGCCGGGAGCGGTCGGGATCGAGTACCACAGCGAGGATTCCGGCGAACACGGCGAGAGTGGCCGTCGCCTCCACGCCGTTCGGGTTGACGGAGCCGCCCAGGAACAGCAGCATCGGCGTCACGGCGACGGCGAAGCCGAGCACCGGGATGGCTCGCCGTCGCAGTCCCCAGAGCACGGCGAACGCGAGCGCCGCGAACAGCGCTGTGACGATGCCGCTGACGATGCGCATCGCGTAGATGCCCGAGGTGTCGTGCAGCAGGAGCGTCGGCCAGCCGACCAGCAGGTAGTACACCGGGTTGTACAGGCCGGCGGTCGTGTACGACGTGGTGAGCGCGCCAGGGTCGGTGAGCGGGGCGAGTCCGCACGCGGCAGGTCGCTCCTGATGGAAGGCGAAGCAGGTGTCGTCCTGGGTGCGCGCCACGTAGGCGGGCACGGTGACCCTGTGGCCGTCGGCGGACGGGGTGCCGATGAACTGGCCGCGCGCGACGCTCGCCGCCTTCACGATGTGCGCAGGCTCGTCCGGCGATGCCCCGATCGGAGTGGCGACGGCCCAGCCGGCGCAGAGGGCGGACAGCAGCACCCAGACGACGAGGAACGCGCGCCAGACCCTCGGCCGTTCGCTTGTGCTCTGTTCCTGGGAGGTCGAGAGCGAGCCGGCGGACGGCGTGGTGTCGGTGGTGCTCACCGGGTGTTACTCCTTTTCGTCGCTGAGTGCGGCGATGCGCTGCTCCAGCTCGGCGATCCGCAGCTCGTGCAGCGCGCTGCGCTCTGCGAGGGTGCGGGTCTTGCTCTCGAGGGTGGTCAGTTCCGAGCTGTGCTGGATGCAGACCAGGAACAGCACGGCGATGCTCACGAAGAACACCAGGTTGACGGGTGCTCCGACGCCGATCAGGCCGGCCAGCCAGTCCAGGATGGTCGGGAAGACGCCGATGATGAGTGCGAGGACACCGGCGATCAGCCACCAGATCGCGTGGCGTTCGCGCATCCGGCCGCGGCGCAGCATCTCGATGACGACCGCGAGGGTGAGCAGGGCGGCGAGGATTCCGAAGATGTAGCTGGTGATCGACATGGTCAGGCTGTTGCCGTTTCCTTGATGGCGGTGCGGGGGCGCATGAGCGCGACGACGAGGGCGATGAAGGCGCGGGCCAGATAGACGGCCGCCTTGATCGGGTTGTGCGACGGCTGACCGCCGGCTCTCGGCCGCATCGAGGTGGGCACCTGAGCGACCCGCAGTCCGCCGCGAGCGGCGATCACCAGCGCCTCGACCGTGTCTCCGAGGTATTCGGCTGGGAAGGAGTGCGCGAACAGGTCGATCGCGCGGGGGCCGTTGGCCTTGAAGCCGCTGGTGGTGTCGTTGAGGCGCGTGTTCACGACGCGGCTGAGCACCGTCGAGAGCACGTTCATGGCCCAACGGCGAGGACCCCGGACCTCGTAGTCGCCCTGCCCGGAGAACCGGGCGCCGATCACCAGGTCGGCATCGTCGAGGGCGGCGAGCAGCGACGGAACGTTGCCAGGGTCGTGCTGGCCGTCCGCGTCGATCTGCACGGCGACGGAGAAGCCGTTGTCGCGGGCGAACTGGAAGCCGAGGCGCATCGCGCCGCCGACCCCCATGTTGAACGGCATGGATGCGACGAGTGCCCCTGCCTCTTTGGCGATGCGCGCAGTCTCGTCCGTCGAGCCGTCGTCGACGACGAGGCAGGTCACGCCTGGCAGTTTGGCGTAGACCTCGGTGACGACGTCTGCGACGGATGCCTCCTCGTTGAAGGCGGGCATCACGATCAGCGTCTGAGAGAGATCGAAGGGCATGGAAGTCAACGTACTAGATCGGTGTGGGCGTCAGAGGGGGTGCGCTCGGCCGGTCGGGAAGGACGGCCTCTGTCGGTTCCCCATTGTCGCATGTCCTGCTGAGCGTCCTGATCAGGAGCCAGACCGCCAGTCCCGTCGTGATCGCGAAGACGACGGTGACGAGGAGCCACCCGCCTGGCGGCTGCCACTGCGGCGCCCTGAGCATGTCGATCCAGGTGAGGTTCTGCTGCAGCCCGGTGACGTAGCGGCGCAGCATCCAGAGGAACGCTGCGAGCTGGGCGATGCCGAGCAGCACGACGGCCACCCGCATCACGGCGGTCAGCCGCTTGTCCGCCGCCGGGAGCGCGTGGTCGAGGCCGATCCCCGCGAGCACCGCGAGGAGCACGGCGGGCGCGATGGTGTACCTGCCCTGCCAGATGTATCCGGCGTCGTGGATGACAGCGGCCTGCGAGAACGGCGGGACGAACACGATCGCCAGTCCGAGCAGCAGGGCGCCGATCTTCACGGTGCGGGGACCGAGCGTGGAGCCGAGCAGGATCACCATGCCGCCGACCGTCGCCCACACGGCCACCGTGAGCGCCGGGGCCGGGATCTCCAGCCAGCCGAACTGCGCGATCCAGCCGATCATGAAGCTGAAGGTGCCGTCGAGCGTGTTCGAGAAGCCCTGCCACCAACTGCTCCCGGCGCCCACGGGCGCGTAGCCGGGGGTCAGCGAGCGCGGGCGCAGATAGAACAGCGCTGCGGCGACAGCGACGGCGCCGATCACGACGATGCCCGCCCAGGTCAGCCACGACCGGAACACGGTGCGCAGCACCTCCCGCTTGCCGAGCAGTATCGCGATCACGAACGCGAGCGCCAGCCACAGCATCGCGATGCTCCTGGTGTTCACCAGCAGCAGGCTCACCGCCACGATGCCCAGGATGCGCAGCACCAGCCGGCTGCCGGCAGCCGGCGTCCCGAAGGTCAGCAGCAGGAGCGCGAACGCGGCCGCGGACGCGGCGACCTCGATCCCGTTCGGGTTGAGCGTTCCGGAGAGGAAGAGCACCATCGGCGTGACGCCGACCGCGAGGCCGGCCAGCGCCCAGCGGGAGCGGGGGAGCGCGCGGAGGGCGGTGAACGCGAGAGCGAGCAGGGCGGAGCAGAGCAGCGCGTTGACCAGCCGCATCCCGTACAGGCCCTTCGCGCCGTCGAGGAAGGCGGTCGGCCAGCCGACGAGGACGTAGAAGACAGGGGTGTTGACCGTGGTGGAGGTGTGGCCGGTGGTCGGCGCATCCTGGTTCTCGACGGGGGCGACGCAGGACGGGGTGACCGCCACGTTCCTCTTGAAGCACGGCATGTGCGACTCGAGCTTGGCGAAGTACGTGGACACGGTCTGGTCGATGGTGCCGGGGATGCTCGCCGAGTCCGGGCCGAAGAGCTCGCCGTGCGCTGCGGCGTACGCGCGAATGGCGTGCGCAGGCTCGTCGGGGCTCGCGCCCTGCGGCGTGGCGACGGAGAAACTCGCCATCAGGAGGAACAGCAGGCCGAAGGCGATGCCGAACACGGTGATCGGGCGGCGGGCGGGCCGGACGTGCCCGTCGTGCTTGGTCATGCACCGTCCTGTCGTCGTTCGGATGGCCGGCGGCCCGGCGCGTGAGGTAGGTTCGGATCTCGGACAACCGGGTTCCATCGGAGAGGAACAAGTGGACGATATCACCCGTCGCCCCGCTTCCCGCTGGTGGGTGGTGGGCGTGCTGCTCATCGCCGTTGCTGCGGGCTTGGTGGCCGTCGGCGCCGGCTGGACCGTGTGGATCCTGGCCGCGGCGGCCGCGCTGTGCCTGGCGACGGGGGTCGCAGCCTTCGGCGGCTGGAGCCTCGGTGTCGTGTCGGCGATCGCCGTCCCGCTCGCTGTCGAGGCGTTCGCGATCAGGGTCTTCCACCGGATCGGACTCGGTGTCTTCACCGGCAATCTGCTCGTCTTCGTCCTCATCGCCCTGGCCGGGCTGGTGCTCGTCGCCGCCGGCGGCGACCGGCTGCGGCTGCCTGGCCGGAGGATCTGGTGGGGTGTCCTTCCCGCTGGCGTGATCCCCGCCGCGGTCGGGGCAGTGTTCGCGATCCTCCCCACGCTGCGCGACGGCAACGCGCTCTCCTGGGCGATGCGCAGCGACGCCGTCTGGAACCTGGTGTCCGCGAGGTTCCTGCTCGACGACCGCGGTCTCATCCCGTCGCTGCACCCGAACTCGTCCCCGATGACCGCGATCCTGCTCGCAGCAGGCATGGCGCCCGGACGGGCCGGGATCGCGATGACCGACCTGTTCAAACACGACATCGCGGCGATGGCAGGGACGTTCGCGCTGGCGACGGTGATCACCAGCCTGCTCGCCGGTCTCGTGATCGCGCAGCTGATCCGGCCGGAGCATCCCGTATTCCGGGCGATCGGGGCCGTCCTCGGCTCCGCGCTGATCGCATCCTGGTTCGTCGCTGGGTTCTCGTTCGAGTTCGGGTTCTACAACGTGATGCCCACCGTCGCCTGCCTGCTGGGGAGCTGGCTCGCCTGGCGGGCAGCGCCCCGTGCTCCGGTGATCGCCGTGGCGCTGCTTTTCGCGATGACGACAGCTCTGCTCGCCCTCTGGGCCTTCCTCGCCATCGTTCCGCTCGCGCTCGCCGCTGTGCTGGCCGTGCGCCACATCCTGCGCAGCCCGCGCTCGCTCGGGTGGCTGTCCTGGACGATCCTCGGGGTCGCGGCGGTGCAACTGCTCGCATACGGGGTGCTGGTCTCGCTGCGGGACCTGCGCCGCGACCAGGGCGCGCTCGCGCAGGGCGGCTCGATGGCGCCAGTGACGCCGGCGCTGCTCTTCATCATGATCGGCCTCTGCGTCGCCATCGCCGCCGTCTCTGCGCGGACGGCGGGAACGCGCGCTGACCTCGTCGGAGTGGTCACGGTGTCCGTCTCCTTCGCCGGGCTGTACGCCTACCTCGGCACGCAGGTGCAGGCGGCCGCGTACTGGTGGGGCTACTACCCGGCCAAGCTGGTCTGGTTCGGCGGCATCCTGCTCCTCGTCGTCGCGATCGGTCTCGCGCTGGAACGCCTGTCGCGCGTCGACCTCGCGGTCTGGCCAAGGGTGGCAGCGACGGCAGGGGTGCTCGTCGCGATCGTGTCGGTGGCGGCGAGCGTCCTCCCCAAACCGCCGACCGTCGGCTCCCTGCTCCCGTACGCCGACATCCTCGCGGGAGAGGGGGTCGCGTCCGGCGACGATGTCCTCCCCACGATGTTCGCCCTGGACGACCCGGTCGACGCGAAGAACATGCTCGTCGGATACTTCGACTGGAAAGCGGACGGCTTCGCCAACCTCTGGCTCCTCGGCGCATCGGCGACCAGTGGCACCGACCCGATCCGCCCGTACTCCTACTACCTCGACACGACGTCGGTGAAAGACGTGTGCTCAGCCGTCAAGGCCTGGGGCGACGGCGTGACCATCCACACCAGGAGCGAGACGCTGCCGGCGAAGCTCGCGCTGACCTGCCCGGATGTGGACGTGACGGTGCTGGTGGGACGGGTGCCGACGGCGGGGTGAGGCGTCCCGTCGCAATCTTCTTGCTAGCTATACCTAGCAAAAAGTGTCACAATTGCTACCTGTAGCTAGCAACGAAGGGTCGTCTCGTGGTCAAGCGTCGCTCGGTTCGTCAAGAACGGCTGCTCAAGGAGTTCGGCGCCAACCTCGCCCGATGGAGGAAGGTCAACGGTCTCTCGGCATCTGCGTTGGCAGAGCGCGCCTTCATCACCCGAGAGACCCTCAGCAATATCGAGAACGGATCGGGATCCGCGCGCATCGATTCCGTGTTCGCGGTTCTTACGAGTCTGGGAATCGTCGACGCGATCGTGAAGGCGTCCGATCCATACGCCAGCGATGCGGCGCGTCCTCGAATCGACGAGATACTGCGATCAGGTGACACCCTGTGAGCGACGAAGGTGCCGTCGACGTCTATCTCGACGAAGGCGGGAACGGTACCGTCCGCGTTGGTACGTTGCGACCGTCGTTCCAAGGGGGAAGAGCCCTTGCCGGTGCTTCATTCGAGTACGACGCGCAGTACCTCGTGCGAGGGGATCGCTATGAGATCTCCCCGGAACTGCCATTGGTCAGTGGTCGAACATACACGGCAGAGAATCAGGTGATCTTCGGAGCCTTCGCCGACGCATCCCCGGACGAATGGGGCCAGAGGCTCATCCAAGCCAACCACGCGGTCAGGCTGCGCGCCGATCCGTCCCTTCCCCGTCGGATCGGTGATTTCGACTATCTCCTCGGAGTCTCCGACTTCGCGCGGATGGGCGCTCTCCGATTCAGCCGGGCGCGTGAGTCAAAATGGCTGTCGTCCGATCGCGGCGTCGCGAACCTCCACGACCTCGGCAGAATCGTCGGAGCCGCGCAACGCTACGAAGAACAGCGCGCAACCGACGAGGATGTCGAGTACCTGAACGGTCTGGCGACATCGCCCGGCGGCGCTCGCCCGAAGGCCAACGTTCTCACTGACGATGGACGACTCGCGATCGCGAAACTTCCGCATTCGAAGGATGGTGCGCTCGACGTGGAAGCGTGGGAGGCAGTGGCGTTGACGATCGCGAAGCGCTCGCGCATTCCGGTTGCACCTTTCCGCGCCGTTCGCGCCGGCGACGATCGGACAGTTCTGCTGGTGGAACGGTTCGACCGTGGTGCACCAGAGGTCCGTCACGGTTACATCTCGGCAGCGACGGCACTCGGAATCGGAAAGCACGACACAGGCGTCCGGGTCACTTACGAGCAATTCGCGGACACTATCGTCGAGACCAGCGGCCAGCCCGTTGCAGACCTCCACGATATGTTCCGGCGGATTGCACTCACGGTACTCATCAACAACGTCGACGACCATTGGGGAAACCACGGGTTTCTGCGCGCTCCCGACGGCTGGCGCCTCTCGCCCGTCTTCGATGTGAACCCGCGGCCGCGCTTCGGCGATATCAACTCGAGGCCGATCAGCGATGAAGACGATCCGCGGCATCGTGACATCAGCAATCTCTTCGAGATCGCCGACAGGTTCAACCTCACGGCGACCCAGTCGGCCGAGTCGCTTCGGGCGGTGTCGGACGAGGTGGACCGCTGGCCGGAGATCGCCGAGAGCCTGAACATCCCGCGCAATCAGCAGTCGCTCATGGCGCCGGCGTTCGACCAGGACCAGCGCGAACGGGTTCACCGCATCTCAGAGGACGTCAAGCACGCCGCCGTCATTCCGTTGGCCGCGAGTTCGTCAGCGCAGGCCGACCGAAGCTGGGTGCCGCCGCACATGCAGCGCGGGCGACACATCGCCGGTTACTGGCGCACGAACCGCCGCTAGGTGCAGATCGCGCGCGGCGCGGTCACCACCCGAGGAACACGTGCCGCAGCAGCGACCGCATCCCGGCGCCGTCGCGCTTCGCCAGTGCCGACGGCAGCTTCGTCGCCGCGTTGAGCCGTGACGACCAGTGCGCGGACGACACGCGCGCCGCCCTGCGCCAGCCGCGCTTCTTCAGCACCGCCGCCGCGGTGAGGAAGAACGCGCGCTCCTCGTCGAAGCGGCTGCCGTCGTGCGCCGTCCAGGAGGAGACGCTGCCCGCGTGCCTGCGGTAGCGGAATTCGTGGTCGGGCAGCAGCACGAGGCTGCCGCCGTCGAGGACGATGTCGAGCTGCAGGTTGAGGTCGAGGACCACGTCGAACTCGGGGTCGAAGCCGTGACGGCGGACAGCGTCCGTTCGCCAGCAGATCGACGGGAAGTACGTCCAGTTGCCCCGCAGCAGGCTCACCGCCAGCTTCTCGCCGCTCAACTCGACCGGCGTGCTGTGCGACGGCCGGTACCAGGATTTCACCCGGTCGGCGAGGGGGAGCGTCTGCGTGCCGTCGTCGCCGATCACCGTCACCGCCGGCTGGAAGTACGCTCCGGTGGGATGCGCGGCGATCGCGGCGCGCATCCTGGCCACGTAGCCGGGTTCGAGCAGGTCGTCGCACCCCATCAGCACGAAGTGCTCGCTGGTGACCAGCTCCACCGACTTGGTGAAGTTGCCGCTCACGCCCAGGTTGGTCTCGTTGCGCAGATAGTGGATGCGCGCATCGCCGAGACCGCTCACCCACTCGCCAGGCTCCGTGTCGGGGTAGACGTCGTCGATCACGACGAGTCGCCAGTCCTGGTCGGTCTGGGCGATGACGCTGCGCACGGCGTCGCGGAACAGTTCTGGGTCGCCGTAGAACGGCATCATGATGTCGATGGTCACGGTGGAGGGTTTCGTCCGCTCGGAGCTTTTCGTCGTAGGGTTGGCCTGCCGCGCCTAGCGGCAGAGCATCCATCCTGTCATGCCACCCCTGGAGTCTCCCATCACCAGCTACGAGCCGCTCAACGAGCCGATCCCCGACGAGTGGGAGTCTCAGCCGGCCGGGTCGGGCGGGCGCTCGTCCGTCGCTCTGATCCTCGGAGCGACGGTCGTCTCCGGGCTCGCTGGGTATGTGGTCACCTGGCGGGTGTTCACTTCCGTCGGCGCAGCGGGATACGGCGTGTTCTCGGTGTTCTGGTCCGCCCTGTTCCTGGTGGTCGGCATCCTCTTCGGCTTGCAGCAGGAGTCCACGAGGGCGGTGGCCCAGACCGCCATGCAGGCGCAGGCCGACGTGGATGCGCGCACCGCGTCAGCAGTGCGCGCCGTCTCCGCCTCCCGCCGCACCTCGATGTGGCGGTTCGCCGCGATGGTCGCCGTCGTGGTCGTGCTCGCCGTGCTGGCGACCAGCCTGCTCTGGGCGACGCCGAGCCTGGGAGCGCAGAACGCCGGCCTCGCCTGGTTCGTCGCGATCGGCGCGGGCCTCAACTGCCTGGTGGCCGCCGCATCCGGCGTCATGGCCGGCGCAGGCATGTGGCGGCAGCTCGCGGCCATCGTCGCGCTCGACGGTGTGCTGCGCGTCATCGGCGTCGTCGCCGTGCTGGCGTTCACCGACGACCTGGTCGCTCTCGCCATCGCCGTCATCCTGCCGTTCCCGGTCTCGCTGGCGATCGTCTTCGCCTCCGCGCCGAAGGCGCTCGTCGCCAATGCGCGCGTCACCATCGGCGTCTCCGCCCTCATCGCCAACACGGGGCGCACGATGCTGGCGGCGTCGGCGACCGCCATCCTGATCAACGGCTTCCCGCTGGTGCTGTCGTTCTTCTCCGGGCCGCAGAACCACGCGGACCTCGGATCGCTGGTGCTCGCCGTCACGCTGACGCGCGCGCCCATCCTGGTGCCTCTGATGGCGCTGTCGAGCTTCCTGGTCAGCCAGTTCTCGCACCATCCGGAGCGGGCCACGCGCACCATGCTCACGATCATCGCCGGCATCGCCGCTGTGATCGTCGTGCTGTGCCTCGCCGCCTGGCTGTGGGGTGTGCCCGTGATGCATTTCGTGTTCGGCGAGCAGTTCGACCTGGGTGCGGGGGTTCTCGTCGCCCTGATCGCGTCGTCCGGCCTGATCGGCGCGCTCTGCGTCAGCGGCTCCGCCGTGCTCGCCAAGGGGCTGCACGGCGGATACGCAACCGGCTGGGTGGTGGCGTCGCTCGTCTCGCTCGGCGTGCTGTTCATCCCGATCGACCTGCCGATCCGGGCGGCGCTCGCCCTCGCGTCAGGGCCGGCGGTCGGCCTCGCGGTGCACCTGGTCTGGCTGCGGGTCAGCTCTGGTCGTGCCGTGCCAGCCGAAGCCGCCAGCTCATCCCCTGCGAGGCCTTGACCGCGCAGATCACGAGGAGCAGCCAACCGGCCTCCACGAGGATCGAGCTCTCGAACACGCTGGTGACGAGCAGCGCCACCAGCACGAGCGGGGCCCAGGCGTAGACGACGCTGCGCTTGTTGGATGCGAGCAGCCAGGAGCGCCCGAACGCGAGGGCGAGCAGCGCGACGAAGAGCAGCAGCCCGATGATGCCGACCTGCAGATAGACGTCGAGATACGCGTTGAGGCCGTCTGCGTGGTAGACGCCCGTGGCCGCCTGGATGGCCGTGAACGGGTACAGCTCGGTCGGCCAGCTTCCCACCCAGCCCCAGCCGACCGTCTGCTCCACCGGGATCAGCTCCCAGATCTGGATCCACAGCTGGTAGCGCACCTGGAAGTCGGCCCTGGCGTTCAGCAGGTCGATCACTCTGGTGCGGTAGATCCACGCCGAGACGAGCACGGCGATGGTCAGGACCGCGAGGCCCCACTGGTAGTACGGCCGCTGGTGGGCCGGCACCTTGCGCAGCGCGAACAGCGCGAGCGTCGCGAGGCCGACGACGACCGCCACCGCCGCGATCACGGGGGAGTGTGCGAAGAGCAGACAGAGCACGGCGAGCGAGATGGAGACCGCGGCCAGCGGCGCGCGCACCGAGCGGGTGCGGAGCTCCACCAGGAACGTCACGAATGCGATCAGCGCCACGATGCTGAGCGCATTGCGCGAGCCGAACAATCCCTGGATCGGCCCCCCGAGCGCGATGTTGCCCTGGATGCCGAGGAACCGGATCGGCAGGTCGAGCAGGATGCCGCTCAGCACCTCCAGCGCGAGGGATGCGGTCAGCAGCACCCGCAGCACGTCGCCGACCACTCGCACGATCTGGATCGCATCCCGCACCAGGGCGATGTAGACGGCCAGGAAGGCGAAGCTGAGCTGATAGAGCACCCCGGCGAGCGTCGCCCACTGGTACGTGCTCCAGAAGATGGAGACGGCGCACCAGCCGACGAACAGGAGGATCGAGATCGGCAGCAGGCCGTGCCACTCGATCAGCTTCCGCTGCGCGATGAACGACAGCGCGGCGAGCACCACGACGACGGCGAGAGCGCCGATGAGGCCAGGCCAGCCGATGACCGCGCGGATCGCGTGCGTGGAGAATCCGACGCCGACGGCCACGAGCGACAGGGCGGAGTTGAACCGCGCAGAACCCAGGAACTCGGTCACCGCGACGGGGACCAGGGTTCGACGGGTCGCGGCCATGAACGCAATCCTACGGTGTGGTCTGCTTCGTCTTCACGGAGAGCACGACGAGCATCGCCCAGCCCGCTTCGATCAGGATGCGGCTCTCCGCTGCGCTCTGCGCGATGAGGGCGGCGATCAGCAGCAGGGGCAGCAGACCGAGTGCGGTGTACGGCTGGGTGTCCGCGACGGTGGTGCGCGGCCGGTCGACGGCGAAGAACCAGGAGCGGCCGAGCGTTGTCGCGACCAGCAGGATGAAGACGATCAGCCCGACGATGCCGAGCTGCAGCCACACATCCAGCCAGGCGTTGTGCGCCTGCAGATACGTCACACCGCTCCGCTCGGCCAGGCCTTTGAAGGGCTTCACCCACGGCGCCCAGTAGCTCACCCAGCCCCAGCCGAACGCCGGGCGCTCCTGCGCGAGCCCGATCACGGCGTGCCAGATGTCCAGCCGGCCCGTCAGGTCCTCGCTCTTGCCGAACAGGGCCGGGATGCGCGACGCGAACGCGATCAGCAGCCCGCCGACGACCACGACGAGCGCCGCTGCGGTGAGGTAGACGGGACGCCGCCGGTCGGGGCCGACCCTGCGCATCCACATCGCGAAGGCGAAAACGACAGCGGTGGCGAGGCCGGCGACGATGACGGTGGAGGAGCGGGTGAGGCCGAGCGTCAGCACGGCGATCACCAGCCAGGTGATGCCTGCTCCGCGGCGGACGGTGCGGTCGGCGAGCTGGATGGCGAACACGATCACGGCGAGCAGCGCCACCATCGCGAGAAGGTTGCTGTTGCCCTGGATGCCCTGGATCTGCCCGCCGTGGAACAGCAGCCCTCTGCTCCAGTAGAACGCGGCAGGCAGCTTGCCGGAGGGGTACTCGGCCCAGAACGGCAGCACGGGATGCCGGACGAACGCGGCCACGATGAACTCGAACAGCAGCGACAGGCCGAGGATCCAGCGGAACGCGTTCGACAGCACGCGCAGCAGCTGCGACCAGTCGAGGCAGAGGGCGAGGAACACCGCACCCGCCGTCGTCGCGTACTGGGCGAACACGCCGAGAGCGCTCGCGCCGGGGTATGCCGACCACGCGATCGAGACCGTCGCCAGCAGCAGGAACAGCACGAGCATCCCGGGCAGCCTGCGCCAGTGGAAGGCGGGGCGGATGCGCACCAGGATCACGATGCTGCCGGCGGCGAGGAGCCCGGCGAGCACGAAGTAGGCCGGCCAGCTGATCAGGTTCCGCCAGAAGTCGCCCGCGAACAGTGTGAACAGCAGCAGGGTCGCGAACGCCGCGACGCCCGTGCCGGAGGCGGCGGCGGCGACGCGTGCTCTGACGGACGAAGCGGTGGGAGCGGAGGTCACGTTGGGAAGACTAGCGGACGGGAATTCAGGCGTTCGGTGTGGCGACGAACACCGTTCCGTCTCCGGAGACGGTGACCGCGGCCTCGTCCGGCGTGATGAAGACGGACTCGCCGCGCGCGAGCGTCAGGCCGTCGTGCTCTCCCGCGAGCTGCACAGAGCCTGCGGTGCAGATCGCGATGCCTGCGCCAGGCAGGGGGATGCGCGTCGACGGCGTCGCAGCCCCGACCGTCACATGGTCGAGGGCGAAGTCCGGCACGTCCGGCCGGAACACGTCGACCCCTGGTGCAGGGTGCTCCGCGGTCATCGGCGTCGCGACGATCGGGCGGAAGTCGAGGATGCTCATCAGCTCGGGGACGTCGATCCGCTTCGGCGTCAGGCCGCCGCGCAGCACGTTGTCCGAGGCGGCCATGAGCTCGATGCCGAGCCCGCGCAGGTACGCGTGGATGTTCCCTGCCGGGAGGTAGAGCACCTCGCCAGGGCGCAGCGTCGCCCGGTTGAGCAGCAGAGCGAGCACGATTCCGGGGTCGCCGGGGAAGGCCTCGGCGAGCATCCGGACGGTGTCGGCGGCGACGGCGAGGTCGTCGCCGGCAGGGTCTGGCTCGATCGCGATGGCCGTGGCGACGACTGCCCCGACGAGTTCTCCGACTGCGTGGTCGCCGCCGAGCAGCCACTCGGTGGCGGCGCGGAGCACGGCGGTCGGCTCGCCGGTCAGGGTCGCAGCGAAGGCGGAGATGACGGCCTGCTCGCCGTCCGCCGCCGTCTCTGCCAGTGCGGAGAAGATGGCGGCGCTCCTGGCGACGTCGCGGAACCCGCAGAGCGCGTCGAAGCTGTCGCTGAGCGCGTAGATGAGCTCCGGCTTGTGGAACGGGTCCTTGTAGTTGCGCTCTGGGGAGTCGAGCGGGATGCCGGCCGCGTTCTCCCGCGCGAACCCTTCCGCTGCCTGGGCGGACGACGGGTGGGCCTGCAAGGAGAGCGGACCGGCGGCGGCCAGCACCTTCAGCAGGTACGGGAGGTGCGCATCCGGCTGCCCGAGGGACGTCTGAGGGTCGGCTGCTGTCCAGGCGGCGAGGTCGGCGGCGCCCCCGGTCTGCGACGGGTCGGCGATCACCGACGGCGATCCTGGATGCGCGCCCAGCCACAGCTCGGCCTCCGGCTTGCCGCTCGGCGTGGTGCCGAGAAGCCCGGCGATGGCGGTCGTGGAACCCCAGGCGTAGTCGCGGGGGGTATTGCCGATGCGCACAAACATCCGTCGTGGTCCCTTTCGATTCGTTAGACCAAACTACCAATCGCTTTTGCGCGCCGATTCCCCGTCTCTAGGCTGACGCTGGTCGCCTGCCTCGCGCCGGCCGACCCGTCATCCCGCCGAACGACGCAATGGAGCAGCAATGTCCTTCGAGACTCTCGCCAGCGATTTCTACGGATATGAGGACCTTCTCAGCACCAGGGAGAAGGAATTCCTCGCGGACCTCAGGGTCTACCTCGAGACCGAGGTGAAGCCGATCGTGAACGAGCACTGGGAGCGCGCGGAGTTCCCGCACCAGATCATCGAGGGTCTGCACAAGACGGGCACCATCGGGCTCGGCTTCCCTGAGACGGCGCAATTCGAGAACTCGGCCGTGTTCCGCGGCTGGGTCGCGCTCGAACTCGCCAGAGTGGATGCGTCCGTCAGCACATACGTCGGGGTGCAGAACGGTCTCGCGCTCGGCGCCATCGGCGTCTGCGGCTCCGATGAGCAGAAGGCGGAGTGGCTGCCGAAGCTCGCCAGCGGCGACGTGCTCGGCGCGTTCGGCCTCACGGAGCCGCTGTCCGGCTCCGACTCCGCGCAGGGCCTCCGCACGATCGCCACGCGCGACGGCGACAACTGGGTGCTCAATGGCTCGAAGCGCTGGATCGGGAACGCCACCTTCAGCGACATCACGATCATCTGGGCGAAGAGCGCCGAGGACGGCCAGGTGAAGGGCTTCATCGTCCCGACCTCGACGCCCGGGTACACGGCGACCAAGATCGAGGGCAAGCAGTCCCTCCGCATGGTCCAGAACGCGGACATCACCCTCGAGAACGTGGTCGTGCCGGAGTCGCTGCGCCTGCAGAACGCCAACTCGTTCAAGGACACGGCGGCCGTGCTCCGCCTCACCCGTGCCGAGGTCGCCTGGGCGGCCGTCGGCGTCGCGATCGGCGCGTACGAGGCAGCGGTGACGTATGCCAAGGAGCGCGTGCAGTTCGGCAAGCCCCTGGGAGCCCACCAGCTCATCCAGGATCTGCTGGTCAAGTCGCTCGGCAACATCACCGCATCCATCGCCCTCTGCACCCGCGTCTCCGAGATGCTCGACGCCGGACAGCAGCGCGACGAGCACTCCGCGCTCGCCAAGGCGTTCACCACCTCCCGGATGCGCGAGACCGTCGCCTGGTGCCGCGAGATCCTGGGCGGGAACGGCATCGTGATCGACTACGACGTCGCCCGCTTCTTCGCCGATGCCGAGGCGCTGTACTCCTACGAGGGCACCCGCGAGATGAACACCCTGATCGTCGGCCGCTCCATCACCGGCCAGGCCGCGTTCGTCTAGGAGCGGTCACCGCGCGCCGCTAGGCTGGGCCTTCCGCAGTCGAGCGAAAGAGGAGGACCGCGTGGCGTGGTTGGTGACCGGAGGAGCTGGGTACATCGGCTCGCACATCGTGCGGGCGTTCCGTTCGGAGGGCATCGACGTCGTCGTGGTCGACGACCTGTCGAGCGGGCATGAGGAGTTCGTGCCTGCCGAGGTCCCGTTCTACCGGGGGACCATCCTCGACGGCGCGCTGCTCGAGAAGGTGTTCTCCGAGAACAGCGTCTCCGGCGTCGTGCACGTCGCCGGTTTCAAGTACGCCGGCGTCTCCGTGCAGCGCCCGCTGCACACGTACGAGCAGAACGTGACGGCAACGGCCGTGCTTCTGGCCGCGATGCAGGAGGCAGGCGTCGACGCGATGGTGTTCTCCTCGTCCGCAGCCGTCTACGGCACGCCGGACACGGACCTCGTCACGGAGGAGACCCCCAAGAGCCCCGAGTCGCCGTACGGCGAGTCGAAGCTGATCGGCGAGTGGCTGCTGCGCGACCAGGGCGTCGCCGCCGGCCTCCGCCACACCAGCCTGCGCTACTTCAACGTGGTCGGCTCCGGCGATCCGTCGCTGCGCGACACCAGCCCGCACAACCTGTTCCCTCTGGTGTTCGACGCGCTGGTGGACGGCCGGACTCCGCGGATCAACGGCACCGACTACCCGACCCAGGACGGCACCTGCGTGCGCGACTACATCCATGTCGCCGACCTGGCCGTCTCGCACGTCGCGGCGGCCAAGCGGTTGGATGCGGGCGAGAGCATCGAGCCTGTCTACAACCTGGGCAGCGGCGACGGGGTCTCCGTCGGCGAGATCATGTCGACCGTGTCGAACGTGACCGGCATCGACTTCACCCCAGAAGTGGGGCCGCGCCGAGCCGGAGATCCTGCGAGGATCGTCGCATCCGGTGAACTCGCCGCCCGGGATCTGGACTGGAAGATGCGCCACACCCTGGACGAGATGGTCCGGAGCGCCTGGGAAGCGCGTCAAGCGGCGTCCTGAGGCTTCCCTGGGCCGCTCGACGGGGGTAGAACGGCCGGGCGTGTCGGGATTGTTGTCGACCGTCGGCGCGTCGCGAAGTCTCGACCTGGACTTAAGGCTTTACGATTTGCGACTTGACTCTGGCGAATGACAACGGTGTAATTATTCCAACACGTTGTCTTGCGTGCTTAGCAGTTAATGGGTGGGAGTCCGATATGACAGTTCCTGAATATCGCTCTGGAGTACCCGACGACTGGTTCATCGACCCGGTCAAACTGGGGGTTCCGGGTGTCCGGCCGAATGTCGACGACGACAATCCGCTCGCCTGGCAGTCCGACTCGCTCTGCGCACAGACCGACCCAGAAGCCTTCTTCCCGGAAAAGGGCGGGTCGACCCGCGACGCCAAGCGGATCTGCACCTCGTGCGAGGTGCGGACGCAGTGCCTCGAATACGCTCTCGCGAACGACGAGCGATTCGGCATCTGGGGCGGCCTGTCCGAGCGCGAGCGTCGTAAGCTCCGCAAGCGCGCCAGCTGACCTCGATCCACCGCGGTCCGACACGCGTCCGACCCGTTCTTCTGCCTGCGATCAGCTCGAACTCACCCGACTCCCAGGGCCGATCGTGAATTCGCGCCGCGCCCGATCTGCCTCCACGGATCGACGCGACGCCAACCTAGGCTGACTCCCGATGTATCCGAGAGTCACTGCCATCGTCGTCGCCCAGAGTGGCGGTCCCCACCTTCAGCGCACTCTCGACGCCATCGCGGCACAGACGAGACAACCGGACGCCGTGATCGCCGTCGACTGTGCGTCGACGGACGACGCCGCCAAGCTGCTCGCCGACTTCCGCCCGACCCAACTGCTCTCCGTGCAGGAGAAGCTGCCGTTCGGCGCCGCCGTCGCCACCGGCGTGCGCGTCACGGCTCCTCCGTCGTCCGATCACGAGTGGCTGTGGCTGCTCGCGCAGGACACAGCGCCGGAGCCTGGCGCTCTCGAAGCGCTCCTCGGCGCGGTCGAGGTCTCTCCGTCCGTCGCCGTCGCCGGACCCAAGCTGGTCGACTGGGAGGACGCTGCGTTCATCCGCGAGTTCGGTGTGGCGATGACGCCGCTCGGGGCAGCGGTTCCCCTCGTCGAGAACGAGATGGACCAGGCCCAGCACGACGGCCTCAGCGATGTGCTCGGCGTCTCGTCGGCCGGGATGATCGTCCGCCAGACCGTGTGGGATGCGCTCGGCGGGTTCGATCCTGGCCTCCCGACCGCGGACGACGGTCTCGACTTCTGCACCAGGGTGCGCCTGGCCGGATACCGCGTCTCGCTCGTGGCGCAGGCCAGAGTGGCCATCGCAGGCGACGGCGTCGCCGGCCCCAACCTCTCGCGCAAGTGGACGGTGCGCCGCCGCCTCACCAAGGAGCGTCGCGCAGCACAGCTCCACCGCCGGATGGTCTACGCGCCGGCAGCTGCCGTCCCGTTCCACTGGCTCAGCCTCGTGCCGCTCGCGATCCTGCGCTCCATCGGGCGCATCCTGCGCAAGGAGCCAGGCTCCGTCGGCGGTGAGCTCGCGGCCGCCTTCCGCGTCGCGTTCTCCGGGATGAAGGTGAGCAACGCCCGCCGGACGCTCGCCACGAACAAGACCGTCGGCTGGGCCGCGGTCGCGCCTTTGCGCATCCCGTTCGACGAGGTGCGTCGTGCGCGCGCGCTGAAACGCGAGGCCGCGCTGGTCGGCCAGCAGGGCGAACGCCAGGAGCTCGACTTCTTCGGGACGGGTGGCGGCTGGACGGTGCTCGCCGCTCTCGTCGTCGGCGTCGCGCTGTTCTTCCCGCTGTTCGGCAGCAGCGCCCTGACCGGGGGAGGGCTGCTCCCTCTGACCTCCTCTGTCGGCCAGCTCTGGGCGAACCTCGGTTACGGCTGGCGGGACGTCGGCCTCGGCTTCACCGGCGCCGCCGACCCGTTCTCCGCCGTGCTGGCGGTGCTCGGCACGTTGACGTTCTGGCAGCCGTCCGTCGCGATGGTCGGGCTGTACTTCCTCGCCATCCCGCTCGCCGCCCTCGGCGCCTGGCTCGCCGCCGCGCGACTCACCGCGAAGACGACGCTGCGCGTCTTCGCCGGTCTCGCGTACGCGCTCGCGCCGACGCTGCTCGTCGCGCTCCAGGGCGGCCGGCCGGCCGCCGTGCTCGCGCACGTCCTGCTTCCGTGGCTGTTCTTCGCTGGCCTCGCCGCGCGCCGCTCCTGGGCGGCCAGCGCTGTCACGGCTCTGCTGGCGGCTGCGACGGCGGCGTGCGCCCCCGTGCTGATCCCCGCGCTGCTGGTGGCCTGGATCGCGGCGATCGCGTTCAGCGGGCGTCGTGCTGCACGCATCGCGTTCATCCCGCTGCCCGCGGTCGTGCTGTTCGCGCCGCTCGTCTGGCAGCAGGCCACCCGCGGCGCGTGGCTGTCGATCTTCGCCGATCCAGGGGTGGCACTGGATGCGCGTCAGACGCCCGCCTGGCAACTCGCCCTCGGTTTCCCGGACGGGACTCTCGGCGGCTGGCACGACCTGGGCGCGCTCGGCTCGAGCTTCGCCCTCCCGGAGGCCGCGCCGAACATCATCGTCCCGATCCTGCTCGCCCCACTCGGCGTTCTCGCCATCCTCGCCCTGTTCCTCAAAGGGTCGAGCAGGGCGATCGTCGCGCTGGTCGTCGCACTGGTCGGCTTCCTCTCCGCCGTCACGGCACTGCACGTCCAGGTCGCGGTCGCCGGCTCGACCGTGGTTCCGATCTGGCCCGGCAACGCGCTCAGCCTCTACTGGCTCGGGCTGATCGGCGCCGCCGTGCTCGCCCTGTCCGCCATCGGGCGCGCCGCGGTGTATCCCGCCTGGGTCGCGATCCTCACCATCGCCATCGCCGCGGTGCCATCGGCCATCGCCATGCACGACGGCCAGTCCGACGTCGTCGCGAGCGACGGGCGCACGATGCCGGCGGTCGTCACGGCCAAGGCCGCCACCCAGCCGCGAACGGGCACCCTGCGGATCACACCGCAGCCGGACGGCAGTATCTCCGCCGAACTCGTCCGTGGAGCAGGCCAGACCCTGGATGTGCAGACCACGCTGAGCTCGACGGAACGCACGCTCAGCTCCGGCCAGAAGGACCTGGCGACGCTTGCGGGCAACCTGTCGTCGCAGAGCGGCTACGACGGCTCTGCCACGATGAAGCGCCTCGGCATCGACTTCGTGCTGCTCGCACCGGCCGCCGTGGAGCTCAATCAGACGTCGAACACGCCTCGGCCGGTCAGCGAGCCTGCGAAGGTCAGCGGGACGCGGGCATCCACTGCCCTGGACGCGAACCCGCTGCTCGCGCCGGTCGGAGCGACGGTGAGCGGCCAGCTCTGGGCGTTCGATCGCGGGACCTCCGTCGAGCCGAGGGCCGCGATCGTCCCCGCGGACGCCGGCGGAATCTGGCGCATGATCGTGCTGCTGGTGCAGGGCATCGTCATCGGCATCACGCTGCTGATGGCCATCCCGACCACCCGCTCGGCCGACAGGGTCGCCGAGCTGAACGCCCGCCGCCCGAAGCGCCGCCACGGCGGAGAGGACGACGGCGTCGTGACGCCGGACGACGAGCCGGAGGCTCCGAAGGACGGCGAGGAGGCCGTCGCCGACGAGACGCTGTCCGAGTACGAGGCAGAACCGGACGACGAGGCCTCCGTGGAGTCTGCCGAGGAGGAGACGGAGCCGGAGCGCGAGCCACAGGTGGAACCGGCCCAGGAGCCGGAGCCGCAGCCGCAGGTGGAACCGGTTGAGGAGCCGGAACCAGAGCAGGAGCGAGAACCGGACCCGGACCCCGAGCCCGAACCGGAGCGTGACGCGGAGCCTCAGCCCGAGACCACGGCAGAACCAGTGCCGGAGCCGGAATCGAAGCCAGCAGCCACCGACGACGCGCTCGTTACAACGCCCACCACCCCCACAACGCTCGAGGAAGGTCTCGAGGAGACGATCATCCGCCCGCGTCGCGGAACGGAAGGAGGCGACCGTGGCTGACAAGCGAGGTATCGCCAGGGTGAGCATCCGGGTCGTCAGCGGTGTCATCGGTCTCGGCGTCGCCGGCATCGCCATCGCGGGCGCGTCGCTGCTGCCGCTCCCGTCGTTCCAGATCTCCGCACCCGTCTCCACCGTGAAGCCGGTGCCGGCCGACCAGCAGCGCGTCTGCCCCGGCCCGCTGCTCGCCCTCGCGGCCGACGCCGGAGCAGCGACCACCGCCTCCCCGTTCGGTCCGGCCAGCTCCACATACGGCGCGGACGGCGGGAGCATCGAGACCAGGTCGCTGAAGGCGGACTCGGACGGTGGGAGCCGCTCTGAGGCACCGCAGACGCTCACCATCGCCACGCCGCAGGGCGCGAGCACGCCGCCGCTCCTAGCCGGCGCCCAGTCCCAGAACGCCACGACCGACGACCTCGCCGGCGTCGCTGCGGCCGCGTGCGGCGAAGCGAGCGCGGACAGCTGGCTCGTCGCCGGTTCGACCTCCCTCGGTCAGACCAGCCTGGTCATGCTCTCCAACCCGACCTCCGTGCAGGCGACCGTCAACCTCACGATCTTCGCCGAGACCGGGCCCGTGGCCGCACCGGGCGCCGCAGGCATCGTCGTCCCAGCCGGGGCGCAGAAGGTGATCCCGCTCGCCGGCCTCGCGCCCTCCGTCGCCGCTCCCGTCGTGCACGTGCAGAGCACGGGCGGGCAGGTGCTCGCGTCGCTGCAGCAGAGCTTCGAGCAAGGGATCGACCCGCGTGGCGTCGAGCTGTCAGGCGCGACAGGCTCTCCGTCGCGCGTACAGGTGATCTCCGGCATGACGATCGCGAACCTCGCGACCATCGAGGGCGCGCAGTCCGGCGAGAGCTACGGCGCCGACCTCCCCGCCGTCCGCGTGTTCGTGCCAGGCGATCAGGATGCGGACATCACCGTCGGTGCCGTCGGCGAGAACGGAACGGCCGTCGGCAACTCGTACGCGCAGACGGTGAAGGCCGGCGTCGTCGCCGAGATCCCGCTCGACCACCTGAAGGACGGCAACTACACCGTCACCGTCCGCTCGTCCGTGCCTGTCGTCGCCGCAGCGCGCACCTCGGTGGCGGGTTCCAAGTCGCAGGACTTCACCTGGTTCACGTCGTCGCAGCCGATGGGGGACACCTTCCTCGCCGCTGTGCCGTCGGCACCGACCCCGATGATGCACTTCGCCAACCCGGGCGCGAAGGACCAGAAGGTCACCATCGAGGGCCGCACGGGCAAGCCGGCCACGCTCACCATCCCCGCTGAGGGAGCGGCGAACGTCAAGGTGGGCGCTGGGATGTACACGGTCAGCGGCGGCGACGGCCTCTACGTGAGTGTCAGCTTCGCAGCGGACGGTCTCGCCAGCTCGTTCGCGCTCAACCCGCCTGGCCCGCTGGCCGCACCGATCGAGGTCTACCCGCGGTAGCGGAGACCGACGCGTGCTCTCGCTCGCGAGAGTCAGAAATGCCGGTAGCGATCCGGCGCCAGGTCCCACGGGTCTTTGCCAAGCAACTCGGCGACCGCGCGGAACACGCAGCCCTCGACGTACATCCTGCGGTGCAGGTCGTCGTTGCGGTGCAACTTGGTGAGGCGCTGGATGGGCACGCGGTAGAGCACGATGCGGCGCTGGGCGTGGTCGACGTGCCAGCGGTCGACGCCGTCGCTTCCCGTATTGCCGATCGGGGTCGCAGCGACCTCGAAGTGCACGTCGGCGAGCTCGTTCGGCCAGACGCCCTTGAGGTAGTCGGCCGTGGATGCGACGGTCATGTCGAAGAGGTCGATGCGGTTGTTGAGCATCGGCAGGTGCGGGCCCGTCACCGGCCCCCGCGCTCCCCGCCCGTGCCTGCTGCGCCACCGGGAGGTGGCAGGCGGCTGGCTGCTCGAGCGGCGGTTCCGGGGCATGTCGCCATCCTACGACGCGCAGGCTCGGGTATTCTGAGCCCGATGTTGAGCCGACCATGTTCCCGCGTGGCGTGTCCACGCGATGCCGTGGCCACGCTCACGTACGTGTACGCGGACTCGATGGCTGTCCTCGGCCCGCTGAGCCTGAGCCACGAGCCGCACTCGTACGATCTGTGCGCCATCCACGCCGAGCGACTGTCCGCGCCGCAGGGCTGGCAGATTGTGCGACACGAGGTGTTCGGTGAAGTAGGTTATGGGGCGTGAGCAGCAATCGTGATGTCCCCAGCAACTCCTCGCTCGACGCCGTTGTCAAGACCTACGACATCCGTGGTCTCGTCGGCAAGGATCTGACCGAGGAGGTCGTCACCGCCATCGCCGCCGGATTCGTCGACGAGGTCGGGGCGGCTGGCAAGGACGTCATCGTCGGCCACGACATGCGCGACTCATCGCCGACGTTCGCCGCGGCGTTCGCGCGCGGAGCGCAGGCGAGGGGCGCCAACGTCGTGTCGATCGGGCTGTGCTCGACGGACGAGTCGTACTACGCATCCGGTGCCCTGGCCGCTGACGCGGCCATGTTCACCGCCAGCCACAACCCCGCGACGTACAACGGCATCAAGCTCTCCAGGGCGGGGGCGCAGGGTCTCAGCATGAACACCGGGCTCGCCGGTGTGCGCGACCGCGCCGCCGTCTACCTGCACGACGGCGTCGACGCCGTCGCTGAGCCAGGCGGCTTCCGCGAGCAGGACGTCATCGCCGACTACGCCGCATACCTGCGGTCCCTGGTCGACCTGTCCGGCATCCGGCCGATCACCGTGGTGGTGGATGCGGGCAACGGCATGGGTGGACTGACCGTGCCGGCGGTGCTCGGCGAGGCAGCGGGGCTTCCCGCCCTTCCGCTCACGATCGTCCCGATGTACTTCGAGCTCGACGGATCGTTCCCCAACCACGAGGCCAACCCGCTCGACCCGAAGAACCTGGTCGACCTGCAGCGCGCGGTGGTCGAGCACGGGGCCGACCTCGGGCTCGCCTTCGACGGGGACGCCGACCGCTGCTTCGTGGTGGACGAGAACGGCGACGCCGTCACGCCGTCCGCCGTCGCGGCGATCGTCGCGCTGCGCGAGATCGCCCGGGCGCGCCGCGAGGACCCTGACGCCGACATCACGGTGATCCACAACCTGATCACGTCCAACGTCGTCCCGGAGACCATCGAGGCAGCGGGCGCCACCCCGCTGCGCACGCGCGTCGGCCACACGCTGATCAAGGACGCGATGCGCGAGTCCGGTGCGATCTTCGGCGGAGAGCACTCCGCGCACTACTACTTCCGCGACTTCTGGAGTGCGGACAACGGGATGCTCGCGGCCATGCACCTGCTCGCCGAGTTCGGCGGCCAGGACGAGCCGCTGTCGGCGCTGTCCGCCCGGTTCACGCCGTACCCGATGTCCGGCGAGATCAACTCGACCGTCGACGACGTGCCTGCCGCGTTCACGCGCATCGTCGAGGAGTTCACCGGACGCGCGGAATTCGACGAGTTCGACGGCCTGACCGTGACCGGATTCGTCGGAGGCGACGAGCCGTTCTGGTGGTTCTCCGTCCGTCCGTCGAACACAGAGCCGCTTCTCAGGCTCAACGTCGAGGCGGCCGACCTCCCGACGATGGAACGCATCCGCGACGAGGTGCTGGCGCTCATCCGCGCCTGACCACGCGCCGCAGGCACACGCGCTCGTCACACGACTGTGCGAGTCGGGCACCGGATGCGACAATGGGGCAATGGCCACAACCACCGTCGCTGAATCCACCTCAACTCTTCCGTTCAAGGTCGCCGATCTCTCCCTCGCAGAGGCAGGGCGCCACCAGATCCGTCTGGCAGAGAACGAGATGCCAGGTCTCATGTCCCTCCGCGAGGAGTTCGGGGCGTCGAAGCCGCTCGCCGGCGCCCGCATCGCCGGTTCGCTGCACATGACCGTGCAGACCGCCGTGCTGATCGAGACCCTCGTCGCACTCGGCGCGCAGGTGCGCTGGGCGAGCTGCAACATCTTCTCCACCCAGGACGACGCCGCTGCCGCCATCGCGGTCGGCCCGACCGGCACGGTGGACGCACCGGCCGGGGTTCCCGTGTTCGCTTGGAAGGGCGAATCGCTGGAGGAGTACTGGTGGTGCACCCAGCAGATCTTCGACTGGACGACCGAGGCCGAGAAGGAGGGCGCAGACTGGATCGGCCCCAACCTGATCCTCGACGACGGCGGAGACGCGACCCTCCTGGTTCACAAGGGCCGCGAGTTCGAGCTCGCTGGCGCTGTTCCAGACGACGCGGCAGGGGACAGCCACGAGTACCGCGTGATCCTGGCGGCGCTCCGCGCATCCATCGCTGAGTCGGCCGACCGCTGGACGCGGGTCGCCGCCGACATCCTCGGCGTGACGGAGGAGACCACCACCGGTGTCCACCGCCTCTACGAGCTCGCCCGCGACGGCCAGCTGCTCTTCCCCGCCATCAACGTCAACGACTCGGTGACCAAGAGCAAGTTCGACAACAAGTACGGCATCCGACACTCGCTGCCGGACGGCCTCAACCGCGCCACCGACGTGCTCATCGGCGGCAAGGTCGCGTTCGTCGCCGGCTACGGCGATGTCGGCAAGGGCGCAGCGGAAGCGCTCCGCGGCCAGGGCGCCCGCGTGATCGTCAGCGAGGTCGACCCGATCAACGCGCTGCAGGCGGCGATGGACGGCTACCAGGTGGCCCGCATCGAGTCCGTCGTCGACCAGGTCGACATCTTCATCTCCGGCACCGGCAACCTGAACGTGATCACCCTGGACCACATCCTGGCGATGAAGCACCAGGCCATCGTCGCCAACGTCGGCCACTTCGACAACGAGATCGACATGGCCGGCCTCGAAGCGCTCGAAGGCGCTGTGAAGGTCGAGATCAAGCCGCAGGTGCACGAGTGGCGCCTGCCGAGCGGTCGCAGCGTGCTCGTGCTCTCCGAGGGCCGCCTGATGAACCTCGGGAACGCCACAGGCCACCCGAGCTTCGTGATGAGCAACTCGTTCACCAACCAGGTGCTCGCGCAGCTCGAACTGTACGTCTCGACGGAGAACTACCCGATCGGCGTGTACGTGCTGCCGAAGCACCTCGACGAGAAAGTCGCCCGCCTCCACCTGGATGCGCTCGGCGTCGAGCTGACCACCCTCACCCCCGAGCAGGCCGCATACATCGGCGTGAGCGTCGACGGCCCGTACAAGGTCGACCACTACCGATACTGATGCCACTCACCTTCACCGACCGCGAGCTGCCGGGCGGCCTCATCCTGCGCGTGCGCAGGCCTGAGGACGCCCCGGCGCTCGCGGCAGCATACGTCGCCAACCGCGGACACCTCGCGCCGTGGGAACCCACCCGCACGGAGGAGTTCTTCACGCCGGAGGGTCAGCTCAAGCGCACCACGGAGCTCCTCGCCCTGTACGAGGCCAGTACGGCCGTCCCGCTGCTCATCCTGGACGGAGACGCCGTCGCAGGCGGCTTCGATCTGAGCAGCATCGTGCGCGGCGCGTTCGAGAGCGCCATGATCGGCTACTGGCTCGACCGCGCGCACACCAAGCAGGGACTCGCCTCAGCCGCCCTCGCCGCCATCGTGGAGGCGGCGCGCGACGACTTCGGCCTGCACCGCATCCAGGCAGCGACGCTGCTGCACAACCAGGCATCGCAGTCCGTCCTCACCCGCTCCGGATTCGAGCGCATCGGGGTGGCGCCGAACTACCTGAAGATCGCCGGTCGCTGGCAGGACCACGTGCTGTTCCAGCGCATCCTGCACGACTGACGTCGCGCCGCCGGACCGGTCGGCTGCTGCGCTAGACCTCCGCGTACGCCCGCACGGGGAAGGTTCCGAACCCCTCGACGGCGGGCGGCGCGGCGGTGAATCGCGCCCCGCGCGCTGGAACCTCGCCGAGGTTCGTCAGGTGCTCCACCACGTGGATGCCGGCGGCCAGCAGCAGCGTGTGTGCAGGTCGCTCCCCACCGGACTCCGTGTCGTCGATGTTGAGCGAGTCGATGCCGACCAGGGTCACCCCGGCATCCACCAGGTGACGTGCACCGCCTTCGGTGAGGAACGGCGCACCCGTGGCGTACTCCGGCTGTCCGAAGTGCGCATCCCAGCCGGTGTGCAGCAGCACGGCCGTGCCTGCCAGCTCGCGGTCGTGGAAGACGGTGGCCGGAATGCCACGCGAACCGAGGTCGGTGAGGTGGAAGACCTCGGCGGGGAGCCCGACCAGCGTCGAGAGATCGAGGGACGCGAGGTCGCCGCCGTCCGCGTAGCGGTGGAACGGGCTGTCGAGATACGTGCCCGTATTGCCGATCATCGTGATGATGTCCATCGCGAACTGCGTGCCGGGGGCATACGTCGCCACCGAGGCCTCGCGGGTCAGGTGCGGTGTGATCGTCGGCGCGGGCAGACCGGGGTAGGTGACGAGCCCCGCCCGGATGCGGTGGCTCAGGTCGACCACGCGCGCTCTGTCGGGCACGGGCACACGAGCGAGCTCCGGGCTGATCCCTCTGCTGCCCCTGTGCTGCTCCTCGACGATGCGGAGAGCGTTCAGCCGCACCTCGCCGACCAGCGCGAGCCCGAGGTGCCGCACGAACAGCTCGGCGATCTGCTCCTCGGACAGCTCGGCGTCCGGCAGGTCGAGACGGAACCCGTTCGTCTGCAGGCTTCCGCCGTTGACGAACGTCACGGTGGCGTCGAAGTGGGCGCGATACTCGGTCACTGGTCTCCTAGCGGTCTGGGAAGGCGTGGGGGAGTCCGTCGAGCACCGGTTCGAGGCGCTGCAGGCGCTCCTGCTCGATGGCGAGCCCTGCCGCATCGCGCTGACGGCGGAGGAGAGCGACGGCGACGAGGAACGTCTCGGCGTCCACAGGAGGAAGCGGGGACACGTACGCCGACGCCTCGGCGGCGAGTTCGGCGCTGAGGCCGGCACGCGCAGCCTGCGTGAGCTGCGGCGCCTGACGCACGAACTGGGCGATGCGACGCGACAACCTGTCCGGGAGCTTCGCCACGTCGGCCGTCTGCGCCCAGCCGGTCAGGTGCGGCGCGAGGTAGAGCGGGAGCGGCGTCGCCCGCGGCGCCCGTTCGTACTGGCTGTACGTGCCGGCCAGCAGGTCGCCGAGGCGCTTGGAGCGGGCATTGAGGAGGCCGGTGAGCGCTGCGACGCCTCCGATGGTCATGAAGATCTCCAGCACGCCGACGAGCGCCCGGATGAACGCGTGCCGGAAGCCGATCGCGCCGCCGTCGTCCCTGACGATGCGCGCGCCGACCGCGAGCTTCCCGAGCGACTTTCCCCTGGTCGCGAGTTCGACCGTGGTGGGGAGCACGACCATCCCGAACACCAGGATGAGGACGACGAGCGCCCTCCCCGCTGCCGCATCCAGGCCGCCTCCTGTTGCGACGAGCAGCAGGATGCAGCCGAACATCACCAGCATGTACACCAGCCAGTCGATGGCGGCGCCCGCCGCCCGCAGGATGTAGCTCGCCGGTTTGACGTCGAGGGTGACGGCCTCGCCCGTGACGAGTTCGCGCTCGCCCCGGGATGGGGGTGGCGCTGCGACTGTCTGGCCAGGTGCCGTCATGGCTATCATTCAAGCAGATGGATCTCGACGCATACACGGCAGCGCGCAGCGCAGACTGGGACAGACTCGCCCAGCTCGCCAAACGACGCCGCCTCGACGGCAGGGAAGCCGACGAGCTCATCGACCTCTACCAGTCCGGTGCGTCCGATCTGTCCGCGATCAAGACCATCGCAGGGTCGACGGCCACCGGGGACAGGCTCTCCCTCGCGCTCGCCTCCGCGCGCCTGCGGTTCACCGGCGCCGGCGCGAACGTGTTCTCCATGCTGCCCCGGTTCTTCGTCTACCAGCTCCCCGCGGCGCTGTACCGCATCCGGTGGGTGGTGCTGGCGGTCGCGGTCGCCACGGTCGTGGTGGCGACGCTCTACGCGATCTGGATCACCGGCAATCCGGAGGTGCTCCGCAACTTCGGCACCGATGCGCAGCTGCGGCAGTACGTCGATCACTCGTTCATCGACTACTACTCGAACAACCCCGCCGCGTCGTTCTCCGGCCAGGTCTGGACGAACAACGCCTGGATCGCAGCGCAGTGCATCGCGTTCGGCATCACCGGCGTCTACGTGCCGTTCGTGCTGCTGCAGAACGCCATCGGCGTCGGCACGGCGGCCGGTGTGATGTTCGCGTACGGGCGCGGCGACGTGATGTTCTCGTACATCCTGCCGCACGGGATGCTCGAGCTCACCAGCGTCTTCGTCGCTGCTGCTGCGGGCCTGCGGATCTTCTGGGCCTGGATCGCGCCGGGCGCCCGCACCCGCGCTCAAGCGCTCGCCGAGGACGGCCGCGCCCTGTTCACCGTCGCTGTGGGGTGCGCGATCTCGCTGTTCGTCTCCGGCCTGATCGAGGGCTTCGTGACGCCGTCCGAGCTTCCGGTCTGGGCGAAGATCACGATCGGCGCTCTCGCGCTCGCGGCGTTCCTCGCGTACATGCTGGTGCTCGGCCGTCGCGCGGTGCGCCTCGGCGAGACGGGCGACCTGACGGAGTACGAGTCAGGCTCGCGCCGCGTCGTGGCCGGCTGACGCCCGGCCGTCGTGCGCCAGTAGGCAAGCAGCAGGAGGCAAGCAGCAGGAGGCAGCTACCAGGAGGCGCCTACAGCCGTCCGGCCGCCTTCAGCGTCAGGTAGACGTCGCTCAGCGCGGGGGGCAGGTCCTCCGGCGATCCGGTCACCACATCCGCCCCCAGCCGCTGGATACCGGCCGTCACCCGGCTCACATCCAGCAGCGAGCGTTCCGCCGCGGCCGCGCGGTACACCTCCTCGCGGTTCCTCCGCTGACCGGCCGCCTGGATCGTCTCTGGGTCGGTCACCGACGCGACCACCACGATGTGCTTCTTCGTGAGCTGCGGCAGCACGGACAGCAGCCCACGGGATGCGCCGGGCGACTCCACGGAGGTCAGCAGCACGACCAGAGACCGCTGGCTCGTGATCGCGGACACCTGCGCGGGGACCGCCGACCAGTCCATCTCGATCAGCGCTGGCTCGATGCCCGCCATCGCGTCGACCATCCTGGACAGCAGCTCCGGACCTGTGGCTCCCTGCACCCGTCCGCGCACCGCGCGGTCGTATGCGAGCAGATCGACCCTGTCTCCCGCTCGTGTCGCCAGCGCGGCGAGCAGCAGGGAGGCCTCGAACGCCGTGTCGATGCGCGGTTCGTCGCCGATCCGCGCGGCAGAGGTGCGCGCCGTGTCGATGACGATGACCACGCGCCTGTCCCGCTCGGGCCGCCAGGTGCGCACCATCACGCGGGCGCCGCGGCCGCTGTTCGGGTCGTGGCGGCGTGCGGTCGCGCGCCAGTCGATGGAGCGCACGTCGTCTCCGCGCACGTACTCGCGCAGCGAGTCGAACTCTGTGCCCTGCCCGCGCAGCATCACGCTGGTGGTTCCGTCCAGCTCGCGCAGCCGCGCCAGCCGCGACGGGAGGTGCTTGCGGGACGTGAACGGCGGCAGCACCCTGATGCGCCCCGGCGCTTCGAGCGTCGCCTGTCGTGCCCAAAGGTGCAGCGGCCCCCACGACCGGATGGTTACCTGGGAGACCCGGCGCTCTCCCCGTCGCCACGGGGTCAGCGTCGCCGTGATCCGTCTGCGCTCCCCTGCGGGGATGGAGACGCTCGTGCGCGACCTGTCGAGGCCCGCCGACGGCTCCCAGGCATCCCTGACCGTGCCGCGGATCGCCCTGCTGCCCGTGTTCGTCACGAGCAGCTCGCTCGACGCCTCCGTTCCGAGACGTACTCTGGCCGGGAGCGAGCGCTCCAACGCGACGCGGCGCGGCGACCCAGCGAACACGAGATCGAGCAGGCCGAGGAGCACGCAGAGCAGCACCCAGGCGCCGAGCGCGAGATACGAGGCGCCCTCTGCCCCGCCGAACAGCACGACGGGGATCGCCCCGAGCGCGAGCAGGGCGACGAAACGTCCGGATACGGTCACGCGGCGGCCTAGATCGGAACCTGGACCTGCTGCACGATCGACCGCAGGATGGCATCGACCCCGACGCCCTCCAGCTCGGCCTCAGGCCGCAGCTGCACCCTGTGTCTCCAGACCGGCACCAGCATCGCCTGCACGTGGTCGGGGGTGATCGAGTCGTAGCCGGACAGCCACGCCCAAGCCTTGGCCGCTGCGAGCAGCGCCGTCGTGCCGCGCGGACTCACGCCGAGCTTCACAGACGGGCTGGTGCGCGTGGCGCGCGCCAGATCGACGATGTACGCGAGCACGTCGCCCGTCGCTCCGACGGATGCGGCTGCGGCGCGTGCTGCGTGCAGCTCTGCGGCGCTGAGTGCCGGCGTGACGCCGGCCGCCGCGAGGTCGCGCGGGTTGAAACCGGCCGCGTGACGGCGCAGCACCTCCACCTCGGTGTCGCGCGGTGGCACATCCAGGGTCAGCTTGAGCAGGAAGCGGTCGAGCTGCGCCTCTGGCAGCGAGTACGTGCCCTCGTATTCGATCGGGTTCTGCGTCGCCGCCACGATGAACGGGTCTGGCAGCTGGCGGCTGACGCCGTCGACGCTGACCTGGCGCTCCTCCATCGCCTCCAGCAGGGCAGACTGCGTCTTCGGTGGCGTCCTGTTGATCTCGTCTGCGAGCAGGATGTTCGTGAACACCGGGCCCTCGCGGAACTCGAAGCCGCCCGTCCGGCCGTCGTAGACCAGCGACCCCGTCACGTCCCCGGGCATGAGGTCCGGCGTGAACTGGATGCGCTTGGTGTCCAGGCTGAGCGCCTCGCTCAGCGATCGCACCAGCAGGGTCTTGGCGACGCCCGGCACGCCCTCCAGCAGCACGTGACCGCGGGCGAGCAGCGCGATGATCAGCCCGGTGACGGCGCCATCCTGCCCGACGACCGCCTTGCCGACCTCGGTGCGCACGCGGGCGAGCGCGTGGCGCAGGGCTGTCGAGTCCGTGGTGCCGGCCTGCGGCTGCTGCTGTGCAGCGTGCTGCGGTGCGGAGGGCGGCGTCGCCTGCGCGGGGTTCTGGCTGTGGATGGGGGCTCCGCTCGATCCTGTCGTGACGTCGGTCATGCATCCATTCTTCCGGTCGGCCCCGGCGGTGCGGGGGTGACTGCTGCTGCGGTGGCTCGTTCGAGCTCTGCCAGATCGTCTGACAGGGCCATCAGGTCGGCGTCCGTGCGGGGCACGGCGTCGATCAGGGTTCTGTGCACGGCCGCTCTGTCCCGCCCTGTCGCCGCTGCGACGGCGTCCGCGATCTCGACGGCGGTCGCCGCGCGCGGCAGGCCGGTCGCGGAGGCCAGGCGTCCGACGGCGCCGATGCGCAGCGCATCCGCCGCACGCAGACGGGCGGACGAGCGCTGGTACAGCCGGGCGCGGCCTTCGCGCGTCTCGCCCGCGCGGACGACGACCGGCAGGTTCTCGACCACCAGAGGGCCGAAGCGCCGCCCACGCCAGAACGCCGCTGCGATGAAGACGAGCACGAGCAGGATCACGACCGGCGTCACCCAGCCGGGCGTGAGCGCGCCGATGTCCGGTGGCCCGGTGACCGGCCGGTCGTCGATGCTCGGCAGGTACCAGACGAGCGTGCGGTGCTGTCCGAGGACGCTGAGCGCGAGTGCGGCGTTGCCTGCCCGGTCGACCCCGTCGTTCATCAGGATGCTCGCCGAGCCGATCAGGTCGATCGTGCGGCCGTCCGACCTGGTCGTCACGAACGAGTACCTGTCGGTTCCCGTGCGGAAGCAGCCGAGCGCGTCCCCTCCGTCGACGCGGAACGAACCGGCGAAGCTGACGTCTTTCGTGGTCTCTGTCGGCGTCGGGTCGATGGTCTCCGCCCGGACGGCGGCCGGCACGGAGCATCCGGCGGCGATCGGGGTCGTGGCGGAGACCGCCCCTGCCGCCGATACGTGCGGAGCGAGCCTGTCCAGCGCGTCGAAGTCCGGCTCGACGACCACGATCGTGCTCGCGACCGAGGTGAGCAGGTCGTATCCGCTCGAATCGAGGTTGCCGGCGGGGTCGAAGACGAGGACGGTCGTGTCGTCGGTGGCGGCATCCTCCACCTGGCTCAGGGTGGTCGCGCTGTGCACGGCGACGCCCTGGCCCCTGAGTACCTGGGCGACCGCCTTCGCGCCGATGGGGCTGGCGTTCGCAGCATCCATCGGGACGCCGACGCGCGCGCCGCCTCCCGTGAGCAGAACGCCCAGAAGCGCGACGAACACCGCGATCGCCGCCAGCACGATCCACGGGATGCTCTTCCTCCCGACCTGACGGAGGCCGGGGGAGACGGCGGCAGCCTCGGACGGCCCGCTCGACGCAGCCCCTGTATCGTGCTCGCGCTCAATCGTCTGCGCGGTGCCCTGTGCCGTCATCGGACCGCCTCGGCGCGTATCGGCGACGGCAGTCGCGCATCCTGCAGGCTCTGGTCGAGGGCGACGAGCTGCTGGTACTGCGCCTCCGTCCCCTGGCGCTCCAGGTAGCGGACATCGTCGAACGCGCGGGCCGCGGCGAGCAGACGCTCCCGTTCGGCAGGCACGGCGCTCGCAGCGCGGTGGGCGAACTCGTTCGCGGTCGTCCCAGGGCTCACCGTCACGATGGTGCGCTCGTCCAGGCCCTGCGCGACGGCGCGGAACTGCTCCTCGATCGCCTGGACCCAGTCGCCCGCCGACGCGGCGGCCGCGGCGGAACGCCTGAGCTGCGCCGCCGTTCGCGTATCGTCGTCGCCGAACAGGGAGCGGCGGCCGTCCGCCGTCCTCCTGTTGATGCGCGGGCGCCCGAAGATGAAGAACGCCGCGACGATCAGCCCCGCGATCACCAGCACCACCGCGAGCAGCAGCACGGGCCCGGCGGAGCCGCCTGGTCCCTGGAACAGCGACGCGATCCAGTCCTGGACGGCCTTGGACGCCAGGTCGAACCACGTCGGCTTCGCCGTCTGGTACTCGGGCTTGGCGAGCTCGTCGCCGATCCATTGGCGGGCGTCTGGCGAGCTCGGGTCGACGGGGACGTCCGCGCGCACCAAGGCGACGAATGCGGAGAGGAGGCCGACCGTCATGCGCCAGGCGGGGGAGGAGGCCAGGAGCCTGGAGGTGGATACGACCCCGGCGCAGGCGGATACGACGCAGCAGGCGGAACGAAGACGGGACCGGCGAGGTATGGATCCTGCGCATCCTGACCGGTCTGCCGTGCCTCTACGAAGCGCACGAGCTGCAGGTCCAGGCCCTCCTTGCGCATCCGGAGGTCGATGTAGATGAGCGCGACGACGGAGGTCTGCACGACGCCCATGATCGCGCCGACGATCGCGCCGACGACGCTCGCCAGCAGGTTGACGCCGATCTGGCTGGTCAGCACCTGGCTGAAGCTCGCCGAGTCAGGGGACGAGAGCGACGTCGGGGCGAAGATGCCTCCGACGATTCCGCCGACGACGCCGAACGGGATCGAGATGATCTGCGCCACCGCGTAGACGATCACGGCGATCAGGGCGACCGTGCCGAAAGTCTTCCAGAAGTATCCGCTGGTGAGCCCCCAGGAGCGGGCCATCGCCCTGCGGATCGGAAGCCGCTCGAGCACGATGGCGCTCGGCACGAGCACGAGCTTGGTGTTCAGCCAGATGGCGAGGACGACGAGGCCCAGGAAACCGAAGATGAGCACGAGCACACCGCCGACCACTCCGGCGGGACCGAGAGCGAACAGCACGGCGGCCACGACGATGACGAGCGCGGCGGCGACGATCCACGCCAGGGCGACCAGGAACGTCCAGCCGATCAGCGCGCCGACGCGACCCCGCACGAGCTGCCAGATGCCGCGGAAGGTCAGCTTCTCACCGACGGTTCCGCGGGCGACCTCCCCGACGATGACGCCCTGCAGCAGCGCATTGGAGATGCCGTCGATCACGGCGGAGAGCAGGCCGAGCACGATCGTCCCGCCCGCTGCTCCCGCCAGGAGCGCGCTGCGGTCGTCCGCTGTCGCGTTGGCCGCCCTGTCCAACAGCAGATAGATGCCGAAGAAGATGAGCACGCTCGCGATGATCGACGGGATGCCCCGCAGCAGCAGAGCGGCGCCGACCGTGATCTTGGGGTTGCGCCGAAGGGTCTGGAACGGCGCGCCGATGAGGGTGCCGAAGCCGAGCGGCCGCAGCGGGATGAGGCCGGGCTTCGGCGGGGGAGTCCAGCCTGGCTGCTGCGGGAACGCCTGGCCAGGCTGGCCGTACGCGAAGCCGGGAGGAGGATAGCCGGGGCCAGGCTGCTGCTGGCCGAAGCCCTGCTGCTGGCCGAAGCCCTGCTGCTGGCCGTAGCCCTGCTGCTGGCCGTAGCCCTGCTGCTGGCCGTAGCCCTGAGGCTGGCCATTGTCCGGCGCGTACTCGCCGTAGCGCGGCGCAGGCGGCACTGGCGCCTGCTCGTGGCCGGCTCCCGCGTCTGCTTGAGACCCCGGTGCCTGCCAGTTCTGCTCGTCGGTCACGCGGTGCCCCTCTTTCCCGTGCGTCTTCCGCACCCCATGCTGGCACATCCGCGCCACGAGCACTGCCCCACCCACAGGGCACGTTCGGCTGGCTTTCACGGGTGGCGCAGGAGTCTCCACTACGCTTGCACAGAGACTTCAGCGGTCATCGGGGCCTCAGTGGTAACCGGCCGCCCGAGAATGGTTGTGGGAAACTTCGGACATGAACAGTCGCATCCTGGTGGTCGACGACGACACCGCCCTCGCCGAGATGATCGGCATCGTGCTTCGCACCGAGGGATTCGACCCCGTCTTCTGCGAGGACGGCGCGCTCGCCGTCGATATCTTCCGCTCCTCGAAGCCCGACCTCGTCCTGCTCGACCTCATGCTCCCCGGTCTCGACGGCATCGAGGTGTGCAGCCGCATCAGGGCGGAGTCGGGAACGCCCGTCATCATGCTCACGGCCAAGTCGGACACCGCCGATGTCGTCAAGGGCCTCGAGTCCGGCGCGGACGACTACATGGTCAAGCCGTTCAACCCGAAAGAGCTCGTCGCGCGGATCAAGACCAGGCTGCGGCCTGCATCCACTGTGCCGGCAGCCGAACAGCTCCGCATCGGCGACCTGGTCGTCGACGTCGCTGGCCACGAGGTCAAGCGCGGCGACGCCCGCATCAACCTCACGCCTCTCGAGTTCGACCTGCTGCTCGCGCTCGCCTCGAAGCCGCAGCAGGTGTTCACCCGCGAGATGCTGCTCGAGCAGGTCTGGGGTTATCACTACAAGGCGGACACCCGCCTGGTGAACGTGCACGTGCAGCGGCTGCGCGCCAAGGTCGAGCAGGACCCGGACAACCCCAAGATCGTGATGACCGTGCGCGGGGTCGGCTACCGCGCCGGCGCCGTCACGTAGCACGCCGGACGCGGCGGCCCGATGCGGTACAGGTGGATGGACGGGCGATGGTGGCGGCAGCTTCCCTCGCAGCTCGTGGGCGTCTGGCGGCGCTCGCTGCAGGTCCGCACCGTCGCGATCACCCTGCTGCTGACCGGCATCGCCATCCTGGTGACGGGCATCTACATGGCCCTCAGCATCAGCAACGACCTCTATCAGTCGCGCCTCGACCAGGCGCTCCGCGACTCCAGCAGGGCGACGACCTCCGCGCAGTCGACCCTGAACGCCTCGGACGTCTCCGCCTCCGACTCCGGTAAGAACCTCCTCAACTCCACGCTGCAGACCGTGCAGGGCGCGACATCGAGCAGGCTCATCGCCGCGTACCGCGTGCCAGGCCAGGACGTCTCCATCCCCGCTCCTCCCGACAGGGCGAGCCCAGGGCTGAACGGCGTGATCTCCGACGAGCTGCGTCAGCAGGTGCAGAACGGAGGGACCAAGCAGTTCTACCAGTCCGTCGCGTTGCCTGCTGGAAACGGGACGACCGACCCCGGCATCGTCGTCGGCACGCAGCTCACCCTCCCGAGCTTCGGGCACTACGAGCTCTACATCGGCTACAACCTCCGCGACTCGGAGAACACGCTGCTGTTCGTGCAGGGCACGCTGCTGCTCGCCGGGTTCGCGCTCATCCTGCTGATCGGCGCGATCACCTGGGTGATCGTGCGGTTCGCCGTCCAGCCGATCCGGGTCGCTGCCGAGACCAGCGAGCGCCTCGCCGCCGGCGACCTGGCCGTGCGCATCCCGGAGCACGGCGAGGACGTGTTCGCGTCGCTCGCCCGCTCGTTCAACGGGATGGCGGACAGTCTGCAGAGCCAGATCAACCAGCTCGCGACGCTGTCGCAGCTGCAGCAGCGGTTCGTCTCCGATGTCTCGCACGAGCTGCGCACACCGCTCACGACCATCCGGCTGGCAGGCGACGTGATCTACGACCAGCGCGAGTCGTTCCCGCCAGCCACCGAGCGCACCGCAGAGCTGCTGCACACCCAGATCGAGCGCTTCGACCGGCTGCTCTCCGACCTGCTGGAGATCAGCAGGTACGACGCGGGGTCCGTCGCCCTCGACCCGGAGCCGACCAACCTGGTGCGGCTCGCCGACGACGTGGTGGACGAGCTGCGCACCCTCGCGGAGCAGAACGGCTCGGAGCTGCGACTGGATGCGCCAGGCGGCTACTTCGACGTCGGCATGGACCCGAGGCGCATCCGGCGCGTGGTGCGCAATCTCATCGGCAACGCCATCGAGCACGGAGACGGCAAGCCGGTCGTCGTCACGGTCGACAGCAACGAGAGCGCCGTCGCGCTCACCGTGCGCGACTACGGGATCGGGATGAGCCAGCAGGAGGTCAACCACGTGTTCGACCGGTTCTGGAGGGCCGACCCTTCGCGCAAGCGCACCATCGGCGGCACGGGCCTCGGGCTCGCGATCTCGCTGGAGGACGCGACGCTGCATTCCGGCTGGCTGCAGGTCTGGTCTGCGCCTGGCGCAGGCTCGTGCTTCCGGCTGACGCTGCCGCGGGTCTCCGGCAAGGAGATCGCGTCGTCGCCGCTTCCGCTGCCGCCGACGGACGCAGGAGCCACGGATGCAGCGGCGACCGGTGCAGCAGCGACCGATGCCGCGGTCATCGATGGGGGCGCGCGGGTGCACGGTCACGCCGCCGACGAGCAGTTCACCGACAGAGGAGCCAGAGCATGACCGCCCGCAGCCCGTTGCGCCGCGCCGTCGCCGGCGTGGTCGCTGTGGCCGTGCTGGTCGTCCTCGCCGCGTGCGCGAGCATCCCGAGCTCAGGGCCGGTGCGCCAGGGCGGCCCTGTCGCCCAGGTGAACGACCCGCTCGACCTCGACTTCAACCCGTCTCCTCCGGAGAAGGGCGCGACCCAGCAGCGCATCGTGCAGGGCTTCATCGACGCGGCGTCGAGCCCGAAGAACAACTTCGACATCGCCAGGAAGTACCTCACCAGGTCGATGTCCGCCAAGTGGAACCCGGATGAGTCCGTGACCGTCGACGACGGCAGGAACCGCTCGTTCGACCACGACGACAACCAGTGGAGCGTATCGGTCAACCCCGTCGCCAACGTCGACAGTGCGGGTGCGTACCACCCCGTCACGAGCACGGCTCCCGTCGGGCTCCGATACGAACTCGAGAAGCAGGACGGTGAGTGGCGGATCGCCGTCGCCCCGAACGGCGTCGTCATCGACGACCCGACGTTCCGCTCCGTCTACTCGCAGCAGCCGATCTACTTCTTCAGTCCCGACTACGCGTACCTGGTCCCGGATGCGCGGTGGTTCCCCGCCCGCGTCGCCACGGCGGCGACGAGGGTGGCGAGCGCGATCCTGGCCGGCCCATCCAAGTGGCTGACCGGTGCGGTGACCAGCGCCTTCCCGCAGGGCACCCAGCTCGCGCTGCCGTCGGTAACGACCTCGGGAGGCGTCGCCAGGGTCGATCTCAGCTCGGAGGCCGGTCAGGCGGACACGATGGCGTTGCAGCGGATGCAGCTCGAACTCGAACAGAGCCTCGGCAGCCTCGCGCAGTCGGTCGAGATCTCCATCGAGGGCAACCAGCAGCAGATCCCTCCGCTCAGCGACGCGAACGCCCCGGCGCAGGACCCTCCCGTCGACTCGCACGCCATCGTCTACCGCCAGAACACGTTCGGCCTGTTGAGCGGATCGAGCGTCACCGAGCTCAGCGGGATGAGCGACAAGATCATCGCCCTGCAGCCGACTGCCGTCGCACTGAACGCCGCACGGGACGAGGCCGCCGTGCTGTCCCACGGCGCAGCCTATTTCGTGCGGAAGAGCGCAGAGCCGGCCAAGGTTGATGCGCGACCCGGCCTGATCGCGCCGGTCATCGACACCAGCGGCTGGGTATGGTCGGTTCCGCAGGCGAGTCCTGGAGCCCTGCAGGCGTACAGCCCGGACGGGCAGGCCCACGCCATCAAGACCGAGTGGCCGTCGGCGACCGCCATCGTGTCGATCGCCGTCTCGCGGGATGGAACGCGCATCGTGGCACTGCTGAAGAACGGCGCGCAGTCGCTGCTCGTGGCTGCGGGGATCGTGCGAGGGGAGGCTGGTGTTCCCACCGGCCTCACCGAGCCGGTCGAGCTGGCGGTCGGCGCCGGGACGCCGCGTTCCGTCGCGTGGACAGGCGAGCTCACCGTCGCTGTGCTCAGCAACACGACGGGGGATGCGACCTCCATCACAGAGCAGACGATCGGAGGGACGTCGACGACCACGGCAGGGCCGGGCGGCGGGACGACGATCGTCGGCGCAGGCGGCCTCTCGCGCTACCTGGTGCTGACCTCGGACGGCTCGCTGCAGGCGCCGACGGGCACGGGCTGGCAGGCGCAGACCGACAAGGTGGGGGCCGTCGCCGTGCAGCTCGGCCAGCCGTGACCTGCGCACCGGGCTGCTGAGCAGGATCCCTCCACAACCAGCGCTCTGCCCACGTTCTCCACTGGTCCGTCGACGCCCCGCCACGCTGACCGCCGAGCGCGCAGGCTCGAACCATGACGACGACGAACCAGCTCAGAACGAACAAGCTCAGAGAATCCATCCTCGACGCGGCCGCGGTGCTGCAGCCCGTGCAGTGCAGCGGCTGCGGCGAAGAAGACAGAGCGGTGTGCGCCGCATGCTCCGCCGCGCTCCTGCCTGGCACGATCGCGGCGGAGGGCGCAGCTCCGCCCCTGTTCGCCGCCCTCGCATACGACGGCGTCGTTCGCCGTGTGCTGCTGGCGTACAAGGACTCCGGTCGCACGGACGCCGCTGCCGCGCTGGCTCCTGCCCTGCGAGCTGCGATCACGACGGCGCAGTCTCAGGCCGGCCAGGGGTCCGACTTGGGGGCCGGGTCGCGGGCCAGGACGAGGGCCGGGCTCCAGCCGCATCCACCGGTGGATGCGCGGCACGCGCTGCTCCCCGTCGTCATCCCGTCCACGCGCGCAGCGTTCCGCCGCAGGGGATACCATCCGACGGCGCTCCTCCTGCGGAGGTCGCGCATCCTGGTCCCTCCGTTGTGGCGTGCTCTGCGCCTCACCAGGCAGACAGAGGACCAGGCAGGGCTGACCGCGCAGCAGCGGACGCGCAACAGAGCGGGCAGCATGGTCGCGTCCCGCCGGCTGCGGGGAAGGGTCTGCGTGATCGTCGACGACATCGTCACGACCGGGGCGACGGTGCGCGAAGCTGCACGGGCGATCACCGCTGTCGGGGGCAGGGTCGTGTTCGCAGTAGCAGTCGCACGCACACCGTTGCGAGGCGGCTCGCCGGTCGTCGCGCGACCCTCGGGTAGTGCACGGGAAAGGTTCGGCAGATAGTCCGGTTCTCCCTGTTCACTTCCGAGGCAGACGGCACTACGGTGGTCGAAAAGGTGTGGACGACCCGCCCTTCGTGATCCGGGCGGACGGCACGCCGGAACAGGGAGGTCTCCATGGACATCAACATCATCGGACGCAACCTGGGCATCACCGATCGTTTCCGTGAATACGCGACTGAGAAGGCGGAAAAGGTCTCGCACCTCGCCGAACGCGCGATCTCTTTCGAGATCAAGGTCAGCCGCCACAACGAGAAGGTCGGCTCCCAGAACGGCGATGATCGCGTCGAACTGACACTCGTCGGCCCGAAGGCCGTCGTGAGGTCGGAAGCGACCGGGACCGACAAATACGCGGCGTTCGACATCGCCCTCGGGAAGCTCCTCGAACGGGTGCGCAGGGCGAAGGACCGTCGCAAGGTGCATCGTGGCCAGCACAGGCCCACATCGCTCCGAGAGGCGAGCACGGACGGTTTCAGCACCGTCGGGCTCGCTGCGGCTCCTGTCGCGGTACTCGATCAGGTGAGGACGGGCAGCGTTCCCGTCGTCTCCGATGATGCGGAGGCC
>Ga0153994_1000053_pt1 | contig 77618 bp, 75 predicted proteins | sample TSNC078MetaG_FD_104735 | JGI IMG/M metagenome (GOLD analysis project Ga0153994, IMG submission 104735) | Attine ant fungus gardens microbial communities from North Carolina, USA - TSNC078 MetaG | ecosystem: Host-associated > Fungi > Mycelium > Unclassified | place: USA: North Carolina, Lumber...
CAGGATGTGCAGGATGCCGATGGCCGCGTTTCCGACCCTGGCGAGGATGCGGACAGCCGGGATGCGCTCGACGCGCCTGGCCGCAGACGTGGGGGAGGTCATGATCCGAACGGTACCCCCGTTCCGGCCGGTCGGATCATCGGGTACCGTAGTTAGTCGAGTCCGTCGCGCTGAACGCGACGGCGAGATCTGAATAGAGGAGGCCGGCATGGACATCGACCTCAGCGTCTTGCGTCTCATGGAACGCGAGCGAGAGATTCCCTTCGACGAGCTGGTGCAGATCATCGAGCAGGCGATTCTGACCGCCTACCTGAAGCACACAGACCAGGCCGACCACCGCCACGGGCACACGGAAGAGCCACCGGCCGCCAGGGTGCACCTGGACAGGAAGACCGGTCACGTCACCGTCTACGTCCCGGAGAAGGACGAAGAGGGCAACGTCATCGGCGAGGCGGAGGACAGCCCGAGCGACTTCGGCCGCATCGCAGCGTTCGCCGCGAAGCAGGTCATCAACCAGCGGCTCCGCGACATCGCGGACGACGCGGTGCTCGGCGAGTTCCGTGGTCGGGAGGGCGACATCGTCGCCGGCGTCATCCAGCAGGGTCCCAACCCGAGGATGATCCACGTCGACCTCGGCAGCGTCGAGGCGATCCTGCCGCCGGAGGAGCAGGTGCCAGGCGAGGAGTATACGCACGGGTCGCGCATCCGGGTGTATGTGACCAGTGTGTCGAAGGGGCTGAAGGGTCCGCAGATCACGGTCTCGCGCACCCACCCAGCGCTTGTGCGCAAGCTGTTCGCGCTCGAGGTCCCCGAGATCGCCAGCGGTGTGGTCGAGATCGTCTCGCTCGCCCGTGAGGCCGGTCACCGCACCAAGATCGCGGTGCGCGCGACCGAGCCCGGCGTGAACGCCAAGGGCGCGTGCATCGGCGAGCTCGGCCAGCGGGTCAGGGCCGTGACTGCAGAGCTGAACAACGAGAAGATCGACATCGTCGACTACTCGCCTGACCTGGCAACGTTCGTGTCCAGTGCTCTGTCGCCGGCCAAGGTCACCAGCGCCTTCGTCATCGACGAATCGCTGAAGGCCGTCCGCGCGCTCGTGCCCGATTACCAGCTCTCGCTCGCCATCGGCAAGGAGGGCCAGAACGCCCGTCTCGCTGCGAAGCTGACGGGCGCGAAGATCGACATCCAGCCGGACTCGATCCTCGACAAGGAGTAGCCGCGCAGGACCTGGGTGGTGCGCGGGTGTAAGATGGAAGCTGTTAGAACGTGCGTCGGATGCCGTTCTCGCGCTCCCCGGTCCTCACTTCTGAGGGTCGTCGCCCAGAACTCGAAACTCGTGGTGGACCATTCCGCCACGCTTCCTGGGCGAGGTGCGTGGCTGCATCCGGTCGTCGGGTGTCTCGACAAAGCCTTGCAGAGGCACGCCTTCGGGCGGGCCTTGAAGGTCGACGGGATGCTCGATACGACGGCCATCCAGGCCGCACTTGAAGAGAACAGGCTGAACGGCACAGTGAACTCAAATGAGTGACAACTAATGAGCGGCTCGAAATGAGACCCGTCCGTAACTAACGGTCTGCCCTGCTAGGGGTAGACCCCCTAGACAGGAGAATTGTGGCTGCCAAACCACGCGTACACGAGGTCGCTACCGAACTCGGAGTAGACAGCAAGATCGCTCTTGCGAAACTGAAGGAAATGGGCGAGTTCGTCAAGGGACCGTCCTCCAGCATCGAACCGCCCGTGGCGCGCAAGCTTCGCGCCGCCCTCGAGGCGGACGGCTTCACGGCCGACAAGGCTGCCGCGGCAGCATCCACCGAGCAGAAGGCTGCTGCGCCCAAGTCGGGCGCCGCGAGCTCTGCTCCCACTCCGGGCGGGACGCGCCCGTCCTCCGCACCCAACCCGGGTGGCACCGCTCCCAAGCCGGCAGCTCCGCTGTCCGTCGCAGAGCGTCAGGCCCTCGCGGAGCAGAAGGCAGCAGCCGAGAAGGCGGAGGCCGACAAGGCAGCTGCAGACGCCAAGGCGAAGGCCGCACAGGATGCCCCGGCAGCCGCGGCCGCGACGGAAGCGCCTTCGGACGCCGTCAAGCCGAACACGCCGCGCCCCGCAGGTGGAAACGCAGCAGGGAGCAGCAGCATCCCGCGTCCCGGCGCTCCGCGTCCAGGCAACAACCCATTCGCATCCAACCAGGGCATGGGCCAGCGCCCGAGCGCTCCCCGTCCTGGCAACAACCCGTTCGCGAGCTCGCAGGGCATGGGCCAGCGCCCGACGCCGGGCAACATCCCGCGTCCGACGCCTCCGCGTCCAGGATCGCCGCGTCCCGGCGCTCCTGGTGCAGGCGGAAACCGTCCCGGTCAGCGCCCAGGCGGCGCAGGCGGAAGCCGTCCGGGCTTCCAGCAGCGTCCAGGTAGCGGTGGAGCGGGAGCAGGCGCAGGCGCCGGCGGCGGCTTCCAGCGCCCCGGCGGCGGCTTCGGCGGCCCGCGTCCAGCGGGTGGCGGAGGCGGCCGAGGCCGTGGACCCGGCGGAGGAACCGCCGGTGCGTTCGGTCGCGGTGGCGGCAAGAGCAAGGCTCGCAAGTCGAAGCGCGCCAAGAGGCAGGAATTCGAGCTGAGGGAAGCTCCGTCGCTGGGCGGCGTGAGCGTTCCCCGTGGCGACGGCAACACCGTCGTCCGGCTGCGCCGCGGTGCGTCCATCTCTGACTTCGCCGACAAGATCGACGCCAGCCCCGGAAACCTGGTCACCGTGCTGTTCCACCTCGGTGAGATGGCGACGGCGACCGAGTCCCTGGACGAGGCCACGTTCGGCGTGCTGGGCGAAGAGCTCGGCTACAAGGTGCAGATCGTGTCCCCGGAGGACGAGGACAAGGAGCTGCTCGAAGGCTTCGACATCGACCTCGACCAGGAGCTCGAGGACGAGACGGACGAAGACCTCGAGATCCGCCCGCCGGTGGTCACCGTCATGGGCCACGTCGACCACGGTAAGACCCGTCTTCTCGACGCGATCCGCAATGCCAACGTCGTCGCAGGCGAGGCGGGTGGCATCACCCAGCACATCGGTGCATACCAGGTGTGGACGGAGCACGAGGGCATCGAGCGTGCCATCACCTTCATCGACACGCCGGGTCACGAGGCGTTCACCGCCATGCGTGCCCGTGGTGCGCAGGTCACCGACATCGCGATCCTCGTGGTCGCGGCGGACGACGGCATCATGCCGCAGACCATCGAGGCCTTGAACCACGCCCAGGCGGCCGGTGTGCCGATCGTGGTCGCGGTCAACAAGATCGACAAGCCGGACGCCAACCCGGCCAAGGTGCGCCAGCAGCTCACCGAGTTCGGGCTGGTCGCGGAGGAGTACGGCGGAGACGTCATGTTCGTCGACGTGTCCGCCAGGAACGACATCGGCATCCAGGACCTCCTGGACGCGGTGCTGCTCACCGCGGACGCCGGTCTCGACCTGCGCTCCAACCCCAACAAGGATGCGCGCGGTATCGCGATCGAGGCCAAGCTCGACAAGGGCCGCGGTGCTGTCGCGACCGTGCTCATCCAGTCGGGAACGCTGCGCGTCGGCGACTCGATCGTCGCTGGAACGGCTTACGGCCGCGTCCGTGCGATGGTCGACGAGAACGGCGACGCCGTCCACGAGGCCTTCCCGTCGCGTCCCGTGCAGGTGCAGGGTCTCTCCAGCGTTCCGCGTGCAGGCGACACCTTCCTCGTCACAGAGGAAGACCGCACCGCGCGTCAGATCGCCGAGAAGCGCGAAGCAGCAGAGCGCAACGCCATGCTGGCGAAGTCGCGCAAGCGCATCTCGCTCGAGGACTTCACCCGTGCTCTGGAAGAGGGCAAGGTCGAGGCGCTCAACCTCATCATCAAGGGCGACGTGTCCGGTGCCGTGGAGGCCCTGGAAGAGTCCCTGATGAAGATCGAGGTCGACGACTCGGTCCAGCTCCGCATCCTGCACCGCGGCGTCGGCGCGATCACCGAGTCGGACATCGACCTGGCGACCATCGACAACGCGATCGTGATCGGCTTCAACGTCCGCCCGGACGTCAAGGCCCGCGAGCGTGCCGCCCGCGAGGGTGTGGATGTGCGCTTCTACTCGGTCATCTACAATGCGATCGACGACATCGAGAACTCCCTCAAGGGCATGCTCAAGCCGGAGTTCGAAGAGGTCCAGTCCGGTGTCGCCGAGATCCGCGAGGTGTTCCGCTCCTCCAAGTTCGGCAACATCGCCGGTGTCATCGTCCGCTCCGGAACGATCACGCGCAACGCCAAGGCGCGCGTCATCCGCGACGGCGTGGTGGTGGGAGACAACCTCACCATCGAGTCGCTGCGTCGCTTCAAGGACGACGTCACCGAGGTGCGCACGGACTTCGAGGCCGGTATCGGACTCGGCAAGTTCAACGACATCCAGATCGGCGACGAGATCGAGACGACCGAAATGCGGGAGAAGCCCCGCGTCTAGGCATGGACAGGAGGTCCGGAGGGTTCGCTCTCCGGGCCTCCTCCCATCCCGGCACGTGGCATCACGACACGTGGCATCACGGCAGGTGAAGGAGAGACAACATGGCTGATCCGGCACGCGCGAGGAAACTCGCGGACAGAATCAAGGTCATCATCGCCAAGCGGCTCGAGCGCGGCGTCCGCGACCCGCGTATGGGCTTCGTGACGATCACCGATGTGCAGGTGACCGGCGATCTGCAGCACGCCTCGGTCTTCTACACGGTGTACGGCACCGACGAGGAGCGCACGGACACGGCGGCGGCGCTTGCTGCGGCCACCGGCATGCTGCGCAGCGAGGTGGGCAAGAACATCACAGCGCGCCTGACCCCGTCGCTGGAGTTCATCCTGGATGCGATCCCGGAGAACGCGGCGCACATCGAGGACCTGCTGCGCGAAGCGCGTCAGCGCGACACCGAGGTGGCCGGGCTGGCAGCCGGTGCCGCGTACGCGGGCGACGAGGACCCATACGTCAAGCCCCGCGACGAGGACGAAGAGGACTAAGAACACATTCGAGCCGGGACTTGTGCACGCAGCGCTTCGGCGTGTCGCGTGCACAAGTCCCGGCTCGATTGTGTTTTAGGGGAGGGTGTAGCCGGCGCCGGCAGCGACGGCGACGGCGAGGCCGTCGGCGAGGAGGCCGGCCAGGGCGCGGTCGCGCTGGGCGGCGTCGGGCCAGACGGACTCCAGTTCGGCGGCGGTGACCGGGATGTGCGAGGCGCGCAGCTCGGCCAGGATGCGGCCGCGCACCTGCCGGTCGCTTCCCTCGTACTTCTTCTGCACGGCCTTCTTCTGGCCGGCGTACTCCGGATAGCCGGCCTGCCGCCACGCGCACACCTCCGCGAGCGGGCAGACGTCGCAGCGCGGCGTCCTGGCGACGCAGACGAGGGCGCCGAGCTCCATCATCCCGGCGTTGAACGCCGCAGCGGCCGCGCGGTCTGCCGGGAGCAGCGCATCCATCGCCGCCAGGTCGCGTTTTCCGGGAGGGCCAGGCTCGCCCTGGCCGTCGACCGCGCGGGCGATGACCCGGCGGATGTTCGTGTCGACCACCGGGTGCCGGTGGCCGTAGGCGAACACCGCGACCGCTCGCGCCGTGTAGTCGCCGATGCCGGGGAGGGCGAGCAGCGCATCCACGTCGTCCGGCACCACGCCGTCGTGATGTTCGGTGATGGCGACCGCGCAGGCGTGCAGCCACAGCGCGCGGCGCGGGTAGCCGAGCGACTGCCACGCGCGCACGGCCTCGCCTGGAGGGACGGCGGCGAGATCGGCCGGGGTCGGCCAGCGCGTCAGCCACTCCTCGAGGCGCGGGATCACCCGGTTCACCGGGGTCTGCTGCAGCATGAACTCGCTGACCAGGGTGCCCCAGGCGGTGAAGCCGTCGCGGCGCCACGGCAGGTCGCGGCGATTGGCGTGGAACCAGTCGACGACGGAGGAGGAGAACGTGTCGAGCTCCGCATCCGCCATCGTTCCAGCGTAATCGTTGCGGGGCGTTCGACAGGTTCGCGGCTTAGGCTCGTGCCATGAAGCTTCCACCGACGCCGCGCGTCCTGTTCCTCCGCGAACTGGTCGGCGAGGTGACGCGCAGTTACGGGCACGGACGCACCATGGTGGCCGTCGACGGCACGACGGACACCGCGCCGTTCGCCGACGACCTCGCCGAGGTGTTCCGCGAGGCGGGGTATGACACCTTCCGGTCGTCGATGACCGACTTCCACCGCCCGCGCGCCGACCGCACCAGGCTCGGGCCGGAGTCCGACCTCGACTACTACCGTTCGTCGTTCGACTACGTGACGTTCCGGCGGGTGCTGATCGACCCGTACCGGATGGCGGGAAGCACCGGTTTCCAGACCGCGGCGTTCGACGAGCGACGGGATGTGCCGATCGAGAGCCGCTGGGAGACCACCGGTCAGGATGCGGTGCTCGTGGTCGACGGCGAGTTCCTGCTGCGTCCGGAGCTGCGCGGCATCTGGCACTACTCCGTCGCGCTGGTGAACACGCCGCAGGACCCGGTATACGAGAACGACGCCGAGCCGCGGATGTGGGCGAGCGCTCTGGTCGACGACAGCGACCCCGACGTGCCGCGGCGGGTGTTCGCGGACAGCTGCTGACCCCGCCGATGGCGGGTGCGGCGGTTACAGCAGTGCGCGCATCCGGTCGGCGACGACGGCGGGTTCGATGAACGCGCGCGTGCGCTCGACCTCGTGCACCAGGTCGACGATGGCGGCGTTGATCGGCGCCTCTCGCCCGAGCTCGTGCGCTTCGCCGACGATCGCGCCGTTGAGGTAGTCGATCTCGGTGAGCTGGCCGCGCCGGATGCTCTGCAGGGTCGATCCTGGGTTGGGGGTGGCGCCCATCCGGCGCCGCATCGTCAGCGGCACCAGCTGGCCCGCCCAGAGCGGAGCCGCGGCGACGAACCGCAGGATGCCGTTGCTGAGGCCCTGGATGCTGCCGTAGCGGATGCCACGGTCGAAGCCGATCCTGACGGCCTCGCGCATGCTGGCCGTCACGATGCGGCGCAGCGCGCGGTCTCCGAGCGTGTCCTGCGCGCTCAGCCCGGTGATGGCCGGCATGGCGTTGATCTGGTTGACGATGAGCTTGGTCCACTGGGCGCCGTCGAAGTTGGCGACGGCGAAGGTCGGCATGGCGGCGTCGAGGACGCGGGTGGCGAAGACGGCGGACTCCGGCGGCTCGCCGCTGCCGGCCCCGATGTAGGTGTTGGCCGCCGTGGTGACGCTGACGCGGCCGGGGGAGAGGAAGCTCGCAGCGTAGAGGGCGAGGGCGCCGACGCAGTCCGAGCCTGGCAGCATGGTCGCGGCCTGGCGCAGCCCGGTGAGCCCGTTCTGCACGACGACCACGGGGATGCCGCCAAGGAGGTGCTGGTTCTCGCGGATGGCGGCGGCCGCATCCTGTGCCTTGGTGCAGAGGAAGGCGAGTTCCGGCTGGATGCGCAGGATCTCGTCTGCGTCGATCCTCGCCGTGTGCGAGCCCCACGCCCCGTCGAGGCGGAGCCCGTCCGCGCGGATCGCGTCGAGCTGCGCCCCGCGCGCCGTCACCTCGACCTGGTGGCCGACGCGATCGAGCAGGGCTGCGATGGTGCCGCCGATGGCTCCCGCTCCGATGACGCCGATCCGCATCCCCCCACCCTAGCCGCGGGCGGGGGGATGCGGTGCCGGGAACCGACTGAGCGCTCGGGACGCAGCGCGCTAGTCGACCAGTGCGGCGGCCTGCGCGGAGCCCTCGGCGGCGACCGCCTCGGTGATCTCGGCGTCCGCGTCCTGGCGACGGCGGCGGACGATGCCGGACGGCAGCGCGAGCGAGATGACGGCGGCGACAGCGAGCACACCGGCGCCGACCCAGATGGCGGGGATGGCCGCATCCACGTAGCCGGTCGGGGTGAGGGTTCCGCCCGCGCCGGTGAACACGGCGGTGAGCACGGCGATGCCGAGGGCGACGCCGATCTCGCGGAGCGTGGAGTTGGTGCCGGACGCCTTGGCGTGGTCGGCCGGTTTCATGTTCGCGAGCACCGCGGTGGAACTCGGCGCGAACACCAGGCCCATGCCGATCCCTGCGAGGGCGAACGGCGGCCACATCGACGAGTACGCGAGGTCGGCGGACAGGGTCAGCGCGATCCAGGCCATCGCGACGGCGAGGAAGGTGAGGCCGAGGAGGATCGGCAGCCGAGTGCCCGTGCGCCCGGAGACGAGGCCGGTGAGCGGCGCGACGACCATCGGCGCGAGCGTCCACGGCATCGTCATCACCCCCGCCTCGAGCGGCGTGTGGCCCTGCACCACCTGCAGGAACTGGATGAGGATGAACACCGCCCCGAAGATGCCGAAGCTGAACGTCACGCCGACCAGGTTGGCCACGGTGAAGCTGCGGTCGCGGAACAGTCGCAGCGGCAGCAGAGGGGCGGATGCCCGGCCCTCCCAGAAGACGAACGCCACCAGCAGCGCAGCACCGGCGATCAGGGCGCCGAGCACTTCGAAGCTGTCCCAGCCAGCATCGTTGCCGCGCACGATCCCGAACACGATGCCGAGGACGCCGGGTCCGGCGAGCAGCAGGCCGACGATGTCGGCGCGGACCCGCTCGCCGAAGCTGTTCGGCAGCGCGGCGAGAACGAGGGGCACGGCGATGATGCCGAGCGGGACGTTCAGCCAGAAGATGGCCTGCCAGTTCCAGCCCTGCACCACGGCGCCGCCGATCAGCGGGCCTGTCGCGACGCCGAGGCCGGCGATGCCTCCCCAGATGCCGATGGCCGCCGGGCGCAGCTTGGCGCTGACGCTGCCGGCCAGGAGGGTGAGCGACAGGGGCATGAGGGCCGCCGCTCCGACGCCCTGCACGGCACGGGCGAGGATGAGCATCCACGGCTCGGTGGCGAGGGCGCTGGCCGCGGAGGCGAGCGTGAAGATGGCGATGCCGCTGAGGAAGACCGTTCGGCGTCCGAACCGGTCACCGAGGGCGACGGCCATCAGCATGAAGGTGGCGAAGCTGAGGGTGTACGCGTTGATGACCCACTGCAGCTCCTCGATGGAGGCGCTGAGGTCTTTCGCGATCACGGGAAGCGCGCTGGTGACGACGAGGTTGTCGAGGGTCGCCATGAACATCGGAAGCGATGCAGCGACGATGGCCAGCCAGATCGGGATGCGGCGGGCGGTGGATGGGGACGACATGCTGCACATCCTGTCGAGTGAATGGGAATGTTGTTATCGGATGATTACAACAGGGTCGAGATTAGTAATCAACTGATAACCTGTCAAGTGTGACCGACAAGATCAGTGAACGCATCCCGTCGGGGGAGCGCAGAGAGCAGATCCTCGCCGCCGCCAGCCTCGTCTTCGGGGAGCGCGGATACTTCGGGGCGACCACCGACCAGATCGCGAAGGCGGCCGGCATCAGCCAGCCGTACGTCGTGCGGATGTTCGGCAGCAAGGAGAACCTCTTCGTCGAGGTGCTCTCGCGCGCGCTCGACAGGCTCCTCGTGACGTTCACGGAGACCATCGACGACTGGAAGGCCGACGGCTCGCCCGACGACCAGATCGCCCGCCTGCTCGGCACCGCATACGTCAACCTGATCGAGGACCGCGGGCTGCTGCTGTCGCTCATGCAGGCGTTCAGCATGGGCCACGACCCTGTGATCGGCGAGAAGGCCAGGCAGGGCTTCATCAGCATCTACCGGCTGCTGCGCGACGACGCCGGCTTCGAGCCGGAGCGCGTCCGCACGTTCCTCGCAGAGGGGATGCTGCTCAACACGCTCCTCGGACTCCGCCTGCCGGAGAAGTACGGGCTGGACGAGGCCGCCACCGAGCTCCTCGAGTGCACCTTCCAGACCAAGCTGCAGCTCGTGCTCGACGTCGTGGGCGAGAAGACCGCATGACGGGCTCCGGCATCCTGCTGGTCGACAAGCCGCAGGGCTGGACCAGCCACGACATCGTCGCGCGGACCAGGCGTCTCGCCGGCACCCGCAAGGTCGGGCACGCGGGCACCCTCGATCCGATGGCCACCGGGCTGCTGATCGTCGGCCTCAACTCGTCCACCCGGCTGCTGACCTACATCGTCGGCACGGACAAGGAGTACCTGGCGACCATCCGGCTGGGTGCCACCACCACCACGGACGACGCGGAAGGCGACGTCGTGGAAGAGGCGGCTCCTGATGCGGTCGCAGCGGTCGCCGACGACGCCATCCGCTCCGGGATCGCCGACCTCACCGGCGAGATCGAGCAGGTGCCGAGCTCGGTCAGTGCGATCAAGGTCGACGGCAAGCGTGCGTACGCCAGGGTGCGGGCGGGGGAGGAGGTCGTGCTGAAAGCGCGGCCCGTCACCGTCTCGGAGTTCGAACTGCTCGACGTGCGCAGGCTGCCGGCCGCCATCGACCTCGACGTGCGCGTCGTCTGCTCGTCCGGCACGTACATCAGGTCGCTCGCCCGCGACCTCGGCGCCGCTCTCGGCGTCGGAGGGCACCTCACCGCGCTGCGCCGAACCAGGGTGGGATCGTTCAGGGTGGAGGACGCGCATCCGATCGAGGATGTCGACGTCGCCTCTGCTCTGGTGCCGGCCGCGGAGGCGGCCACGATCCTGTTCGAGCGCTTCGACCTCACGGAGCAGCAGGCCATCGACCTGACGCACGGGAAACGCATCCATGTCGCGGACAGGGAGAATGGGGACGGTGCGCCGCTCGCGGCCATCGCACCGACCGGCCACCTGGTGGGGCTCATCGAGTTCCGCGGAAAGGAAGCAAGAACCCTCGTGAACTTCCCGACAGACGAGATCGCGACCGCATGATCGAGTGGTTCACGACGGTCCAGGTGATCGTCGCCGCCGTCGCAGGCGTGCTCTGCATCGTGCTCGGATTCGCGGGCCGCGTGCCCGGCGACGTCAGCATGGGCGCGCTCGCGCTCGTCGAGGTGCTGCTGGTCGCGCAGCTCATCGTGACGATCGTCGCGCCCGCCGTGGGAAACGAGCCGAGCGGCAGCCTGCCCGAGTTCTACATCTATCTGATCTCCGCGCTCATCCTGCCGCTGGCCGGAGGCTTCTGGGCGCTGATCGAACGCAACAAGTGGTCGACGGTCATCCTGGGCGGCGTGTGCCTCGCCATCGCCGTGATGGTGTACCGGATGGGCCAGATCTGGTTCGTGCAGGGCGCCTGAGCCCCGCACGGGATGCGCGGTGCCTGGCAGCCCGCGCTGCGCGAATAGAATCGTAGGCGATGTCACACCACACCATGTCCGCACGCGACCACTCGGAGGACCCCACCGCGAAGCGGAGGATCACCGGCATCGGACGCGTGCTCGTCTTCGTCTACGGCGTGCTCGCGCTCGCTGCGACGGGGCGCAGCGTCTTCCAGATCATCGACCGCTTCCACGAGGCGCCCGTCGCTTTCACGCTGTCCGCGCTGGCCGCCGTCGTCTACATCGTGGCGACCATCGCCCTGGTTGCTCCAGGTCGTGCCTGGTACCGGGTGGCCTGGATCACCATCACCTTCGAGCTGGTCGGCGTGCTCGTGATCGGCTCGCTCAGCCTGTTCGCCCCCGCGACCCTCGGCCTGCACGACGTGGACCCGTTCGGCCGCGATGCAACGGTGTGGTCGGTGTACGGGATGGGCTACCTGTTCATCCCGCTGGTGCTTCCGATCCTCGGCCTGATCTACTTGCGCGGGCACAAGCCGCGAGGAGCGGCATCGTGAAGCTGTTCCGATCGGTGGCGGAGATCCCGGAGGGCTTCGGCCCGAGCGCGGTGACCATCGGCAAGTTCGACGGCGTGCACACGGGTCACCGTGCCGTCATCGGACGGCTCTGCGAGGTGGCACGCGAGCGGGGGCTCACCCCGACCGTCATCACCTTCGACAGGAACCCGCTCGAACTGCTCGCGCCGGAGAAATGCCCGACCGCCCTCGTCAGCGTCGAGCAGAAGCTCGATCTGCTCGCCGGCACCGGCGTGGAGGCGACGCTGCTCGTCGCGTTCGACCGCGCGCTCGCCGAGCTCTCTCCTGAGGAGTTCGTCAGACACATCCTGGTCGACAGGCTGCACGCGGCCGCCGTCCTCGTCGGAAGCGACTTCCGGTTCGGGCACCGCGGCGCAGGCGACGTCGGCATGCTGCGCGAACTCGGCCAGAAGTACGGCTTCGTCGTGCACCTCATCGACGACGTGCGGCCGGAGCACGGCAGGCGTGTCTCCTCCACCTGGATCAGGGAACTGCTCGCAGACGGAGACGTCGCGCACGCCGGCGAGCTGCTCGGGCACATCCCGACCCTGCGCGGCGTCGTCGTGCACGGCGCGAAGCGGGGCAGGGAGCTTGGCTTCCCGACCGCGAACCTGTCGCCGGAGTCGGAGGGACTGATCCCGGCCGACGGCGTGTACGCCGGCTGGCTCACCGACGGGGACGAGCGCTACCCGGCCGCCATCTCGGTCGGCAACAACCCGACCTTCGAGGGCGTGCCGCAGAAGCAGGTCGAGGCGTACGTGCTCGACCGCGACCTCGACCTCTACGACCACCACGTGGAGATCGCGTTCGTCGAGCGCATCAGAGGCATGGTCGCGTACGCGGGCGTCGAGCCGTTGATCGCGCAGATCACGGACGACGTGGACACCGCCAGACGCATCCTGCAGCCCGAAAACGCCAACTGATGGCGGACGCCTCGGCGCGACCGCTCTGGCACGGTCGCGCGATCGCGCTCGTCGGCATCCTGCTGGTCGCCAGCAACCTGCGCACCGCCGTCGCCGCCCTGTCGCCGATCTTCGCGGAGATCCGCACGGAGTTCGCCGTCACGAGCGTGGGGGTCGGCCTGCTCGGGATGCTCCCGCCGATCTTCTTCGCGCTGTTCGGCCTGCTCGCCCCGACGCTGACCCGCAAGGCCAGCCTCGAGGGCGTGATGATCGCCGCGCTCTGCGTGATGCTGCTCGGGCACATCCTGCGTGCCACTGCCGGGTCGTTCGCGATGCTGGCCATCGGTTCCGCCGTGACGTTCGCCGGGATGGGCGTCGGCAACGTGCTGCTGCCTCCGCTGGTGAAACGGTACTTCCCCGACCGGATCGGGCTGGTCACCTCGCTCTATGCGACCGTGATGTCGGTGAGCACCCTGCTGCCGCCGCTGATCGCGGTGCCGGTGGCGGACGCATCCAACTGGCACGTGTCTGTCGGGATGTGGGGCGTTGTGAGCCTGCTGGCCATCCTGCCCTGGCTGCGCATCATCCTGACCAGGCGGCCCGTCAACCCCGCGCACGACGTGGAGGTGGAGGCGGCGGAGCCCGCGATGCTCGGCAAGGTGTGGCACGCGCCGCTCGCCTGGGCGATGGCCGTGGTGTTCGCCGCGTCGAGTCTGAACGCGTACGCGATGTTCGCCTGGCTGCCGGAGATCCTGCACGACGTCGCGGGGTCGACGCCGGTGGAGGCAGGAGCGCTGCTGTCGCTGTACGCGGGGATGGGCATCCCTGCCGGGCTGCTGGTCCCGCTGCTGGCCTCCCGGATGCGCAACGTCGCCCTGCTGCTGTACGCGGGGGTCGGCTTCTTCGTCGCCGGCTACCTCGGGCTGATCCTCGCGCCAGGCACGGCCACGTGGCTGTGGGTGGTGTTCGCCGGTCTCGGGCCGCTGCTGTTCCCGCTGTGCCTGGTGCTCATCAACGTGCGCACGCGGACCCACGAGGGCTCGGTCGCGCTCAGCGGCTTCACGCAGGGGGTCGGATACACGCTCGGCGCGCTCGGCCCGCTCGCGGTCGGCGTGCTGCACCAGCTCACCGGCGACTGGACCGTCGCCCTCATCGTCCTGATCGGCACCGCCATCGCCGCCGCCCTGGCAGGCACCGTCGTCGCCCGCCCGCACGCCCTCGAGGACCACTTCCGCTGATCCCCAGCAATCGGGCAGGGACGTGTGCACTCGACACACCGGTGAGAGGCGAGCACACGTCCCGGCTCGATGATGAGGGGGACGGTCAGGGGAGGAGGTGCGCCCGGTGGATGAGGGCGGCCGCGCCGATGAGGGGGCCTTCGGAGGAGAGGGCGGAGGGGATGATGCGGACCTTGCGCACGTAGGGGAAGTAGTGGTTCTCGATGACGAGGCGCATGTGGTCGAACAGGTCAGGCGTCGAGTGCGAGAAGCCGCCGCCGATGGCGACGAGCTCCAGGTCGAGCAGCGCTGTCGCCGAGGCGATGGCGCGGCCGACGGCCTCGCCCGTGCGTGCGATGGCCTGGTGCGCCACCTCGTCGCCCGCGGCGTACGCTGCGGCCAGCTCCTCGCCCGTCGTGCCGGTGAAGCCGTGCTGACGGGCCCACGCGACGGTGTGCGGCCCGGAGGCGATGGCTTCGAGCGCGCTGGGGTTGCCGAACGTGTTCTCTCCGACGATCTCGCCGACCTCGACGTGGCCGATGTGGCCGGCGTTGCCCGTGGGACCCGTGATGACGCGGCCGCCGACGATGAGGCCGCCTCCGATGCCGGTCGAGACGACCATCCCCATCACGTTGTCGACGCCCTGCGCTGCGCCCACCCAGTGTTCGGCGAGCGTGATCGCGACGCCGTCCATCTCCAGCGTGACAGGGATGTCGAGCCCGGCGTCCGCGACGACGCCCGCGATGAAGTCGCGCATCGGGTAGTCGCGCCAGTGCGGGACGTTCAGCGGTGACACCAGGCCTTTGATGCGGTCGATCGGCCCTGCGCAGCCGATGCCGGCTCCGATGAGCACGGCGTCGGCGGGTACAGCGGCGATGGCGTCGCGCACGACTCCGCCGACGGAGGCCTCGAGGTCGGGGACCGTGGCGGTGCGTCCAGTGGGACGGCGGAAGCGGGTGGATTCGACCAGGCGGCCGTCTGCATCGACGAGCGCGGCTTCGACTTTGGTTCCGCCGAAGTCGACGGCGAGAGCGAGGGGAGTTGGCACGACCTTTACCCTAAAGGAAACCGCCGATGCTCATATGAGCAACATGCGCGCAAGCGTTGCTCGAACGCGCAATCGGTTCCTAAGGTGGAAGCGTGGCCATGAACGACACCGATGAGATCCTCGCCGTGAAAGCCGCTGAGCTGTACTACGAGGCGGGTAAGACCCAGGACGAGATCGGCCTCGCCCTCAGCGTCAGCCGCTGGAAGGTCGGACGGCTGCTCGTCGCGGCGCGCGAGCACGGGTTCGTGCGCATCGAGATCGTGCATCCGAGCGCCAGGCGGTTCTCGCTGGAGCGCGAGCTGTGCGGCTTCTACGACCTGCAGGACGCCGTCGTCGTGCCCACCCTCGACGCCGACTCGGATGTGCAGGCCCGCGTCGCGCAGGCCGCCGCCGACTACCTCACCACGCTTCGCCCCGTCCCTCGCACGCTCGGCGTGAGCTGGGGACGCACCCTGCACGCCGTTGCAGCGCGCCTGCGGCCCGGCTGGGCGGTCGGCGTGAACCCGGTGCAGATCAACGGCAGCGTATCCAGCACGCGCCAGGCCACAGCCGCGGCGGACACCGCCGTCGTGATCGCGCGCAAGGCGCAGGGCACAGCGACGCTGCTGCCGAGCCCGGCCATCTTCGAGCACGCGGCCACCCGCCGCGCCATCGAGGCCGACCGCTCTGTGCAGAGCGTGCTCGCGCTGGCGAGGAGCGCATCCGCGTACCTGTTCAGCGCCGGCGTCGTCGACACGAGCTCCGTGCACGTCGACTCCGGCTACCTCACGGCCGACGATGTCGCATCGCTCGCCGACAAGGGCGCGGTCGGCGACGTGGTCGGCCGGTTCATCACGGAGGACGGCCAGGTGGCCGACCCCGAACTCGACGGCAGGACCCTCGGCATCTCGCTGGACGAACTGCGCGCAGCGCGCACCAGCATCGCCGTGATCGCGGGCGAGACCAAGCACAGGGTGGCGCACGCCATCGTGTCGAGCGGGCTCTGCAGCACGATCATCACCGACGAATCCACCGCGAACCACCTGCTCGGCCGCACAGCGGCGAGCTGAAAGAAGGAGTGACGTGACCATCGAAACGACGCCGCCCGTGCGAACCCTCGCACCGGCGGCCAGGGCCGTCGAGGTGCTCGGAGGCGACTTCACCGAAGCCTCCCTGCGCCGCTACCTGAACGGCATTCCGGGGGTCGATGCGGTCGGTCTCGAACAGCGCGCAGCCGGACTCGGCACCCGCTCCATCAAGACCACGAGCAAGGCATGGGCGCTCGACAAGATCATCGAGCTGATCGACCTCACCACGCTCGAAGGCGCAGACACGCCAGGCAAGGTGCGCTCGTTGGTGGCCAAGGCCCTCACCCCGGACCCGAGTGACCTCAGCGCGCCCCGCCCTGCCGCTGTGTGCGTGTACGGCGACATGGTGCCGTACGCGGTGGAGGCGCTTGGCGCATCCCACGCGGGCCGTTCCGGGGGCGCTCCCGGCAGTGTGAACGTCGCGGCGGTGGCGACCGCGTTCCCCAGCGGGCGCGCATCCCTCGCCGTCAAGCTGGCGGACACGGCGGACGCCGTCGCAGCCGGTGCCGACGAGATCGACATGGTCATCGACCGCGGAGCGTTCCTCTCCGGCCGCTACGGGCTCGTCTTCGACGAGATCGTGGCCGTCAAGGAGGCCTGCCGCCGCGCGGACGGCTCGTACGCGCACCTCAAGGTGATCCTGGAGACCGGCGAGCTGAACACGTACGACAACGTGCGCCGCGCATCCTGGCTGTCGATCCTGGCCGGAGGCGACTTCATCAAGACCTCGACGGGCAAGGTGTCTCCCGCGGCGACGCTGCCCGTCACGCTGCTGATGCTCGAGGTCGTGCGCGACTGGCACAAGCTCACCGGCGAGGAGATCGGCGTGAAGCCAGCTGGCGGCATCCGCTCGTCCAAGGACGCCATCAAGTACCTCGTGACCGTGGCAGAGACGGTCGGGGAGCACTGGCTCCAGCCGCACCTGTTCCGCTTCGGCGCATCCAGCCTGCTGAACGACGTGCTGCTGCAGCGCCAGAAGCTGACGACCGGGCACTACTCCGGCGCCGACTACGTCACGATCGACTGACCGAAGAGACCGAAGGCAGAACAATGAGTTTTCTCGAATACGCACCAGCGCCGGAGTCTCGGGCCATCCTGAACCTCCGCGACCAGTACGGCCTGTTCATCGACGGCGAGTTCGTCGACGGCAACGGCACCCCGTTCCAGACCATCTCCCCGGCGACGGAGGAGCGCATCGCGACCATCTCCACCGCGAACACCGCCGACGTGGATGCGGCCGTCGCCGCCGCGCGCCGGGCGTACGAGCGCACCTGGTCCAGGATGAGCGGCAGCGACCGCGGCAAGTACCTGTTCCGCATCGCGCGCCTCGTGCAGGAGCGCGCCCGTGAGCTCGCCGTGGCGGAGAGCCTCGACAACGGCAAGCCGATCAAGGAGAGCAGGGATGTGGACGTCCCGCTCGTCGCCGCCTGGTTCTTCTACTACGCGGGATGGGCCGACAAGCTCGACCACGCCGGTCTCGGCCCCGCGCCGCGCGCGCTCGGCGTCGCCGCGCAGGTCATCCCGTGGAACTTCCCGCTGCTGATGCTCGCGTGGAAGATCGCACCTGCCCTCGCCGCAGGCAACACCGTCGTGCTCAAGCCGGCGGAGACCACGCCGCTGACCGCTCTGCTGTTCGCAGAGATCGTGCAGCAGGCCGGCCTCCCGGCAGGTGTCGTCAACATCGTCACCGGCGCGGGGGAGACGGGGCGCGACCTGGTCAACCACCCGGACGTGAACAAGGTCGCCTTCACCGGCTCCACCGCCGTCGGCCGCGAGATCGCGCGAGCGGTCGCCGGCACGGACAAGAAGCTCACCCTGGAGCTCGGAGGCAAGGCGGCGAACATCGTCTTCGACGACGCGCCGATCGACCAGGCCGTCGAGGGCATCGTCAACGGGATCTTCTTCAACCAGGGGCACGTCTGCTGCGCAGGCAGCAGGCTCCTGGTGCAGGAGAGCATCCACGACGAGGTCGTCGACCGGCTGAAGAACCGCCTGTCGACGCTGCGCCTCGGCGACCCGCTCGACAAGAACACCGACATCGGCGCGATCAACAGCGCAGAGCAGCTTCACCGCATCCGCGAGCTGTCCGACATCGGAGAGGCGGAGGGAGCCGACCGCTGGACGGCCGACTGCGCCATCCCGGAGAACGGCTTCTGGTTCGCGCCGACGATCTTCGACAACGTGTCCACCAGCCACCGGATCGCCCGCGAGGAGATCTTCGGGCCTGTGCTGTCCGTGCTCACGTTCCGCACCCCGGCCGAGGCCATCGCCAAGGCGAACAACACCCCGTACGGTCTGTCCGCCGGCATCTGGAGCGACAAGGGCAGCCGCATCCTGGCCGTCGCGGACAAGCTCCGCGCCGGCGTGATCTGGGCGAACACGTTCAACCGGTTCGACCCGGCCAGCCCGTTCGGCGGGTACAAGGAGTCAGGCTACGGCCGCGAGGGCGGCCGCCACGGGCTCGCGGCGTACCTCACGCCCGGCCGTGCGCTTCCCGGCACGTCCGCCGGCGCGCTGACCTCCGCATCCACCACGACCCGCAAGGGAGCGAAGAAATGAGCCGCCTGACCGTGCCGAAGACGTACAAGCTCTACATCGGCGGAAAGTTCCCGCGCAGCGAGTCCGGCCGCACGTACGAGGTCGTCTCGGCGAAGGGCGCGTTCCTGGCCAACGCAGCGAAGGCGTCCCGCAAGGACGCTCGGGATGCGGTCGTCGCCGCCCGAGGAGCCCTCGGCGGCTGGGCCGGCGCCACCGCGTACAACCGCGGGCAGGTGCTCTACCGCATCGCGGAGCTGATGGAGGGTCGTCGTGCCCAGTTCGTCGACGAGATCCAGCAGACGGAGGGCGTCTCGGCGTCGGTCGCAGGCGCCCAGGTGGACGAGGCCATCGACCGCTGGGTCTGGTACGCGGGCTGGGCGGACAAGTTCGCTCAGGTCGTCGGGAACGCCAACCCGGTCGCGGGGCCGTACTTCAACATCTCGGTGCCGGAACCGACCGGCGTCGTGGCGATCGTCGCCCCCCAGGACAGCGGCCTGCTCGGCTTCGTGAGCGCCGTCGCCCCTGCGCTGGTGGCGGGGAACACGGTCGTCGTCGTGGCGAGCGAGCGGTTCCCGCTGTCGGCGATCAGCTTGAGCGAGGTGCTCGCGACCAGCGACGTTCCCGGCGGCGTCGTGAACATCCTGACCGGCTCCCCGGCCGAGATCGCCCCGTGGCTGGCCTCGCACGCCGACGTCAACGCGCTCGACCTGGTCGGCGCAGGAGCGCTGGAGTGGATCGACCTGCAGATCGCAGCGGCAGACACGCTCAAGCGCGTGCTCACCCCGGAGAACGGCCAGGACGCCGCTGCGCCGTCGCTCGACCGCATCGCGTTCTTCACCGAGACGAAGACGGTCTGGCACACCAAGTCGCTGATCTGATCCGCGACGGCTCGCGCATCCCGCGATCGCCGTCCTGACGCATCCAGAGGGGTGTACCGCAGCCGTGTGCCGCGGTACACCCCTCGCGGCTTTCAGCTTCTTGGGGGAGGATGGCAGAAAGACTTAGGAGGTCCGGATGACGGATCAGGGGATGTCGGGTATGGGTCCGACCGCCCTCGTCGGGGACAGTCTCACGCAGGGCGGGGACTGGCAGGCGTGGATGCCGGGGGAGACAATCTACAACTTCGGGGTCGGCGGAGACACGTCGGACGACGTGGTCGCCCGGATCTGGGATGTGATCAACGCTCAGCCCGCCGTCGTGGTGCTGCTGATCGGCACGAACGACCTCGCCTGGCGGCGCTCCGTCGAGCACGTGGTGCGCAATGTGGAGACCATCCTGGTGACGCTGCGCAGGGAGCTTCCCGAGACGCGCATCCTGGTGCAGTCCGTGCTCCCGCGCGGTCACGAGTTCGCCGACCAGATCCGCGACATCAACCGCCACCTCTGGCAGTTCGCGCCGACCGTGCACGCCCAGTGGCTCGACCTCTGGCCGTCTCTGGCGCTCGACGACGGCGAACTGAACCCCGCGTACAGCGACGACAGGCTCCACCTCAACGAGGAGGGCTACCGCGTCTGGGTCAACGAGCTGATCCCCGCGCTGGAGCGCCTGCGGCAGCAGCCGCCCACCAGCCGCGCGATCACCCTTCCCGACCTCGGCGGCGCCGCCTGATCATCGAGTCCGAACCTGTTCACACTCCCACTCGGCGTGTCGCCTGAATAACTCCGGGCTCGATCATCTGGTGAGGAGGAGGGTCTCGTAGAAGCGGATGCCGCGGAGCCAGGTGGCCACGTGGATGCGCTCGTTGCGGGCGTGCAGGGTGGCTCGCTCGTCTGTGGCCATCTCGAACGGGGTGAAGCGGTAGACGGCGTCGCTGATCGTCGTGAAGTGGCGGCTGTCGCTCGCGCCGAGCATGATGTACGGCGTCACCACGGCATCCGGATGCACGGCCGCGATGCTGCCGGCCACCGCGTCCCACTCCGGCCCGCTCGTCGGCGACACCGGGGACGGTTCGCTCGGGTCGACGGCCTGGATGCGCACCAGCGGGTCGTGGATCGCCTTGCGGAGGTGGGCGATCGTCTCCGCGACGCTCGAACCGACCGCGATGCGCACGTTCACGACCGCCTCCGCGGTCTCCGGCAGCGCGTTGGCCGCGAGGCTTCCGCTGAGCTGGGTGACGGCCGTCGTCGTCCGCACGATCGCGCGGGTCTCGTCGCTGACCCGGCCCAGCACGGCGACCAGGGCGGGTTTCAGCGTGCGCGCCCTGGTGAACACCGCGCGCAGCGGCCCGGAGGCGTGTGCGCCGAGGGTCTCCACCATCTGCAGGTTCGTCTCGCTGAGCCTGGCGGGGAACGGCTTGGCGTTCAGCCGCGTGATCGCGCGCGCCAGCCGCACCGTCGCCGCCAGTTTCGGGGGCGTGGATGCGTGACCGCCGTTCTGTTCGACGGTCAGGCGCACGCTCGTGATGCCCTTCTCGCTGACCCCGACGACCGCGATGGGCTTGGTGACACCGGGGAAGATGCCCTCCACGACCGCGCCGCCCTCGTCCAGGACCAGTGCCGGCCGGATGCCGCGCTCGGCCAAAGCGGCGACGATCGCCTGCGCTCCTGAGCCGACCGTCTCCTCGTCGTGGCCGAAGCTGAGGTACACGTCCGCCGCGGGCGTGTGGCCGGCCGCGACCAGCGCATCCACTGCTTCGAGGATGGCGACGAGAGCGCCCTTGTCGTCGAGGGTGCCCCTGCTCCAGAGCACACGGCCGTCTCCGTCGCCGGTGATCTCCGCGCCGAACGGCGGGTGCTGCCAGCCGTCGTCCGTGGCGGGCACGACGTCGTAGTGGGCCATCAGAACCGTCGGCTGGCCGTCGCCGGCTCCGCGCCAGCGGTAGAGCAGCGAGCGGCCGTGCTGCTCGCGTTCGAGCCCGGCGTGCAGTGCTGGGTAGAGCTCGGGGAGGGCGGCGATGAAGCGGTCGAATGCCTCCCAGTCGGTGTCGTCCACCACGTTGCGCGACATGGTCGGGATGCGCAGGAGCGTGCGGAAGCGCTCGAGGGCGGCATCGTCGTCGATGCCGGGGGCGGCGCTCACTCGCCGGCCGCCGTGCGGAACGCGGACAGGGCGTCGTCGGAGAACAGCACGAATCGCACGCGCTCGACCGGCCCGAAGGATGCGGCGAGCACGGCACGGACGGTGCTGACCGCGATGCGCGCCGCATCGTCCATCGGCCAGCCGTAGACGCCGGCGGAGATCGCGGGGAACGCGACGGAGGTCGCGCCGACCTCGCGGGCGACGCGCAGGGAAGAGCGGTAGGCGTTCTGCAGCAGCTCCGTGCGGTCCTCGGTGGCCGACCAGACGGGACCGACCGTGTGGATGACCCAGGTCGCGGCGAGGTCGCCGGCCGTGGTGGCGACGGCCTGGCCGGTCGGGAGGCCGTCAGGGAGCGTCGTCGCGCGCAGTTCGCGGCACGCGTCGAGGATGGCCGGGCCTCCTCTGCGGTGGATCGCGCCGTCGACGCCGCCTCCGCCGAGTATGGAGCTGTTGGCGGCGTTGACGATCGCGTCGACGTGCTCGTCGGTGATGTCGCCCTTGACGATCTGGATGAGGTCGTCCACGGTCAGCCCCTGTTGTTGGAGAGCTCGTACACCTTCAGCAGCTCGACGATCGCGTCGTCGCGCTGGCTGCCGCCCTCCTCGAACATCTCGGACACGTGGGTCTTGAGGTGGTTCTCGACGAGCAGCTTGTTGAGGGAGCCGAGCGACTTCTGGATGGCGAGGGACTGCGTGATGATGTCGATGCAGTAGTCCTCGTTCTCGATCATCTTCTCCAGGCCCCTGAGCTGGCCTTCGAGGATGCGCGTGCGGTGCATGGCGCGTTTCTTGATGTCTGCGATCACCGTTCCAGGATACCGCGCCGATCCCGCATACCCCTATGGGGTATGTGTTACAGTCGAAGACATGGAAACGAGCTACGACATCCAGGGCATGACCTGCGCGCACTGCGCACACGCGGTGACAGAGGAACTCAGCGCGATCGACGGCGTGACAGCGGTCGCGGTCGACGTGGCGGCGGGCACCGCGACGGTCACCAGCGACGCGATCCTGTCTCTGGATGCGGTCGCCGGCGCGGTCGAAGAGGCCGGATACGCGCTGGCCCACCCGCGCCAGCTCCCACTGCTGTGACGGGCACCACGACGGGCGCCACGACCGCGCCAGGCGCATCCGGCCCGGTGGAGCTCGACCTCGCCATCGACGGCATGACCTGCGCGAGCTGCGTGGCTCGCGTCGAGAAGCGCCTCGGTCGCCTCGACGGCGTGACCGCCACCGTCAACCTCGCCACCGAGCGCGCCCGCGTCACGGCGCCTGCCTCGATCGACCCTGCGCTGCTCGTGGCCGAGGTGCAGAAGGCCGGCTACGGCGCGCACGTCATCGAAGCCGCCGAACCGCTTCGTGAGGCGGACTCCGGCGCCGCGTTGCGCATCCGGCTGATCGTCAGCGCAGCGCTCACCCTCCCGGTCGTGCTGCTCGCGATGGTTCCCGCCTGGCAGTTCTGGGGCTGGCAGTGGGTCTCGCTGGTGCTGGCGACGCCTGTCGTGCTCTGGGGCGGCTGGCCGTTCCACCGCGCCGCGGCCGTGAACCTGCGGCACGGTGCCGCGACGATGGACACGCTCGTCTCGCTCGGCACGGCCGCCGCATACCTCTGGTCGCTGTGGGCGCTCGTGTTCGGAACGGCAGGCGAGCTCGGGATGCGCCACCCGTTCACGTTCGTCGCAGAGCCTGGGAGCGCATCGGGCGCCATCTATCTGGAGGTCGCCGCAGGCGTCACGACGTTCCTGCTGCTCGGCCGGTTCGTGGAGGAGCGGTCGAAGCGCAGGGCGGGCGCCGCGCTGCGCGACCTGCTGCAGGCGGGGGCGAAGGATGTCGCGATCCTCACCGACGACGAGCGCGAGCGGCGCGTTCCCGTCTCCGTCCTCGCGGTGGGCGACAGGTTCGTGGTGCGGCCTGGCGAGCGCATCGCGGCGGACGGCGTCGTGCTGGACGGCGCCGCCGCGGTCGACACGAGCGCGATGACGGGGGAGTCCGTGCCTGTCGAGGTGGCAGGCGGAGCCACCGTGGCGGGAGGGACGATCGCGCACGGCGGCACCATCGTGGTGCGCGCCTCCAGGGTCGGCGCCGACACCCAGCTCGCCAGGATGGCGAAGCTCGTGGAGGAGGCGCAGCTCGGCAAGGCGGGCATCCAGCGGCTGGCCGACCGGATCTCCGGCGTGTTCGTGCCCGTGGTCATCGCGCTCGCGCTGGCGACCTTCCTGGTCTGGATGCTCGTCGGAGGAGGCACGTCGGCGGCCGTCTCCGCCGCTGTCGCCGTGCTCATCGTCGCCTGCCCGTGCGCGCTCGGGCTGGCGACCCCGACCGCGCTGCTGGTCGGCACCGGGCGCGCGGCGCAGCTCGGCATCCTGATCACCGGACCGGAAGTGCTCGAACGCACCGGCCGCATCGACACGATCGTCTTCGACAAGACGGGAACGCTCACCACGGGCACGATGACGGTCACCGGCGTCGTGACGGAGGACGGCGCAGAGGAGGACGGCGCAGACGAGGACGGCGCAGACGAGGCGGACGCTCTGCTGCTCGCGGCGTCCGCCGAGCGCGGCTCGGAGCATCCGATCGGCAGGGCCATCGCGGCGGCAGTGGATGCGCACGCTCCCGTCTCTGGGTTCCGCGCCGTCGCCGGGTTCGGCGTCACCGCTCTCGTGGACGGGCGGCAGGTCACCGTCGCGCGCGTGGACGACAGTGCAGGGCTCCCTGACACGCTCGCCGCCGCCGTGCGTGCCTCCCGCGCCGCCGGTGCGACGGCGGTGCTCGTCACGGTCGACGACCGCGCCGTCGCCGTGCTGAGCGTCTCCGATCCGCTGCGCGCCGACGCGGAGGAGGCGATCGGGCTGGTCCGCGGGCTCGGCCTCGAACCCGTGGTGCTGAGCGGCGACCACGAGGAGACGGTGCGCGCGGTCGTCGGGCCCCTGCGCATCCGGAACGTGGTCGGCGGTGCGACGCCGGAGGGGAAGGCGGAGACCATCGCGCGGCTGCAGGAGGACGGCCACTCGGTGGCGATGGTCGGCGACGGCGTCAACGACGCGGCCGCCCTCGCTGCCGCGGACCTCGGGATCGCGATGGGCTCCGGCTCCGACGTGGCGATCGAGGCGGGCGACCTGACCCTGCTGCGCTCCGACCCCGTGCTGGTGGCCGATGCGATCCGGTTGTCACGGCGCACGGTGGCGATCATCAGAGGGAACCTGTTCTGGGCCTTCGCGTACAACGTCGCCGCACTGCCCGTTGCGGCGCTCGGACTGCTGAACCCGATGATCGCTGGGGCGGCGATGGCCTTCTCCAGCGTGTTCGTGGTGCTCAACAGCCTGCGGCTGCGCTCCTTCGCCGGACGCACGATTTCTTCCTGAATCGCGTCATATTCCGCCCAGGGGATGTGTCACTACCAGTGATCCTGTGAAGAGTGTGAGAATCCTTCCGGCGCGCCGTCTGCATTCACCCCTGAAAGGGGGGTGGGGGAGGACATACCGTCGGGTCTATCCTCCACCTAGGGGTTGAGAAATATTCGTTTTACAGGAAAGGCCCGACTTTGCTGAAGAACCTCAGCCCGCTGCTGTCTGGTGCGCTGTTAAGCGCCCTGGATTCCATGCACGATGGCGACATGCTTACCCTTGTCGGCAGCGGCTATCCAGAAGAAGAAATCGTTTCACCCGTCATCCATCTTGGAGAAGTGACCACAGAAGCCGCTGCAGACGCGATCCTCAGTGTGTTCCCTCTCGACAACGAAGACCCGTCGCCGATCACGTTCCTCGATCTCGCCGGTGAACCGTACGATGTCCCAGACGTGGCGTTCGCGGTGAACGGCATCGCATCAGATGCCGAGCTCCGTCGCGTGCCCATGACCCGTCTGGAGCTCGGCGAATTCGTCGAGCTCGCCCGCCATTCCGTTGTGACCGTGCGCGTGGGGTCGGACGCCCCACCATGTGCGTTCCTGCTACGGAAGGGCGCCTGCTGAATCACATGCACAGCTGAACGTGGGCGTGCCGGCGCGATTGCGCCGGCACGCCCCACCAGGCCGCACTCCGGCAGGGCGACTCCGGCAGGCACAGTGGATGCGCATCCCGCGCCGATCCCGCTGACGTAGACTCGGTGACCGTGTCCCGCTACGCCTCTCAGCCCGCGTTCAACCGCGCAGCGCTCGCGCCAGGAATCCTCGGCGCGATCGTCCTGATCGGCGGCCTCGCCCTGATCGGGGGCGAGTGGTACCTCTACGTGCAGTACGCGGTGAGCATCCTCGCGCTGATCCTCTGCGTGTTCGCCGGGCAGGCGAAGCAGTGGTGGTGGCTGGCCGGGCTCATCCCTGTCGCCGTCATCTGGAACCCGGTCTGGCCGATCGCGATCGGCGACGTCGTGATCCGGCTGCTGCACCTCGCGGGCGCCGTGCTGTTCATCGCCGTCGCCGTCACCGTGAAGATCCCCGTCGATCAACGTCGCTGATTCCGGCATCCTCGCGTAAACTGGTGTGCGCGCCGCCGTTTCACTCGCGACGCATCCCCGGCGCTCACCGCGGCGGGCAGGACCATTCGGTTCCCTGTCCGATCGCTGCGCCGGCCCTCACGCCACACGGCGTCCGCTCTTCGTCAGCGCGCGACGCTCCCACTGGAGGACCATGTCTCGTTCCGGTCAACGCACCAGCTCGTCGCGCCAGCAGCAGCGACGCAACCGCCACGCGAACAACGACGGGCTGATCCCCGTCCTCGCGCGCAAAGTGCGGGAGGTGGAGGCCAAGGCCGCTGACGGCAAGAAGCTCGGACCGACCAATCGCACCAAGTTCCAGGTCATCGCGTTCCTGATGCGCGAGGAGCGCGCGCGGGCGAAGTCCGACCCTGAGCTGAGCGACGCCGCGCGCGCTGAGCAGCTCAAACGGCTCGACGGCATCGCGACCATCCTCGCGAAGACCGCTGCGCGAGACACCTCGCTGATCTCCCTGCTGGAGAGCGAGTCGCCGCCGACCGCCACCGCGCAGACCATGCGCCGCGACTGGCTGCTCGAGTCCGGTACAGAGCTCACACCGGACGACCTCATCATCACGGTGGAGCGGCCCGTCGCCAAGCAGGACAGCGTCATCACGCCGGAACTCGCCGAGAAGCAGGTCATCCCGCAGTCGGTGCGCGCCAGGCAGCTGTCCAACCCGTTCCTCGCCCCCGACTTCTCGAAGGCGACAGCGGCGCAGCCCGCCCCGCGGCGCCGCCTCGACTCGTGGGAGCTGCTCGGCCCGCTGTTCAAGTCGTTCGAGTACGGCTCAGGCGGCCAGGCGGCCAGCATGGACCTGCCGCCGGCGCCCGCGATCGACAGGTACTCTCCTCCCGGCCTGGAGCTGATGCACCACCAGGCGCGCTTCGTGGAGAGCGTCAGGCTCGGCCACCGCAGCTTCCTGCTCGCCGACGAGCCCGGCCTCGGCAAGACCGCCCAGTCGGTGCTCGCCGCGTCCGTCGTCGGCGCGTACCCTCTTCTCGCCGTCGTGCCGAACGTGGTCAAGATGAACTGGGCGCGCGAGGTCGAGCGCTGGACGCCGCACCGCAGGGCCACCGTCATCCACGGAGACGGCGAGGGGCTGGACGCGTTCGCCGACGTCGTGATCGTCAACTACGAGGTGCTCGACAGGCACCTCGCCTGGCTCAGCACCCTGGGCTTCAAGGGCATGGTCGTCGACGAGGCGCACTTCATCAAGAACCTGCACTCGCAGCGTTCCAAATACGTTCTCGGGCTCGCCGACGCCATCAAGAAGACCGGCGACCCTCTGCTGCTCGCCCTCACCGGCACGCCGCTGATCAACGACATCGACGACTTCAAGGCGATCTGGCAGTTCCTCGGCTGGATCGACGGCAACAAGCCGTCGCCGGAACTCATGCAGAAGCTGGAGGAGACCGAGCTCACCCCGGCCGACTTCGGGTTCTACGCCGCGGCCCGCGAGGCGGTCATCGACATGGGCATCGTCCGCCGTCGCAAGCTCGACGTCGCCTCCGACCTGCCGAGCCGCCGCGTTGTCGACCTGCCCGTCGAGCTCGACGACGACCTCGGCCGCAGCATCCGTCAGGCGGAGAAGGAGCTGGCGGCGCGCCTCGTCGCGAAGTTCCGCCGCGCATCCGCCGCTGGTCGCCCCGACTCGTTCGATGGTGACGACGACGCGCATCGCACGCACCTCATCCGCCTCGTCGCTCAGTCGGAGCTGGAGGAGTCGAAGTCGGCCAAGAGCGGGGACAACGTCTTCACGATGGTCCGCAAGATCGGCCAGGCGAAGGCCGGGCTGGCGTCCGACTACGCCGCGCAGCTCGCGCGCTCGGTGGGCAAGGTGGTGTTCTTCGCCAAGCACATCGACGTGATGGACGCGGCGGAGGATGCCTTCGCCGCCCGCGACCTGAAGACGATCTCGATCCGCGGCGACCAGACCGCGATCGCGCGCCAGCGCGAGATCGACGCGTTCAACAACGATCCGGAGGTGGCTGTCGCGGTGTGCTCGCTGACCGCGGCGGGCGTCGGGCTCAACCTGCAGGCCGCATCCAACGTGGTGCTGGCCGAGCTGTCCTGGACGGCGGCGGAGCAGACGCAGGCGATCGACCGCGTGCACCGCATCGGTCAGGAGGAGCCGGTCACCGCGTGGCGCATCATCGCTGCGCAGACCATCGACTCGAAGATCGCGGAGCTCATCGACGCCAAGCAGGGCCTCGCCGCCCGTGCTCTCGACGGTTCGGACGTCGAGATCGGCTCCGCGGACTCCGTGCAGCTCGACGCCCTCATCCACCTGCTGGAGGATGCGCTCGGCTAGCGTGCGAATCGTGCGTCAGGCGATGTCGGCGTCGTCCGGGTCGAGCGGCACAGGGCGGTCGTCGTCGGGAACCAGCTCGTCGTCATCGTCGTCGGCGACGGGGAGGTCGTCTTCGTCGCGGACGTTCGGCGCAGGCTCGTAGTCGCCTTCCTGCTCCTCGCGGAAAGCGTCGAGGTCGTCGTCCCCGGGGCGCGTGTCGCTCTCGCTCATGCACCGAGGGTACCTCTCGCGCCGCCAGTGGTCGAGGGCAGATCGACGGGCGACGCGCGTTCAGTCGAGCTCGAAGACGAAGGACGGCCCCCGCTCGTCGTGCAGGATGCGCGCGCTCCCCGCGAACCCGGAGAAGTCGCCCGTCCCTGTGCCAGGCACGATGTAGCCGAACGCCGAAGGATCGTCAGGGTGCTGCAGCGCGCCGTGGTGCACCGTGAACGACCCTGTGCGACCGTCCGGCAGCGTTCCCGTCACCCGCTCGGCGGCCAGGTAGCCGCGGCTCTCCTCCGTGCCGGACGACACGAAGTGCGCCACCGACTCGCCGACCAGGCCATCCGTGTACGTCTTGCGCATGGTGATGCCGCCGACCCAGTCTCCGTCGATGCCCGGCAGGTCGGCCGGATCCCATCCTGTGACGTCGAATCGGGCGGTGATCGTCTCGCGTTCGCTCATCTCTTCACGATAGACAGCGCTGCCGTCCTGGTCTGGAAATTTCGCGACAGAGCGAAACTGCACTAGACAGGGGGAATGCCCCAGCACTCTCAGGTGGAAATCGAACGGAAGTACGACGTCGACGAGAACACGGAGCCCCCGTTCCTGGTCGGCGTCGGCGCCGTCGCGACGGGGTCGAAGCCGGAGACGGCCGAACTCGTCGCCACATACTTCGACACCGCCGACCTCGCTCTCGCCCACGCGAAGGTCGCCGTGCGCGTCCGCCGCGGAGGCGCAGACGAGGGCTGGCACGTCAAGCTGCCTGCGGAAGAGGGCCGCACGGAGCTGCACTGGGCGCTGACCGACGGCGACGATGTGCCGGCCGAGCTGATCGCATCCATCGGCCAGGTGGCTCCGGATGCACGGATCGGCGACGCCCGGCTCGTCCCGATCGCGCGGGTGACCAACACCCGCACGACGGTGGTGCTGCAGGACGCGGCCGGGTTCGACCTCGCGGAGTTCTGCGACGACCACGTGACCAGCGAGAACCTGCGCACCGGCGGAACGCAGACCTGGCGCGAGTGGGAGGTGGAGCTGCTGAGCGGCGCCCCCGACACGCGCTCCGGCCGCACGGCGCTGCTCGACGAGATCGAGGAGCGGGTGCTCGCGGCTGGCGCCGTGGTGTCGGCCAGCTCGTCGAAGCTGCAGCGCACCCTCGGGCTCTAGCCGCCCGCGCGCGTTGCGCACCGCTCGCACGCCGGTGCTGCCGTGCCGGGCGTTTTTGTGCTGACGACCGGCGTCGGGCATGATTCACAGGTAGCGAATATCACCCAGGGAGCAGCATTTTGAAGATCGGCATCCTCACCAGTGGCGGCGACTGTCCAGGACTGAACGCGGTCATCCGCGGCGCCGTCCTGAAAGGCGACCGCGCCCAGGGCACGGAGTTCGCCGGATTCCGCTACGGCTGGCGCGGCGTCGTCAACGGCGACATCATGCCGCTCGACCGCCACAGCGTGCGCGGACTCTCCCGTCAGGGCGGCACCATCCTCGGTTCCAGCCGCACCAATCCGTTCGAGGGCGACAACGGCGGCCCGGAGAACATCCAGCGCATGATGGACGAGAACGGCATCGACGCGATCATCGCCATCGGAGGCGAGGGCACGCTCACCGCGGCCCGCCGCCTGACCGACGCCGGACTCAAGATCGTCGGCGTTCCGAAGACCATCGACAACGACCTCGCCGCCACCGACTACTCGTTCGGTTTCGACACCGCCGTCGAGATCGCCACGGAGGCCATCGACCGCCTCCGCACCACGGCCGAATCGCACCAGCGCTGCATGGTGGTCGAGGTCATGGGCCGCCACGTCGGCTGGATCGCGCTGCACTCCGGCATGGCAGGGGGAGCGCACGCCATCCTCATCCCCGAGCAGCCGCAGTCGATCGAGCAGATCGTGGAGTGGGTCGAGTCGGTCCGCGACCGCGGAAGGGCGCCGGTCATCGTCGTCTCCGAGGGCTTCCACCTCGACACGATGGAGGAGGCGCACTCACACAAGGGCCTGGATGCGTTCAACCGTCCGCGTCTCGGCGGAATCGGCGAGATGCTCGCCCCGATGATCGAGGAGCGCACCGGCATCGAGTCGCGAGCGACGGTGCTCGGCCACATGCAGCGCGGCGGCGTGCCGAGCGCGTACGACAGGGTGCTCGCCACGCGCCTCGGCATGGCGGCGGTCGACGCCGTCTACGAGGGACGCTGGGGCTCGATGGTGTCGCTGCGCGGCACGGACGTCGTCAACGTGTCGATCGCGGACGCCACGGGCGGTCTCAAGACGGTTCCGCAGGCGCGCTACGACGAGGCGGCGCTGCTCTTCGGCTGAGTTCGGGCCGCACCCCTGGCGGTCGCGGCAGCCGGAACTAGACTCCTCGTCACAGACGTAAGGAGTTCGTGTGCCCAGGTCCGTTCGATTCGACGAGTTCGGTTCCCGCGAAGTGCTCCACCTGGTCGAGACGGCGCGGCCGTGGCCGGGCGCTGGACAGCTCGTCGTGCGGGTGATGGCAGCCGGTCTCAACGCCATCGACGCCAAGGCGTTCCGGGATGAGCGGGTGGCGGCGCGCTTCGGCGTCACCGCGCCGAGCGGGCTCGGCCAGGACTTCGCCGGTTTCGTCGAAGAGGTGGGAGAAGGCGTCACCGGCTTCACGGTCGGAGAGGCCGTGTTCGGGAGCGTGCCGTTCGCGACGTTCGCCGACTTCGTGGTGGTCCACGCCGACGGCGCCGTGCTGCACAAGCCGGACCCGCTCACCTTCGAGGTGGCCGGGTCGCTGGCGACGGTGGGCCGGACGGCGATGGCGACGACCGCATCCCTCGGGTTGCGCGAGCACGACACCGTGCTCGTGAGCGCGGTCGCAGGAGGAGTCGGCGTGCTGGCCGCCCAGCTCGCCGTGCGCGCCGGCGCGACGGTGATCGGGACGGCGAGCGAGGTGCACCACGAATACCTGGAGGGGCTGGGCGTCGTGCCGGTGACATACGGCGACGGCCTGGCCGACCGCATCAGGGACGTGCTGGACGGCGACAGGATCACCGCCGTGCTCGACAATCACGGTGCGGAGACGATCGAGGCGGCCCTGGAGCTCGGCGTGCCCGTCGACCGCATCAACACGATCGCCGCGTTCGGTCCCGCCGCCCACGGCGCGCGAACGGTCGGCGGCTCGGCGGCGGGGAACGCCGAACTCGCAGAGATCGCGGCCATGCTCGCCGAGGACGAATGCCTGCTGCCGATCGACTCGATCTTCCCGATCGAGCGCGTCGCCGAGGCGTTCGCCAGGCTCGAGGCAGGGCACGTGCGCGGGAAGATCGTGCTGGTCACCGACTGACGGCCACTGTGGGCGCACCCGGTGGATGCGCTCGCCAGCACCCTGGGAATCGCGGGGCAGGACGCCTAGACTCGCGGACATGGTCTTCCCGCTGAGCGTCAGGAGCATCCGATGATCGCCGACGACACCGCACGCCTGCTGCGTGCAGCAGGGCTCCGCTGGCGGCCGCAGTCAGGGGACACCTTCGCGATCGACCGCGAGGAACTGGCAGGCGACCGGTTCACCGTGAGCGACATGACCATCGAACCGCACGAGTTCGACACCGGCACCATCCTCGGTTTCAACGGCACCACCGAGTGGGCGCTCGACTCGCTGGCCGTGGAGGACGCGCTCTGGATCCCGCGCGAGGACCAACTGCGCGAGCTGCTCGGCGGCGCCTTCCGGCACCTCGCGCGCACCGACGACGGCTACCGGGTGACCATCCTGCTCGGCGGAGACGAGCGGCAGTTCGAGGACGAGGATGCGGCGACGGCGTACGCGCAGGCGCTGCTGTCGTTGATCGGAGCTTCGGTCTCCTAGCGAGGCCAGCGCGCGGCCCAGGGCGGCTCGGCGCGGCTCAGAGGCCGCTCAGGCGAAGATCGACGCATCCAGCTCCGCCACGCTTCGCACCCCGGCGAGCCCCAGCGTGATGTCGAGCTCCGCGATCGTGTTCCTCAGCAGCTCGCGCACTCCGGCCTCTCCCGCGATGGCGAGCGCGTACACGTACGGCCGCCCGATGGCGACGGCGCGGGCGCCGAGCGCGAGCGCGACCACGGCGTCGGCTCCGCTGCGCACGCCGCTGTCGAACAGCACGGGGATGCGGCCGGCAACCGCCTCGACGACACGGGGGAGCGCATCCAGAGCCGGCTGCTCGTTGTCGAGCTGACGTCCGCCGTGCGTCGACACCTGCACGGCGTCCATGCCTGCGTCGACGGCGCGGGAGGCATCATCGGGATGCAGGATGCCCTTGAGCACGATCGGCAGGGTCGTGCGCTCGCGCAGGAACGCCAGGTCGGCCCAGGTCAGGGCCGGGTTCGCGAAGACGTCCAGGAACGTCTCGATGGCGGCGAGCGGCTCGGGCGAGCGCAGATTGTCGCGCAGCCGGCCGGGGTGGTGCCGCAGGATGCTCGCGAACGAGGCGACGGTGGCGGGAGTCAGCGGCGTGCGCGCGCGTGGACCGCTCGCGGCGATGCGCTCGCGCACCAGGCGTCGGAACACCGGATCGCTCGTGTATTGCGCGATGCCCCTGCCGCGGCTGAACGGCAGGTAGCCGAGGTCGAGGTCCCGCGGCCGCCAGCCGAGCACGTGGGTGTCCAGCGTGACCACGATCGCCTCGCAGCCGGACGCCTCCGCGCGGGAGACCAGGCTCTCGACCAGCTCGTCCGACGAGCTCCAGTAGAGCTGGAACCAGCGGCTCGCGCCGGGGGACACCGCGTCCATCGCGGAGGCGACCTGCTCCATCGGCGTCGATGCCTGGTTGGAGAGCACAGCGGGGATGCCGAGCGCTGCTGCGGCTCGTGCTGCTCCAGCGTCCGCCGATGGATGCGCGAGGTCGAGCACCCCGATCGGCGCGAGCAGCAGCGGGGTCGGCCTCTGCGTGCCGAACAGCTCGATGCCGAGGTCGCGCGACGAGACGTCGCGGAGCACGCGCGGAACGATCCGGTGAGCGCCGAACGCCGCGGTGTCCGCCAGGTCGGTGCGCTCCAGCCCAGCAGAGCCCGCGACGTACGCGAACGCCGCCCTGGACATGCGGCGCTCCGCCGCCCGCTCGAGCGCGGGGAAACCGACAGGGATGCGCGGGGTGCGGCCGGAGACGCCCGCCCGGTAGATGGCGGACTGGGCATCGCGGCCGACGCTGGATGGCATGGCAACATTCTGCACCGTGGCCGAGAGTAGTCGTGGCCGAGAGTCGCCGTGGCGGCGGGCCGGCTGGGCAGCGCGCCGTCAGCGGCCGGTCTGTGCTGCCGGCGCGGTTCAGCGGCCGCGGCGCGGCTTGCGCGAACGCGCGACGGGGCGCTTGCCCTGCTTCGCGCCTGGGCGGTTCTGGCTCTTCGCCGCGCGCGGGGGCTTCTTGGCGTCCTGCTTGGCGGCGTCCGCCTGCGCGGCGGCGACGTCCGGGTTCCGCGAGCTGTGGGCGGTGCGGCCGCGGACGATGCCGATGAACTCGTCGACCAGCTCGTGCTGCGCATCCCGTGGCCAGGCGAGGCCGACCCTGCTTGGCTCCGCATCCTCCAGCGTCATCGCCACCACGTCTTTGCGACGCAGCGCCTTCGCCACCGACTGCGGCACGACGGCGATGCCGTCGCCCGCCGCGATGCTGCGGAACATCGCCTCCGACGGCACGCCGTCGATGCGCGGTTGGTCGTCGAGGTCGGCCAGGTGCAGCTTCTTCTCCAGGGTGAGCAGGTGCTCGTGGTGCATCGCGACCACGATGTCCTCCGCGTACAGCGGGATCAGGTGCAGGCCGTCCGTGTCGACGGGCTCGCGCACGAACGCCATGTCGGCGCCGCCCGTCTCGATGGCGTCGCGCTGCTCCGCGTCTGCCACGCGGGTCACGACGAGCTGCACCTCCGGGTGCCGCTGCTCGAAGACGCGGGTCCATTTGCCGACGGTCACGCCGAGGGGGAAGACGATCGTGAACGTAGACGGCATCCTCCGAGGGTAGCGAACGGATACCCTTGAAACCATGAGCGCCCAGAAGAAGCCCCAGACGATGAAGGCGGCGACCGCCGCGAAGAAGCTGGGGATCTACCTCCCGGCCGCCCCAGCAGAGTTCCAGGACGGCGAGATCAGCCGCACCGAGTTCGACGAGCTCGCCGCCAACCCGCCGGAGTGGCTGGCGACGCTGCGTGCGGATGGACCGCATCCACGGGATGTGGTCGCCCACAAGCTCGGCGTCTCCAACTCCGGTCTCGCCCGCGGCGGCGTCACGGAGGCGCTCACCACCGCCCAGATCAAGGCGCTCCTGGAGGAGCCTCCTGCGTGGCTCGTCACAGAGCGCGCCACGCAGGCCGCCGTGCACGCGGAGAACGCGCGCGTCAAGGCCCGCAACGCCGAGCGCGCGGCGCGCACCGACTGAGCGCAGCTCTCAGTTCGAGCCGGATGCGTCGCCCCCGGTGGCGCCGCTCGCTTCACTGGAGCGCGCGGCCCTGCTTCCAGCGCCGGGGCGAGCCGCCGCCCTGCCGATGACCTCGGGCCCCGTGACGAGGGCGCGGCGCCACGGCGCGACGCCGTCGATCTCGATCTGCAGGGAGAAGCTCAGCACGGTCCTGATGAGGACGATCAGCGCGAGCACCAGGGCGTCGCTGAGGGACGGCGTCGACGTGACCGTCCTGACCAGGTCGGCGGCCACCAGGACCTCCAGGCCGAGCAGGATCACGCCGCCGAAGCTCTGCCTGAGCGTCGTGAAGGCGGTCGCGCCGCTGCGCGACACCACCCAGGCGCGGATCGCGATGCCGACCGCGACGACGAACCCGATGGCCATCGCGCTGACGCCGACCACCTCGAAGGCGATGGCGATGGTCTCGAAGAAGGCGTGACCTGACATGTCAGGACACGTGGACGGCTGGTCGGCGCTTGACGTCGCGCTCCGCCTCGCGGAGCACCTCGCGGGTGACGGGCGCGACCTCGCCGACGCCGGTGATGAGGAAGCGGAACATGTTGGAGATCGGGTTGCCCTCCGTCCACTCGAAATAGATCGTCGGCACGATCCCTGTCACGTCGCGGATCTCCAGCAGCACGGCCGCGATCGTGTTCGGCACGTTTCCCGCCTTCACCTGCAGCACCCGGTAGCCGTGCTTGACCACGCCGTGCACCACCAGGTCCTCCTCGAAGTCGGAGGAGTCGGAGCGGTAGACCTCGATGAAGATGGTGCGCGAGCGCTGCGGGATGTGGCTGAACTTGCGCTCGTCCTTGTTCTTCTGCTCGTACTCCGTGTTGGTGTCGACGTCCGGTTCGTGCGAGATGATGCGGATCTCGCCCTCCTCCGCGTCTTCGAGCACGAAGTCGAGCGCCGTCACGTCGAGCGTCACGCTCGTCGCCCTGAGCTGGAACGAGCGGCCGATGCGGGACACGATCGAGATGGTGAGGATGCCGATGATGAACAGGCTCGCGATGCGCAGGCCGTCCGGCCGCTCGAAGATGTTGGCGATGGTCGTGTAGACGAAGATCGCGGTGATGATCGCGAACGCGATCGTCCGTTTCCGCTGCTTCTTCCTGAGCGCCGACAGCGTGACGGCGAGGGAGGCGGAGGTGATCAGCACGAGCACGCCTGTCGCGTATGCGCCGCCCTGCGCATCCACGTCGGCCTGGAAGACGAGCGTGATGATGAACGCGATGAGCGTGAACACCAGCACCAGCGGCCGCACGGCGCGCGCCCACTGCGGCGCCATGCCGTAGCGCGGCAGGTAGCGCGGCACCAGGTTGAGGAGACCGGCCATCGCCGACGCCCCGGCGAACCACAGGATGAGGATGGTGCTGAGGTCGTAGACGGAGCCGAAGACGCTGCCCAGGTATTCGTGCGCCAGGTAGGCGAGCGCGCGCCCGTTCGCCTGGCCGCCGGACTGGAACTCCTTCTGCGGGATCAGCAGCGTGGTGGTGAAGCTCGACGTGATCAGGAAGCAGCTCATGATGATGGCCGCCGTGGTCAGCAGGCGACCAGCGCCCCGGATGCGCCCCTGCGGGTGCTCGGGGTCGTCGTCCGGCTTGCCCTTGATCTGCGGCATCACGGCGACCCCGGTCTCGAAGCCGGACAGGCCGAGGGCGAGCCTGGGGAAGACGAGCAGAGCGATGGCGATGACCATCAGCGGATCGCCGTGCTGCGTGTTCAGCGCCTGCCACCAGTCGTCGATGGCGCTGACGTGCTGGAACACCTCGACGATGGAGGTGCCGACCACGATCACGTTCAGGGCGAGATACACCGCGACCAGCACGACGGCGATGCCGATGGCCTCCTTGAAGCCTTTCAGGAACACCGCGCCGAGCAGGGCGAGCAGGAACAGCGTGATGCCGACCTGGTTGCCGTGGAACCACGACGGCGTGAACGGGTTCTCGATCGCGTGCGCCGTGGCGTCGGCCGCCGAGAGGGTGATCGTGATCATGAAGTCGGTGGCGGCGAAGCCGAGCAGCACGAGCACGAAGAGCTTGCCTGCCCACCAGGGCAGCAGCCGCTCGAGCATCGCGATCGAGCCTGACCCCTTGAAGCTCTCACGCGCCACCCTGCGATACACCGGCAGCGCACCGAGCAGGGTGAGGGCGACGAGCACGAGGGTCGCGAACGGCGAGACCACGCCGGCGGCGAGGGCAGCGATGGCGGGCTGGTAGCCGAGGGTGGAGAAGTAGTCGACGCCGGTGAGGCACATGACCTGCCACCAGGAGTGCTGCCGTTCCGGCTTCCTGCCGTGCGGCCCCTGGTGCGTCCCGCGCTCGTCGACCAGGCCGGAGAGCAGCCAGTGCCGGAACGCCCCGCCGCTCGACCGGGGCTGGGGCTCGTGCGCCTGCCCGGGAGCTGGGGCGGGGCTGGTCGGCGTCTGCTCCCCAGAAGTGCTGGACATCGAGTTCCTTCGTTCTCGCGCAGAACGTCGCGCAACTGAATTGTACGCATCAGGAGATCGCGCCACCGCGCGCGAATGACGCCGAATCAGCGGGTTTCGCCGATCGTTACCAAGCCGAGTTGCGGTAGTCCTTGAGGAACACTCCGTACAGGTCTTCTCCGGCCTCTCCGCGCACGATCGGGTCGTACACGCGAGCCGCTCCGTCGACGAGGTCGAGCGGGGCGTGGAAGCCCTCCTCCGCCAGGCGCACCTTGGTGTAGTGCGGGCGCTCGTCGGTGATCCAGCCGGTGTCGACGGCCGTCATCAGGATGCGGTCGGTCTCGAACATCTCGCCTGCGCTGGTGCGGGTGAGCATGTTGAGCGCCGCCTTCGCCATGTTGGTGTGCGGGTGGCCAGGGCCCTTGTACCTGCGGCCGAACACGCCCTCCATCGCAGAGACGTTGACGATGTACGCGCGTCCCGTGCCTGTTCCCGTGCCGGTCGCCGCCGCCATGGATGCGCGCAGCCTGCTGATCAGCAGGAACGGCGCCGTGGTGTTGCAGAGCTGCACCTCGAGCATCTCCAGTGGGTCCACATCCTGGACCGCCTGCGTCCAGCTGTTGACCGTGTGCACGTCCGGCACCAGGCCGCCCGCGTCGATCGCGCTGCCGTCGGCGTGCTTGGCGAGCGACGACGAGCCTGGCGCCATCGCGAGCGCTGCCAGCTCGTCCGCGGTCAGTGCCGACGGGCCGGCGAGCTCGGCGACCGTGCCCGCGACGTTCGCGGCCGACAGCAGGGGATGCGCGGCGACGGACGCCTCGAGCGCGTGCGGGTGCGGGTCAGCCGTGTGACCGAACGTCTCCATCTCCGGCAGCGGGCCGTCCGGCAGCGGCTGCGTCTCCGCCTCGGCGAGCAGCGAGTACGCCCCGGCCGAACGGCGGACGGTCTGCGCAGCGTTGTTGATGAGGATGTCGAGCGGGCCGTGCGCGGCCACGGAGTCTGCCAGCGCGATCACCTGGGCGGGGTCGCGCAGGTCGATGCCGACGACGCGGAGGCGGTGCAGCCACTCTCCGGAGTCCGGAAGCTGCGAGAACCGGCGGACCGCATCCCTGGGGAACCGGGTGGTGATGGTGAGGTGCGCGCCGTCGCGCAGCAGGCGCAGCGCGATGTGCATCCCGATCTTGGCGCGACCGCCGGTGAGGAGGGCGCGCTTGCCGGTGAGGTCGGTGCGGGCGTTGCGCTTGGCGTGGCTGATGGCAGCGCAGTCCGGGCAGAGCTGGTGGTAGAAAGCGTCGACCAGCGTGTAGTGCTGCTTGCAGATGTAGCAGGCGCGCGACTTCAGCAGGGTGCCTGCGCTCGCACCCTCCGCACTGGTGGAGAGGTCGAGGCCGCGCGTCTCGTCGTCGATGCGGTCCGGTGCTCCGGTGGCGGTGGCGGCGACGACGGCCTTGTCCGCCTCTGCGACGGCGCGGCGGATCTCCTTGCGCCTGGCCTGCTTGACGGCCTTGAACATGTGCGCGGTCGCGCGGCGGACGGTGATGAAGTCCGGGTGCTCCTCGTCGAGCTCGTGCAGATTCTCGAGCACGCGCAGGGCCGCGGCGAGGTCGGCGGGGTCGACGCGCGGCGCGTCGGGGGAATCGAGCGGGGAGGAGTCGGGGAGCACCGGAGAATTCTACGCGGTGGCGCCTGGACGCACTTCCAGCCAGCTCAGCCCGCGCAGGTCGATGCACACCCGTTCGCGCTCTTCGACGGCCACGAGGAGCACATCCCCGCACACCGAGCAGCGGACCACCAGCCCGTGATCGTTCGGGTACACCCGCGCGACGGCGACGACGGCCTCGTCTCCGCAGCTCGCGCACCGCCCGACCGCACTGGTGATGTCGACGGCGAACACCTCGGAGAGGAGTCCGGCCGCCGCGTTCCCGTCGAGGTAGTCCTGGTCGGTCATGACGCGCCTCCGATTCCGCCATAGCGCTCCGTCTTGATGCGGGAGGGGTCGTGCCCGGCGTCGACCAACCAGCCGGACACGGTCTCGACGAACGCGGTCGCCCCGCAGAGGAAGAAGGTGGGGGACGCGCTCGCCGGCAGCGCTGCGGACGCCAGGACCGCCGCTGTCAGGCGTCCGGCCGGCACCGGCCAGCCGGCGGGGGCGGTGCGGGTGTAGACGTATTCGACGGAGAGCGGGGCCGCCGCATCCCGCGCAAGCGCCGCGAGTTCGTCGCGGTAGTAGACAGACTCAGGCGACCGCACAGAGTAGAGCAGCCGGAACGGCGCTGGGCTCGCCGCGGCCGAGTGGGCGCGCGCCATCGACATCAGCGGCACCACACCGGACCCGCCGGCGATGAGCTGGACGGGCGTCAGGTCGCCGGGTCGCCAGACGAACCAGCCGCCGACGGGGCCGCGCACCTCCACCTGGTCGCCGACCATCACGCCGCGCACCAGGTAGGGGGAGACCTCGCCGTCCGCCAGCTCCTCGACGGTCAGCTCCAGTTCGTCGCCAGGCAGCGCAGACGCGATCGAGTACGACCGCACGGCCTGGTAGCCGTCGGGGGCGGTGAGCCGGACATCCACGTGCTGTCCGGCCAGATGTCCGCTGAGGCCGGGGATGCGCAGCCGGAGCGTGCGCGCGGTCGGCGTCTCGAAGCGGGCGGCGACCACGTCCGCGACGCGCCAGGCCGTGCTCACCAGTAGCGCTCTTCCTTCCAGGGATCCCCGTACATGTTGTAGCCGTTGCTCTCCCAGAAGCCCGGCTGGTCCTGCGGAAGCATCTGCAGGCCGTTGACCCATTTCGCGCTCTTCCAGAAGTACAGGTGCGGCACGAGCAGCCGCGCGGGTCCTCCGTGCTCCGGTGCGAGGTCGGCTCCGTCGAAGGTGTGCGCGATCCAGGCCTTGCCGTCGAGCAGGTCGGCGAGCGGGACGTTGGTGGTGTACCCGCCGTATGAGTGCGCCATCGTGTACTCGTACTCGGTGTCGACGCCGTCGAACAGCGTGTCGATGGCGACACCCCGCCACGAGGTGCCGAGCTTGGACCAGCTGGTGACGCAGTGGATGTCCTGGGTCACGTCCTCCTGAGGGAGGGCGAGGAACTCGTCCCAGCTCCAGCGGTGCACCTGACCCTTCTCCGTGGTGATCGTGAAGGCCCACTCGTCGTGCGCGATGCGCGGAGTGGGGCCGGCGGAGAGCACGGGGAAGCCCTCTGTGAGGTATTGGCCTGGCGGAAGTCGGGTGTCCTCGGTACGGCGGCGGCCGAGGAATCCGGAGGAGATGATTCCCATGCGCGCAGCTTATTCCCCAGCGGGCGGCGCGGTCTATGGTGATGGAATGACCGTCGTGAATCTCGGCACACCGCGGAGCGCAGCTCTGCGGGACGCTGCGCGACGGGAGACTGCGCCGCGGAGCGCGCCGAGTCTCGACGGACGCCCCGCCGTCCCCGGCCTGATCGACCGGTTCGGCAGGGTCGCCCGCGACCTGCGCGTGTCCGTCACAGAGAAGTGCTCGCTGCGCTGCACGTACTGCATGCCGGAGGACGGGTTGCCGAGCATCCCGCGCGAGGAGCTGCTGACCGCCGCCGAGATCGCCAGGCTGGTGCGCATCGCGGCGCGCGACCTGGGGATCACCGAGGTGCGGTTCACCGGCGGAGAGCCGCTGATGCGCGCGGACCTGGCCGAGATCGTCTGGCTGTCCGCGGAGGCGGCGCCTGGGGTGGACCTCTCGATCACGACCAACGGGATCGGGCTGGACCACCGCATCCGGAGCCTGGTGGATGCGGGCCTCACCAGGGTGAACGTCTCGCTCGACACGGTCGACCGCGAGCACTTCGCCCGCCTGACCAGGCGCGACAGGCTCCCGGCGGTCATGGCGGGCATCCGCGCCGCCCACGACGCAGGGCTCACCCCGCTGAAGCTCAACGCGGTGCTGATGCGCGAAACGCTCGCCGGAGCGCCCGCCCTGCTCGCGTGGGCGATCGAGAACGGCTGCCGCCTGCGTTTCATCGAGCAGATGCCGCTCGACGCCGACCACACCTGGATGCGCGACAACATAGTGCCTGCCGCCGAACTCCTGGACGTGCTCGGCACCGGCTTCACCCTCACGGAGGCGGGGAGGGACGACCCCTCCGCCCCAGCGGAGGAGTGGCTGGTCGACGGCGGACCGGCGACGGTCGGGATCATCGCGTCGGTGACCCGCTCGTTCTGCGCCGCGTGCGACCGCACCAGGATCACGGCGGAGGGGACGGTGCGCTCCTGCCTCTTCGGCGACGACGAGACCGACCTGCGCGGTCTGCTCCGCGGCGGGGCGGACGACGCGGACATCGCGCGCTGGTGGCGCGGGGCGATGTGGGGCAAGCAGGCAGGGCACGGGATCGACGCGGCCGGGTTCGTCCCTCCGCGCAGGAGCATGGGGGCGATCGGTGGCTGACAGTACGGACGGGGCTGCGGCGACGGTGCTCGTGCGGTACTTCGCCGCGGCGGAGGAGGCGGCGGGGCGGCAGGAGGAGCGCATCCAGCTGGCGGACGCGACCCTCGGTGCACTGCGCGCCGAACTGCTCGCGCGCTACGGGGCGCCGATGGAGCTGGTGCTGCGGTCCGGGTCGTTCCTGGTGGATGCGGTCGTGTCCCGCGACCATGAGCGACGGGTGACGGGGACCGTGGATGTGCTTCCGCCGTTCGCGGGCGGCTGACCCCGCATCCGCTAGGGTGGGGGCACAGGTGGGGCTGAGCAGGGGAGGCGCGCGATGAGTACACAGGCTGAGACAGGCACGCTGATGAGCGAGTTCGAGGCGATGCGGCGGCGGCGTCGCCGGGTGGCGCTGCTGGTGGTCGCGGCGGTCGTCGCAGGTATTGGCGCGTGGCTGACAGGGCCGATCGGCGTCGTGATGATCGGGTTCGGGAGCGCAGCAGGCTGGGCGCTTGCCGCACTCGGACTGGTGCTGCTGGCCGCGATGGTCGTGGCGATCGTCGCCGCCGCCCGTTCGCGGCTCGCTCCGGAGAGCCGCCCAGGCAAGGCCAACGCCCACTTCGACGAGCCGGTGCCCTCCCGCAATCCCAACGGAGGCCACGGCATGATCGGCTCCGGCATCGGCGGTCACTGACCCCGCACCCGGCCAGGGGACGGCCGGACGGGGTCAGGCGGGGTAGACGCGGAGGTCGTCGGGGGAGACGGCGAGGGTGACGGGCGTGCCGGGGGCGAGCGCCAGGTCGGCGACGATCGACGGCGCGACCAGCGCGGGGAGAGCGTCGGTGCGCACCAGGACGAGGTCGGCGCGCGGCTCGAGACCTGTCACCACCGCGGAGATCAGGTTGGCCGTCGCCGTGCCCGGTTCCGCGGCGAGCACGCGCACGCTCGACGGGCGAACGGCCGCCGCGACCCGGTCGCCGGGAGCAGCGGCTTCCACGACGGTCGCCGCGAGAGAGAGGCCGTCGTCGGTGACGATCCCGGATGCGGTGCGCCGCCCCGTCAGCAGCGTCACCCCTGTCAGCTCGGCGGTGAACGCCCTGCGCGGCCGGTCGAGGACGTCGCGGACGGGGCCGTCGTCGACGATGCGGCCGTCGTGCAGCACGATCACGCGATCGGCGAGCAGGTAGGCGTCGAGCGCGTCGTGGCTGACGATGACAGCGGTGCGGCCGTCGAGGGCCCGCGCGAGCGTCTGCCGCACGTCGCCGGTCACCGCGACGTCGAGCGCGGAGAGCGGTTCGTCGAGCAGCAGCAGTCGCGGCTCCGCTGCCAGCGCACGGGCGACGGCCACGCGCTGCGCCTGGCCGCCGGAGAGTTCGTCAGGGCGGCGCGCGGCGAACCCGTCGACGCCGACCGTGCGCAGCCACCCGTCCGCGACAGAGCGGGCATCCGCACGGGATGCGCGAGCTGCCCGCGGACCGAACTCCACGTTCTGCCGAACGGTCAGATGCGGGAACAGCAGGGGCTCCTGCGCGAGCAGCGCGACCCCGCGGCGGTGCGGAGGAGTCCAGGAGCCAGGCAGGTCGAACAGCACGTCGTCGCCGAGCGTCGCCCGGCCGGTGTCCGGGCGGATCAGCCCGGCGAGCATCCCGAGCAGGGTGGACTTGCCTGCGCCGTTCGGGCCGAGCACGGCGACGGTCTCCCCGTCTGCGACGGAGAGGTCGACGTCAACGCCGCGCTCAGCGAGCGTCGCGCGCAGCCGGACGGCCGCCCCGCTCATCGGGTGACCTTCAGACGGCGGCGGGCCGGCTCGCCCGCTCCGTGCGCGACGGCGACCACGATCACGGCGACCACGATCAGCACCAGGGACAGGGCGACCGCCGCGTCCGGGTCCGTCTCGCGCTGGAGGTAGATCTCCAGCGGCAGTGTGCGCGTGACGCCCTGGAGGCTCCCTGCGAAGGTGAGGGTGGCGCCGAACTCGCCGAGCGCCCGCGCGAACGACAGGATCGCGCCGGAGACCAGCGCCGGCAGCACCAGCGGCAATGTCACCCGGAACAACACGGTCGCCGGCCGGGCGCCGAGGGTGGCGGCGACGGCTTCGAAGCGCGTCCCAGCTGTCCGGAGCGCGCCCTCGAGGCTCAGCACGAGGAACGGGAGGGCGACGAACGTCTGCGCGAGGATCACCGCCGTGGTCGAGAACGCCACGTCGAGCACTCCGCCGAGCAGACCGCGCCTGCCGAACAGGAAGAGCAGTGCCAGGCCGCCGACCACCGGAGGCAGCACCAGCGGGAGCAGCACGATGGCGCGCACCAACCGTTGGCCGGGGAACGGCACGCGCGCGAGCACCGTCGCCATCGGCACGCCGAGCAGCACGCACAGCGCCGTGGCGGCGACGGAGGTGCGCAGGCTCAGCCAGAGCGCGTCCAGCGACGACGGCGATGTGATCAGCGGGAGGAAGTCGGCCCAGTCGACCCTGACCAGCATCGCCACCAGCGGCAGCAGCACGAACAGGCCGCCGACGACCGCGATCACGACGACCCAGGTCGGCACGTCCAGCCGACGCGGAGACGATCCCACGGTCTACGGCGCTCCGAAGCCGGCGGTCTTCAGGACTGCGCGGCCCTTCTCGCCGGTGACGAAGTCGACGAACGCTGCGGCCCCGGCGGGGTTGGCGGCTGCCTTCAGAGCGACGATCGGGTAGGTGTTGACCGTCGACGCAGCCTCCGGGAACGGCACAGAGTCGACCTTGCTTCCCGCGCCCTTCACGTCGGTGACGTAGACGATGCCGGCGTCGGCCTCGCCGGACTCGACCTTGCCGAGCACATCGGTCACCGACGACTCCTGGCTCACCGGCGTCAGGGTGACGCCGCTCGACGCCTCCACCTTCGCGGTAGCGGCACCGCACGGCACCTGCGGGGCGCAGACGACGGTCTTCACCCCCGGCTTCGCCAGGTCGGAGAACACGGTGATCTTCGCTGGGTTGCCGGGAGGCACGGCGATGGCCAGGACGTTGGTGGCGAAGTCGACCGGCTCGCCGTCGGCCAGCTTCGCGGTGGTGACCTTGGCCATGTTGGCCTCGTCGGCCGACGCGAACACGTCGGCGGGCGCACCCTCGGTGATCTGCGAAACCAGATCGGACGATCCGGCGAAGCTGAACGTCACCTTCGCCCCGGGGTGCTCCGCCTCGAACGCCTTCCCCAGGTCGGTGAAGGTGGCCGTGAGCGAGGCGGCGGCGAACACGGTGACCGTCCCTGAGACGGCATCCGCCGACGGCGACCCGGTGGATGCGCTGGTGGCAGGGCCAGAGGAGGCCGCGCATCCGGTGAGGGCGAGAGCTGCTGCGGCGATGACGGCTGCTGCGACGATCCGCTTGCGCACGGTCAGTCCTTTCCGATGGGGGTCTCGACGATGACGGTGGTGGCTTTGACGACCGCGACGGCCACGGAGCCGAGTTCGAGCCCGAGCTCCCGCACGGCCTCGCTGCTCATCAGCGAAACCACCCTGTGCGGGCCGCACTGCAGCTCCACCTGCGCCATGACGGTGTCGACGACGATGCTGGTGACCAGGCCGACGAAGCGGTTGCGTGCCGATCTCGCCACAGCCGACGGATCGGTGGGGAGCACGGCGTTCTGTCTGGCGAGCTGGGCGAGCTCGTAGCCGTCGACCACGGTGCGCCCTGCGTCGTCCTTCGCGCTGCCGAGCAGCCCGGCGTCGATCCAGCGGCGGACCGTGTCGTCGCTCACCCCGAGATACAGCGAAGCGTCTTTCACCCGAATCTGCGGCACAGCGCCCACCTTATCCCCGCGTCTGCGCCTCCGCAGCAATCGAGTCCGAAGTTGTTCAGCTCCGTGCCCGGCGTGTCGCCTGAACAACTTCGGACTCGATTGCGTGGGAGAGGGGCGGGGGGGAGGGCGAGGGCGGCTAGAGGCCGACCCACTCGGAGACGCCGTCGGCGAAGTGCTGGCGCTTCCAGATCGGGACGCGGGTCTTGATGAGGTCGACCAGGGCGGCGCAGGCCTCGAACGCCTCCGCCCTGTGCGGTGCTGCGACGGCGGCGATGAGTGCTGGATCTCCGATGGTCAGCGAGCCGACCCTGTGCTCTGCGGCGACCCGCAGACCGCTGCGCGCCGCGATCTCCTCGCAGCACTCGCGGAGGAACCGCTCGGCCTCCGGATGCGCCCGGTAGTCGAGCGAGACGACGCCGCGGCCACCGTCGTGGTCGCGCACGATGCCCTGGAACGACACGACGGCGCCCGACCCGGACCGCCAGACGAACTCGTCGACGGTCGAGCCGTCGAGGGGGTCGGCGCTGATGGCCGCGTACACGTCGCTCATCGGGTGTGGTCGCCCCCGGCGAGCTGGTCGAGCAGGTGCGGGAGCAGGTCGGCGAGCACGGCCAGGCCGTCGGCGACGCCGCCGCGCGAGCCGGGCAGGTTGACCACCAGCGTCCTTCCCGCGACCCCTGCCACGCCCCTGCTGATCGCAGCGAGCGGCGTGTGCTCGGCCCCGCGGGCGCGGAGCGCTTCCGCGACGCCTGGCAGGGTGCGGTCGAGCACGGCGGCCGTCGCCTCCGGCGTGCGGTCGGTAGGGGAGACGCCGGTGCCGCCCGTGGTCAGGAGGACGGCGGGGCGGCCGAGCACCGCATCCCGGATCGCGGAGGCGATGTCGGCGTCGGCCACCACGCGCACGTCCGCTGGAAGCTGCCGCTCGGCGAGCCACGCCGCGATCACCGGGCCCGTGGTGTCCTCCGCCTCACCCGCTGCTGCGCGCGTGGAGGAGACGATGACGACGGCGGTGGATGCGGCCGGTTCCGCGGCGACCGCGGCCGGCGGTTCCGCCGCCTCCGACTCCGCCGACAGCGCCGCCGCCTCCGACTCAACAGTCTCCCGCCGCCAGTCGCCGCGCTTGCCTCCGCTCTTCGAGACGAGTTGCACGTCCGTCAGCGTCGCCGCAGGGTCGACCGCCTTGATCATGTCGTGCAGGGTCAGCCCGGCGACAGCGACGGCCGTCAGCGCCTCCATCTCCACCCCCGTGCGCCCGTGGGTCCGGGTGGTCGCCTCGATAGCGATGACGCCGGCGTCGGCATCCAGGGAGAACACGATGTCCACGGCCGTCAGCGGCAGCGGGTGGCACAGCGGGATCAGCTCGGAGGTGCGTTTGGCCCCGCCGATGCCGGCCAGCCGCGCCGTCGCCAGCACATCGGCTTTGGGCAGCTCGTCGGCCCTGACCAGGCGCACGACGTCGGAGCGCGTCACGACGCGGCCGCTGGCCACGGCGACCCTGTCCGTCTCCTGCTTGCCTCCGACGTCGACCATCCGCGCCCTGCCTTCGCCGTCGATGTGGCTGAGTCCGCTCATAGGGTCCACACTGTCACGTCGTCGCCCTCCGCGAGCTCGACGGTGTCCGTCGGCACCTCGATCAGCACGTCGGAACGCGCCATCGCCGCCACCAGATGCGAGCTGGGGCCGGCGACCTGTTCGACCGTGCCGTCCGGCAGGCGCCTGCCGCGCAGGAACTGCCGCTTGCCTGCGACAGAGTGCACGGCCGCGGCGAGCGGCGCAGGAGACGGCGGTGCGGCGGGAAGCCCGGCGGAGGCGCGCAGCAGGTCGCGCAGGAACACCGTGAACGAGACCTGGGTGCTCACCGGGTTGCCGGGGAACGACAGCACGGGAACCCCGGCGACCACGCCGGTCGCCTGCGGCCCACCCGGCTGCATCGCCACCGTCACCACCTCCGCGCCGTGCGGCTCCAGCACCTCCCGCACCACCTCGTACGCGCCCTTCGAGATGCCGCCGGAGGTGACGACGATGTCGCTCACGCTCACCGCGTGCAGCAGGGCGCGCTCGAACTCGTCGTGGTCGTCGCTCGTCGCCGTCCGCACGGAGACGAGCGCGCCGCACTCCTCGACCAGGGCGGCGAGCGCCACCCCGTTCGCGTCGAACACCTGGCCGAACTCGGCGGTCGCGCCCGCGGCCACCAGTTCGGCGCCGGTGGTCAGGATGCCGACCCGCAGGCGGGCGCGCACCTCCACCGTCTCCGCCCCCGCCGCTGCGATGGCGGCCAGGTGACGGGCGGCCAGCCGGGTGCCAGCATCCACCAGGGTGTCGCCGCGGCGCAGGTCGCTGCCGCGCTCGCGCACGTATTCTCCTGGGCGGCGGGAGCGGCGGATCTCGACAACGGCGCCGGAGAGGTCGTCGTCGCGGCCGAGCACCAGCTCGGTGTCCTCGACGGGCACGACGGCGTCCGCGCCGCTCGGCACTGGAGCGCCGGTCATGATGCGCACGGCGGTTCCCGCGATGAGGACCACCGGCACCGTGTGCCCGGCAGGGATGTCCCCGCTCAGTTCGAGGGCGACGGGCGTGTGCTCGACGTCGGCGGAGCGCACGGCGTATCCGTCCATCTGCGAGTTGCGGAACAGCGGCAGGTCGACGTCCGAGCGCACGGCGACGGCGGTAACCCTGCCGGACCCCTCCGCCAGCGGAACCCGCTCCGTGGCCGCAACGGCGAGCAGCGGCTCGACGAGGCGAGCGATGGTCTCTGCGTGCTCCTCGACCGTGCGCGGTGGCGTCATGTCCTTAGTATCGCGCCAGGTCGCCGTCGATGTCTCTGGCCCAGGCGTCGATGCCGCCGGCGAGCACGATCCCGGATGCGCCCGCCTCCGCCAGCTTCGCCCGTGCGGTCTCCGCGCGCACGCCGTGGTGGCAGACGATCACGAGAGGATCGTCGCCGAGCCGCGCAGCGACGCCTGCTGGGTCGGCCATCACCACCCCGAGCGGCACGAGCAGGGAGCCGGGGATCTCGGCGATGTCCGCCTCCCACGGCTCCCGCACGTCGAGCAGCGTGTGCGGTTCCCCTGCCAGCAGGCGGGCGTGCAATTCGGACGGGCTGATGGTGTCTGTCACTCCGCAGAACTCCTCATAGTCGATCAGGCCGGTGATGGGGGATGCGCCAGGGTCGCGCTCGTATGACAGCTCGCGGGTGTCCCCGCGCATGGCGTCGTGGATCAGCACGCGGCCGAGCAGCGGAACGCCGGTGCCGGTGACGAGCTTGACGGCCTCGCTCACCATGACGCTGCCGATCACCCCGCACACGGAGGGAAGCGCGCCGGCCTCCGCGCAACTCGCAACGCTGCCAGGCTCGGGCGGCACAGGGAACAGGTCGCGGTAGTGCGGCCCGTGCTCCGCCCAGCTCACGCCGGCCTGACCGCCGAACTGGTGCACGGCGCCCCAGACCACTGGCAGCCCGGCGAGCACGGCAGCGTCGTTCACCAGGTAGCGGGTGGGGAAGTTGTCGCTTCCGTCGAGCACCAGGTCGAACCCGGTCAGGATGCGCTCGGCGTTCTGCGCCGTCAGCCGCTCGGGGAACACGACGATCTCGGTCTCCGCGTCGAGAGCGCGGACGGTCTCCGCCGCGGAGGCCGTCTTGCCGCGGCCGACGTCGGCCGGGGTGTGCACGGTCTGCCTCGGCAGGTTGCTCGGCTCCACCCTGTCGTCGTCCACGATGCCGATGGTTCCGACGCCGGACGCGGCCAGCAGCGGGAGCACAGCGGAACCGAGCCCGCCAGCGCCGACCACGAGGATGCGGGCGTTGCGGAGACGACGCTGGGCGAGCATCCCGAATCCGGGCAGTCGCGCGGTGCGGGCGTAGCGGGCTTCGCGCTCCGGCGAGAGCTCAGGGCCGGGTGCGACGAGGGGAGGGATGCCCATGCACCCAGTATCCTCGCTCGGCGTCAGGAACCGTCACGGCGGGGTCAGGCGACCGTGACCTGGATGCTGTGCAGGCCCGTCGCGCCGTTGGGCACGACGTCGGCGACCTTCGAGGTCTGGACCGTGCCGTGCGCGTCCGTTGCGCGCACCGTGATGGTGTGGGTCCCCTTGGTGGCCGGCCAGGCGTACTTCCACTGGCGCCAGGTGTCCACCGAGATCGCGTCTGCGAGGGTCGCCTCCTCCCACGGGCCGCTGTCGATCCGCACGTGCACGGCGCTCACGCCGACGTGCTGCGACCAGGCGACGCCGGCCACCGCGACCGTTCCCGCGGCGACCTGACGGCCGGACGCAGGAACGTCGATGCGCGACGACAGCTTGACCGGCCCGCGCTGGGACCAGCCGCGATCCGTCCAGTACGAGGTGACCTTGTCGAACCTGGTCACGTACAGCTCGACCACCCACTTCGTGGCGGACACGTACCCGTAGAGGCCGGGCACGACCATCCGCACCGGGTAGCCGTGCTCCAGCGGCAGCGGCTGGCCGTTCATCCCGACGGCGAGGATGGCGTTCCGCTCGTCGGTCAGGGCCTCGATCGGCGTGCTGGCCGTCCAGCCGTCCTGGCTCTTCGACAGCACCATGTCTGCGTCCGCGCTCGGTTTCGCGCGCGCCAGCAGGTGCCGGATGGGGTATCCCAGCCAGGTGGCGTTGCTGATCAGGTCGCCGCCGACCTCGTTCGAGACGCAGGTGAGGGTGGTGGTCGACTCCTCCAGCGGCAGCTTCAGGAGTTCGGCGAAGGTCAGCTCCATCTCGTTCTCGACCATCCCGACGATGCGCAGCTTCCAGGTGGCAGGGTCGATGCCGGGGATCTGCAGTGCGGTGTCGATGCGGTAGAAGTCGGCGTTCGGCGTGACGATGGGGGAGAGCCCGGCGATGTCGAACGAAGCTCCCGCGGGGATGGGCGGCGCGACGACCGCGGGCTTCGGCAGGTGGAACGCCGCCCGCGCCGCCGCGGCCGTGCGGTAGCCGGTCGCCACCACCTGACCGACGATCACGGCGAGCGCCCCTGCCGCGGCCGTGGTGCCCGTCGCCGCGAGGAACCGGCGTCGCGTCACAGAGCCGTCCGGCGCGATCCTGGTGGGGGAGGTGCCGCGCAGCATCCTCGCCAGGATGCCGAGCGCGATGATGCCGACGGCCGCCGTGACCACGGAGGGCGCGGCATCCAGCAGCCCGGCGCCGGAGCGGGTGAGCGCGGCGAACACGCCGACAGCGCCGCCGACGCCGATCAGGATGCGCCCGAGCGGCGGCCGACGCAGTTCCAGCCATCCGGCGAGCGCTCCGGCAGCGAGCACGACGATGGCGAGCGAGACGACGAGCACCGCCTTGTCGCCCGTGCCGAAGAGGGCGATCACGCCTTCCTTCAGCCAGGCGGGCACCAGGTCGATGATCAGAGCGCCGACCACGAGCACGGGGCTGCCGTTCTGCACGAGGAACGCACTGACGAGTTCCCCTGCACCGACACCGGCGAGCACGCTCGCCACCCCGGCAGCGGCCGGACGCCAGAACGACACCATGGCGCGAGGCTAGGCGCGCAAGCTGTGACGATGTCGAGTGCGGCACGGGCGTGGGAGGCTTGGGTCACGATGTCAGAACGCAGTCAGCTCCGCGTCGGGACGATCCCCGGCTACACCGGTCCAGCCAGCCTGGACGACGACGCCCTCTACGACACCTTCGTGGCGTGGGTGGAGGAGGGCGGCATCAGCCTCTACCCGGCCCAGGACGAGTCGGTGATCGAGGTCGTCGCGGGAGCGAACCTCATCCTGAGCACACCGACAGGCACCGGCAAGTCGCTCGTCGCCGTCGGCGCCCACTTCGCCGCGCTCGCTCGCGGGGAGCGCAGCTTCTACACCGCGCCGATCAAGGCGCTCGTCTCGGAGAAGTTCTTCTCCCTTGTCGAGATCTTCGGCGCGGAGAACGTCGGCATGATGACAGGAGACTCCGCGGTCAACGCCGACGCCCCGATCATCTGCTGCACAGCTGAGATCCTCGCCAACCTCGCCCTCCGCCACGGGGCGGACACCCCGGTGGGCCAGGTGGTGATGGACGAGTTCCACTTCTACTCCGACCCTGACCGAGGCTGGGCGTGGCAGGTGCCGCTGCTGACTCTGCCTCGCACGCAGTTCGTGCTCATGTCGGCGACCCTCGGCGACGTCACGGCGCTCGCCGACGACCTCAGCGCGCGCACTGGCCGCGAGACGGCGACCGTCACCGGCGTCGAGCGTCCGGTGCCGCTGCACTACTACTACGAGGTCACCCCGGCGCACGAGACGGTCGAAGACCTCCTCAGCACGGGGCAGGCGCCCATCTACATCGTCCACTTCTCCCAGCTCGCTGCGCTCGAACGGGCGCAGGCGCTCTCGAGCGCGCGCATCGCCAGCAGGGAGCAGCGGGATGCGATCGCCGAACTGATCGGCGAGTTCCGGTTCACGACCTCGTTCGGCAAGACCCTCTCGCGCCTGCTCAGGCAGGGCATCGGCGTGCACCACGCCGGGATGCTGCCCAAGTACCGCAGGCTGGTCGAGCAGCTGGCCCAGCGCGGGATGCTCAGGGTGATCTGCGGCACGGACACGCTCGGCGTCGGCATCAACGTCCCGATCAGGACGGTGCTGCTGACCGCCCTCACCAAGTTCGACGGCACCAGGATGCGGCAGCTCAACGCCCGCGAGTTCCACCAGATCGCAGGGCGAGCAGGGCGGGCGGGCTACGACACGGCAGGCACGGTCGTCGCCCAGGCTCCCGAGCACGAGTCGGAGAACCTGAAAGCGATCGAGAAGGCGGGCGACGATCCGAAGAAGCGTCGCAAGATCGTCCGCAAGAAGGCGCCGGACGGGTTCGTGTCGTGGGGCGAGCCGTCGTTCAGGAAGCTGATCGAGGCCGAACCGGAGACCCTCACCTCCTCCATGCAGATCACCAGCGCGATGCTCATCAACGTGATCGGCCGCGGGGGAGACGTCTACGGGCACGTCCGCGCCCTGGTGTTCGACAACCACGAGCCATGGAAACGGCAGCTCGCCCTCGCCAGGCGCGCCATCGGCCTGTACCGCTCCCTGCTCACCGCTGGCGTGGTGGAGAACGTCGACGGGCGCATCCAGTTGACGGTGGATCTGCAACCGAACTTCGCTCTCAACCAGCCGCTGTCCCCGTTCGCGCTCGCCGCGTTCGAGCTGTTCGACCCCGAGGCGCCGGAGTACGCGCTCGACATCGTGTCCGTGGTCGAGGCGACCCTCGACGACCCGCGCCCTGTGCTGTCCGCGCAGCAGTTCCAGGCGCGCGGAGAGGCCGTCGCGGCGATGAAGGCGGACGGCGTGGAGTACGACGACAGGATGGAGGCGCTGGAGCGGGTCACGCATCCGCAGCCCCACGCCGAACTGCTGGCGGCGGCGTTCTCCACCTATGCCGCCAGCCAGCCTTGGGTGGCCGACTTCGAGCTCAGCCCGAAGTCGGTGGTGCGCGACCTGTACGAGCGCGCGATGACGTTCGGAGAGTACATCGCCCTCTACAAGCTCGCCCGCTCGGAGGGAGTGGTGCTCCGCTACCTGTCCGACGCATACCGCGCCCTCGGCCAGACGGTGCCGGCCGACCTCCGCACGGACGACCTCCGGGACCTGATCGAGTGGCTCGGCGAACTGGTCAGGCAGGTCGACTCCAGCCTGCTCGACGAGTGGGAGGAGCTCATCCACCCGGATGCGTCCGCCCACGCCGCCTCCGCGAGCGAGCTGGCCCCTCCTCCACCCCGCAATGTGACGACGAACCGCCGCGCGTTCTTCGTCCTGGTGCGCAACGATCTGTTCCGCCGCGTGCAGCTCGCCGCCCTCGACAGGGTGCAGGAGCTGGGAGCGGTGGAGGTCGAGGCGGCGTCATTGGCCGGCCTGGCGACGCCGACCTTCACGGAACTCGACTGGGATGAGGCGCTGGAGGCCTACTACGCGGACCACGACGAGATCGGCACGGATGCTGCTGCACGCTCGGCGGCGATGATCATCGTCGACGAGACGGCGGCGGCGACCGACGGTGTGTGGAAGGTGCGGCAGATCCTCGCCGATCCGGCGGGCGACCACGACTGGGGCATCACCGCCGAGGTGCTTCTCGCCGCCTCGGCAGAGGCGGGGGTCGCCGTGGTGTCTGTGACAGGGGTGGGGCGGCTGTAACCCGCCCCACCGCCGTGGTCACTCCACGTGGTGCCGGCGCTCGAGCGCAGCGCCCTCCACATCCACGTTCGGCAGGATGCGGTCGAGCCAGCGCGGAAGCCACCAGGCCGAGCGGCCGAGCAGGTGCATCAGGGCCGGCATCAGCAGCATCCGCACCACGAACGCGTCGACGAGCACGCCGAAGGCGAGGCCGAAGCCGATCGAGCGGATCATCGTGGAGTCGCTGAAGACGAAGCCGCCGAAGACCGAGATCATGATGAGGGCCGCCGCGATCACCACGGTGCGGCCCGCCCGCAGGCCCTTCACGACCGCCAGGCGCGCGGGGGCGCCGTGCACGTACGCCTCGCGCATCCCGGAGGCCAGGAAGAGCTGGTAGTCCATCGCGAGCCCGAACAGGATGCCGACCAGGATCACCGGCAGGAAGCTCAGGATGGGGCCGGTGTGGATGCCGAGCGCCTCGGCGCCCCAGCCCCACTGGAACAGGGCCGTGATGGCGCCGTAGGTCGCGAACAGGGACAGGATGAAGCCGCCCGTCGCGATCAGCGGCACCAGCAGCGAGCGGAACACCAGGATCATGATCAGCAGCGACAGCCCCACCACCACCAGCAGGTAGAGCGGCAGCACATCCGCGAGGTTCTGCGAGATGTCGAGGTTGATCGCGGTCTGACCGGAGACGCCGAGGGTGATGTCGCCGTTCACCGTCCCGATGGCGCGGAGGTCGCCGACGAGCTTCTCGGTCGAGACGCTGTTCGGGCCTTCGGACGGGACCACCTGGAACGCCATCAGCCTGTGGTCGTCCGAGACCGCGATCGGGGCGACGGCGACCACGTCCTTCTGGTCGGCGAGCTTCCCTGCGATGTCGAGCTGCGTCGAGGTCACCTGGTCATCCTGCAGCCCGGCGGGGATGTTCGCGGTGACCAGCAGCGGACCGGTCGCGCCGTCGCCGAAGGCGTCCGCCGTCTGCTGGAACGCGTTGTACGTGGTCGAGCCGACGGGCTCGGAGGAGCCGTCCGGCAGGCCCACCCGCATCGACAGGGCGGGGATGGCGACGACCAGCAGCGCGGCGGCGGTCGCCACGACCGTGATCACGGCGCGCCAGGTCGACATCGGCTTGGCCGCGGTGTCGTCGTGGTGCACCTGGCCGACCTTCGCCCTCGCCCGCTTGGACAGTAGGCGGGTGCCGAGGAGGCCGAGGATCGCGGGGGTCAGCGTGATCGCGATGAGCACGGCGAGGATCACGGCGACGGCGCCGACCGTGCCCATCAGGCCGAGGAACGGCACGCCGGTGACGTTCAGGGCGAGGAGTGCGACGACGACGGTTGTGCCGGCGAACACGACGGCGTTGCCCGATGTGCCGTTCGCGAGGCCGACGGACTCGTGCGGCTCCGCACCCTCCAGGAGCTGGCGTCTGTGCCGCTTCACGATGAACAGCGAGTAGTCGATGCCGACCGCGAGGCCGAGCATGATGGCGAGCACGGGCGTCACGGACGCCATGTCCACGATGCCGGAGAAGGCCAGCGAGCCGAGCGCTGCGACGCCGACGCCGAACAGGGCGGTGACGAGGGGGAGTGCTGCCGCGACGAGCGAGCCGAGCACCACGACGAGGACGATCGCGGCGAACACGACGCCGACGGCCTCGCCGACGCCGACGATCTGCGGAACGCCCTGCGCGATGTCGGTGGAGAACGAGACGGTCACCCCGTCGATCGGCTTCGACTCGAAGTGCTCGATGACGGCCTGCTTGGAGTCCTCCGACAGCTCGAGGCGCGGCTCGGTGAACGCCACGTTCACCAGCGCCGTCCCGCCGTCCTTCGACACCACGCGGATGCCGTCGGACAGCTTCAGGAGCTCCGCCCCCTGCTCCAGCTCCTTCTGCTTCGCCGCGATGGTCGCCCTGTTCGCGTCGATCGTCTGCTGCTGGGCGTCGAGCTGGGTGGTCGGCAGCCCTGCCGCTTCGAGCTGCTGCTTCGCCGCATCCAGTTGCTGCTGCCCTGCGTCGAGCTGCGCGGATGCCTGGTCCAGCTGTGCGCGGCCGTCGGTGACCTGGGCCTGGCGGTCCGCTCGCTGTTTCTCCGTGCTGAACGGGTCGATGATGTCTGCCACGTCCGGCAGGCCGTCCCCGTCCTTCACGAGTGCGCTGATGTCGTCGCGCTGCTCGGAGGTGAACGCCGTGCCGTCCTTCGTCTGGAACACCACAGTTCCCGAGGCTCCGGCGTAGTCGGGGAGCTTCTTGGTGAGCTGGTCCACCACGGCACCGGATGCGGTCCCAGGCACGTCGAAGCTCGTCGTCAGGCCCTTGAATCCGATCAGGAAGCCGCCGACGGCGATGCCGAGCACGATGATCCAGGCGATCACCACCCGCCAGGCTCTGCGTGCGGAGAACTTCCCGAGGCGGTACAGCAGTTCGGCCATTTCGCATCCCTTTCGTGGCGTCCGCGTCGATAATACGCAACGGTTCGTCTCGATAAATGCAGGTAAGCTGTGAGCCATGCCGGAAGGACGACGAGGAGCACCCCGCAGCGAAGCGGCGCGGCTCGCGATCCTCGAAGCGACGGCAGCGCTCTTCGCCGAGCGAGGCTACGACCACCTCAGCATCGAGGGCATCGCTGCTCGTGCAGGGGTGGGCAAGCAGACCGTCTACCGCTGGTGGTCCGGCAAGAGCGCGCTGATCGCCGAGTGCCTGCTCGAAGGCATGCTGCTGCCGGAGCGTTTCGTCCTCGCAGACAGCGGAGACCTCAGGGACGACCTCACAGCGTGGCTCACCGAGGTGCTGTCCGTGCTCGAGGGCCCGGCGGGAGAGGGGTTGTTCCGCTCGCTGATCGCGGCGGCGACGGAGAACGCCGACGTCGGCAGCAGGCTGCGCGAGTCCCTCGCCGACCCCCGGCTCTTCGCCACCAGGCTGAGGGATGCGCGCGCATCCGGAGAGCTGCGGGCGGACCTCCCGATCGACGACGTCAGCGAGACCGTGATCGGCGCTCTGATCTTCCGCGCGCTGGCCGGCGCACCCTCCGACGCGGGATTCGCGGCGCGGCTGGTCGATCTCGTCCTCGGACCCCGGCCGCTCGCCCCGCGAGCCTCCGCGTGAAGTTGACCTGATCCCGCTGCCGTGTGAGTATTTTCGTGGTTGCCTAACAGCGCCAGGTCATTTGCATGAATCCCCGATGAACTCTGGCGGGGAGGACTGTGTCCCGACACGAGAAAGTATCCGGTGGATCTCACCCTCATCGTCGTGCTGGTCATCGCGCTGGCCCTGTTCTTCGACTTCACCAACGGCTTCCATGACACCGCGAACGCGATGGCCACTCCCATCGCCACGGGTGCCATGCGGCCGAAGGTCGCTGTCGCCCTGGCCGCCGTCCTGAACCTGGTCGGAGCGTTCCTCTCCACCGAGGTCGCGAAGACTATCTCGGGCGGCATCATCAAAGAGGGGTCAGGGGGAGTCCAGATCACCCCTGAGCTGATCTTCGCCGGTCTCGTCGGCGCGATCATCTGGAACATGGTGACCTGGCTGCTCGGACTTCCGTCCTCGTCCAGCCACGCCCTGTTCGGCGGTCTGATCGGTGCGGCTCTCGTCGGCGCCGGCCTCGGCTCCGTCGACTTCGTCGTCGTGCTCGACAAGGTCATCCTGCCCGCGCTGATCGCCCCGGTCACGGCCGGCGTCGTCGCGTACTGCGCGACCAAGCTCGCATACTGGATCACCCGCCGCTACGACGGTCGCCCCGATGGTCGCGGCGGGTTCCGCTACGGCCAGATCTTCTCCTCGTCCCTCGTCGCGCTCTCGCACGGCACCAACGACGCGCAGAAGACGATGGGCGTCATCACGCTCACCCTCATCGCCGCCGGGGTCCAGACCGCCGGGTCCGGCCCGGAGCTCTGGGTGGTCGTCGCCTGTGCGCTCGCCATCGCGATCGGCACGTACTCCGGCGGCTGGCGCATCATCCGCACGCTCGGCCGCGGCCTCACCGAGGTGAAGCCCGCGCAGGGCTTCGCGGCGGAGACGAGCACGGCGGCAACCATCCTGGCCTCCAGCCACCTCGGATTCGCCCTGTCCACGACGCAGGTGGCCTCCGGCTCCGTCATCGGCTCCGGTCTCGGCCGCCGTGGCGCCTCCGTGCGCTGGGGAACGGCAGGCAGGATCGCCCTCGGCTGGCTGCTCACCCTCCCCGCCGCCGGAATCGTCGGCGCCGTCTCCGCCTGGCTGGTCGACCTCGGCCCGATCGGCCTCGCCATCGACGCCATCGCAGCGGTCGTGGTGATCGTGTTGATCTTCTGGCTCTCCAGCCGCAACAAGGTGGACAGCAAGAACGCCGTCGCCCCTGCACCCGTGCAGGGCGTGAGCGAGGTGGCCGCATCCGGTCGCGCCGTGAAGATCAAGAAGGTGAAGCCGCTGAAGAAGCCGCGCGGCAAGGAGAAGGAGTCAGCATGATCGACTGGATCGCCTTCCTCGTCGTCTTCGCCGCATCCATCGTCGGCGCCTGCGTGGTCGTCGGCCTGTACGCGTTCGGCACGCGCCTGCTCGCGGTCGCCGGCCGCGCCCTGTTCGTCGAACCGGTCGAGTTCACGGACGCCATCACGGTCATCTCGCCGGAGGAAGCGGCCCGCGCGCTCAAGAAGGCGGCGAAGGCCCGCAAGAAGAACCCGCTGTCCGACGCCCAGAAGCGCTGGGCGCTGACAGGCGCGTACGCCTGCTTCGTCGGCTGCGGCCTCGCCGTGCTGTACGGGCTCTACCTGATCATCCCGTTCTTCCACCAGTGAGCGCGGCGCCCGGCCGTCACCGGCCGGGGCACGAGGTGTCCGCTCAGTCGGTGCCGCGGAGGCGGGCCATGGTGCGCATCAGGTGGTACACGACGATCGCGGCGATGGTGCCGAGGGCGATGCCGTTGAAGGTGAGCTGGCCGAGGTGCAGGGTGAAGTCTGCGATGCCGATGATGAGGGCCGTCGCCGCGGTGAACTGGTTGACCGGCTTGGAGAAGTCGACCTTGTTGTCGAGCCAGATCTTCACGCCGATGATGCCGATGAGGCCGTAGAGCGCCGTGGTGACGCCGCCGAGCACTCCGGCAGGGATCGTGTTGATCACCGCGCCGATCTTGGGCGAGAGGCCGAGCAGCACGGCCACGAAGCCCGCCACCCAGTACGCGGCGGTCGAGTAGATGCGCGTCGCGGCCATCACGCCGATGTTCTCGCCGTACGTCGTCGTGCCTGAACCGCCGAAGAAGCCGGCGATGGTGGTCGCCAGGCCGTCGGCGAAGAGCGCGCGGCCGGTGAGCTTGTTCACCGCAGGGTCGGTGAGCTGGGCGACGCCGCGGATGTGGCCGACGTTCTCCGCCACCAGCACGAGCACCACGGGGAGGAAGGCGGGCAGGATGCCGAACGTCGCGCCGGGGTTCTCGAACGGGTTGGCAGGGAATTCGAACGTGGGGAAGCCGATCCAGTCGGCCTTCGCGACGGCGGAGAAGTCGACCTCGCCGAGGATGACGGCGAAGATGTAGCCGACCACGACGCCGATGAAGATCGACAGGCGGCCGAGCAGGCCCCTGAACAGCACGGTGCTGAGCAGTACCGCGAGCAGCGTGACGATGGCCGTCCACGGTGCCGCCATGAAGTTCTTGCCTGCGGCCGGCGCCAGGTTGAACCCGATCAGCGCCACGATGGCACCGGCGACCACAGGAGGCATCAGGGCGTCGATCCACCCGGTTCCGGTCAGGATGACGATCCCGCCCACGATGGCCAGAAGGATGCCGACGGCCACGATGCCGAACAGGGCGCTGCCCATCCCGTTGCTGACCGTGGCGGCGGTGATCGGCGCGATGAACGCGAACGACGAGCCCAGGTAACTGGGCAGCCGGTTGCCGGTGATCAGCAGGAACAGGATGGTGCCGATGCCGGAGAACAGCAGCGTGGTGCTCGGCGGGAAGTGAGTGAGGACGGGGACCAAGAACGTCGCGCCGAACATCGCGACGACGTGCTGGGCGCCGAGGCCGATGGTGCGCGGCCAGGTGAGCCGCTCGCCTGGCAGCACGACCGTGGAGGCCGAGACGTTCTTTCCGTCGCCGTGGAGTTTCCAGGGAAGTGGCATGGCGCATCCTTCGCGTCGTATGGGGCGGTGCGGGCGTCTAGGCTTGTTCCCGCGCATTCGCGCAGGAAAGCCCTCGCCAGATACTACGGGAGACGAACTTGTCCGCATCGCCAACGAACACCACGCAGGCGCCGACGTTCCGCAATCGGCTCGACCGGTTCTTCGAGATCAGCGCCAGAGGGTCGAACTGGGCCACGGAGCTGCGCGGCGGCGTCCTGACCTTCGTGACCATGGCGTACATCGTCATCCTCAACCCGCTGATCCTCGGCGGAACGGAGGACGTGGCAGGTCACTCGCTGCAGGGAACGCAGCTCGCCGCCGTCACCGCGCTCAGCGCCGGAGTGATGACCGTGCTGTTCGGCCTCGTGGCCCGTCTGCCGTTCGCGTTCGCGGCCGGGCTCGGCATCAACTCGTTCCTCGCGGTCAACGTGGTGAAGATCCTCACCTGGCAGGAGGCGATGGGCCTCGTCGTCATCAACGGCGTCATCATCGTGATCCTCGCCGCCACCGGCCTGCGCCGCCTGATCTTCAACGCGGTTCCCGCCCAGCTCAAGACGGCGATCACGGTCGGCATCGGCCTGTTCATCGCGTTCATCGGCTTCGTCGACAGCGGGTTCGTGCGCAGCACCAACCTGTCGTCGCCGCCCGTTCAGCTGGGCGAGGCAGGGTCGATCGCCACCGTCCCCACCGTCGTGTTCCTCATCGCGCTCGTCATCATGGCCGTCCTGATGGCACGCAAGGTGAAGGGCGCGCTCCTGATCGGCATCGTCGCAGCGACCATCGTCGCGATCATCGCCGAGGCGATCTTCCACGTCGGCCCGTCGCTCGGCAAGAACCCGGCAGGCTGGAACCTCACCGTCCCGCAGCTCCCCACCTCGCTCGTCGCGCTGCCGGACCTCAGCCTCGTCGGCCAGTTCGACGTGGTCGGCTCGTTCGGCCGCATCGGCGCCCTCGCGGCGATCATGCTCATCTTCACCCTGGTCTTCACCAACTTCTTCGACGCGATGGGCTCGATGACCGGCCTCGCCCGCAGCGCGGGCCTCGCCAAGGAGGACGGCACGTTCCCGCGCCTGCAGCCCGCGCTCATCGTGGAGGGTGTCGGCGCCATCGTCGGCGGCGGAACGTCCGCCTCGTCGAACACGGTGTTCGTCGAGTCGGCCTCCGGCATCGGCGAGGGGGCGAAGACCGGGTTCGCCAGCGTCATCACCGGCGCGCTGTTCCTGCTCGCGATGTTCTTCACCCCGCTCACCCAGGTGGTGCCGCTCGAGGTCGCCGCCGCTGCGCTCGTCATCGTGGGTGCGCTCATGGTGGTGCAGATCCGCCACATCGACTTCTCGGAGTTCTCCAGCGTGCTGCCGGTGTTCCTGACGATCATCGTGATGCCGCTGACGTACTCGATCGCGAACGGCATCGGCGTCGGCTTCATCAGCTGGGTGCTCATCCGGTCGCTGGCAGGCAAGGCGCGCGAGATCAGCCCGCTGCTCTGGATCGTGGCCGCCGGGTTCCTCGTCTACTTCGCCCGTGGGCCGATCGAGGCGATCCTGCCGCACTAGCCCGCGCAGGAAGTCAGGGTGACCCCTGAGCGGAATCGGGGGATAACCGGATGGTGCTGCTGCGCATCCACCGGTTGACTGGAAGCACATCGTCAACCGAGGAGAACCAGCAATCATGACCACCAACGTCGCCTACCAGGCCCCCGCCAGGACGCTCAGCATCACGAGCTTCGTGCTCGGGCTCGCGTCGATCGTCTTCGGCTGGACGTTCGTCGCGCCGCTCGCCGGCCTCGTGGTCGGCATCATGGCTGTCGGCCGCGAGCCGCAGGGCAAGACGTTCGCCGTCTGGGGCATCGTCCTCAACGCGATCATGCTCGCCGGGGCCATCTTCGTCGCCATGCTCGCCGTCGTCGGCGCAGGAATCGGCCTCGCCTTCCTCCCGTTCGCCTGGCTCTAGCCAGCGCATCCATCGAGCCAAGGGCTCTCACCGTTCCGTAGTTCGACGGTGAGAGACCTTGGCTCGATCGTTTGGGAGAATGGGGGACGTGGAAGAGCAGAAGCAGGTCGGCCGGCAGCGCAGTTTCGTGACCAGGGGACGGAAGACCGAGGCGCAGACCAGGGCGATCGACGAGCTCTGGCCGGTCTACGGCGTCGACTTCGACAGCGCGCCCATCGATCTGGATGCGGTGTTCGGCCGCACTGCGCCGCGTGCGGTGGAGATCGGCTTCGGCAACGGGGAGAACCTGCTCACCCTGGCAGAGCGGCACCCGGACACCGACTTCCTCGGCGTCGAGGTGCACGGGGCGGGCGTCGGCCGCGTGCTGGGCGAACTGCGCACCCGTGGTCTCGAGAACATCCGGCTGGTGCGGCACGACGCCGTCGAGGTGTTCGAGCACGGCCTCGCTGAGCACAGCGTCGACGAGGTCATGATCTACTTCCCCGACCCGTGGCCGAAGGCCCGTCACCACGGCCGCCGCATCGTGCAGCCGGACGTCGCGACGCTGATCGTGCGCGCCCTCGTGCCCACCGGGGTGCTCCGGCTCGCCACCGACTGGGAGCCTTACGCCGAGCACATGGTGCAGGTGCTGGATGCGGAACCCGGCCTGGTCAACGTCGCAGGCGACGCCCGCTTCGTGCCCCGCCCGGACGACCGTCCCGTCACGAAGTTCGAGCGCAGGGGCGAGGGCCTCGGACACGCGATCTTCGACCTGGAGTACCGGCCTGCCGCGCATCCGTAGGATGGCCGCATGACACCTGCGCAGACCGCCGGCGACCTCCGCGTCGCGTTCGACCGTGGCATCACCAAACCGCTGTCCTGGCGACTCGCCCAGCTGAAGGCCATGCGCAGGATGCTCACCGAGCGGTCGGCGGAGTTCGAGGACGCCCTGCTGGCCGACCTCGGCAAGAACCCGACGGAGTCGCAGATTGCCGAGCTGGGCTTCGTGGTCGGCGAGATCGACCACATGGTCAGGCACCTGCGCCGCTGGCTGCGGCCGAAGCGGGTGAGCGTGCCCGGCGCGCTGCTGCCCGCCGGCGCATCCATCGTCAGGGAGCCCGTCGGGCTGGTGCTCGTCATCGCGCCGTGGAACTACCCCGTGCAGCTGCTGCTCGCGCCGGCGGTGGGCGCCATCGCAGCGGGCAACGCCGTCGTGCTCAAGCCGAGCGAGCTGGCGCCCGCGACGTCCGCGGCGATGGCGAGGCTGATCCCGGAGTACCTCGACCGGCGCGCTGTCGCTGTCGTGGAGGGCGGCGTGCCGGAGACCACCGAGCTGCTCGCCCAGCGCTGGGACCACATCTTCTACACCGGCAACGGCCGCGTCGGACGCATCGTCGCTGCGGCCGCTGTCGAGAACCTGACCCCTGTCACGCTCGAGCTCGGCGGAAAGTCGCCCGTCTACGTGGACGACACGGTCGACCTGGCCGCTGCTGCTGCGCGCATCGCGTGGGGCAAGTTCATGAATGCGGGCCAGACCTGCGTCGCGCCGGACTACGTGCTGGCGACGCCCGCCGTCGCCGCCCGGCTTGCGAAGGCGCTGGCCGAGGCTGTGACGACGCTCTACGGCGACGACCCGGCGGCCAGCCCCGACTACGGGCGCATCGTCGACGACCGCCAGTTCCAGCGTCTCGCCGCCCTGCTGGATGCCGGCACCACCGTCACGGGCGGAACGCGCGACGCGGCATCCCGCTACCTGGCGCCCACCGTCATCGTCGACGTGCCCCGTGACGCACCGGTGATGCGGGAGGAGATCTTCGGCCCCATCCTGCCGATCGTAGCGGTCGACGGGCCGGACGACGCCATCCGGTACATCGCATCCGGTGACAAGCCGCTCGCCCTCTACGTGTTCAGTGAGAGCGCGAAGATCCGCCGCCGCTTCCTCACCGAGACGAGCTCCGGCGCGGTGGGCTTCGGCGTGCCGGCTGCGCACCTCGCGGTGGCGGGGCTGCCGTTCGGCGGGGTCGGGGAGAGCGGCATGGGCGCGTACCACGGCGAGCGGTCGCTGCAGACGTTCAGCCACGAGAAGGCCGTGCTGACCAAGTCGCTGAAGCCGGACACCCTGCGGCTGATCTACCCGCCGTTCACCGAGGCGAAGGACAAATTCGCCCGCGGGCTGCTCCGCAAGCTCGGCTGAACCGTTTCGCCCGTAACCTCCGTGGATGCACGCGGTAGGCTCGTATGGTCGGTGGCCACGAACAACCGACATGAACAATGCCACCCGCACAACGACAGGCAACGGAGCCAACCGTGAATTCCCCCACAGCAATGATGGACGAGCCGAAAACCCACCCGATTCCCGTGATCGACGCTTCCCAGAACGTCTCAGACGTCCCGACCCCGACCGCGGACGGCGGCCCCGTCCGCACCGAATCGGACTCGCTCGGCACCAGAGAGATCCCGGCGGACGCGTACTGGGGCGTCCACACCTCTCGGGCGCTGGAGAACTTCCAGATCGCCAAGCGACCCATCTCCGTCTACCCCGATCTCATCGTCGCCCTGGCCAGCGTGAAGCAGGCCGCAGCGCGCGCGAACCTGGAGATCGGCGTGCTGGACAAGCACAAGGCCGCGCTGATCGACAAGGCATGCCAGCTCATCATCGACGGCCAGTACCACGACCAGTTCGTGGTCGGCGTGATGCAGGGCGGCGCAGGCACGTCCACGAACATGAACGCCAACGAGGTCATCGCCAACGTCGCGCTCGAACTCGACGGCCACGCCAAGGGCGAGTACCAGTACATCAGCCCGATCGACGACGTCAACCGCAGCCAGAGCACGAACGACACGTACCCGACGGCCATCAAGATCGCCCTCACCTTCGCGCTCGGCCACCTGCTCGACGAACTCGCCAAGCTCCGCGACTCCTTCGCAGACAAGGGCAAGGAGTTCCGCCACGTCCTCAAGGTCGGCCGCACGCAGTTGCAGGATGCCGTGCCGATGACCCTCGGGCAGGAGTTCCACGGCTTCGCCACCACGCTCACCGAGGACCACGCCCGTCTCACGGAGACCAAGTGGCTGCTGGCCGAGATCAACCTCGGCGCGACAGCGATCGGCACCGGTATCACCGCAGACCCCGGCTACGCCGCCGCGGCCGTCCGGCACCTCAACGTGATCACCGGGCTCAACCTGGAGACCGCCCCCGACCTCATCGAGTCGACCTCGGACGCCGGAGCGTTCATGTCGTTCTCCGGCTCGCTCAAGCGCAGCGCCATCAAGCTGTCGAAGATCTGCAACGACCTGCGCCTGCTCTCCAGCGGCCCGCAGGCCGGTCTCGGCGAGATCAACCTCCCGCCGCGCCAGGCCGGTTCCAGCATCATGCCTGGCAAGGTCAACCCTGTCATTCCCGAGGTCGTCAACCAGGTCGCCTTCTCGGTGGCCGGCGCCGACGTGACCGTGACGATGGCCGCAGAGGGCGGTCAGCTCCAGCTCAACGCGTTCGAGCCTGTCATCGCGCACTCGCTGCTGCAGTCGATCACCTGGATGACCCAGGCGTTCCACACCCTCCGCGTCAACTGCGTCGACGGCATCACCGCCAACGAGGAGCGCCTGGGCGCGATGGTCGGCTCGTCCGTCGGCGTCATCACGGCGCTCATGCCGCACATCGGATACGCGGCGGCCGCTGCGCTCGCCAAGACGGCGCTGCTGACCGGCGGCAATGTCGCCGACCTGGTGGTCGAGGCGAAGTTGATGAGCCGCGAGGACGTCACCAGGCTGCTCTCGCCCGCCCGGTTGAGCGGACTCGAGGCGATCACCACGGCCATCCCGATCATCAAGACAGAGGCCTAACGCAGGACGAACGCGGCGACACGCCGTCGGGGTCTCCGTTCGGACGGAGATACCGGCGGATGTCGCCGCGTTCTCCTGCTCTGCGGGCGGTCGCGGGGGCGCGCGACGTCAGTCGCGGCGGGCGTCCTCGGCGCGCTCCGCGCGGTGGAAGAGGGCGACCATGTCGCGAGCGAGCTGGTGCGGTGCGGTCTCGCACGGGCTGTGGCCGGTGCTGTAGACGGCGAGCGTCGCGCCGAGCGCCTGCGCGTTGGCGGCGTGCAGGTGGGTCGGCCACAGGTCGTGGTTGCCTGTCGCCACCAGCAACGGGATGCGCAGGGCGGCGACCCTGCCCCGCACATCCGGAACCCGCTTCATCAGCCCGACGATGTCGTCGACACTGGAGCGCCTGGTGAGCGAGAACCGGGAGCGCACGAACGCGAGCCTGGACGGCGGCACCTTGTTCTTGTTGGTGACGATTCCCCAGATCATCAGCCCAGCGCCCTGGCGGCCGTTCAGGAACCAGCTCAGCCAGCCGATCACGCGCACGCCACGGAACGCCTGCCCTGGCTCCGGCGGCGTGGTCAGCAGCGTGAGGCTTCGGAACAGGTGCGGATGCTCGACCAGCGCGAGCTGCGCCAGCACACCGGCGAACGAGTAGCCGAGCACGTGCGCAGGAGGACCGGACTGCAGGAACGCCACGATGTCGGTGACGAGCAGTTCGTAGGTGTAGTGGCCTCCCGGCACCGGACCGGCGTCTGCTGACTCGTACTGGCCGGCGATGTCGAAGCTCTCGACGTGGTATCTGGCAGCGACGAGGATCGGCGCGAGCAGGTAGAAGTCCTCCTTCGACCCCGTCACGCCGGGGATGAGGACGACTCGCGGGTCTGCCGGGTCGCCGAGCGAGACGACGGAGAGCTCTCCACTGGGGGCGGCGAACCGCGAGAAGACGGCGCCGACCGGCGCGACGGACCAGTCGATGTCGGGAAGCCCGGCATCGAGTCGCGCAGCGTCGTCGTCACCTCCGGCGACCCCTGGCCGCCTCTCACCGATGGACACCCTTCCACGCTAGCCGACACGCCGGACGTTTCGTGCCAAGCGCGCGTTTTCGTGACGCAGCTGCCCGCCCGATAGCCTGGGTGGGTGAGATTCTCGCACCTCAGCTCCACCACAGATCCAACGCCGCGTCTCGCGGCCGTCATCGGCGACGGCGCCCTCTTCCTGGAGGAGGTGATGGATGAGGCCCCTCGCGATCTGCAGGACCTCATCGAGCGGGGCGACGGCGCCCTCTCCCACGTCACGGCGGTCGTGAACAACGCCATCGCCCAGCACACGAGTCTCACGCCGGTCAGAGAGCTTCGTCACGCCTCGGCGGTGCTGCGCCCACCCTCGGTGATCGCGATCGGCGCGAACTACGCCGCGCACGCCTCCGAACTGGCGCTGCGCAGCGAGAAGGCGGCCACCATCTTCTCGCTCTGGCCCAACTCGCTCGCCGGTCACGGCGGCACGACGACGTGGCCAGGTGACCTGACGACCCAGGTCGACTACGAGGCGGAGCTCGGCGTCATCATCGGCAAGCCGGCCAAGGATGTGTCTGTGCAGGATGCGCTCGACTACGTCTGGGGCTACACGGTCGTCAACGACATCACGGCGCGCGACCTCCAGTTCTCCGAGGCGCAGTGGTCGCGCTGCAAGTCGTTCGACGGCTTCACCCCGAACGGACCCGTCGTGGTGACCGCGGACGAGATCCGCGACCCGCAGGACCTGTGGCTGACGACGAACGTCGACGGCACGATCCTGCAGGACGCGTCGACGGCCGACATGGTGCGGTCCGTCGCGGAGATCGTCTCCTACCTGTCGCGCTCGGCGACCATCCCGCCTGGCACCCTCATCTCCACGGGCAGCCCCGGCGGTGCAGGGTACTCGCGCACGCCACCGGTGTTTCTCAAGGACCACTCGACGGTGACCGTCTCGATCGGCGGGATCGGCTACCTCACCACATACTGCCGCGTCACCTGATCAGGCGATGGCGCCTGGCGCCTCGTCGGCGTGCTGGTCCTCCCAGCGGCGGCGGGCGGCGCGGCGACGCCACGGCGACTCCTCCGGCAGGTGCATCCTGAGCGTGTTGTACGCCCAGCCGAGGCGGCGTCCGAAGCCGCGCCAGGTGCTGAACGGCCGGGCGGAGATGCCGACGGTGAGCCGCTCGTCGTAGCGCACCAGCTGGTCGGGGTCCAGGTGGATGGCGAGGTCGAGGTCGTCGTGGATCTCGCGCATCCCGCGGTGGACGCGGCCGCGCACGCGCTCCCAGACCTCGCGGCGCATGGCGAAGTTGGAGCCGAAGATCGGCGGGTGGCCGAGCCAGATCTCCATCGACCAGAAGTAGCCGCCGATGTAGAGCGTCTGCCCGAGGCCCGCGATGAAGGTGTTGCCGTCGTAGAAGATGCCCGGACCGGTCAGCACGCCGATCTCCGGTGCGTCCACGAACTCGGCCTCGATGTGCAGCAGCCAGTCGAGAGGAGGACGGGAGTCGGCGTCGAGCCGCGCGATGATGTCCGTGGTCGCCGCGTCGTACCCGGTGGATGCGGCCGGCCAGATCCCGCGCTGCGACTGCCCGATCACGCGTGCGCCCCTGGCCGCGGCGACCTGAGCGGTGTCGTCCGTGCTGCCGTTGTCGACGACGATGATCTCGTCGGCCTGCCTCAGCTGGGCCGCCAGATCGTCGAGGCAGCGCGCGAGCATCTCCGAGTCGTTCAGTGCTGGGATCACGACGGCGATGGTCGGCACGTGCGAGATCCCCTCCTCCTGCGAATGCATGCAATTCGCTGGAAAGCCTACGCCTGGGAGGACCTCCAGAGGTGCATTCCGGCGTAGCTGCGCCACGGAGCCCAGCGCGCGCCGTACGCCGCGAGGGCGCGCGCCTCGTCCGGCAGGCCGAGTCTCGCCGCACCCTGGCGGATGGCGAGGTCGCTGGTGAGCAGGATGTCCGGGCTGCCGAGCACGCGCATCGCGATGTAGCCGGCCGTCCACGGCCCGATGCCAGGGAGGGCGGTGAGCCTGGACTCCAGCTCCTCGCGCGACTCGCCGACGTCGATGACGAGCTCGCCGGACGCGATGGCAGCTGCGGTGTCGACGATGGTGTCGATGCGTTTCGCAGGCCCACGCAGCACGTCCCTGCCGTGCTCGGCGATGTCGGCGGCGGTGGGGAAGAGGCGGGTGAAACCGCCGAGGTCGATCGGGCGCCCGAGAGCGTCGGTGAGCCTGGTGAGCGCCGTGCGTGCCGCGGGGACCGAGATCTGCTGGCCGATCAGGGCGCGGAAGACGATCTCCTCCGCGTCCACGGCGCCTGGCACGCGGCGTCCTGGCGCTGCGGCGACGCTCGCGGCGAGCGCCGGGTCGGCGGAGAGGGCGTCGTCGATGGCGGCGGCGTCCGCATCCAGGTCGAGCAGCCGGCGGACGCGGGCCACGAGCGGTGCGAGGTCCGCGACATCGGCCAGGGTGGCGTCACACTCGACGAAGGGGGCGGTCGCCGTGCCTCCGACGGCGAGCCGCACGACGGCGGGGCCGTGGGGGAGGGAGAGCGCGCGGGCGTATCCGTCGGCGCCTCCGGTCTCGACGCCAGCGATCGACCTGGCGCCGAGGAAGCCCAGGACGGCCGCTCCGTCGAACGGTGCGCGGGCGGGGAGCCGCAGGCTCATGGTCGCGGCGCCAGGGGCGGTGTCCGTGCCGGCGTGATGGTCCTCGTGCCCGCCTGCGGGTCCGGTGGAGGGCCCGCCCGGCCTGGATGCCGGCCTGTTCTTCGCCGACGCGCGGATCGCGCCTGGGGTGGTGCGGTAGATGTCGGCCATCGTCTCGTTGAACTGGCGAACGCTGGTGAACCCGGCCGCGAACGCCACATCCGTGATCGACAGGTCGGTTCCCGCGAGCAGCAGCCTGGCGGTCTGCGCTCTGTGCGCCCTGGCGAGGGCGAGCGGGCCGGCGCCCAGCTCGGACGCGAGTACCCGCCCGAGGTGACGGGGCGTGTATCCGAGGCGCTTGGCCAGACCCGGCACGCCGTCGCGCTCCACGGTGCCGTCGGCGATGAGCCGCATGGCGCGGGCGGCGAGATCGTCGCGGGTGTTCCACTCCGGCGACCCTGGCACGGCGTCTGGCAGGCAGCGCTTGCACGCGCGCAGTCCTGCCTCGTGCGCGGCCGCCGCGGTGAGGTAGAAGGTGACGTTGCCCGGTTTCGGAGCGACGGCGGGGCAGCTCGGGCGGCAGTAGATGCCGGTGGAGTGCACGCCGGTGATGAACTGGCCGTCGAACCGCGCGTCTCTGGCGCTCATCGCACGGTAGCGCTCGGCGAAGACGGGGTCGGCGAGCTTGTCTGTTTCGCGGTTCATGCCTCCAGCCTCGCACCAGCCGCCGACGTTCGGTAGCGGAAAACGGACATTACCCGCGATCAATATGCTGAACCGCATGGATGTTCTGGAGTGGTTGTCCGCAGCGCTCGGCGAAGAGGCGGTCGCGGCCGGCGTGCTGAGCACCGATCGGGATGCGCTCGACGCGGCCCGCACGGACCGCTCCGGCTGGATCGCGGACGGCCGCCCGCTCGCCGTCGTCAACGCCACAGCCGTCGAGCACGTGCAGGCGACCATGCGGGCGGCGAGCGAGTTCCGCATTCCCGTCGTGCCGCGCGGCGCAGGGACGGGGCTCGCGGGCGGCGCCAACGGCACGGAGGGTTCCATCGTCCTCAGCGTCGCCGGCATGAACCGCATCCTGGAGATCTCCGGCGACGACGAGCTGGCCGTGATCGAGCCAGGGGTGATCAACGCCGACCTGAACGACGCCCTCGAACCGTACGGTCTCTTCTTCGCGCCGGACCCGGCGAGCAAGGCCATCTCGACGGTCGGCGGCAACATCGCCACCAACGCGGGCGGTCTGCTCTGCGCCAAGTACGGCGTCACCCGCGAGGCCGTGCTCGCCCTCGACGTCGTGCTGGCGGACGGCCGCCTCGTGAAGCTGGGGCACCGCACCGTGAAGGGCGTGACGGGGTACGACCTCACCGCGCTCTTCGTCGGCTCGGAGGGGACGCTCGGCGTGATCGTCGGAGCGACCGTGCGCGCCCTGCCGATCCCGGCGGGGCAGCCGACGACCATCGGCGCGATCTTCCCCGATGTGCGTGCGGCGGCCGCCGCGGCGGCCATGGTCACCGCCTCCCGCCTCCGCCCAGCGGTGATGGAACTGCTCGACGCCGCGTCGCTCGAGCGCATCTCCTCGTATCTCGGCGAGGACACCATCCGCCGGGCGTTCGGGGTCACAGGAGGCGGAAGCTACCTGCTGGTGCAGTTCGACGGCCCGAGCGCGCAGGCGGACGCCGACGCAGCGGCTGTCCTCGTCCGCGAGGCAGGCGGCGCCGTGCGCGTCTCCGCGGACGCTGAGGAGGGCGAGCGGCTACTCGCGATCCGCCGCGCCTTCCATCCGGCGCTCGCCGCGACGGGGGAGGTGCTCATCGAAGACGTCTCGGTCCCGCGATCCAGGATGCCCGAGATGTTCGCCGCCATCGAGCGCATCTCCGAGAAGCACGGCGTCGCCATCCCGACCGTTGCGCACGCCGGCGACGGCAACCTGCACCCGAACTTCGTGTACTCCGGCGCCGAAGTGCCTCCCGTGGTGTGGGAGGCGGCCAACGAGCTGTTCCGCACGGCGATGGAGTTGGGGGGAACGCTCACCGGCGAGCACGGTGTCGGCGTCCTGAAACGCCGCTGGCTCGCCGATGAACTCGGCCCGGACTCCTACGACCTGCAGGTCAAGCTCAAGTCGGTCTTCGACCCGCTCGGCATCCTGAACCCTGGCAAGGTCTTCGGCTGACCCGTCCGCCGGACAGCAGGTGGCCGCAGCGGATGCGCGTCAGCGCACCGCCGCGGGCAGCAGCACCTCCACGTCCGCGTACGCGTGCTCTGCCGTGCGCGACGGCACGTCGAACACCCGCGCCGCCTCAGAAGACGTGTCGAACGGCGTCCAGCCAGGGTCTCCGTCGACGATGAACGACACCGCTGCGCCGTGCACGTCGTCGGCGAGCGACTGCGGAGGGTTCGCCCCCGCGATGTATTCGACCCGTTCGGCCGCCAGGCAGTCGAAGAAGAACGGCATGTCCAGGCAGTGGCACGCGCCTCCGATGGTCGGGGACGGCCAGGCGAACCGGTAGAGCCAGGTGGGTGCGCCCGTCTCCGCCCGCTCTGCGGCGAGCGTCAGCGCCGTCGTGCGGAACATCCGGTCGGTGATGTACTGGCCGAGGATGTCTGCCGTGTCGCGACCGGCGTTGGCGTCGACGTAGGCCACGACGGTCTCCTCGGCCAGGCCGAATCTGCCGAGGACGGCGGCGGCGGGCACGGCGGCCAGCGCATCCCGCTGCGCCGTCAGCGCCATGTTGAACTCGTTGTCCGTGGCGCCGAGCACGAGTTCCTTGTCGGCGCCGACGCCGGAGCGGATGGCGTCTGCGACGCTCTGCGGCAGCAGTTCCCCGTCAACGACAGGGCCCCAGACAAGGCCGCCGGAGGCGAGCTGGACGAGACCGGCGAGCGGATCCTCCTCTGCGCCTGGCTCGGGCGCTGGAGACGCGAGCTGCGCCTGCAGGCCGAGGACAGTCGCCTCGTCGAGCGAGGAGAGCCCCGCCCTGGTGGGCGGCACGCCGCCGAGCTCGGCCAGCCGGCGGCCGTACGTCTCCGCTTCGGCGACGGGCAGATCGCTGGTGGCGCCGGAGATGCTGATGGCACGCTGGAACAGCCCGGAAGCCCGGGGGACGGCGAGCAGGGTGAGCACGGCGCCGCCACCTGCCGATTGGCCGGCGATCGTCACCAGCGCCGGATCGCCGCCGAACGCTGCGATGTTGTCGCGCACCCACTCCAGTGCGAGCAACCAGTCCAGGATGCCGCGGTTCTGCGGGGCGTCCTCGATCCAGCCGAAGCCGTCGAAGCCGAGCCGGTACGAGACGGACACGGTGACCACTCCGTCTCTGTTGAAGGCGGCGCCGTCGTACCAGGGGCTCGCCGGGGAACCGGCGATGAATCCGCCGCCGTGGATGTAGACGAGGACGGGCAGCCGCGCATCCCGGTCGCCTGGCGCGGGCGTGAAGACGTTCACGTTGAGCGTGGAGTCGCCGGGGTACGACGGCTCGGGGATCAGGGTGATCTCCGAGAGCGCGGCGCGCTGCGGCGTGGCGCCGTACGCGGTCGCGTCTCGCACGCCGTCCCACGGCGCGTGCGCGACGGGAGCCGCGAAGCGGAGGTCGCCGATCGGTGCCTCGGCGAACGGGATGCCGAGGAAGGCGGCAGAGCCGTCGCGCCAGAGCCCGCGGACGCGCCCTGCTGTCGTGTCGGCCTCTGGGGCGGTCGGCAGGGTGGTCTGTGTTGTCGACATGGGGGTCGTGTCCTTTCTCAGCGGACGCTCTTGATGGGGATGAGCACGAGAGCCGCGAGCGCGACGGCCACCATGCCGAAGATGAACAGGGCTGGATAGCCGCCCGCGGCGCCGATCAGGACGGCGGCGATGGTGGGGCTGAGCGCCTGCGGGATGTTCGTCGCGATGTTCAGGATGCCGAGATCCTTCGCGGCCGCGGTGCCGCCGCCGGGAAGCACCTCGGTCATCAGCGCGGTGTCGCACGCCATGTACAGGCCGAAGCCGAAGCCGTTCACGGCGCTCATCACGAGCATGCCTGTCACGTTCGGCGCGATCAGCGGGATGCTGAGACCGACGACCATGAGCGCGCTGGCGGCGTAGATGAACACCTTGCGCCTGCCCAGCTTGTCGCTCAGCCAGCCGGCGAGGGAAATGGAGACGACGGTGGTCACCAGCGACGCCAGGCTGAGCAGCCCGATCGTCGAGTTGGCCTGCCCGATGGACATCCCGATGTAGTCGGTGAGGATGAAGAGCTGGTATCCGAACGTCACGAAGTAGCCGAGGATGAACAGGAAGCGCGCCGCGAACGCCCAGGCGAAGTCCGGATTGGTGCGCGGGTTGATCCAGAACCCCGACAGGAACTGCTTCCAGCTGAAGGGCGGATGCACGGCGTCCTTGCTCGAGAAGTCCCTGTTGAGCAGCACGAACGCGAGGGTGAGGACGAGAACCGCCGCCCCGAACACGGTGTAGCCGACGCCCACGTTCGCGGCGAGCTGCCCGGCGACGAGCACGCCGATCGTGCCGCCCGCCATCGTGCCGACGCCGACCATCGCGGAGGCGACACCGCGGCGGCTGCGCGGGAAGCGGTCGGGCGTGATCGCGCTGAGCGGCCCCTGCAGAGCGTTGAGGGCCACCTGGATGATGACCCAGAACACGGTGATCCAGACGATCGAGCTGAGCGATCCCAGCCCGGCGAGGAAGACGGCTCCGACCGCGGCGCCGATGATCATCCACGGAGCGCGCCGGCCGAGGCGGGACCGCGTCCGGTCGCTGAACGCGCCGACGATGGGCTGGGCGAACAGTGTGAAGACGAACGACACGGTGGTCACGATGGCGAGGTTGCCGACCTTGTTCGCCGGGTCGATGGCCTGCACCTGGTTGGGGAGGAGCACGGCGATCAGGCCGGAGTACGTCGCGAACAGCACGAGCGAGGTGACGGCGAGCGACGGCAGCAGGCGGCGGGTGGCGCTCGGCGACGAGGCGGTGGATGTGCGGGATGTGGGGGAGGTCGCGGTGGGGAAGGCGGCGGGGGTCGGCGCTGCTGTCGCGGCTGCTGCTGTCGCGGCTGCTGCTGCGGCGGACTGGGAGGGCTCTGGCGGTTCGACGACGGGATCGAACGCGGGGTTCTGAGTAGGCACAACACTCCTCTTCGTTGAGTCGGTGCGGCTGGGGAAGCCGGACGGCGCGAAAACCATGCGTCGCTCGGTAATGAGTATGGCGAAGGCGGCTAGTTAATTCAAGGGTCGAATTATTGCGAGTCGACCGCGATAGGGAGGGGCGGCAACGGAGGGGGCGAGGCGGCTCGCCTGCGGCTCGCCTGCCGGCCTCAGCGCGCGGCGAGGCGCAGGGGGTCGGCGATGGCCGCATCCCTGGCCTGGTGCAGCGCGCCGAGCAGCGCGGCGTCCGCACCGAGGCGGCCGGCGACGATCGGGGGTGTGGGGGCGAGCGCCCCGTCGACGCCGAGCCGCAGTCGCGGCGTCGTCGCCTCCGCGATCTGCTGCGACAGGTCGGCCCAGTAGCCGCCCAGCACGATCACGGACGGGTCGAGCGTCATCCGGAGGATCGCGATCGTCCTGGCGATCCACACCGAAGCGGAGGCGAACGCTGCGGTCGCAGCAGGCTCGCCAGCGCGCACGCGTTCGACGAACGCGGCGAGGGCGGCGGTGAGGCCGTCGCGGTCGCGGACGTCCACCATTCCTGCGGCTGCGAGCACCACGTCTGGACCGGCGACGTTCACGAGGCACCCGCGCTGCCCGCAGGCGCAGGGGAGGCCGTCGTGGTCGACGGGGAGATGTCCGACGGCCCCGGCCAGCGCGTGCGCTCCCTGGATGAACGCGCCGTCCGCGAGGTATGCGCCGCCGATTCCACTGTTGCTCTTGAGGTAGAGCACGAAACGCTCGCCAGGCAGCAACTGCGCCTCGGCGAGCGCGGCGGGCTCGTCGGAGCTGAGGAGCGCGTCGGCGGGCAGGCGCGGCTCGCGTGCGCGGAGCATCCCGAGCACATCCACCTGTCCCCATCCGAGGTCCGTGTCGGCCAGGACGATGCGCGGCTCCCCGCCGACCGGCGCGAGCACGACGACCGTGAGCCCGACCGGAGCGCGGCCGAGGCTGTCCAGCTCGTCCAGCCCTGCGCCGATGACGTGTGCGGCGACATCGATGACCGCATCGGGGTCGCCCATCGGCCGACCGTGATGCTCTGCGACGCGCACCAGCTCCTCTCCGGCGAGGTCGTGGGCGAGGAAGATGGCCTGGTCGGCGTCGAGCTGCACAGCGGCGAACGCGAACCCGTCCGCCGCGAGCGTCAGCATCGTCCGGGGGCGGCCGGTGCCGGAGGCGACCACCGACGACTCGCGCACCAGCCCGGCGTCGCTCAGAACATCGACCAGCGCGGTGACGGAGCCGCGGGACAGGCCGACCGCCGCCGCCAGTTCGCTGCGCGAGCTCGGTCCGTCGACCAGCCGGCGCATCAGCAGCCCCAGGTTGTGGATGCGGACATCGGCGCTGTCCAGGCCGGCGGGAGAACTCATAGCGTCAGAATCTCACACCGAGCCTGGCTGTTAAAGACTCGACGCCCGGTGGTGCGGCGATGCCTGCGACTCTCCCGGGCGACGAGTTGATCTTGTGATCTACCTACAGGGTGCTCCGCATCCCGGGCGAGCGCAAGAGCGGATTTCGGACATGCGCTCTCAGAGAACGGACTTTGACGCGGGGCTGCCCAGCCAGTTGGATGGACGCATGGCAGAAAACACCAACCAGAAGCCCGAAGTCGACGCCCCGGATGGCCCGGCTCCCGAGGCGCTCGAAATCGTCGACATCGTCGAGGGCACCGGCCCGGAGGCGACAGCAGGCTCCAAGGTGGACGTGCACTACCTCGGCGTCGAGTACGAGACCGGCGAGGAGTTCGACTCCTCCTGGAGCCGCGGGCAGTCCATCAACTTCCCGCTCAACAACCTCATCAAGGGCTGGCAGGACGGCATCCCCGGCATGAAGGTCGGCGGCCGCCGCAAGCTCACCGTCCCGCCCGCGCAGGCGTACGGCCCGGCAGGCGGAGGGCACCCGCTCTCCGGCAAGACGCTCATCTTCGTGATCGACCTGCTCGGCGTCTCCTAAACCAGCGCACGATTCATCCAGAAGGTGCGGTGCGGCTCGTCCGCACCGCACCTTCTGCGTGTGGGCTCCGGTCAGAGCGCCGGCGGGTGCATGAGGGTCGGGATGGCGATGCGGTTCCAGACGTTGATGGTGGCGATGGCGAGCAGCAGGTTCGCCAGCGCTTCCGCGCCGAACTCGGCGAGCGCCCTGGCGTAGAGGTCGTCGGAGACGCCGCCCTGGATGAGCGTGACCTCCTCTGTCAGCTCGAGCGCGACCCGTTCCCGCTCGCTGAACCACTCCGACTCGCGCCAGGTGATGACCGAGAACACCTTGCGCAGGGGGTAGCCGCCCGCCTGCAGGTCGACGGAGTGCATGTCGACGCAGAACGTGCATCCGTTGATCTGGGATGCGCGGAGCTTGATGAGGTCGCCGAGAGGTTCCTCGACGTGCTGGCCGACGTAGCCGTCGAGGTTGATGACCTTGCGGTAACCGTCGGGGACGACGGAGGAGATGTCGATTCGTTCTGTCATGTGCTCAGCCTAAAAACGCCAATGGCCGCGTGTAAGCTCCAATCCAGCACATTCCGATCAGGCCAATCTCGGGGGTTCTCGTGGACGTCCACGTGCAGATCGACGGCAGGGGAGACCGCGCCGACCGCATCTACCGGCAGCTGCGCGACGCCGTGCTCGACGGGCGGCTCCGGCACGGCGAGCGCCTCCCGGCCACGAGAGAGCTCGCCGAGCGGCTGTCCGTCTCGCGCACGACCGTCGCGACGGCGTACGAGCGCCTCACCGCGGAGGGCTACCTCAGCGCGCGGGTGGGCTCTGGAACGTTCGTATCTGCGCCGACCGCCGAGCCGACCGGGTCCGCCGCGCGCGGGGAGAGAACGGCAGCGCGTCCCGTCGAGCGGTGGGCGAACATCCAAGACCCGCTGTGGTCGGAGCCGTTGCCGATCGCGTACGACTTCAGCGTCGGCACCCCAGACCCCGCGCTGTTCCCCGCCGAGTCGTGGCGCCGGTTCGTCGCCGCCGAGCTGCGCGGCGGCATCCTGCGCTCCGGCCACTACCGCGACCCGTCGGGGCTGCAGCGGCTGCGGGATGCCCTCGCCAGGCACCTCGGGGTTGCACGCTCGGTGGATGCGCTGGCCGACGACATCCTGATCACGAGCGGGGCGCAGCAGGCGTTCGACCTGATCGGCCGGGTGCTGCTCGAACCCGGCGACGTGGTCGCGGTCGAAGACCCCGGCTATCCACCGGTGCGCCAGCTGTTCGAGACGATGGGGGCGCAGGTCGTGCCGGTGCCCGTCGACGGCGACGGCATCCGGGTCGATGCGCTGCCCCCGGCCGCGAAGCTCGTGTACGTGACGCCGTCGCACCAGTTCCCGCTCGGCGGCGTGCTCTCGTTCGAACGCCGCACGAGGTTGCTGGCCTGGGCGAGCGAGCACGACGCCGTGATCGTCGAGGACGACTACGAC